>ERZ773190.3113-NODE-3113-length-11600-cov-3.004244_pt1 | contig 11600 bp, 15 predicted proteins | sample MGYA00511111_ERZ773190 | MGnify/ENA primary metagenome ERZ773190 (study PRJEB29015, sample SAMEA2737777) | human gut metagenome | biome: human gut; feature: human-associated habitat; material: faeces | place: China | collected 2012 ... | reverse complement strand
ATTCCTCCGTTTCTGTGCGCATACCGTGCAGCGCTTACAGGTTTTCACCTCATGCTGCCCTTGGTATTCGAGAATATCGCATACCATACAATTATTGCTATTGATAAAATCGCGCACTTGGCTCAGTCTGGCCTTTATGGTTTTAGCGGCTTTAGGTGACTGCTTTTTCGCTTTCTTGATAAAGCTGGCAGAGATAGCATCATCATCGCCATTCTGGTCGTAGAAAAGAACGCAGTGTGCCTTGCGTCCGTCGCGTCCCGCTCGGCCAATCTGCTGGATGTAATCCGTCATGCTGATCGGTGCATTGAAGTGCACGACAAGTTCAATATCGGGAACATCAATACCCATACTGAATGCAGAAGTCACAATCATAATCTTTCCTTTGCCTTGTAGGAAGTCGAACAGCAGTTGTTTCTTGCGGCGTTCCGGCTTGATTCGTGAGTGATAGCGTGTCACGTCATCGGGATATTTTTCTTCTAAAATATTGTACAGCGCATCGACATAAGTCGTAGTCTGCGCAAAGATAAGCACCGAACCATCTTTATGGTATTTGTTAATCGTCTTGCAGAGCTTCTTGATACGGAATTCCAGCCGTTCCTCCAACGTTTTCTTCTGACAAGTAACATCCTTCTTGAGAAGAATAAGATTATCACGCCGTAAATCACTGCGGAGCACAGCAGGCTTGTCCATATGCAGACTATCATGGATGATATTCAAAGAGTCAGCAGATATTGTCGCAGAGCAGGCACAGATAACCGGCTTGCGTTTCAGCTTGTTGATAAAATCGCCGATATGCAGATAAGCGTCACGAAACGTATAACCCCATTCCGTAATGCAGTGACACTCGTCCGCCACGATCATAAAAATATCCGAATGCTGCATAGTTTCAATAAACACATGATTTTGCAGTCGTTCGGGAGTGATATAGAGGAAAGTCAGTTTTCCTTTGCGAGCCCGGTGTAATATCTTATCGATATCCTCCTTCGAGCGGGTCATATCGATATAATCGACAGGAACATCATGCTCCTGTAACGTCTGCACCTGATTGTAGATCAGCGCAAGCAAAGGCTCGATAACGATAGTCAGCTTGTCGGAATGAGCCAGTCCAACCGTTTCATAGATGACCTGTTTGCCGGAACCAGTAGCAGCAATGACGATTGCGTCCTGTTCAGCATCAAGCGTGTTCATCGGAATAATCTGTGCCTTGCGAGGCTTGTCGAAACCGAGTTGCTTCAGTGCAGATTTTAAATGTCGTTTGATATCCATAGAGATAACCTCCAATGTGTTAAGATTATCTTTATGTTATCGGAATGTAAAAAGATAATGCCGAATAGTGAACATTTATCAAAAATAAATTACATTTTTCAATATGACTGATTTCCTTCACAAATGCCTTAACAGGATAGTTTAGGCCTGAATATCGTATTATAAATGATCGAAAGTGTAAAAAGGTTAGAATAGATAAGTACGATTTTCACGGCAATCCGTACCTAAGGCGAATATACTGCGGTGAATAATGTTGGTGAAAATTCACGTATAAAAGTGAAAATTCACTACATAAGGTTGTAAAAGTGAAAAAACGGTGTATACTAAATAGTAAGAACAACAGGAGGCATACCATATGCAATACGAGAGCGAACGCATTGAATATAAGTCTCAGTTAACGGATGAAATTTACAAAGAAGTCATCGCTTTTGCGAACACAGACGGCGGCATTATTTACATTGGCGTTGACGATCAGGGCAATGCCACAGGGATTGACGATGTAGACGGAACCTATACTCGTCTGACAAATGGTGTTCGGGACGCAATCCAACCGGATGTAACCATGTTTGTTCGCTATGTGCTGCAGGATAACCAGGTCATTCGCATTGAAATCGGTGAGGGCAGCTACAAGCCGTATTATCTGAAGGGCAAGGGCTTGAAGCCGAACGGCGTTTATGTACGGCAGGGAGCCAGCAGTGTCCAAGCCTCTCCTGAGCAAATCCGACAGATGATAAAAGACTCTGACGGTGACGTATATGAGCAAATGCGAGCCTTACAGCAGGATTTGACCTTTGAAGAGGCTGCGGCGGCATTCAAACGCTATAAAGTAGAATTTGCAGAGGATAAATACATCGCTCTGGGTATGCGGAACGTATACGACGATCAGTACACAAATCTGGCGTTGCTGCTGTCAGACCAGTGTCAGCATACGACGAAAATTGCGGTATTCGGGGATGCGGAGAACATCACGTTCAAAGATGCAAAGGAATTTGGCGGCTCGGTGTTCAAGCAGCTTGACGACAGCTATGCCTATCTTTCACTCTGCAATCGCACTGCCTCGACGTTTGAAGGCTTGGAACGCATTGACAAGGTGGATTATCCGGAAGATGCAATCCGTGAAGCCCTGCTGAATGCGCTCGTTCATCGGGACTACAGCTTCAGCGGCAGTATTATTATCAACGTCAATGACTCGTGCATGGAGTTCATTTCAATCGGCGGACTGCTGCCCGGCCTGTCTGCGGAGGATATTCGCAGTGGTATTTCTCAGCCGCGCAACCGCAATCTCGCAGAGGTATTTCATCGCCTGCGCTTGATTGAATCCTACGGCACGGGCATTCGTAAAATCTATGCACTGTATAAGAACTGCCCGGCACAGCCGCGCATTGAGGTAACGCATAATACATTCAAGCTGATCTTGCCGAATATGAATGCGACTGTCGAGGAGAAGCACGAAGAAAAATCCGCAGAGCAGGCAACGAATATTACGCCGCAGATGAAGATCGTTCTGGACTATCTGAAAGAGTACGGCGAAATGAATGATGAAGATTTGCAGGAACTGCTGAATATAAAAAAGACGCGTGCCTATATGCTGACGCGTCGAATGAGTGAAGAGGGATTGATTGTAATCAGCGGCCGGGGAGCGACGAAGAAATTCAAGCTGAAATAAGCGCCGCGGGGAATGGCTGTTTTCTAACAAATTTCTAACAGAACCGAAGAAATTGCCGAGAATTGCAGTTGGACCTTTTCGGACACTGTGGTTAAAAGTTCTGTATTTTTGTTGATTTTGCAGATATAGGTGTGTAATCTCCTGCAATTTGTAAATCAGAAAGTGACCGGAAAGGTCATGCGTAATAAATGGACACTGTCAGGGGACTTAAAATCCCCCGGAGTTAAACCCGTGCCGGTTCGATTCCGGCTGGCGGCACCAAGGATTCCTGCACTTTCGTTTGAGGGTGCGGGAATTTTTTTGCTCTCTTCATCGTTTTCTGCAACTTCTCTGAAAATTTTTGTCCCATGCGTGTTGGCAGAAAAATTTCGCTTGCCAACAATTTGCCAACAAATCAGCACCAAAACGTGCTCTGCGCGGCGGCATACAATGGCTTCTCTAAGAAACATCATGCGTTCTTGTGCATAATATTCAAAACCATATCTGCTGCGGCATTGGCTGTATGCAGCTTGTCGCGGTAGTCCAGATGCGTGTAAATGTCCGCCGTGGTCTGATAGGTTGAGTGACCGAGCCAAAGCTGAATATCTCGCAGAGAGATCTTCTGGCGGCACAGCATAGTTGCGCAGGTGTGCCTGAGATCATGCACGCGGATTACTTTCAAATTATTCTTCTGAAGAAGCTCCCTAAAGTGCCGGGTAATGTAATCCGGCTTGAACAGTGTTCCCATGGCATTGACAAAGACAAAATCCAGATAGTTGGTATCGTATGATTTGCGGTACAGCTTCTGATTTTGCATTTGTTCCTCACGACGCTGAAGCAGTTCTTTCTCGATTATCGGGACCAGCGGCAATGTGCGGTTACTGCTTTTGTTCTTCATTACACTATTCATTACACATTGCGTCTTACCGTTCACAACCGCCTCTGTGACCTTGAAGCCAATATGAATATTCTTGCTGTCAAAGTCGATTGCGGACCATTTGAGGCCCAGCAGTTCGCTTCGGCGCAATCCATAGGTGACATCCATCAAAATGAATAACGCCAGCGGATCGCCCTGCATCGCCGTAAAGAGCCGCTCTAAATCGGCAACATCATAGGTTTCCGGCACAAAGCGTGTATGCGATGGCTTGACATCTTTATCAATGACTGCATATGGGTTGAGCGGGATCAGTTTCTCCTTTACAGCTTTGCGAAGTGTCTGGTTCATAATCGTCTGATAATGCAGCAGAGTGTTTTCCGAAAGACCCTGTCTACGATTGTAACGATAGAAGTTGGTAATTACCATCTCATCAATCTGCTCAATATACAAATTGTGTTGGCGGAAATAGCGAGCAATGCGATCAATCTCTTGCTGGTAACCGCCGTAAGTAGTAATTGCCAGTTTGTTTTTGCGATCTTCCAGCCAAGTTGTCAGATAATCGGCAAACAATATACCGCTTGGCGAATCAAAACCGACTTTATTGCGTCGGGGCAATGGGAGTGACGGCGTTGTTTCGGAAGCCGAACGGCCAGTATCTTCTAAGACTGGACCCCATTCCGTTATGGCCCGAGCCATCATCTGTTTCGCACGGCGGCTGTTGCCTTTGATTGCAAGTCCGGTATTGATCCACTTCTGCGCTCTTTTGCCTTGCTGGTTTGTGTATATCAAAACGATATGCCATGTACCGCGTTTTTCATAGAGCCGAGCTGTCACGTTATAACTCCTTTCTCCGTGGCTCTATACTTTTTGCCTGTAAACACAGTATAGCGCATATTTTTGCTGTTTTCAACAACTTTTTTTCTCGTTAAATGTCAGGAATTCAATAATATGGATTTTCGCTATGATATACTTTTTTCCATTGCGACGACATGGAATTTCACCGGATCGCAACAGGTCATACGCACGGTTTTTTCCGAGGCCAAGCATATTTCGAAACTGCTCAAAATTCACAGCGTCCGGATACTCTTTGAACATTTGCTGGTACATTCGCACATTGGATAGCATCATAAACTCATCTCTTTCTTTTATTTTTGTCCCATAAATGGGGCCATCGGTATTCAGCCGCCGATGGTCGCTGCTGATCTTCTCATTCATTTAACGGGTTGCAGCTTTCCGGTGCCTGCTTTCACGGAGCACACCCGGGTTATGAAGTTTTCAAGGTGCAAGTGAAACAGACTGTGACTTAATTTGTGTATCAGCCTGTTCGGGCACACCTGCCCAGATGTGTCCGAACAGAATGACACAAAATGATCCACTGAATACGTAAGAGAGAAAGGTATTTTAAGTATCGCAAAACAACACTGTGGCTAGTTGGCTAAAAATAATGCTTATAGCGATTTAAATAGTCCGATATAACTTCACGTATGGAAATAAGTAATGCTTCTTCCAGCATACTATTCGCTATCCTGCTTTTTGGCGGCGCGTATCCGATAATATAGTCCACTGAAGTAGAGAAAAAAGCAGCAAGCTTACATAAATTTGAAATACTTGGCGCTCGCGTTCCATTTTCGTAGGCTGAAATCGTAGCACCGTTCATGCCTAATTGCTCGGCGAGCTGTTTCTGTGTTAAGTTCTTCTCCATGCGGAGTTTCTTAATATTATCAGGGAGAACGTTATTCATGGAATACTCCTTGCAAAATCGAAATAGTGACTAATCCTTTTCTACAAGAAAAGAATAGCAAAATTTAATCAACAGTTGGTAGAATGGATATGCAGAACGTAGAAAGACGCGAAAAAATTTCCGGCGAAAATTACTTAGCTGAAGATGTTACAGAAGAAACGAGCAAGATAGAGAAAGCCGCAGAAACCAACAGGGGGTTTCCACGGCTGAACATACATTGTGTTATCTTTAACATGGATCACATATCTTCTGTATTTTATAAATTGTGCAATCTTGTTCTGTGTATTGCTACAAAATATGTACTTACAGGAAACAAAAACAAGGGCTGTCTTATTAAGAAAACTTCTATCACATAGTGCATATGGCAAACCGCTCATTTCACAGTATATGCAAAGAAAATCTCTTATTAAGACAGCCCTTTGTAGTTTTAACCTTTTTTGTACAAGCAATTTAAATTATAAGCCGTTTTCGGACGGCATAAGTATATTGTTTGTACAAGAGAAACTTCAAAACCGTAATCTAATATGTCTTTCCAGATACATTAACCTGCATCAGCTTAGAATTATCAGCGCCGCAGAGATTCCGGCACTTTCGGCTGATACAGACCATTGAACGATGCCGTGCCTACCGAAACGATAGCGGCCAAGAAAGCACAAGCGGCTAATTTGGTAGCGATATGATAGACAATCTTTTTCATATTGGTTTCCTCCCTGAATTAAGTGAATGAATATTTATTGCCGGGATCATGCATAAGGACACAATCCAAAGCGTCGAAGAAATTGTGATACTTTCGCGATATTGAAAAATAGATAGTATCGATGCAAGGGTTATCAATCCGATAGTAAATACAATTGATGCAATCCGGTTTCGCTGATATATTTGTTTGGAAAGCGGCTTATTGGCATGCGTAATAGGTGCGAATAATATAATAGGGACTGCAGCGATGCAATCACCTAGCAAAGACATGGTTATATGGTCTTGTAAAATATATTGCAGAAATAGAAAAAAGATATATGCTCCTATTGTACATATATGACATTTGCAGTGGGTTTTTGCATGATATCCACCACATACACTTCTTAACCCAACAAAAATAATCAGGTATATTACGGTTTCTTTCAGCTGGCTCCATAGTATGCCAATCAGTAAGATCAACGAAAAATTGATACAATCTGCAATCAGTAAATCAAAGCCATATTCGTACACATCACGATCTTTTGCAGAAATAATTTTCTGTGAAATTAAAAAAACAGTTATTTTAGCAGATAAACCCATTTGTACATTACCTCGTTACGGTTTACCTGTAAAATAACTGTTTTTTGATGAAATTGCAATACCTCGTTCCTACTTGGTAATTATTCGTTCCCACTTTGCATATTAAGCAGTAAGATATCACATATAAAGCGGTTCTCTTGCTCATAAAAACGCATCATGCCCTGATTATGTTCTACCGCCTGACGCATATTTTTTATACCGAACCCATGCCGGTGCCGGACTGGATTTGTTGTGTGTAAGGAAGGATTTCGTGACAGGACAGAATCCGCAATATCATTAGAGATCATAATAGAGTGATACATACCCTGCGGTTGAATTTGAAGATCGACTTTTTTACCTTTACTATCTTTGGCAGCTCGGATAGCATTATCCAAAGCATTGCCAATGATAATGGTGATATCCTCCGGCGATACTCCGGCTAACGCAGTTGTAATAATTGTATGAACTTGCACACCAACGCGGTTGGCCGCTGCAGTTTTGCTGTTCACAATTGCATCTAATGCAGTATTTCCAGAAAAAGTTATCTGTTTGTTGACTGCATCCTGTTGCTTTAAGAGCTGATCAATATATTGCTTAATTTCACATATATTTTGTTCATCAGCCATAGAAGAAATACAAAGAAGATGGTTTTTGAAATCGTGACGTAAAGCGCGAACGGTCTCGTACATATTTGCAATATCCTTTGTATTTTGTTGTAAGCATTCATTCTGTAATCCAAGAAGCGCGGCTTCTGTCTGAACCCTACTGATCTGTCCAAAACGAACAAATAGAAAGTAAATTAAAAGGTTAAGTAGCAATACAATGCAAACTGCGTATAAAATCGTGCTTTGAATATTTGGCTCCTGAATTGCTGCATACATCATCAACGTAATCGAAATGATGGATAAAGTTGGAATGACGATCAGTGAGATAAAATCAATCCATTTAATCTTTCCATCTTCTTTGATACGTAAAACAATTCGCGTGACAATAAAGAACAGCAGTTTGGATACCAAAATTGCCGCAATACGAATTTCGCTGAATTGACCAAGCAGAAAAGTCACCTGATTGTTTGATAATCCGGCTATTAAAAGCGCTGTGAAAGTCGATATAATTGCAGTTAATCCCATAGAAAATGCTGAGATGAAAATTTTTTGGAATAGCGATCCGCGTAGAAAGATACAACAAAACACGATATTTATAATGATTTGCAGTGAACTTGCATAGCTTTCATATAAATGGTTCCATGAGAAAAATGCAACATTACCAAATGATATGACCGCTAGTATTGCAGTACCCCAAAACCTTGCTGAACCCATTGTTTTATATCCAAAATATTGCACTAAAAAACTTAATATCAGAGTTATTTCCAAAGCGTTGACTGCCATTTCAAAACAAAAGTTCATGGTCGCAAACTCCTCATATATGTCATAAAGGCGGATTGGGTTTCAGCGGCTTGCGCGCGACTGACAGGAATAACCTGTCCAGTGGTCAAGGTAAGAGTCGTCCTGCTGCATATTTGAATAAAGCGACAATTTACCAGATAACCAACATGGCATCGAACAAAAAAATACCTGCTCAATTCTCTCTCTATATCGCTTATGCGTGCCTTATAACGTAATTTTGATCCGTTGCGATGAGCGATAATATAATGACCTTCACTTTCAAAATAAAAAATTTCTGAAATTGGAATACTGATATTACTACCGTTTATTGTAGCGGTGTAGTGGACTTTAGTGTTGTTGATAACCTTAGTCATCTTTTCAAGAACCATTGGAAGATCTTCCAGATGTGTTTTTCGTAGAAACCAGAACGGTTGAAATGCAAATGATTGATACACCAGGTGCTCTAAACTGGACAGAAAAATAATTAAAGGCTTGGTTCTCATTTTCATTAGTTCATTTGCTACAGAAAACCCATCTTGATCTGGCATATCAATATCTAGAAATAATGCATCTGTTGGCTTTTGTGTAAACTGACGTAACGCATCAATGCCTGTATTGGTTACGATAATTTCAGGCTTTATGCCTAAATCCTTAAAAGCAGAAGATAGACGTTTAGCAAATGACTGTGTAAAGGGTATATCATCATCGCAGAGTATGATCCGCATAATTGCTCCTCCTGTTTGAAATTACTTGTGGAATAACTATACCATAAGACCATACTCCAGATACAGTATATCCCACAAAATCAAATATTGCAATACCGGTATTTAATATTTACAGAACACTTCGTTCATAATCATATGAAAGGAAGTGAGCGGTAATGTTTCCAGAACGAATCAAATATCTCCGTCAAACGCGAGAACTTAACCAAGTACAATTAGCAGAAAAATTAGGAACCACTAAACAAAGCATTAGCAACTGGGAGAATGACAATATCGTTCCTTCTGTCGATATGCTCGAAAAAATTGCAGATTTCTTTAAGGTTAGCACAGATTATCTTTTAGGCCGTGAAGAAAAGCCGATGACTGGAATTCGGTTGTTAGATGTAACGGGATTAACAGCTACTCAAATCTCACATCTGATGGCGTTAATTGATGATCTCCGCAATTGAACTTACCGTATGGCCGATACTTGTATCTCGAGTATCGGCTTCTTTTATTATACCGAGAAGATTGCATTTTGTGTTTACCAAGTAGGAACGAATTATTACCAAGTACGCATGATGTCTTGATTTATACATCTTGAAACATTATTGTTCTTATATCTCATATATATATGGAGCAGAATGTTTAGCAGACCGTCAAATCAGCTATTATCACGTTTTCAATCGGTATAATAGTTTCACTGGGCTCTGTTAAGGAAGGCAACGGATTAAACCTATGACAGCACATGACCAAGAGAATTTTATACACCTTTACCGTAAATATTATAAAAAATTGTTGTATACGGCTCTTGATATGCTCAAAAATATTTCCATGGCAGAGGACTTGACTAATGAAACATTTACAATTTTACTGGCGCAGTTTGATCGGATACAGCACCATCCTAACATCGGTGGATGGCTGCACACAGTATTGACCAACCTAGCCTTAAATGAGCTAAAAAAGCAAAGTAGATATGTTCCTGTACCCACTGAAGAGTTATATAATATCGGTCATGAAGCAGATATGTTTGTCTTTGATGATTTTCTGCCGGCGGGTTTATCTAGCGCAGACAAGGAAATTCTACATCTGCGATTTCAAGAAAACTTGAACTGCGCTGAAATTGCGCGATGTCTGGATATCAGCCACGATGCTAGCAGAGCACGTTTATCTCGTGCCAAACGACGCTTTGCAGAACTAATTTTGCAGGATAAATCTAATTAAATTGGTATTGTAAATAATTATAGGTGTGTATTCCGCGATAAAATTGTTGGAATACGCACTTTTTTTATCAGAACAGTTGTTTTTACAATACACACGATATAATTGGCTTTCTGTTTACATTTGCGATCGCTACTTGTCTTTACTCGTTATCTCAACTTGAAGATAGGGTGTGAAGCAAGTGTACTTACAGGAATTGCTCTCCAATGCAGCGAACCATTTAGAACCAGAAACCTTGGAGATAATAGAGCGATTTAAGCCATTACTCCGGAAGTATGCACGCTTATTGAGAACTGAGGATGCTGACGATGAGCTTCAAATGGAATTGCTGAAGGTTATATATGAAACCTCATGGGATAAACTGAATTTGAAAAACGAAGGAGCGTATGTTAATTACATAGCGACTGCTATCCGAAACGCCTATATCAATCTTGCAAAAACACGTAATAAGCATCAAGAATATTGTTTTTCGTCATTTGGAGAAGACCAAGAGTTTATGGTGACTTCGACATTGACAAGTGCCGATGACTATGAGCATCTATTATGTAAAGACTTAAAGAATATTTTGACAGAAACGGAATTCCGCATTGTGTGTTTGACATGTTTGAAGGGATACAGCTGTGCGGTTATCGCCAAGAAGCAAGGTGTCAGTCGGCAACATATTAATCAGGTTAAACGCCGAGCATTAGGCAAACTAAAACAATATTTTAAAGCTAATTCTGATGAACAGGAGTGAATAATGTGGAAGATATTAGATTGATAACCACATATATGTCTGTTATAGGTGCAGCATTGGGCTGGTTTTGGGGTGGTGGAACACCGGCACTCTATACGTTGATTGTATTCATGGCAATTGACTACATTAGTGGCGTTATGTTGGCTATCGTCAACAAGGAAGTGTCCAGCGCAGTTGGAGCACGCGGTATCTTTAAAAAAATGATGATTATGGCCTTCGTGGGCATGGGTCATTTGCTCGATGCTTATGCAATTGGACAAGGTCAAATGCTGCAAACGGCAATTATTTTCTTCTATATGTCTAATGAAGGAATTTCGATTTTAGAAAACACAACAGAATTGGGGTTGCCGATTCCACAAAAGCTGAAAGACATTTTAGTTCAGTTAAATAAAAAATGAACGCCAAATTTGATTGTGACGGTAAAAATTTGTATGGCAGTACGTAATTAAATAGTGAAGGCAATGGATTGAGCATAATGTTCATCCATTGCCTTTTTATATCACGTTGTAAAAGATATGTTTGTCATATTTATAGAGAGACGGTGCGTGGCCTGCGGGTTGACGATAGTGAGGAACGTTATCTTGCTTTATACGGTTTTCCATCGGTTCGGGATGAAATAGTAGGCGATTTATTACATATAAAAATCGGGAACAAGGGCGTAACAGCAACTGTTATGGGACATTATGATTGAAAAGTTGCTGTTCAATATCCATATGACTAAATTGCCTGACACGCAATACCCTCTCGCAGAACCGTTCGAGCGAAAATGCCTCG
>ERZ773190.3112-NODE-3112-length-11601-cov-10.645592_pt1 | contig 11601 bp, 9 predicted proteins | sample MGYA00511111_ERZ773190 | MGnify/ENA primary metagenome ERZ773190 (study PRJEB29015, sample SAMEA2737777) | human gut metagenome | biome: human gut; feature: human-associated habitat; material: faeces | place: China | collected 2012 ... | reverse complement strand
TACAAAGCACCCGTGAACGATAGCCCGTAGGGAGGGGTCTTGACCCCTCCGAGGCGGTAATCCCATAAATTTTGCAAAAAATTCAAAATTTCCTGCGCAAAAAGGCGCAAAACCCCTTGACTCGTTTGTTATAATAGTATTAGCAGTTAGTCTTTTAGATTGCCAAAATCATAAACATCTGAATAGAGGTACCCAATTATGGCTGAAAACAAAACCAAGATCGACATTTTCTCCGGCTTTCTCGGTGCCGGCAAGACCACCCTTATCAAAAAGCTCATCAAGGAAGCCTTTGCGGGCGAAAAGATCGTCCTGATCGAGAACGAATTCGGCGAGATCGGCATTGACGGCGGCTTTATGCGCGAGGCCGGTATTCAGGTCAACGAGCTGAACTCCGGCTGCATCTGCTGCAGTCTGGTCGGCGATTTCCGCGAGGCGCTGAAAAAGGTCGTTGAGACCTACCACCCCGACCGCATCCTCATCGAGCCGTCCGGTGTTGGCAAGCTGAGCGATGTCACCCGCGCGGTCGAGGGCGTGGCCGAGACCCTGCCGGTGCTGCTGAACAGCTTTGTCACCGTGGCCGATGTCAACAAGGTCAAGATGTATATGAAGAACTTCGGTGAGTTCTATGATGATCAGATCAGCCACGCAAGCTGCATCATCCTGAGCCGCACCCAGACCGCCAGCGAGGAGAAGATCGCTGCTGCGGTCGCCATGCTGCGCGAGAAGAACCCCACCGCTACCATCGTGACCACCGCATGGGATTCCCTGACCGGCGAGCAGATCCTGAAGGCCATGTCCTCCAAGGACGATTTCAAGGCAGAGCTGATCGCCATGGCTGCCAAGGCCAATGAGGAGCACGCCGAGGAGGACGAGGAAGAAGAGCACGAGCATCATCACCATCATTACGATGAGAACGGTGTGTGCAGCTGCGGCCATCACCACCATGATCACGATGACGATGACGACGATGATGAGGACGAGCACGAGCATCACCACGAGGATGATGACCACGAGGACCACTGCTGCCACCACCATCACGATCACGACCATGAGGATGACCATGACCATGATGAGCATGAGCATCATCACCACGATGAGGACGGCCACTGCTGCTGCGGCCATCACCACCACCATCACCACGACCACGATGCCGATGAGGTGTTCACCAGCTGGGGTGTCGAGACGGCCAAGAAGTTCAGCAAGGCAGACATCGAGCGTGCACTGACCGAGCTGGACGGCGGCAAGTACGGCATGATCCTGCGCTCCAAGGGCATTGTGGACGGCGGTGCCGACGGCTGGCTGGAGTTCGATTACGTCCCCGGCGAGTGGGAAGTGCGTCAGCGCGGCGCCGATGTGGGCGGCAAGCTGGTCGTCATCGGCTCCAAGCTGGACGAAAAGGCCATTGCCGCACTGTTTGGCTGCTGAGCTGCAAGTTGTGTAAGGAGAAAAACCAATTATGGCAAACGAGATTCCGGTTTACCTGTTTGTGGGCTTCCTCGAAAGCGGCAAGACCAAGTTCATTCAGGAGACCTTTGAAGACCCCAATTTCGACTCCGGCGACAAGACCCTGCTGCTGGTCTGCGAGGAGGGCGAAGAAGAATATAACGAGAAGAAATTCGCCTTCCCCGGCGTGACCCTGAAGGTCCTTGAGGATAAGGCGGAGCTGAACCCCCAGAATCTGGCCAGGCTCGAAAAAGAATCCGGCGCAGGCCGTGTGGTCATTGAGTACAACGGCATGTGGCTGCTGCAGGATCTGGCCAACAACCTGCCCGAGAACTGGATCGTCTACCAGTGCATTGCCACGGCCGACGGCACCACGGCCCTGACCTACGCCCGCGACAACTCCATGCGCTCTCTGCTGCTGGACAAGATCGCCCGCAGTGAGCTGATCGTGTTCAACCGCGCCGAGGCCGTGAACAACGATGCCGCCCGTCAGGAGCTGCACAAGCTGGTGCGTCAGGCCTCCCGCAAGTGCGATATCGCCTATGAGTTCGCCGACGGCAGCGTGGCATACGATGACATCCCTGACCCGCTGCCCTTCGATCTGAACGCCCCGATCGTTGAGATCGGGGAGGACGATTTCGGCATCTGGTATATGGACTGCCAGGACGAGCCCCAGAAGTATACGGGCAAGACCGTCCGGTTCCTGGCGCAGGTCTGCCAGACCAACCGCGCGGGCAAAAACAGCTTTGTGCCCGGCCGTTTTGCAATGACCTGCTGTGTGCAGGATATCCAGTTCGTGGGCTTCCCCTGCAGCTATGATGGCTACAAGGCACTGGAGCAGCGCGCCTGGGTCACTGTGACCGCCAAGGTCAATTACAAGTTCCACAACATCTACCGCGGCAAGGGCCCGGTGCTGACCGCCATCTCGGTGGAGCCCGCCGAAAAGCCGCAGAACGATGTTGTAACATTCTCTTAATCCTATCTTATACAGGGAGGACTTCACCATGAAAACTCTGTTCCGTGTTCTGGGTGCCGTTGCCGCTGTGGCTGCTACCGGTGCCGCCATCGTCGTGCTGGACAAAGTTCTGAACGACAAGGACCCGCTCCACGTCGAAAACGTGGAGTTCCCCGAGGAAGCTGAAAAGGACCCCGCCGAGGCCGAAAAGACTGCCGAAGCCTACGCCGAGGGCGAGGCCAAGGAGACCACTCCCGGTGACGCATGGCCCCCTGCCTTTGAAAAGGCTCCTGCCGAGCCCGAGACTGCGCCCGCAGCCCCGGTGGTGGAAGCTGCCCGGGCAGAGGAGCCTGCCGAGGAAAAGCCTGCGGCAGAGGAAACGACCGTGAATCCTGTGGAGGCAGGCCCTGCCGTTGCCCCCAAGGATGAGAACGGCAAGTTCGATGCCACCAAGATCGCGGAGGCCAGCGATTTCACCGGCATCGAAGAGGAATCCGGCTGCAAGAGCTGAGCAGAGCAATAAAAGGACGCTGTGCCGCAGGGCACAGCGTCCTTTTTCTGTCTGGGTCATTTCCGCAGGGCTTTGGCGGCTTCGGTGCCTGCCACGGCACCCTCGTACACGGCCTTGGCGACCTGCAGCAGCCCGCCGGTGCAGTCTCCGGCGGCATATAGGCCGGGCAGGGTGGTCTGCATGTGGTCGTCCACCACGATCCGGCTGCCGTTCACCTCGGCCCCCAGCTTGCGGGCCAGGGCGGTGCTGCCCGCCACGCCCAGCGCCACGAACACGCCGGAGACTTCCAGCGTCCCGCCGTCTTTCAGCTGCACGCCGGTGACCCGCTCTTCACCGAGGATGACTTCCACGGCTTCCGTCCGCACGGCCACCTCCGGCGGGAACTGTGCCGTCAGCGGGGCCCCGCCTGTGAGCAGGGTGACGCTGTGAGCCACGGGCAGCAGGGCCTGTACCTCGTGCAGGGCGTACTCTCCGCTGCCCAGCACGGCCACATCCCTGCCGCGGTAGAAAAAGGCATCGCAGGTGGCGCAGTAGCTCACGCCGCGGCCCTCCAGCCCGGCAAGGCCCGGAATGCGGGGCGTTGCCCGGGAAGCCCCTGTGGCCAGAATGACAGCATCGGCAGGGAATTCTCCGGCCAGCGTCTCCACGGTCAGCTTGTCGGTGTAGGTCAGGCCCACGGCCTCGGTGGTGACGAACTCCACCCCCACGGCCTTGGCACCCTCGATGCCCCGGCGTTCCAGCTCGGCACCGGTGATGGGTTCGGCAAAGCCGTAGTAGTTCTGGATGAGCTCGGCCCGGTCCAGTGCGCCGGGGCCCTTGGTCAGAACGGTGGTCTGCACCCCGGCGCGTGCGGCATACAATGCCGCCGAGACACCTGCGGGGCCGGAACCAATGATCACAATGTTTGACATGGCAGTTTCTCCTTATGGTAGGTTGTACAGAGGATAGCTTGATCTTATGATAACTATTATACCTCAACTCCCCGCACTTTTCATCTCCGACGAACTGTGCTATACTGAAAATATCGTAAAAATCGACACCATGGAGGGGAAAAACCTATGTCCAAGCAGCGACTGCTTTTTATCACCACCGGCGGCACCATTGCCAGCGTGCGCACCGCACAGGGCCTCAAGCCTGTTCTGACCAGCGAGGAGCTGCTGGCCCATCTGCCGGAATTGCAGCAGCTCTGCTGCCCGGAAACGCTCAACCTGTGCAGCATCGACAGCACCGACCTTGGCCCAGAGCATTGGCTGATGATGGCCAAGGCCGTGCAGGAAAACTATGCGCTTTACGATGGCTTCATCATCTGCCACGGCACCGATACGCTGGCCTACTCGGCGGCGGCGCTGTCCTACCTTATCCAGAATGCGGACAAGCCCATCATCCTCACGGGTGCCCAGCAGCCCATTTCCAACGAGATCACCGATGCCAAGAAGAACCTGCGGGACAGCGTGATCTGTGCCCTTGACCCGGGCAGCCGGGGTGTGATGGTGGTGTTTGGCGGGCACGTCATTGCGGGCACCCGCGCCAAGAAGAACAAGACCATCAGCTACGATGCCTTTGCGTCGGTCAACTTCCCGGCGCTGGCGCTGGTGCAGGGCGACCGACTGGTGCGGTATGTGGCTTCGCCCTGGCCCACCGGCCCGGTGGAGTTTGGCCGGGCGCTGAACCCCAAAGTGTTCCTGCTCAAGCTGACCCCCGGCCTTGGGCCGGAGCTTATCCCGGCCATCTTTCAACAATATGACTGCGTCATTGTGGAAAGCTTTGGCGTGGGCGGCATTCCCCAGCGGCTCATGGATGCCTTTGCCGAGGAGCTGGGCGATTACGACCAGACCCACAAGATCCTGATCCTGACCACGCAGGTCACTTATGAGGGCAGCGATGTGGGCATTTACGAGGTGGGCAAGCGGGTCAAGAATCGCTTCCGCTTCCTGGAGGCCCACGATATGACCATTGAGGCCGTTGTCACCAAGGTCATGTGGCTGCTGGCCCAGAACTGCGAGAACTTTGACCAGCTTCAGCAGCGGTTCTACCGGCAGATCAATTTTGATACATTCTATCATTGAAACAAACGGGAGATGCCCCACCGGCACCTCCCGTTTCTGTTATGCGAACACCAGCTGCACTAACCTCCTGGATTGGTAGTATAACAGATTTCCGGGATTTTGCAAGAAAAATCCCGGGGCCGGATGTTTCCGGTCAATTTGAAAACTTTTTGTCCGCCACTCGTGGACTTTTGGCGAATCAGGACAAAGTTTTGCCAAAAGACTTGCACTTTGATGCTTTACTGTGGTAAAATCGAAGCGTACTTTCATTTGGAAAGACAAGGGGGAAAAAAGTATATGACCAACATCTGCATCATCGCCACCATCATCATCTATCTGGTGGCAATGCTGTTGGTTGGGTTTGCATACAGCAAGTCCAACAACGACAGCACCGATTTCTACCTCGGCGGCCGCAAAATGGGCCCGCTGGTCACGGCCATGAGCGCCGAAGCCAGTGATATGTCCAGCTGGCTGCTGATGGGAATGCCGGGCCTTGCCTACCTCACCGGCATCGCCTCGCCCGGCTGGACCGCCATCGGCCTGGCGCTGGGCACCTGGCTGAACTGGCTCATCGTGGCCCGGCGGCTGCGGCGGTATTCGGCCAATCTGGAAGCCATCACCGTGCCGCAGTTCCTGTCCCTGCGCTTCCACGACCAGCGCAATCTGCTCAACGCACTGGGCGCGGTGATCATCATCGTGTTCTTTGTGCCCTACACGGCTTCGGGCTTTGCCGCCTGCGGTAAGCTGTTCCACAGCCTCTTCGGCGTGGATTACATGGCGGCCATGGTGGTCTCGGCCTGCGTCATCGTGGGCTATACCATCACGGGCGGCTTCCGCGCCGTTACCACCACCGACCTCATCCAGTCCATCGTGATGAGTCTGGCCCTTGTGGCTGTGCTGGTGTACGGCATTGGCGCGGCAGGCGGCTGGGATGCCGTTGTAGCCAACGCTCAGAGCCTGCCCGGCTACCTGACCATGATGGCCAGCCACAACGCCGCCGAGGGCACGGCCACCTCGTACAGCCTGCTGGACATCGTCTCCACCATGGCGTGGGGCCTGGGCTACTTCGGAATGCCCCACATCCTGCTCCGCTTCATGGCCATTGAGGATGAAAAGAAGCTGGTGCTCAGCCGCCGCATTGCCAGCGTGTGGGTCGTCATTGCCATGACCGCCTCCATCATCATCGGCATGGTGGGCCTTGGCATGACCAAGGCAGGCGCGCTGGAGTACCTGAGCGGCTCCTCCAGCGAGACGGTCATCGTCCGCATTGCAAACCTCATTGCACAGCACGGCATTCTGGCAGCCGTTCTGGCGGGCCTGATCCTGGCGGGCATCCTTGCCGCCACCATGTCCACCGCCGACAGCCAGATGCTTGCCGCCGCATCCAGCGTCTCCCAGAACATCCTGCAGGAGTTCGGCCACATGAAGCTGACCGAACGCCAGAGCCTGTTTGCCGCCCGCCTGACCATCATCTGCGTCAGCGTGGTGGGCGTGGTGCTGGCCCGTGACCCCAATTCCAGCGTGTTCGGCATCGTCAGCTTTGCATGGGCCGGTTTCGGCGGCGCGTATGGTGCCGTGATGCTCTGCGCCCTGTTCTGGAAGCGCTGCAACTGGCAGGGCGCACTGGCCGGGATGCTCGCCGGCGGCCTGATGGTCTTTGTCTGGAAGTACCTCATCAGCCCGCTGGGCGGCGTGTTCGGCATCTATGAGCTGCTGCCCGCCTTCCTGACCTCGCTGCTGGTCTGCGTGGTGGTCAGCCTGGTCACCCCCGCCCCCTCGAAGGAGATCGAAGCCGAGTTTGAGGCGGCGAAATAAGAAACAATCGCAAGGGCCATTGCACGGGAATCTGTGCAATGGCCCTTGCTTTATATGCGGCGCACAACGCCGTTCTCAACACGGTAGATCTTATCAAAACGTTTCATAAAAGCACCGGACACATCATGGGTAATAGCAACGACTATGCAGGGCAGAGAGAGCAGATTCTGCATCACCTGCTGGCTGGTTTCCGGGTCAAGGCTGGCAGTAATCTCATCGGCGATGATGAGGTCATACCGACGAAGTACCAACCGGGCGATGCCGATGCGTTGGCGCTGACCGCCAGAAAGATTTTTACCGTTTTCGCTGATGAGAGTGTTCAGTCCATCCGGTAGGGTTTGCACCCAGTCGGTCAGACCGGCAGCTTCAAGGGCACCGGTTATCTGCTGTTCGGAGAACTTCTCACTCAGACAGATGTTGCTGCGCAGGGTATCATTGAACAGATACGTTGTCTGGGCAATATAGCCTGTCCGGTGGTAAAGACTGCTGCGGTCGATGTCCCGGAGCTGCTGGCCGTTGAACAGAATATCACCGCTGTAATCCGGATAATATTGGAAGAGCAGCTTGGCCAGTGTGGATTTTCCGCATCCGCTTTCACCCGTGAGACCAATCTTTTCTTGTCTGCTCACGGTCAGGCAGATATCCTTCAACACCGGAGCAGCTGCACCAGGGTAGGTAAAACTGGTGTTTCGGCATTCGATCCGCTCCAGCGATGCAACAGGCTGACCGGCAGAAGAAGGAGCTTCCGGAACGGACATGGCAGCTTCCAGACGCTGACGGATGCCCTTGGAGGATTTCACCTTGGCCCAGCACTGAGCGATTTGGTTGCAGGGTGTGATGACAAAGTTTGCCATGCTGGCGGCAGTGGAAACAGCACCTACGGTCAGGCGGCCGTCAAATGCAAGAAACAGACCCACGAGCATGACCACGGGAAAGATTAGATTGCTGATGAGGGATGTGTTGACTACCATGGAATTCAAGCTCTGCTGGTAGCTCTGCTCACTGGCGCACGCTTGTGCGGCGGCAGTGCGATGACGAGCGGTATAGGCATCCTCTCGCAGAAAGCTCCGGATAACTTCAAAACCGCCAAGAAGTTCCTTGAGCTGCTGGGTGTAGTCCGCCATTTGCAGGGAAAAGGCATCCCGGGCAACTTTAAGCTGTTCGTTCATTTTCCGGGGCAGTACCAACGGCGGAATCGTTACCAGAAGGATTGCAATAAGCATGACCGGGCTGAGATAGAGATACATCCCCAGTGCACAGAGCATGATACCGCCCCAGAATACGATATTGAAGATGGACATATAGTAGTCATCGTATAGGGTGCGCAGATCGGTAGTCAGTAGTGAGATGTAAGTACTGTCGCCCTCCTGCTGATACTGTGCCACCGGGCGGCGAAGCACTTGCTCCATGACCCTGTCTCGAACTTCCTCAACGGCACCGCAGGCCAGCTTGGTGAAAGAGCGGCGGCTCAGGCGCTCGAAAAACCAACTGGTAAAGGTAATGAGGAATACCAGCGCCATGTAACCGAGGGCTTCTTGCTTGCTTTTGGAATCAATGAGCCATTTGAGCTGAAAGCTTTTAAGCGGTGCAAAAAAGGAAACAGCGGCGGTAAAGCACACAAACAGGACGACCTTTGCCCAGTGTTGCCGGAAATAGTCGTTGATAGTCGGCTTCATGAATAGCAGGCTCCTTTCCTTATGTAAGAAACGAATTTCAAAAAGATGCCATTCCTGACGCTTGGCCGGGAAGGAGACTGACCACCTGCATTTGCAGCACAGTGCCCGATGCCGCTGTTTTGCAGCAAATATAGAGTAACATAAAATTGGACTGAACACAATAGCGCAAAAGACCTTTGAAAAGAGCAGCTTTTTCAGTTGAAAGTAATCATCACGAGTTCGCAGAAGGGAACGACGAAGCAACAGAAGAAGAAAAAGAGGTTCAGCGCAAGTTTGACAAGCCGGACACCCGGCGAAAGATGAGGAACGGAAAAATTAATTGCGGCTTCAAAAAGAAAAGATTCGGCTAAGAAAAAATATTTTGTATACAAAAAAGAAAAAGATTGCTTGTGCAGAATTACGAAAATGCTGCATAAATTAAAGTATACAACAAGAAATGCTTTAAAACCGTAAAATTGTAAGGATATACCATAAAAAAATACTAACATTTTGGAAGGAGATGCCGTATCATGGATTTATAAATGAGCATACGGCTTGCGGGCGGTGTGCCAAAATTGTCCGGAAAGTTCAGGAAGGAGTATTTTCATGGGAAAATCAACAGTGGATGCGTCTGCAAAGTTTGGATTGCGTGATAAACTTGCATACGCAGCGGGTGACTTTGGCTGCAATATGAGTTTTGCACTCAAAGGCTACCTGACGATTTATTGGACGCAGTTTATGGGGATCGACAACTACCTGATGGCATCCCTTCTGCTGATCGTGCAGATCTGGGACGCAATCAACGATCCGATTATCGGAGCAATGGTAGATGCGGATACGCATAAATACCGCCGGAACAAGTTCCTTGCCTATATCTGGTTCGGTGCGATCGGCCTGACCGTGGCGGGTGCACTTTGCTATCTGCCGTTCCCGCAGGCTCCCGGTATGGTCAAGAACATTCTGTTTGTGGCAGGCTATATGATCTGGGATGCTTTCTACACCGTTGCGAATGTGCCGTATGGCTCGATGCTGTCTCTGATCTCGGATGACCCGATCCAGCGTGCACAGCTGTCGACTTTCCGCTCCATTGGTTCTATGGGCGGTGGGCTTCTGACCGGTATGCTGATTCCGGTGATCATTTATGATAACCAGAACAACCTGCGCGGTGAGCAGATGTTTGTCATCGCTCTGATCATGGGTGTGATCGGTCTGGTCTGCTTCCGCTTTATGGTCACGAACACAAAGGTGCGTGTGGACACCACGATCACTCTGAAAGAGGATGCACCGAAGTTCAACGTCATGAAGGCGTTCAACAACTTTATCCATAATCGCCCGGCTGTGGGCGCAACGCTGGCACCTATCGCAACGTTTATTGGTATGTATGGTGCCTCTACTGCAGGCCAGATCCTGTTCCAGGCTTATTTCAAGAATGCAAAGATCTCCGGCCTTGTGGGTATGATCTCCTACTTTGGCGTTTTCATTTTCAGTCCTTTTGTGAGCCGTATCGTCAAGCGCTTTGGCAAGAAGGAAGCCGTAACCTTTGGTTCAGTAGTCTGTGCGCTGGCCTACGTCCTGATGCTGGTTCTGCCCATCACACCGGACGGCCGGGGCCTCAGCCTTTATGTCCTGTGTCAGATCATTGCAATGCTGGGCGGCGGTGTCGGAAGCTGCCTGAGCTGGTCTCTGATGGCGGATGCGATCGATTACAACGAGTGGAAATTTGGCGTGCGAGAAGAAGGCACTACCTATGCACTGCACTCCTTCTTCCGTAAGCTTGCACAGGGCATCGGACCTTCTCTGGGCCTTGTTCTGGCAACCAAACTGGGCTATGATGCATCTCTGAAGGCTGCACAGACGATCGAAGTGGCAACCCGGATGCGCTATCTGGTGCCGATCATGTATCTGGGAAGCTATATCCTGATGATCATTGCGTACGGCGTGGTGTTCAATCTGGACAAAAAGACGCTGGCGCAGATGGAAAGCGATCTGAAAGAACGCCGTGCAAAGAACGAAAAGTAAAGGATCTTAAAATCAGAGGAATAGAAGAACGGAAACCTTCTGATAAGATGATAGAAAGCCCTCCTTTCGCCTGAGTGCGACAGGAGGGCTTTCTTTTTTTCAGTTGATCAGAATCGCCATCATCTCAGCGCAGGGGACCACGAAGCCGAACCCGAAGAAGAACAGCAGATCGAGCACAAACTTCCAGAGCCGGACAGTAGGGGAGCAGAAGTTCATGGAGCGGGTGACAGAGGCACCTATCTCACCCCAGTGTCGGTAGTAGCCGGTCTGCTCAAAGTTGTTCCAGAGCTCCAGCGAGAGAAATTCTATCCCGACGAACAATGGGAAAAACACCCAGGAGGGAAGCCAGCCGTCTGCCTGCAGGTTCCCATTGCTCAGGGTACGCCAGTGGACAGCCATCCGGCCCGGGCAGGCGAGGATGCCCCAGATGGCCAGTGCGGCACTGAGCCAAAACAAAACTGCCCGTACCGAGCGCCAGTCAATGGATTGTTGACGGCGCAGCAGGGTAAAGAAATCTTCCAGCGGGACTTCCGGTGCAATATCTGCTTCCTGCGGGTCGCGGCAGTGCATCAGGTCGGCAAGGGTCAGCCCCAGCGCGTCGGCCAGTGGTTCCAGCGTGATGATGTCCGGCAGGCCGACCCCGCGTTCCCATCGGCTGACAGCCTTATCTGTTACATGCAGCTGCTGGGCCAGCTCTGCCTGTGTTAATCCTTGTGACTTGCGCATCCGGGCGAGAAATGCCCCGAACGTTTTCGCATCCATTGTGCTCACATCCTTTGGAAAAAGGATAGCATACCACGCACCAAAAGGCAATCGATGCTTCGTTTACAGACGCTGAAACGCAAAAACTCCCCACTCTGTGCTCGGTCAATGAGCACAGGGTGGGGAGCTTCTTTATATGGAGTTCAGAAGAAAAATGCTGGGATCAGAGCTTACAGCTGGGGGCCGGCAGAGACCAGAGCTTTGCCGTGCTCGTTACCCTCGTACTTCTTGAAGTTCTTGATGAAGCGGCCAGCCAGATCCTTGGCCTTCTCCTCCCACTGGGAAGCGTCGGCGTAGGTATCGCGGGGATCCAGGATGCCGGTGTCAACACCGTTCAGGACGGTGGGAACCTCGAAGTCGAAGTAGGGGATCTTCTTGGTGGGAGCCTCGTTGATG
>ERZ773190.3109-NODE-3109-length-11610-cov-4.825703_pt1 | contig 11610 bp, 9 predicted proteins | sample MGYA00511111_ERZ773190 | MGnify/ENA primary metagenome ERZ773190 (study PRJEB29015, sample SAMEA2737777) | human gut metagenome | biome: human gut; feature: human-associated habitat; material: faeces | place: China | collected 2012 ... | reverse complement strand
ACAGTCGAGGAGGATGACGATATGGTACGATACAACAAGATCGAGGACGTGCCCGCGTGGGCGCGCAGCGATGCGCAGCGGCTCATCGACCGCGGCGCACTGCGGGGCAATGAACGCGGCGAGCTGGATCTCTCGCCGGACATGCTGCGCACGCTGATCGTGTGCCAGCGGATGGTCGATCAGGCAAAGGAGACATAAATGGACCGACTCACAACGATCAAAGCGGCCGCCTGCACGGCGGCCGCAGCGCTGACGGCCTTCTGGGGCTGGACGGGCTGGCTGGCGGCGGCATGGTTTCTGGCCATGCTGCTCGACTATGCCACCGGCAGCGCCGCCGCCCTGCGCGCCGGAACGTGGAGCAGCCGCGCCGCCCGCGAGGGCCTGTGGCACAAGGCGGGCAGCGTGGCGGGCGTGCTCGTGGCGGCGCTGCTGGACTTTGCCCTGCGCGTGCTGCTCGGCAGCGTGCCGGGGCTGGGCATCGACTACGACGTGCTGCTGTGCCCGCTCGTGACGGCGTGGTATCTGCTGACGGAGCTGGGCAGCATCGCCGAAAACGCGGGCGCGCTCGGCGCGCCGATGCCGCAGTTTCTCATGCGGGCAATCGCCGCCCTGCGCGCCGGCATTTCCGACCGCGGCGGCGGAGACGGGGATGGAGGCGGCGCGGCATGACGGACTTTTCCCCGCTGAATTTCCCGCTGCCGGAGCGCACCGGCGCCGAGGGGCTCGACGCGCGCGTGACGGCGCTGGAGGAGACGATCGTCCGGCTGCTGGAGGCGCTGCAGTACACACTGACGAACCTCGGGCGCGAAAACTTCAACCCCGCCGCGCTCGAACGGCTGCGCGCTGAGCTGCGCAGCGGGCAGACCACGAACCAGTAAGGAGGCAGGCAATGCATCTACCCACATTCCCCCGCGCCATGCCCGTGACGCGGCGCGTACAGACCGACTTTCGCGGCTACGACCACCGGCCGGGCTGCCCGGAGGGCGGCATCTACGAGATGACGAACGGCTCGGCGGCCGACGCGCCGCTGTTTTCCACGCGGCCGGGCCGCACGCTGACCTATCCGACCGGCGGCGGCAGCGCGAACGGACTGTTCGCCGTCGACGGCGGACTGCTCTGGTGCACGGGCCAGACGCTGTATTTTAACGGCACGCCCGTCGACGGCTGCACGCTCGTCAACGGGCCGAAGGTGTTCGCCGAGCTCGGCGGCACGGTGCTCATCTGGCCGGACAAGGTCTGGTACCGGCCGGATATGGGCACGTTCGGCAGCGCCGAGCCGAGCTGGAGCGGCACGGTGGCGCTCCAGCGCTCGGACGACAGCAGCGGCGCACGCGCCGATTCCGTCGCCGCGAACGGCATCGACACGCCCTTTCGCGTGGGCGACGCCGTGACGTTCAGCGGCTTTTCCACGCCGGAGGACAACGGCACCTACATCATCCGCGCCATCGCGGGCGCGGTGCTCGTGTTCGACCCCGACACGTTCTCTGCCGTCGGAGCGGTCGAGCACATCACGGTCACGCGGCGCATGCCCATGGCGCTGCACGCATGCACATACGCCAACCGCATCTGGGCCTGCGCGCAGGACACCGTCTGGTGCACAAAGCTCGGCGACCCGCTGAGCTGGTACTGGTACGAGGCGGACGAAAACGGCACGGTCGCCACGGCGGCATGGAGCGTGGACGTCGGCACGCCGGGCAACTTTTCCGGCTGCGCGGCGACGGGCAGCGGCGTGGTGTTTCTCAAGCCGGACGGGCTCTGGCGGCTCTACGGCACGAAGCCGGACAACTTCCAGCTCATCGCCTCGGCGGCGCTCGGCACGGAGAAAAACTCCGGCCGCTCGCTCGTGACGGCGGCGGAGACGCTCTACTACCTCTCCCCCGCCGGGCCAGCGCGCACCTCCGGCGGACGGCCGGTGCGCATCGGCGACGCGCTCGGGCGCACGCTCACGGCCGGCGCGGCGGGCACGGACGGCACGCGCTGGTATCTCTCGGCGCACGATCCGCAAAACGCCTGGCACCTGTTCGTATACGACACGCGCAGCGGCCTGTGGAGCCGCGAGGACGCATTTCACGCATCCGGGTTCGCCCGGCACGACGGCGCGCTCTACGCGCAGGATCCGAGCGGCGTCTGGCGCTTCGGCACGGGCAGCACGGCGCAGCTGGAGAGCATGCTGGAGACGGGCGATTTCGTCAGCGGCAGCCCGGACTGCAAGCGCCTGCTGCGCGTGCAGCTGCGGCTGGAGGCGGACGCGGGCGCAAGTGTCACGGCGGCGGTGCAGTATGACTCCGACGGCGTGTGGCACACGCTGGCGACCGTGGCGGCAGGCGCGAAGCGCTCCGTCACGCTGCCGGTGCTGCCGCGCCGGTGCGACCACTTTCGCCTGCGGCTGACGGGCACGGGGGCGTGGCGGCTGCTGTCGCTCGCGCGCACGGAGACCGCCGCCGGACCGCAGCACTGAAGAAAGGAGACCTTATGGCCACAAAATACAAATACGACAAGGACACCGACTACGCCGCGCTCATGGAGCGGGCAGCGCAGCGCGGCGACAACGCGGCCGCCGCGATCTATGAGCAGCAGCGCAACGCGAAGATCCGCGGCGAGGGCATGACCGATGTGACGCAGACGAACGACTACACGCAGTATCTGCCGCTCGAGGACGTGCCGGACTACGACGACACGCACCGCCGCCAGGCAGAGTCCCTGCTGACCGAGCGCGACACGACCGGGCAGCGCGCGCGCATCGACCAGATGCTCGACGCGCTGCTCGGCGAGGAATTCGACTACGACCCGGCATCGGACAAGCTCTACGCCGCCTACCGCCAGCAGTATGAGCGGCAGGCGGATCTCGCATCGGCCAACGCCCTCGGCGCGGCGGCCGCGCTGACGGGCGGACGGGCCTCGACGGCGGCCGTGGCGGCGGCGCAGCAGGCGGGTGGATACTACCGCGCGATGCTCGCGGGCAAGCTGCCGGAGCTGGCGCAGCTCGCCTACGAGCGCTACAACGGCGAGCGCAAGACGCGCCTGAGCGCGATCGACGCGATGCTCGACGCGGCCGACAGCCGCGACAGCGTGACGAAGGCGCAGATCGCCGCACTGCTCGACATGGACGACGCGGACTACGACCGCGCGGACAGTAAGCTGCAGCAGCAGGCCAAAGACGCGGCCGACCGCAAGTCCGCCGCCGACAAGAAGGCCAAGGAGGAAAAGGCCGCGCAGGAAGCGGCGGACAAGGCCGCGCGCAGTGAGGCGCGGCGGCAGATCACGCTCATTCTGCGCAACGGCGGCACTGTGCCCAACGACCTCTGGGAGCAGAGCGGCTACAGCGCCGTGACGATCGCGGCCATGCTGCGCGGGCGGAAGGGTTAAGTGTTATGTAAACTTAGCGCCGGTTTCGCTGCAATCAGTCGCTGCCGTGCCTTTCGCCGAAAAATAGTTATGTAAACTTCGTGAAGGAAAGAAGTCCCGGAAGCGAAAACGCTTCCGGGACTTTTACGTGCTGTGTCTGCGCTCAGGCCGTGGCCTGCTTATAGCGCATGAGGATGGTTGCGACCTGCGCGCGTGTGGTGCTGCCGCCGGGTTCGAGATAGTCCGTCTTGTCGTGCGGAAGGCCCTTGATAAGGCCGTTGCCGACGGCCCAGGCCATCGCGTCGCGGGCATAGGCCGACACGCTGCCGGCGTCGGGGTAGTCAGCGAGCGAGGCGGCGTTGCCGGTGGCGTCCGGCGCGTACTTGGCCGTGTACCGGTACAGGATGGCGGCGAGCTGCTCGCGCGTGATCTGGCCGCTGGGGTCAAACGTCGTGGCGCTCGTGCCGTTGACGATGCTCGTGAGCTTCGCCCACAAGATGGCGTTGGTATACCACTGGCCGCGCGGCACATCGTCAAACGGAGCGCGGAGCTTGTCGAGCTCATAGCCCTCGACGACCTTCGGCTCGCCCTGGATGCGGTAGAGGATGCACACGAGCTGTGCGCGCGTGCACGTGCCGCTCGGGTCGACAGTCGTGGCCGAAAGGCCGTTGATATAGCCGCTGTAGATGCAGTAATCCAGCCCCGCGTGCGCCCAGTTGTCCGGCGCGGGCATATCGCGGAAGGCGTAGCCCGGGCAGGTCGGCCCGCCGGGGCAGGCAGACGGCAAACCGGTGGCAGGAATGGTTTCTGCCTTTGTCTCTCCACAGACGGAACAAGTATAAACTCGAACCCCGGATGTTGTTGCAGTCGGCTTAATAACGACCTCTCCTGCATTCATCTTATGGCCAAACGCCGCCACTTCATTGCGGTGTTCTACAGCTCCGCATTTTGCACATGTATACAGGTCATAACCATCTTCCGTGCAAGTTGCAGGAGCACGCTTTGTCAGCTGCCAAATATGCACATGCACACCGGTCGCCGGAATCGTCTCCGTTTTGGTATCCCCGCACACAGTACAGGTATAAGTGCGGACACCTGCCATATCTTCTGTCGGCTTCGTTGTCACTGTCCCGCTGTTCCATTTGTGTCCCAGCGGTTCTGAAGCGTCATATCGCTGTGTCGTGCCGCAGACACTACATGTGCACAGGATATAACCGCCCGTCGTGCAAGTGGCCGGAATCTCCTTGGCAACAAACGTATGCTCACCCGTTGCAGGGATTGTCTCCGTCTTCGTCGCGCCGCAGTCCGTGCAAGTATAGGTGCGGACACCAGCATGAATGCAGTCCGGTTTCGTGGTCACGATGCCGGAATCCCAGGTATGGTCCCGCAGCTTCGGGATGTCCTCGCCCACGCGCGTGTTGCAGCGCGCGCAGATGTGATAGCGGTATCCGGTGGTCGTATACGTCGGCTCCTGCGTGACGACCCACTCGCCCCAGTCGTGGTCGAGGGCGGGGATGACATCGTCATAGTCCTTGCCGCAGGTCGGGCAGGTGCCCTTGTAGTGGCCGGGCTCGGTGCAGGTCGGGTCGGTGTGCACGTCGGCATAGCTGTAGTCATGGCCCTTGGCGGGGATGACCTCGTCGATCTGCACGCCGCAGCGCACGCACGTGCCGACAACGCGGCCGGGCTTCGTGCAGGTGGCATCCGGGACGAGGTCGCAGCGGCTCAGGTCATGGCCGAGCGCGGCGATCTTCTCGGTGCGGGTCGCGCCGCAGGCAGAGCACTTGTAAAACACCGTGCCCTGCTCGGTGCAGGAGGCCGGGTAGGTCTGCGTCACCCAGGTGTGGTCGGTGGCGGCGACATAGGTGTCGTCCACAGGGGCATAGGTGCAGCCCTTCACCGTGCAGGCGTGGTGCGTGTAGCCCTGCTTGGTGCAAGTGGGGTCGACGACCGTGTCGGCGAACTGGGCGATGTGGTCGCCGTGCCAGAGACCGGTCTTGTAGCCCTGCCACGTGCCGTCGTCCTTGAGCTCGGCGGCCCAGGTGTAGCTGCCCTGCGGGTAATAGACCACGCAGTCGCGCGGGAAGGAGCTGTTGGTGTCCGCCGCGCCGTAGATGCTCTTGGCGGGGGCATTTTTAAAGATGGCGCGCTTGAGCTGCGTGACCTTTGCGATCTGGGTCAGGCCCGCAGCAATATCATCCGCGTGCTCTTCGTTCCCATCCGGATCGTCCGGGGCGAGAATCCCGTTGAGGACAGCCTTGATGGCGAGCTGCAGCGCAGCGTCCACACTGGTGAAGGCGCGGGCCTGAATCGTGTCGATCTTGTCGCCGAAGTAAGCCTCCTCGAGCAGCTCGCAGCCGGCAAAGGCGCAGCGGTCGATCTGCGCGACGCGGTTGGAGAGATCGACGGACTTCATGTGGTTATCGCCGGCAAACGCGGCCTTGCCGATGGTGAGCTTCTGATCGCCGGGGCTGAAGGTGAGCTCCTCCATATAATAATCGCACATGAAGGCGTAGTCGCCGATGCGCGTGACCTGCGAGGGAATGTTGAGCTTCTTGTGGTGGTTGACGAACGCGAACGCGCCCGTGTCGATGACCTGCAGGCTCGACGGCAGGCCGAGCGTCGTGTCCTCCTGACCGAGGATGCGGTCCCACGCGAAGGCCCACGGGCCGATATACGTCAGGCAGTTCGGCAGGCGCAGCTCGGCCAGCATGGTGCAGCTGTAAAACGCATGATCCTCGATGCGCTTGAGGCGGCTGCAGTTGCCCGCGCGCACGAAGGTGAGCGTGTCGCAGCCGTAGAAGGCGTACTGATCGATGAGCTCGAGCTTGCGCGGCATGTTGATGGCCGAGAGGTACTCGTCCGCATAAAACGCACGATCGCCGATGGTGGCGATGCCGTCGTCGAGGAACATGCACGTCAGGTACTGGCAGTCCTTGAAGGCGCGGTCGCCGACGTTCGTGACGCCGGTGAACGACTGTTTTTTTCCATCCCACTTCTCGGTGGTCGCACCGGCGATGTAGGCCAGAGCCAGATACTCCTCGCCGAGGTTTTCCACGGTCGTCGTGCCGAGCTTCTGCCCCTTGTCGTTATACTCCGTGACCTCCACGTTGCCCATCCACGGGGCTTTCTGACCCTTGACCGCGTAGTCCGCCATCGGGCCGTCGCCGAAGATGTACACGCCGTAATACTGCGCGTCCTCGCGGTAGTCGTGCTCCTGCCAGATCTGCTGCAGGGCGGGGTTGTCCTGCACGACGGTGGGGTTCGTGACCTCGTAAATTTTATAATGTACGCTGGCCTCGTTCCCGGCGGGGCCGCAGTCGCCATGCGCGACTTCGTTGCCGAAGAGCTTTTTGATCTGATCCGGCTGCTTGAGAAACTGCTCAACCACGCCCGCGATCGTGCCCGCCTGCGCCGGCGGGGCGCACACGCTCAGCAGTCCGGCCGCGAGCACAAAGCACAGCAGCAGCGACAACACTCGTTTTTTCATATGGTTCCTCCCTCCGAAATGGACACTCCGGTAACAATGTCTACACGGCCAGTATACAGGACGTACCCCGCTTTTGCAACGGGTCGTGCGCGCTTGGGCGCGAAAAAATGCACATTTTATTTACACAAATGCAACAAAATGTAACACTCAAAACGTTTTTTCGGCGATCCCCATTGCACGCTTTCCCAGGCATATGGTATATTTTCGACAGATAGGTATTACGGTTGTACACATACATCACAACAAAGGAGGACAAAGGATGAAAAAGCGCGTGCTCTCGCTGGCGCTGTGTCTCGTTCTGGTCGTGGGGCTGTTCTCCGGCCTGACCGTGAACGCATCGGCCGGCAAAATCGACGATCTGAAAGACTGGAAAAAAAAGATCGCCGAGAAGATCATCAAAGAGAAGATTGAGAAGATCAAAGAGGAACTTGAGATCCCGGATCTCGACACGGAGACCATCATCAGCAGCTTTACGACCGCAGCCACAGAGGGCGACTTCGGTGTGAACAACTGCCTGCACTGGAAGGTCACATCCACGTTCACGAGCAAGACGCTCACCATCACTGGCAGCGGCGCCATGCCCGACTTTGATTTCCCCAACGGCAACCTCGCGCCGTGGTGGAACTATGAGGCGCTCGGCATGAACGCCCTCTCCGAGATTGATTTTGACATCAAGGGCAACCTCAAGAGGGTCATCATTGGCGATGGCGTCACGAACGTGAGCAACTATGCGCTGTTCTTCCTGCCGGCCGCCACGCAGGTCACGCTGCCGGAGAGCGTAACGAGCATCGGCCGCTACGGCATCGCCATGTGCTCCAAGCTCACGGGCATGTCCATCCCCAAGGGCGTGACCGGGATCGGCGACTTCGGTCTCGCGGGCAACGGGCTGACCGCCATCACGCTGCCCGACGGGCTGCAGAGCCTCGGCCGCGGCGCGTTCGACTCCTGCGCCAGCCTCACGAACACCACTCTGCCCGCCGCCATCACGGCCGTGCCCGGCAAGTGCTTTGCCGACTGCACGAAGCTGCTGAACGTCAAATACGCCGGCACCGTGACTGCCATCGGCGATCTCGCATTTGAAAGCTGCAAGGCGCTCACCGCAGCGCCCATCCCCGAGACGGTGACCGCCATCGGCGCGTCCGCCTTCACCGGCTGCACCGCGCTGACGGATGTGACCATCCCCGCGGGCGTGAGCACCATCCCCGAGGACTGCTTCCGCGGCTGCACCGCGCTGACGGACATCGATCTGCCCGGCACGGTGACGCACGTCGGCTACAACGCCTTCACTGGCTGCACCGCGCTTAAGGACGTGCGCTGCTACGGCGCGGCCCCGGCGGTCGAGCCGGGCAACTCGGAAGCGCACAGCTTTGAGCCCGCCACCGTCACCGTGCACTACAACCCCGCCATGAACTGGACGCTCGACGCCGACGGCAAGTGGCAGGGCTACACCGTCAGCGACAAGGGTGCGTGCCTGCACACCGACTACGGCACGACGGAGCGCACCGTGCCCGCCACCTGCGGCGAGGCCGGCCGCGTCGACACCATCTGTGACAACTGCGGCGAAGTGACCGCGACAAAAGAGATCCCCGCCACCGGCGAGCACACCTGGGACGGCGGCACCGTGACCACCGCCCCGACCGAGACCACGCCCGGCGTGCGCACCTTCACCTGCAGCGGCTGCGACCAGACCCGGACGGAGGCCATCCCCGCCACGGGCACGCACGACTACCAGTTCACCAAAACCGTCGACCCGACGTGCACGGACGGCGGCTATGACCTCTACACCTGCAGCGGCTGCGGCGCGACCGAACGGCGCAACCTGACCGACGCGGCCGGCCACAAGTGGGACGGCGGCACCGTGACCACCGCCCCGACCGAGACCACGCCCGGTGTGCGCACCTACACCTGCAGCGGCTGCGACCAGACCCGGACGGAGGCCATCCCCGCCACGGGCGCGAGCACCTGCACCGGCGGCCCAAGCTGCCCGAGCTACGGCCTGCACGATGTAGCCGGGCCGGACTACTGGGCGCACAAGGGCATCGACTACTGCGTGCGCAACAGGCTGATGAGCGGCGTCGGCGCGGGCACGTTCTCGCCGGACACGGCCTGCACGCGCGCACAGATCGTGAAGATCCTCTATAACCTCTCCGGCAATCAGACCGACTACAGCTACTACTACCTGCCGTTCACCGACGTCGCCCCCGGCGCGTGGTACTACAACGCCGTCGCCTGGGCGTACTGCAACGACGTCACTTCCGGCACGAGCGCGACTACGTTCACGCCCAACGCCGCCATCACGCGCCAGCAGCTGGTCACGTTCCTGTACCGGTACACGGTCAAGTACGCGCCGGAATTCACCGGGAACGCCGCGCCGATCAGCGCCTTCCCCGATGCCGGCAGTGTGGCCAACTGGGCCTACGCCGCGATGTCCTGGGCCGTCGGCAACGGCCTCATCCAGGGCAATGCGCACGACAACGGCCTGGACTACCTCGACCCGAATGGCAGCGCCACGCGCGCGCAGACGGCCACCATCATCATGCGCTACTGCCAGCTCATCGGCGCGTGAGCCGGCACTGCCGCCCCATAGCCCCCCGCCCCGGGAGCGAACGCTCCCGGGGTTTTTTGCGCGCGGTGCGGGATGGTGTGGGGGGCGCGCGGCGCGGTGCAGGGCGGGACGGTGCAGGATGGTGCGATGCGGGCAGCGCGGGCAGACGGCGCGGGCGGAGCGCACGGTGCGGGACGGCGCGGACAGGCAAAAATGTGCGGCTGCAGCGGACAGGTGTGCCCGGCCGGAAGAGCCGCCGCGGAGAGCCGGGAAAGGCCATGGGAAACGGTGGCTTGTTTACATAACATCGTTAATTGCACCGCATTTATGTTGAAAAGTCTGTTGGCAATGTGGAAAAATGGTTTCCATAACGCCGATTTTGGCCGCGAAACCCGGCAACCGGCGCGCAGGTATCCATATTGGAGTCGAAAAAGCGAGCAGCAGAACGGCAATTGCATTTGACAACAATTTGACATCAAAGCTCATGACAAATTCAATCAATTTGTTACACGTCGTGGGTATGTGTCCGTTGAGTTTTGGCCGTTTCTTGCGTATAATGCACTTGTAACCGGCAATACCAACCATCCGATGTCGTCTATTGTGTGGGACGGCGTTGGAAATCTTACGAAAGGGGTAAAGTAACATGGGTCTTATTCAGACTGGTCTTGGCATCGCTTCCGATATCCTCGGCAAGTGCGGTGAGGACAAGGCGAAGGCGATCGTTGATGCGATCTCCGATGCGCTGCCGAACTGGCTCGCCATGTAATTTGCGAACATATGAAAACCCCGGAGCTTCGGCTCCGGGGTTTTTCTGTCAGAAAAACGGATGCTTCCCGCGTGCCCTATACAGCCCGCAGCATCGAAGCGCACAGAAAACGGCTGCAGCCGCCGGTGGTACTGGAAAAATGACAAACAGTTGCGAATTTCATCTAAACGTTACATTCTTCGTTATTTGTCCGTTGCGTTTTTCCTGTTTTTCGGGTATTGTGGCCTTGTAACCGGTAATATCAACCATCCGGTGTCGCCGAATGTGTGCGGCGGCATTGGAAATCTGACGAAAGGGGTAAACGGACTATGTTGTATGGCGCTCTGGAACTGACTGCGAAAATTCTCGGCATCTGCAAGGAGTACGAAGCACAGGAAATCGTGCAGGAGATCGCAAACTCTCTGACCATGCCGATCGACTGATCTGGTTTGCAGCAGCCCTTACACCGGGGAGACCCCGTCAGGATCCTATGACTTCCTTCTGCTCGGGCACGCCGGTATATTCGAACACGTAGTCCACGGCGCGGTTGCTCACGCGCTCGAGCGACTCATACGTGCTGCCGCCGATGTGGAAGGTCGCGATAAAGTTATCCAGATGGATGAGCGGGTCATCACACGCCGGGGGCTCGTGCACGAACACGTCGCTCGCCGCGGCGCGGATCTGCCCCGTGGTGAGGGCGATATAGAGATCGTGCTCGTTGACGATGCCGCCGCGCGAAGTATTGACGAGCAGCAGGTCCGGATTCGCGGCGGCAAACACCGGCGCGTTGATGAGATCGCGCGTGGCATCGCAGAGCGTGATGCTCACGTTCACGAAGTCCGAACGGCGGAAAAGCTCCGGCAGCGTCGCCACCTGCTCATAGCCCCAGGCGGCGCACTCGGCGGCCGTGCGCCGCGGATTCCAGCACAGGACGCGCACGTCGAACGCCGCGCGCAGGATGTCCGCCACGCGGTGGGCGATGTTGCCCGTGCCGACGAGGCCGAGCGTGCGGCCGGTCATCTCGTGGCACACGAACTCCTCCGCGCCGAAGTGGTCGAAGCGGCCGGCGCACAGGCCGTTGTTGACAAATTTCAGCTGCCGGTTGAGCGCCAGCAGATCCGCCACGGCCAGCTCCGCGACGGCCGGCGCGCCGAGGCCCGGCACATTCGGCACGGGCACGCCGTACTCGGCGGCGGCAGCGGTGTCGATCGTGTCGCGGCTGACGCCGTGCATGGCGATGACCTTCAGGTTCGGCGCGCGCGCGATGACCGTGCGCGGCACGACCGCGCGGCGGATGATCATGGCGGCGAGCTGCTCGGGGTGGTCGAAATTGTCCACGATCTCAAAATGGCGCGCGAGCCGGGCATAGGCCGACGGCGCGATGTGTTCACTCAAGTAGACCTGCATGATGGACTCCTTCCTCCGGAAAAAGGCCCCACTGCAAACGCAGTGGGGCCTGATGCCGTCTTTGGTTTTATCCGCGGC
>ERZ773190.3098-NODE-3098-length-11643-cov-8.559113_pt1 | contig 11643 bp, 8 predicted proteins | sample MGYA00511111_ERZ773190 | MGnify/ENA primary metagenome ERZ773190 (study PRJEB29015, sample SAMEA2737777) | human gut metagenome | biome: human gut; feature: human-associated habitat; material: faeces | place: China | collected 2012 ... | reverse complement strand
TTGTCACATCTTCTCCGAAACGGTCAACCATTGTTTTCATCAGACTGTTATCACACCGTAAATCCACAAGAACTTTCTCGCCTGAGAACATAAAGAAAACTTCCTTTGTGTAATTTTCAATATCAAAATCATCAGGCATAGGAATAATGTCCTTATCCAATATCTCAGGTTTTGAAGCAATACGGTCTACTCTGAAATTGATAACCTTACTTTTCTTCTCAGAATATCCGAGAACATAATAATAGTCCCCACACCAGAGAAGTTTATACGGACTGAGCTTATACACTTCGCCCTTGTTCTTCAGAACCTTTTTCTTTAATCCAGTATAATCATAATACTGAAAAGAAATCTGCTTGCCTGCATTGATGGCGTCGTTTATAGCGTCAATAATGTAATATATCTGCTCATTATCCGGCTTAATGCGATTGACCACATAGTTATTACGCTTCAGCTTTGCCACCTGCCCCGGACTGGTCATCGTATGTATCTTCTCAATCAGAGTTTCGCTTTTCTTCTTTGTAATGAACTTCGATGACTCTACTGCATCTATCAGCAACTTCAGTTCCGGCAATTCAAACTTACGACTGGCTACAAAGTATTTGCTCTGAGTAGAATGGATAGTAACAATATCCATTCCAAACTCCTGAAGTGCTGCAATATCCTTTGTAACCGTCGTTCTATGTGCAGATATCCCGTATTCATCATTCAATATATTGATTAACTGTGTTGTGGAAAGAGGATTTTCTTCATCAGTTCTTTCCAGTAAAATCTTTTGTAAATATAAAATTCTTGGCTTTGTTTCCATAATTCTTATATACCAATCGCTCCATCAATAGTATCTGTCTACTTTTTCTTTTTTGGCTTAGGTGCTGGTAATTCATCGTACATTGCATTAAATAGTCCTGTTAAAAATTTCTTATTATCCACATCTTCTACAAGCAGCATTTCCTTTGCCCCATCATACGGCAATTCATAAGTAGCTGTCGTCATATATGAAATTGCTGATTTTATCGGTTTTACAAGTAATCTGTCATCATAAATTCCGCCGACAATTTTACCATGATAATAAATAATATATTCGCCCATCATCGCACGGTAAGTAATCTCGTCCAATTCTGCCAACTGCTCTAATACAAATTCCAAATATTCTTTACTTGATGCCATTAGTTGTCCTCTGACCTAATTTCATTTTACTCAATTTATGCTTTCTTTATCGGGTGTCTTATTACCGTTTTGCATTTCTCCGGTGCAACTTTTCTTGGGTCTGATAAATAAATTTCGTGATGGCGTCGCTCATCAGTAAAATCATTTACATAACCGTTTTCTTCAAGATATTTATCCATCATTGCCACGGTTGCAGGTTCATCATCAAAAGCTCCTATATGCATTATCTGTACGCACAAACCTTCGTCAATACTCAAGAACTCTGCACCAGAGCAATCCATCTTTTTCTTTTTTGAAGCAGTTTCCACCGCCCAATCAAAATCTTTCTTTGTAATAAAATCAGGCAGACGAATAACAGAAATCCAGTTGAAAGCTGATTTATCGGTATAATCTATACTTTCAACATTGTCCTGCCACCAAAAGCCCTCAAGCGGTGGTACAACATATTCAAAAAATCCTTCTATTTTGTAATCCGTCTTATAGCTCATCTTGAGAGTATATGCAACAGCATACAAAACACCAATAGCAGTTTTATATTCTCCGCCTTCTTCATTAGGATTTCCTTTACCTCTTACCGCTATATAATTTGCCTTTGGAATTGTCACAAGCTGCGGCTTATTCTTCGGCATATAGAACTCTTTATATTCTTTCTTAAAATCGAATGCCATTCGTCATTTCCTCCATAATCAGTTTATATGCTTCTTAAACTTGAATAAATCTATATGTCAATACTTGCCTGTTGAACTACTAAAGTTGGTTCTAAAACATTTGATTTCATGAGCGTACTTCCTGCATACATTAAATAATGGACACCACTTGCAACTGCCATTTCCTCTGCTGCCGCTTTTTTGGCAAGTACAACTTCATCATCTATCTTATTATCTCCTTTTACCTCTATCAGTTGATATGAACCATCTTCCATAAGAGCGAGAAAATCAGGATAGTACTTTCTCAATCGCTTTGACTCAGGGTCATAATATTGCACTGACAAATCACCTTGATTGGAAGTAAACATACCTGTAAAATAAATTTCCCTAACCTTGTTACTTGAAATATACTGCAAAAAGCATTCTTTCTCTGGTTTAGAGTCAAAACAATATGTATCTGCATGGAAACTCTTTGCTTCTTCCTTTGGAGTGAAATTATTATGTCCTTTGGTAATTACAAGCTCATCATTAGCTGAGAACTCATAGTATCCTGAATCTTTTGGTTCCCTAAGAAGTACCATATCAACATCTTCACTTTTCTGTGTACTCTTAACCTCATAAAGTGTATGAAAAATTTCAGGTATTATCACATCTTCCAAAACCTCATTATGACGATTAACTGCTGCAACAATATTATCTGAACCGTCCACGGACTCACGTAATATCTTAGCAATCGTAAGGCAAGAAATATTCATATACCGTGAAATTTCTGCCGTCAAAGAAAATTCGCTAAATCGCTCTTGCTCTTTCATAGAGTCAATATTCGTTTCCTTTTCAGATAATCCTAATCGCAAACTTCCTTTTTCATACATCTTAGCTTCATATTTTGATTCGTCCAATTCTGCCAAATGGAAATCAATAGGTACAGAATATTCCTTTTCGATGAGAGAATATTCGTGCCACAATCTTTTCATTTTAATACTTCTTGGCGGCGGTAAAACACGAACCTTATACACTTTTTTATTTGTATTTGGGGATTTACCAAAATCTGAAATCTCCATATTATAATTTTTTCGAAGTTCATCATCGAGCGTGTCATAATTCTCTTTTGACAAGAAAATTGTAGCTTTTAACTGTTCCTTAGTAAGCTGTCTTAAGCAACGCATTGTAGCCTGTAGAACAAATACTTTTGATTTTGGACTTCTAAATAAAGCAATTCCAAGCAGTGAACGACAATTCCAACCCTCTCGCCCCTTTTCAACAAGGATAATAAATTGCTTTTTACTTCCCTCAGTACCAATAACATCAAGGTTGTTAAAATTTTTAATATCCTCATCTTTTGTGACAGACGGGTCGCCTGTATTTACCAAAACAGTCGAAAGCGATATACCAAGTTCACTTAATACTTTTTCAACAACAGGACGTACCACATCTGTTGCTTCTTTAACATTTGCTGCAAAAATAGCAAGCTTCGGTAATAATCCCTCATAAGTTTTACCGCCATAGCGTTCCCAGAATTTTGTAATCGAAGTACGCAGGAACTCCTCATTTTTAACATTTTCAAACCCAATCGGGTCTGCATCTTTTAAATATCCGTGAGCGATAGACTCATTCAACCCATAGGCATATACTACCTCTGGTAACACCTGCTTATTAACATACGGTGTACCTGTGTAGTTATAGCAAGCAACAATAGAGGTGCTTGCAGCAAGCATATTGATTGTATTACGCAGAGTGGTCTTGTTTGCTCCACCAGAACGAAGTTCTTTCTCCAAATTAGCTCCAAACAAATGATGTGCTTCATCGACATACACACCAAGCTGTGGCAAACGACAAAGTTTCTTAAAACGTTGATTTTCAATCAGCGAAGCATCGTCCCACACATCAGAGTCGTCATCATCGTTTCCATAAATATCTGCAAGCAAAGAACCTGAACCAAAAAGTATATCTGATGGGGTATCTTCTTTGCGTTTTTTCTTTACAATGATTTTCTGATTATTAGAAATAACTATATTAAAATCCGAGTCATCAATCGTATGAAGTGTTATACCTGTACCTTCAAGGAAATGGAACTTTATGTTTTGGTCTAAAACATGAGCATACTCTGGTGGCACAACCTTTGTTTTATCAAAGGTCATAATCTCTCGAAGAGATTCCAAAACAGTCTTATCTGGTGCAAATACCAATGCATTATGACAAAATCTTTTATCCTTTGGATATTTCTTGGCAAGTAGGAACTCATAGAAAATACAAGTAGCCATAAGAATAGTCTTGCCAAGTCCCATAGTTAAAGCATAAATATAGTTAGGATAATCTTCCTTATACTTCTTCATCTGCTTGAACACAATTTCGTTCTGCTCATCACCCATATCTAAAAGCGTCCCCTGACCGCCTTTGTGAATAGTATAATACGACGCATCTGAAAATCTATTTTCTCTTTTTCTCCATTCATCAAACATTTGATACATATGAGCATTATCCATAAATTCCTTGACAAAAACATACATCTCCAAGGCTTCAAACTGCGGTTCACGCAAGAATGCATCACTGTTTTCATTGCTGTCATTATAAGCAAGAAATTTTTTTGTCAAATCATTATACCTTGAACGGATTTTTCCTCTATTTCGGATATAATATTCCCATAACTGCTCATAGAAAGCAAAGTCCTGAACAAATTCTTTTGTCTTTTTTGCCATAGGTTATTTAACCTCCATTTCTAGCGATTCTGACAATAAGTCTGTAATTTTCACTCTAATAGTTCCTGCATCATCTGGAATATTATAAACGCCATTCACAATTTCTTTCTTATCTGGTACATCTGTTACTGTAGGTTGCATAACTACTCCGTCATAATTCCAGTCAATCATTATTGATTCAACCAACTGACGCCAATCTTCTACATATTCCCTTTGAAGAGAAAGTTTTTGCATAAGATTCATTGGATAAAAGGACCTGATAACTAACTTGTTACCTTCTCTGACAATTTCAGCTTCTGCTTCTCGTTTAAGCTGCAAGTCTTTCTTATCCCTGAGAATATCAACAATTTCAATATCCATCTTGTATTCAGATAATTCTTGTTCTAAAGCCGCCTTCAAATCTGGTTCATGTCCCATGCAAACAATAGTTATTCTTTCTACTGGCTGTGTCGGGTTTTCTGCTTTTCTCTTTTCGTATGTCTTATATGGCAAATTAGCTTTTAATTCCTCTAAATCTGCTTTTGTCGCAATACGATTTACCGGCATAATTTTTACCATACGACCATCAAGTTCTCCGTCCCACACATCACTCTGTGAAAATGGTTGAATTTCAAGAGCCTGTACAACTAAATCCTTTGCTTCTACTGGATTTCTAAAGAAATCATAATTATTGACATTATAGACTTCAAATCCAGTATATTTTATTTCGTCCTGTAACTGTGAATGTAATTCATTTGCAACATTGATGAGGCGTTTTGTTGTTGTCTGAATTGCCCCAAGATTAATATCTGCACCAATAAATTTCCTTCCTAATTTCATTGAAACAGCCTGAGTAGTTCCACTACCCATAAAACAATCTAAAACCAGACCATTTTGCGGAGAACACATTTTTATAATTCGTTCTAATAATGCTTCTGATTTTTGTGTAGGATATCCATTTCGTTCTTTGGCAACGGGGTTGACTGGATATACATCTAACCATATATCTTGCAATTTTGTTCCTTTCATTTCATCAAGATACTGCTTATACTGAATTCTTCCGTCTGGTGACTCAGGAAAAATAAGTCTACCCTGTCGGTCAAGTTCTTCCATCTTTTCTCGTGTCCATTTATATCCATTTGCATGTGGTAAATACCCTTTATACTCATAATACAAATTAGGACGTGGTCCCGGATTTCCAGTTGGAATAGGAATATACATTCTTCCATTTTCATCTTTTCTAGCTCGCTTAAGATAGTCTTCTTCATATTCGTGGTACTGCATTTCAAAATAATAATTTTCTGTTTTTGAATACCAATAAATAGTATCATGTAGCGTTCCACAACGCTTAGTAGCTAATCCTGTTGCTGTTGAACGTTTCCATATGATTTCATTTCGGAAATTTTCTTCTCCAAAAATTTCACTTAAAAGACATCTTAAATAAAAGTTTCTCGAATCATCACAATGCAAAAAAATACTTCCAGTATCAGATAACAGCTCTTTTAATAAAACCAGTCGTTCATACATAAACTGCAAATATTCATCGTTTGTCCAAATATCTCCATATTGCTTTTCCTCAAACGAATTTGTGTCTGTTTGAGTTTTTCCTACACCTTTGACTTCTATTTTTTTCTTATAATCTGCTTTGCTATCAAATGGCGGGTCTATATAAATAAGGTCAATTTTCCCTCTATAATCTTTAAGCAGATGACTCATAACCTGTAAATTATCTCCCCAAAAGATTTTATTTATCCACCCATTTATAGTTTCCCCATACTGCTCACGAAGTTGAGCTGGATAATACTGTGTGGATTCATAAGGACGCTTTCCCGTCCATCTAAGCTCCGGGTATCCCTTAATCGTCGGGCGTTTAGCAAATTCAAAAGTCATTTGTCCTTCCATTTTTTAAAATCCTCCATTATTCTTTGCTACCTTTTTTATTTCTGCGGCTCTAATCGGTATAAGTTGTCCTTCCATATACAAATCCCGCCCCAGTAAACTATGAAGTAGAATATATTTATCAGTTTCCAACAGATTAGGGTTTTCACGCAACAAAGCATTCACTCTTTCAATCATCATTGGTTCTGTAAGCTGTGCTAAAGTGGATTCAACATCAAGCTCTCCTGCATTTTGAAGTTTCGTAAGACTGCTTAACAGCCCAAGCCAATGATAAAGAAGTTTTCGCTTTTCTGCATCTACTTCTTCCTTTGTCATAATTTCAGACAATATCGGCTGATTCTCAACTACCTTATGTTCTGTTTCACATTTTATCTGGTCTATCTTAAGCTCTTTAGAAAATAAAACATCTTTTGCACCATTCCAAAGTGGGACTATATGCTTATGCCAAACATTAGGAATTACTTCATAGAAGAAAACATCTTCTGCTCGGTCAATGGCATATTTAGAATATTCTACCATCTTATCTCGAACTAAATCTTTTATAGGAGAAGCATAACTTTCCTGCACCTCACTCTCAGCCGCATAAGGTTTTAATTCCTTAAGTACCCTATGTGGCTTTCGATTCATCAACCTGCCATATTCATCTATAAAAGCTTCATCATTTTTCCATTTTATAAAAAGTTCATCCGTTGGAATAATATATATAATATTATCTTTCCTAACTCTATGTTCTGCCATACACCCTACCTCTCGTTACTTATTACAGTAGTATCGGAAATCGCAGTTCTTACAAGTTTTCGCATCATCGCAACGATGCTTAAAATCCTTCCTCAGAATTTTATGTACAGTATCATCAAAAGCTGCAACTGTTCCTTCAATAGCAGTCCTTGTATAAGGATATGTTATCATCGGATTACCATTTTCTTCTCCCGTATAGTAGAGATGCATTTTGCTTACCTTCTGTCCGGTTCTCTGTTCAATAAGATAAGCATAGATTTGTAATTGTCTACGATAATGTTCTAACCTTTCTCGCATCTTAACCATATCTGGCTTTCGCTCAGATTTGAAATCAACTATTTCAACTGTACCGTCAACGCCTTTGACAAGGTCAATCTTACCATCTATGATATAGTCCTCTTTAACAAGACTTACATCTACCTCAGCCTGCTGAACAGATGCCCATTTGCCGTCCATTCTCTCTGCATATCGTTCTACTTGACTGAGTGCTGCATTACGCTGTGGCTCAGCTAAATAAGTATGCTCCGACTTAACAAGCGAATTATAATTTGACTCAAACCAAGTAGCAATATTATCGTTAGTGATTTTATCGACTTCTCCTCTGATAGCAGCTCTATGAATATCTTCAATGGTTTCATGAACCAAAGTACCGAACATCATAGCGTTCTGTCGAACAGGCATAAATTCAAGTTCCTTATAGAACTTATACTGTAAAGCACAAGTTTCATAAACTGTAATGTGAGAAGTAAACGAAAAGGAATTTTTCAAATTTACCTTCTTTACAGATTGAAAAGAAAATTCGCTTAAATCAAATTCGTCACTATCCACACTCTGAATTTCATCATAAATATCTCTAAAGTATTGGCTTGGAGTACGTTTATTTTCATCGCAGGTAAGTACGAGCAAATTCTGTGCCCTTGAAAAAGCCGTATAGTATAATCTCCAAAAATCAAAATACTTTGTTTGGTCATAAGGTTCAAATGCCGGTCTATGGAAATATTTTTCCTCGACTTCTGTCATAAGATCTTTATATGTTTTTCTCGGTACATTACTTAAAGAATCCACCAATACAATTGGGAACTCCATTCCTTTAGATTGATGTATTGTAAGGAATGACACACAACCACTCGGTGCATACTCCGCCTCGTCCTCATACTCAGATATTCCACCGTCATAAAGTAGTTTTAAATAAAGATTAAAAAGTAGTTCTGTGTTTCTATCAATATATGAACCATTAAATACATCAACTCTATGCAGATACTCAAACTTACCGATTATCTGTGTAAGTAAAGCAAGATTTCTTGTAGGTCGAATATCAACAACACCTACACTCATATCAGTATCAAGAATATCGCTAAAAGGTCTAAACATAAACAACTTATAAAGCAATCCTGAATAAGCATAATCCGTCGTTCCAGTCAACCCTGCGTGTACTTTGCCGTGTTTTCTAATAAACTGTAATAGTTCTTTATTATCCGCCCTAGTAACATATTCATTAGCAGCAACAATGCATTCCCTATAATATCGGTAATGTTCTACCTGCAAAAAATCAAATTCTTGTTTTTCAAGTTTCATTACATATTTAGGAAACATAAGCATTAAACACCCCAATGCCAGTTTTATCTCATCACGTTTGAAAAACATATCTGAACGAGGAGAATAGACATTTATTCCATTTCTCTCCAAAAAATTTGCAAGTGCTGTTACTCGCTGATGCTTAACCGAGCTGAATAAAAAAGCCAGTTGGTTGTAATCCGTAAGCTTTCCTGATTCTTTTAACTCCTTAATAAAACCAAGTATTTTCTCATGCCACTCATCTTCATCATCTTTGCTAAATAATTTTACTACCGCAGGACTTTGTATATCTGACTTTACGTGTGGCTCAATTTTCTTTTGATAGCGATATCTATCCCAAGAAAATTTGAATTTATGCCCCGATGTAGTTGATATCCATTCGTTATAAAAATCCACAATATCACTATTAGAACGATAATTTACTACCAGCGGAATAATCTTACATCCCTCATTTTCAAATTTGTGCGGAAATTCAAGTATATTACGGATAGTTGCACCCCTAAAACGATATAAACCTTGGTCATCATCTCCTACAACGCATATATTATGATGTTTAGCTCCAAGCAAAAACACTATCTGTTCCTGTATGTAATTTGTATCCTGATATTCATCTATCATAAGATATTGAAGTTTATCTTGTAATTCTTCTAATATCTGTTTATTCTGCATAAGCAATTTGTAACATTCAGTCTGAATTGTTGAGAAATCAATCAAATTTCCCTCCTCAAGCATTTCTTGATAAACAGACATCACTCTTCCAAGTGTTCTTATCCCAGGATTATCATCTGACTGCAATGCTTCAATATCAACCATTTCTTCAGACAAATGGTTGATATATGTGCAAATCTCATCAGACCGTTTCCAAGAACCTCCCTTTGAAAGAAGCTCATCAATTCCCTCTATATTCTTGAATTTATGAAAATTTCTAAACACAAGATACTTTTGGTCGAAAGTATCAAGTAAACGATAATTTCGTTTAAGTCTTGTAAACTCTAAATTCTCTTTTATAATCCTCAAACATAAAGAGTGAAATGTACCAATATACATTTCATTTACATTGACAGAAATATTCCTTTCTGCTAACTCATTTGTAATACGGGTTATAAGTTCTTTAGCTGCCTTTTCCGTAAAAGTAGCCATCATTATTTGTTCAGGTTTTATGCCACATTCTTGAATAAGATAAACCGCCCTCTTAACAAGTGTAAATGTTTTACCTGTACCGGGTCCTGCTGTGATAAGCACAAGACCGTCTGTGGCACTTATTGCTTCTTTTTGAGCTTCGTTTGCATTTCCATAATTAAACATATAAACAGCTCCTATTCCGTCCCAGTAAAATCCACTTTTCTTTATTCATATGATATGCAGGAAAAAAGCCTGGCTGCATACGCAAGGAACCAGAAAGGATCAGATCGCATTTGACATTGAGAACATCCACTTCGCCTTCACCAGTAAGACCGATTTTATCACGGCAAACTTCCATAACCAGTCCATACCATTTGTTATTGTCTGTATGCCGTAGTACAGCATTCCAGTCTTTCCATGGATAGTCTGGTTCTGTTTTATACTGTTTTCGGCAGTATTCAAATACATCTTGTCTGGTCATTATCGCTTCACACCTTCATAATCTAAAGTTCGTATGCAAGAAAAGGATACTCTTGTAAAGCCTTTTCTTTAAAAATGGCAATATATTCATCTTTTGGAAGATATGAATTCATATAATACTCTCCAGCTTGCAGCCTTTCTAACTTATCTTCGTAATTTGCTTTGATATAATTTTTAATCAATCGCTCAAATGGCCGTTGCATTTCTCTTAAAAGCATTGTGCGCTGAATCCTCGGTAACTCGACATTTGATAAGCTTCTTTCTTTTGACCTTAATCGGCTAACAGCATTTCTGTTTAAGTCTTCTACCTTCCGTTTTATATCATCTATTGCCACATCTCTTTTTGAAACTATTACATTTTCTATTCCCAGCCAATGAAGCGTTTCTGCATTATCTCCATTCATATATCGCATGTCTAATGTTTTTAAGTTTCGTAGCTTTTTAATAGGTGTAATATCATGAATTATATGATGTCTCAAACATAATGTCTCGAGATTTGTCTGACTGACTACACCTTCGCAATTCTCAATTTCACCAGCTATATCAAGATAATTCAAATTGTATGCTGCATCCTTCAACCAGTTTAAATCTGAAAGATTTGATTCCAAAATAATTAATCTTTTCAGACCAGAAAGATTTTTAAAATCAGAAGGATCAATCTGCTGAACACTACTGAATCTTATGCTTTCCAATAATGGCATACCGGAAAAATCTATATGAGGGACAGGGGTTATCATTAATTCTAATGGAGTTAATTTGGCTTCTCCAAATATGGCAAGTTCTGTTAACAAAGGAGCCTGTATTTTCCCATTTTCAGGTACTCCTGATAAATGGAATGAAAATTTACGTAATCTTTTTAATGGAAGTTCACATACTTGCTTCCAAGATAATTTCATCCCCACAATGGATAAAGATTCTATATCTTTTGCATTTTTCAAAAGTGAAATCAATGAATCATATGGATCTGTCCCCTTATAATTCAACCCAATTGATACGCTACGAATTCCTGTATAATCTCTTAAAAAATCGCTCTCATTACTGATATCAAATCTGCTGCTTTTCCTTTTATCATTTTCATTCCATTCGGTATAAAAATTGATTGCCTTATCAAGCCACCTCATCTTAATTCCCTCTTTCTGATCCAGCTTATTCTACCCCTAATGCCTTAAACACCGCATCCTCCGCACTCTGATACGGAATCAGCTGAAATGCACTCATCAGATCAGCCGGAACGCTTGCAAAATCAACAAATGAGGTACTTGGAATCAGCACCTTCTTTGCACCGCTATCCAGGCACACTTGAAGCGTGTTTGCAAGTTCATCCACCTTTATCATTGTGCCAC
>ERZ773190.3096-NODE-3096-length-11649-cov-6.670605_pt1 | contig 11649 bp, 8 predicted proteins | sample MGYA00511111_ERZ773190 | MGnify/ENA primary metagenome ERZ773190 (study PRJEB29015, sample SAMEA2737777) | human gut metagenome | biome: human gut; feature: human-associated habitat; material: faeces | place: China | collected 2012 ... | reverse complement strand
ACCTCGGTCAGGCGCTTGGCCAGCTTGTGGGCCAGGCTGATGGGCAGCGGCATCAGCTCGGGTGTCTCGTTGCAGGCGTAGCCGAACATCATGCCCTGGTCACCCGCACCGGCCACGTCGTCGTTGGTGCCCAGCGCAATGTCGGGGCTCTGGCCGTCGATGTTGGTGATGACGCCGCAGGTGTCGCAGTCAAAGCCGTACTTGGCGCGGTCATAGCCGATGGAGCGGATGACCTCGCGCGCCGTGCCGGGGATGTCCACGTAGCAGCTGGTCGTGATCTCGCCCATGATGTGGACGAGGCCGGTGGAGCAGGTCGTCTCGCAGGCAACGCGGGCACCGGGGTCCTGCGCCAGGATGGCGTCGAGGATGGCGTCGGAGATCTGGTCGCAGATTTTGTCGGGATGCCCCTCGGTGACGGATTCGGACGTGAAAAGAACTTTGGACATTGGGGAAAGCCTCCTATAAAATATTCGGCAGAAACGCAACCGTGGAAACAAAAAGCGCGCAGCCGGAAAGACTGCGCGCGGTAACGCTTATCTTTCGGTTTCCCGCAGGACTTGGCACCTTGCGTTCTCACGCAGGTTGCCGGGCTTCATCGGGCCTGTTCCCTCAGCCGCTCTTGATAAGTTGCTATTCTGTTGTTGTGAAGTTAGTGTACCACAGGTTTTTGGCAAAGTCAACGATATTTCGTTGTGCAGTTCAGACGGTTTGCACAAAAGTGGGGCAGATGCGGCAGCGTGTGTGGTTTTGGAGGAGAGCCTTCCCCATCGGGGGAAGGTGGCCGAGGCCCCGCCTGAGGCCGGATGAGGGCAAAGCTCTCCTTGCCGCCCATAGACGAGTGGTTGCGTCAACCCGGCCCTCATCAGTCACCTTCGGTGACAGCTTTCCCCTGCGCGGGGGAAGCCTTTCTTACTTTCTCCCGTGCAGCACACCGGACAGCGGCTTGTAAATCAGGAAGCAGAGCGCCGCGTCCAGCAGACCTTTAAACAAGGTAAACGGGAAGTTGAAGGTGATCAGGCAGGTCAGCAGGCCGTCCACGCTGGGGTTGATGGCCTGGTACATACCGATGATGGCCTCGAGCGGCAGATGATACAAAACCACATAGGCCGGGTAGACGATGAAGTAGTTGTACGGCACGGACACAACGGCCATGGCCAGTGCGCCCAGCCCTGCGCCGATGAGTGCGCTGCGGCGGGTCTTGCTGCGCTTGTACACAAAGCCGGCGACGCCCACAAACAACGCACCCATGACGAAATTGAACAGTTCACCCACCGCAGCAGTGCTGGTGCTGGGCAGCTTGATAAGGTTTTTGATCAGGCACACGGCGATGCCGGACACCGGCCCGTAGGCGTAGGCGGCCAGCAGCGCGGGCAGCTCGGACACGTCCAGCTTGACGAAGGACGGCATGATGGGGATTGGAAACTCCATGTACATAAGTACGGCGGCGACAGCGCCGAGCATGGCGGTGCCGGTGAGCTTGCGGATGTTGGTAGTCTTGTTTTGCATGAGAAGATGCCTCCCGTAAAAATTTGTGAAAGTCAGCTCACGAACCCGGGAGGCTCTGCCCTGCCCTTGCGAAAACAAAACGCCCTGCCGCAAAATATACGACAGGGCGCAAAAAAGCAAAGCAAACAGCTTTCCGTTTCTTTCATCCGGACTTTAACCGTCGGCCCCGGAATTACACCGGGTCAGCAGCCGCATTTGCAGCTGGTCGCGGGCTTGCGGGCCATGCCGCTCACCGCCGGTGGGGAATCACACCCCGCCCTGAAACAGACTTTCCGGGAAGTATTATAGCATAGATTTTACAAAATGCAAGGGGGGTGTGGTATAATTAAGGAAATTCTTGCCCACCACCTTCTTGCCTCCCTCTGCGAGGGAGGTGGCCCCGCAGGGCCGGAGGGAGAGAACCTTGCGGCTATCCGAAATATTTCGGGCCGCGTCAGGTTCTCTCCCCCACCGCCTGCGGGCGGAGCCCCCTCCCAGAGGGGGCCAAGGAATTACCACAACCATAAACTGAGGTACCCACCATGGAAGAACTCACCCACGATTTTCTCTCGTTTCTGCCTGCGGCGCTGCTGGCGCTGGCGGCTGCCGGTGCACCCGAGGTGTACAAGCTCGCCGCCCGGCGTTTTCTGGACCGCGCAAAAAGTCACATGGCATCGTGGCTTTACATCTTGCTGGACAGCTTCCTTACGCCGGTGGCGGGCCTTTTTCGGGTACTGCTGGGCGCAGCTGCCGTCAAGTCGCTGCCGTTTGAGCTGGTGCGCGACGCCGTTTTTTTGCAATACCTGAATCTGGCTGCTGATCTGCTGGTCATCTTCTATATCTCGCTCGGCTGCTGGCGTGCGGCCCCGGTCACCCGGCTTTTGCTGCGCAGTGCCCAGAACCATCTGGATTTAGAAACAAATCAGACGATGGGACACTTTTTTGAGAACATCTTTCATGCGCTGGTCGGCCTGTTTGCGGGTATCGCCATGCTGGACCGCCTCGGCGTGCCGGTCTCCGGCCTGCTGACCGGCGCGGGTGTCGCCGGACTGGCGGTCTCGCTGGCCGCGCAGTCCACACTGAACAACCTGATTGCGGGCATCACACTAGTGTTGGAGCGGCCCTTCGGCATCGGGGATTACATCGTGCTTGGCGACTGCGAGGGCACTGTTGAGGACATTTCCTTCCGCTCCACCCGCATCCGCAGCCCGGATAATGTCGCTATCACGATAGAAAATTCCAAAATCACAGCGGAGTACATCCAGAACTATGACCGTCGCCAGAGCCGCCTGTGGAAGTTTACGATTGGTCTGACCTACGACACCCCGCGCGAAAAAATCGAACAGCTGACCGCCGATCTGACCGCCATGCTGCAAGCTCAGCCCGACGTGCAGCCCGACGGCGTGACGATTGCGCTGGATAAATTCAACGACTACAGCATTGATCTGGCGTGCCGGGTGTACATCACCAAAGTCAATCTGCGGGATTTTATGCAGGTAAAAAACACGCTGAATCTGCAAATTTTAGATTTGATGCAGGAGAAAGGCTGCGAGTTTGCCTTCCCGACGACGACGGTGGATTTGCCGGAGAGGAAGTGAGGCTGTAGGCGGCAACGACCACAAAGGCTTCCCCATCGGGGGAAGCTGTCGCCGCAGGCGACTGATGAGGGCTGAGTTCCCGTGACTGCCCGTATGTGGGAAATCGCGCGGACTTTCCCCTCATCCGACCTCGGGCGGGGCCTCGGCCACCCTCCCCCAAAGGGGAGGCCTTTAACGCACAAAAAATCCCCGCTCGGCCAACCCGGGCGGGGCATTTTCATTTCACGTCGCTTCTCTCGCTGACGACCAGAATCTTATCCTCGCCGGTCTGCGTCGTCACCGTGAACTCAAAATTGTACGCGGTGTCCAACTCGTAGGAGACGTACCCGTCCCCTTCTGTCAGGATGTAATCCAGCTTGATCTGCGGCTTGACGCGGTCATAATCGACGTACACGTCGCCGATGTCCTCCAGATACACAAGGTCAATATCCTGCGCTGCAGCGCCATAAAACGTTACATCAGGCTGACCGTCGGCTTTGACGGCGGGCAAAACCGACACATTGAGCGCGTACAGCTCCTCCCGCGTTGTTGCGTAGTAGACGTCCGCGTCGGAGAGCAGCGCCGCGTTGGAAAGCTCTATATGTACGCCGCTGGCGGGCAGGTTGCGCTGCCAGACCGGCGTCAGGTCGGGCGCGGCGGCGCAGCCGGGCAGCAGCAACGCCAGCGCAAGCGCCGCAAAACAGCGATACTTCATTGAAAAAATCCTCTCATTGATAAGGGTCGTAGGGCGCGGCGGGTGGGTCCTCCCCCACCTCCAGCGTGCGCGGGCAGAGGCCGGTCTCGGCCTCAATAAAACCCATCACCATGCCCATGTGGCGGTATAAATGCCGATACTGCGACAAAATCAGCGTAAATCGCGTCCACTCGCAGTTGTCGGGCCGCTGCAGCAGATCCTCGTCGTGGAGCGAGGTCAGATAGATGGACAGCTTGGACTTGATTGTATAAAAATAGTCATCTACCGCCTGTCTGTCAAGACGCACTGCCGGGTAAATGTGCAGTTCCTGCAAGTGCGGCGTGTGGATGGGCGGCTCGACAAAGTCGGTGTCCCGCGGGTTGATGAACCACTGGTCCAGCTCGTGCAGGGTGTGGTAGACATGCTGCCACAGCGGTGCGCCGCCGTAGCAGCGGTCCCACAGCGCGTCGGGGATGCAGTCCAGCAGGTTTTGCAGCTCCCACAGTGCGCGAACGGTCATCTCGGCAATGACCGCGTGGTAGGATGTTTCCCGCATGGCACATACCCCCTTTCAGGGTCAGTATGCCCGCAGAAAGAACGTTTATTCGTTGTAATTTTCCGTCTCCCGGATGGTTTTGCGGGTCGTCAGCTGCTGCATGAACGGGTCGAGCAGTGCGCGTTCCTCCTGCGAGGGCGTGCGGCTGCGGGCCTGCATCAGCAGCCAGGCCAGCTCGCCGCTGACGGGGCGGCCATAGACCAGCGCGTTGTAGCCGTCCTTGCAGACGGCCAGCTTAGCCGACGTGATGTCCAGCGTTGTCGCGCCCGCGTAGTGGCGCAGCACATTTTGCAGCGCTGCCGGGCTGCCGAACACCGACTTGACCAGCTGCACATACGCGGCGATGTACCGCGGCGGCATGCTGTCCGCGGCGCGCAGCTCAATGCGGGATTTGAGACGTACATCGTAAAAGAAATTGGACAAAATCTGCGCGGTTTCCTGACGACTGACGTGCCCGGCGTAAAGCTCCGGCGCAATCTTTCCGCCCGCAGCCCTGACGCGGCCCAGCCGCAGCGCAGTGATTTGGGGCTTGGTCAGCACGTTCTCCGCATAGCGGGCGTAACCGAAATCCGCGTCCATCAGATGCGGCGTGACGCCGCAGCGGTCACGGTCCACATCCTGCCAGAGCCGTGTGCGGATGCAATAACTGCTGTTGCGGCTGGCCTGATAGACCGGGGCGTTGTCGCTGAGCAGCGCAAAGAACGGCGTCAGCAGGCTGGCCGCGCGCATTTTGCGGACAAAATCGGTCTCATCCTGATAGTCAATGGACACCTGCGTCGCCGCCGTGGCGCGCATCATCTGCACGCTGCAGGCCCCCTTTTCCCGCAGGTAGGCGTCCATGGCCTCGTCCCGGGTGCGGGGCACCAGAGGCAGGTCCTCGGCATGGCAGGTCGGGTGGCAGCCCGCCGTCCAGGCGCGCAGCCCGTGGGCAGCCAGCGCCAGCCCCAGCTGCAAATAGAAGCGGTTGTACAGATCCATGATGTCCTGCACGTCGCGCAGCGGGGCCAGGCTGATGCGCAGCTGGCACGCGGGCCCCAGCGTGGCCGTCAGCGCCGGGCCGCTGTAGCCGAAATATTCGCCGTCGGTGATGATCGGCGCGTCTGTCTGCTGCTGCAAATCGCGCAGCGCAGCCTGCACATCGGCAAAGGCCGGGGGCTGGCCGTCGGACCGGGTGAGGAAGTGCTCGACCTCCAATTGCAGCGTCAGCTTGCCGTCCGGCTCACAGTCCGCCGCAAAGTAGCCCGCCAGCGTTTTGATTTGTTCGTCCAATTTTGGCATAGCGTGTGGTGGTTCTCCCCTGTTGTGATTCTGGCACTATTATACCGCGATTTTGGGGCGGGTGCAATGCTGTTTTGACGCCGACCTGCGGCAACGGCACGGTGCCCGGGCGGATATGGAATCCGTCCCTACGGTGTCGGGGCAGGGCCGACTTTACATATCCCGCGCCGCCGGGAAGCCGTACGCGCTGTCTGCAGCCTCCACGGCCCGTACGATGGCTTTGGCCATGACCCGCGCGCCGATCACGCCGACGGCGTCGAGGTCAGCGGGCACGTCGCCCAGCGAGACCGCGTAGATGCTGTCGCCGTCCATCGAGGTGTGCACCGGGCGGATGGCGCGGGCGTAGCCGTCGTGCGCCATGCCCGCGGCCTTGCACAGCCGTGCCTTGTCGAGCTTTGCATTGGTGAAAAGGATGCCAAGTGTCGTGTTGCCGACGAATTTTTCCTGCGGTGCGTCGAGCTGCTGCATCAGCACCCGCTCGGAATCCAAAAACGTTTTGCCGTCGTCAGCCCGCAGCCCGGCGACCTTGCGGCCCGTCTCAAAATCGTAGACGTCGCCCACCGCGTTGACCGCGACGAGCGCGCCGACCTTCAGGTCGCCCACCTGCACGGCGTAGCTGCCGATGCCGGATTTCATGCAATGGTCCATGCCCAGCAGCTTGCCGACAGTCGCACCGGTACCCGCGCCGTGGTTGCCGTCGCGGTAGTTGCCGGTCTCAGCGTTGACGCAGGCCGCGTAGGCCATGGCTGCATCGGGCCGGGTGCGGGCGTCGGCCACGGTCAAATCGAACAGGTCGGACTGGCAGACGAGGGGCACTTTCGTCACACCTACGTCAAAACCAATGCCGCGTTCCTCGAGATACCGCATGGCGCCGCCTGCGGCATCCAGTCCGAAGGCGCTGCCGCCCGCCAGCACAATGGCGTGGATGACCTGCGCCGCCGCTAGCGGCTTGAGCAGCTCACTCTCCCGCGAGGCCGGCCCGCCGCCGCGCACATCCAGCCCCGCCGGGGCGCCGTCCTTGCCCAGCAGCACCACCGTGCAGCCCGTGCCCGCCGCCGTGTTTTCCGCCTGACCGATTTGGAGGTTATCAAAGGATGTAATGGGGATTTCTTTCATGGGAGTGTCCTTTCCGCGAATGCCGCTTCACCGTATTATAGACCATTGTACACCACCCGCGCCCCCCGCGCAACAAAAAATCCCGCCAGGCGTCAGGCCAAGGCGGGATGGCAGGGTTAGGGGTTACTCAAACTCAATCGTTGCCGGCGGTTTTGTGGTGTAGTCAAACATGACGCGGTTGATGTTCTTGACCTCGTTCACGATGCGGTTGGCGGCGGTGGTGATGGTCTCCGTCGGCAGGATCGTGACCTCGGCGGTCATGAAATCCGTCGTGGTGACGGCGCGCAGAGCGATGGCGTAGTCGTAGGTGCGCTCGTCGCCCATGACGCCGACACTGCGCATGTTGGTCAGCGCGGCAAAGTACTGGCTCGGGCGCTGGGCCATGGGCAGCTTGTCGATCTCCTCGCGCCAGATGGCGTCGGCATCCTGCACGATAGCGACCTTCTCAGGGGTCACATTGCCGATGATGCGGATGGCCAGGCCCGGGCCGGGGAACGGCTGGCGGGCGACAAGGTACTCCGGCAGGCCCAGCTCACGGCCGGCCTGACGGACCTCGTCCTTGAACAGGTCGCGCAGCGGCTCGACGATTTCCTTAAAGTCAACGTAGTCGGGCAGACCGCCGACGTTGTGGTGGCTCTTGATCGTGGCAGATTCGCCGCCGAGGCCGGACTCGACCACGTCGGGGTAAATCGTGCCCTGCGCCAAAAAGTCCACAGCACCGATCTTTTTAGCCTCATCCTCAAAGACGCGAATGAACTCCTCGCCGATGATCTTGCGCTTGCGCTCGGGGGCGTCCTGACCGGCCAGCTTCTTGTAGAAGCGGTCACGAGCATCGACGCAGACAAAGTTGATGTCGAACTGGCCGCCCTCGCCAAAGACCTCGCAGACCTGCTCGCGCTCATTCTTGCGCAGCAGACCGTGGTCCACGAACACGCAGGTCAGCTGCTTGCCGATGGCCTTGGCCAGCATGGCCGCGCAGACGCTGGAATCCACGCCGCCGGACAGTGCGCAGAGTACCTTGCCGTCGCCGATCTTTTCGCGCAGAGCCTTGACGGAGTTTTCCACGAAGGAGTCCATCTTCCAGTCACCGGCGCAGCGACAGACATTATAGACGAAGTTGTGCAGAATTTTCGTGCCATTCTCGGTGTGCAGGACCTCGGGGTGGAACTGCACAGCGTAGAGGCCGCGTGCCTTATCCTGCGCGGCAGCCACCGGACAGTTGGGCGTGTGGGCCACGATCTCAAAGCCGGGGGCGGCCTGCTCGATGTAGTCGTTATGGCTCATCCAGCAGACATTCTGCGCGGGCAGCGTGTCAAACAGCGGGCTGGCGGTGTCCAAGTCGACCAGCGTCTTGCCGTACTCGCGCTCGGGTGCCTTGCAGACCTTGCCGCCCAGCATGTGCATCATCAGCTGGCTGCCGTAGCAGATGCCGAGGATGGGCACGCCCCAGTTATAAATTTCGGGGTCAATCGTGGGCGAATCCGGCAGGTAGGCGCTGTTGGGGCCGCCGGTGAAGATGATGCCCTTGGGGTTTTTGGCCTTGATTTTGGCAAGGTCGGTGCGGTACGAATAAATCTCGCAATATACGTTGCATTCGCGGACGCGGCGGGCGATCAGCTGATTATACTGGCCGCCGAAATCCAGAACGATGACAGTTTCCTGCTGCATGAGGAGACTCCCTTCTCTATTTATAGTCCTATTGGGTTATTATAGCACGTTTTGGCGGGTTTGAACAGATGGGGAGGGAAAATAAATTATTTTTGCGTTTGTGTGACGCAGGGGCGCCTTGTATATGTGCCCGGGCCGTGTGCCGCTGCGTTAGGTTCGCGGACGAATCGGGAATCCGCCCCTACGGTGGTGGCGGGAGGCTTGCGGTGGCGGGAACGGACACGGCGGCATGAGGGCATGCCGCCCTACGTCCCCGCGATACACGTAGGGCGGGGTGCCCCCACCCCGCCGCAAGTTCACACCAGCTCCACCTTATACTTTGCCAGCCAATAGTTCAGCTGCAAAAACCACGCGATAGTCTGGGGCGTGGTCATCAGCTGACCGTACCACGGGATGGGGTTATCCGCGCCGGAGGCCAGCAGCGTTTCCAGTGCGTCCGCCCGAATGATGCGCAGAAGCGGCGCGGCGGGGTCGTTCAGGACGGTGCGCAGCTCCGCCGAGACGGCAGCCAGGTAGCTGGGGTTCCACGTTTTGGGGTACGGGCTTTTGCGCCGCCACAAAACCTCGTCGGGCAGCACGCCGCGCATGGCCTCGCGCAGGAGGCCCTTTTCCTGCCCGTGATAGTCCTTGAACTCCCATGGGACCGAGTAGAGATACTCCGCAATGCGGTAATCGCAGAACGGCACGCGGACCTCGAGGCCGCTGTACATGCTCATGCGGTCCTTGCGGTCCAGCAGCGTCTGCATGAACCATTTGAAATTCAGGTTCATCATCTGGCGCATCCGCTGTTCTGCGGCGGGCAGGCCGGGGCGGACGGAGGTCTGCGCCAGCGTGGCGCGATAGCGTTCATCCACGAACGCTGCCGGGTCGATGCCGCCCAGCACACCGGGCTTGATGAACGACGCGCGGTAGGCCGTGGACTGCGCCCATGGGAAGCCGTACCGCTCGCGCACCGTGGGGTCGCGGTACCACGGGTAGCCGCCGAAAATTTCGTCCGCGCACTCCCCCGACAGCGCCACCGTGGCGTGGGGCTTGATATGCCGACAGAACACGAGCAGCGACGCATCCACGTCCGCCATGCCGGGCAGGTCGCGGGCGTCCACTGCGGCGTACAGCGCGGGCACAAGCTCCGGCGTGTCCAGCGTGACCCAGTGGTGCCTGGCATGGAGAAAGTCGTTCATTTTGCGGATGTAGGGTGCATCCGCGCCGGGCTGAAATTTTGTCGCGTGGAAGTACTTTTTGTTGTCCCGGTAGCCCACCGAGAACGTTTGCAGCTGGCTGCCCTGCGCCGTAAAATGCGCATCGGCGATGGCCGAGATCAGGCTGGAATCCAACCCGCCGGACAAAAACGTTGCCACGGGCACGTCGGACACGAGCTGCCGCTCGATAGCATCGGTGACGAGATCGCGTACCCTGCGGGCCGTGGCGGCGAAGTCGTCGGGGTGGTCGTGGTCCTCGAGACGCCAGTAGGTGTGCAGGGTCAGGCGGGCGGTTTGGGTCTGATAGACAGCGTACTGGCCGGGCAGCAACTCCCGCACATTTTGAAATACGCCGCAGCCCGGCGTGCGCCCTGGGCCAAGCAGCAGCACCTCGGCCAAGCCGTTGGCATCGACGCGGGGCGGCACATCCGGGTGCGCCAGCAGGGTCTTCAGCTCACTGCCAAATATCAGCGAGTCCTCCGCCTGCGTGTAGAACAGCGGCTTGACGCCGCAGCGGTCCCGCGCCAAAAACAGCGCATCTGCGTTCTGCTGCCAGACCGCAAACGCAAAAATACCGTTGCACCTGGGCACGCAGTTTGCGCCCCACTCGGCAAAAGCGTGGAGCAGTACCTCGGTGTCGGAGTGCCCGTTGAAGCTGTGCCCGCGGGCGGCCAGTGCGGCGCGCAGTTCGGGCGTGTTGTAGAGCTCGCCGTTATAAACCAGCACGTAGGTTTCACCCTGCCAGTCCAGCTGCATGGGCTGCAGGCCGTTTTCGAGATCCACAACCGCCAGCCGCGCGTGGATGAGCGCCGCCGCGCCGCAGATGTACATACCGCGCTGGTCCGGCCCGCGCCGCGCCAGCGTTTGCTGCATGGCGCAGTAGGCCGCGTACCGCCGCTGGATGGTCCGGGGGTCGCGCCCGACCTGCCCCGCAATTCCGCACATAAAAACGCCCCCTTTGCATGATTCACAAATGAATATGCAGGTGGGGGCGGGGATATGATTTTTTTGTTTCGGGAAAGAGCTTTGGCCGTTTGCGGTCTGTTTCTTACTTTCCCGCAATCGCGTCTGCGATGTGACCGGCGACGGCATCCTTGCTCTGGAGGGGCAGCTCGGTGACGCCTTGAGCGGTGATGATAGTCACAACGTTCGTGTCCACGCCGAAGCCTGCGCCGGGCACCTTCAGGTTGTTGGCCACGATCATGTCCATGTTCTTCTTGTGCAGCTTGGCCGTGCTGTTTTCAATCAAGTCGCGGGTTTCCATCGAGAAGCCGCAGACAAACAGCTTTTCCGGCTTATGCGCACCAACCCAGGCTAATATATCGTCGGTGCGTTCCAGGGCAATATTCATCTCGCCGTCGTGCTTTTTGACCTTGTCCGCGGCGACAGTGGCCGGGCGGTAGTCGGCCACGGCGGCGGCCATGACGAGGGCGTCAGCGTCCATGGCGTTTGCCTTGACAGCCTCAAACAGGTCGGCGGCAGTGGTGAACGGAACGGTCTTTACAAACGGCACGGGCGGCAGCGTGCAGCCGGTGGACGCCAGCAGCGTGACGTCTGCGCCGCGCAGCATACAGGCGCGGGCCACGGCGTAGCCCATCTTGCCGGTGGAGTGGTTCGTCAGGTAGCGCACGGGGTCCATCGGCTCCTGCGTGGCACCGGCGGAGACGACGACCTTTTTGCCTTTAAGGTCTTTCGCGCAGGCCAGTTCCCGCAGGACGTAGTCGACCAGCACACCCTCATCGGGCAGGCGGCCCGAGCCGACGTCGCCGCAGGCCAGCATGCCGGAGCCGGACGGGATGACCGTGAAGCCGTAGTGCTCCAGCGTTTTGAGGTTATCCTGGGTGATGGGGTTTTCGAGCATGTGGGTGTTCATGGCGGGCGCGACGAGCTTGGGGCAGGTCGCGGCCAGCGTGACGGTGGTCAGCATGTCGTCGGCCTGACCGTGGGCCAGCTTGGCGATAACATTGGCCGTGGCCGGGGCGATGAGCATCAAATCTGCCGCGTTGGCAAGGCTGATATGGGCCACGTCGTACTGGAAGTTGCGGTCAAACGTATCGACCTGGCAGCGGCGGCGGG
>ERZ773190.3095-NODE-3095-length-11657-cov-11.160317_pt1 | contig 11657 bp, 8 predicted proteins | sample MGYA00511111_ERZ773190 | MGnify/ENA primary metagenome ERZ773190 (study PRJEB29015, sample SAMEA2737777) | human gut metagenome | biome: human gut; feature: human-associated habitat; material: faeces | place: China | collected 2012 ... | reverse complement strand
GCCGTTGAGGAAAAGCAGAAGGAGATCATGTCCGTCTGATCGCCGCGGCGAAACGAAACGTGTGAGGTGCCGTGCGCTGGAACGAGTGCGCGGCACTTTTTGCCGGAACCGGGGCAGGGAACACCCGCCCCGCAAACGCAGGAGAATGATTATGAACCATCCCAAAGAATTTGCCGAGGGCCTTTCCATCGGCATCATCATGGACGGCAACGGCCGCTGGGCCAAGCAGCGGGGCCTGCCCCGCACCGCGGGCCACAAAAAGGGTGCCGCCGTATTTCAGGATATCGCCAACTACTGCGAGGAGCTGGGCGTTTCATCCGTGACCTTCTACGCCTTCTCCACCGAGAACTGGAAGCGCCCGCTGGAAGAGGTCTCTGCCATTATGAAGCTGTTCGGCGAGTATCTGCTCAAGGGCTTCAACTATAAGGACCGCAACATCCGCATCAAGTTCCTGGGCGACCGGGCCGCGCTGGATGCAAAGCTCCAGAAGCTGATGAACGAGCTGGAGGAGGACTCCGCCGCCAAGACCGGCATGACCCTGAACATTGCCGTGAACTACGGCGGCCGCCCCGAGATCGTGCGGGCCGCCCGGCAGCTGGCCCAGCAGGTGGCAGAGGGCACCCTCAAGCCCGAGGACATCACCGAAGAGATGATGAGCGACCACATGTATACCGCCGGCCAGAAGGACCCGGATTTCATCCTGCGTCCCTCGGGCGAGAAGCGCCTTTCCAACTTCATGCTCTGGCAGGCCGCCTACGCCGAACTGGTGGAGATGGATGTGCTCTGGCCTGATTTCACCCGGGATGACCTGGATGCCGCCATCACGGAGTTCAACAAGCGCTCCCGCCGGTTTGGCGGCATCTGACCCTTGCAATTCCCAAAAGGAGAAATTTGAATGAAAACTCGTATCATAACCGCAATTGTGGGCATCCTCGTCCTGATCGGGGTGCTGTTCACCTTTGACACGCTGGTGTTCAATTTTGTCATTGCCGCCATTACCCTGATCGCCATCCACGAGGTCTTCAAGGCCCTGGGCTTTGGCAGAAAGGAATGGCCCATGTACGCCGTGTTCGTGCCCTACACCCTGCTGATCATGCTGTCCAGCTATCAGGTGTGGCGGCGGCTGGTCATGCCGGCCTCCTTTTTGATGGTGCTGTTCTTCGGCATCTATCTGGTGGTGCGCAACGCACAGGTGGATTTTGCAAAAGCCAGCGGTCTGGTGATGTTTTCCGGCATCGTGATCTTCTGCTTCTACTCCTTTATCCGTTTGAAGGAGCTGCTGCCGGTGGAGACCTACGGCTATGACGCGATGTTCTTTATTCTGCTCATCCTCTGCTTTGCCTGGGGCGGCGATACCTGCGCCTACTTTGCAGGCAGAGCCTTTGGCAAGCACAAACTCTGCCCCGTGGTCAGCCCCAAAAAGACCGTGGAGGGAGCCATTGGCGGCGTGCTGGGCACCATGGTGTTCGGCGTGGTCGCCACTGTCATCTACTCCATTGCGGCCAACCGGATGGAGGCGTTCACCCGCACCAACATCGGCGTTTCCATGTACCTGATCATTGCCCTGCTGGCCTGCGTGGCCGCTGTGCTGGGCATCTACGGCGACCTGTTCGCCAGCGTGGTCAAGCGCCAGTGCGGCATCAAGGATTATGGCACCATCTTCCCGGGCCACGGCGGCATTCTGGACCGCTTCGACAGCGTCATGTTCATTGCGCCGTTCGTCACCATGGTGGTCATCGCTGTTTTCTATCACTGAATGCAGGAGGTAGCTTATGTCTAAAAAAATCACGCTGCTGGGTTCTACCGGTTCCATCGGTACCCAGAGCCTGGATGTCATCCGTGCCCAGGGGTATGAGGTGTTCGGCCTTTCCGCCCACAGCCATGTGGAAAAGATCCTGGAGCAGATCGAGGAGTTCCACCCCCGGTATGTCTGCATGACCGACCCCGATGCCGCCGCCCGGCTGGACGCGGCGCTGGCGGGCCGTGCCAACGCCCCCCGGCTGCTGACCGGCCCCGAGGGCCTGAAGGAGCTGGCCGCCATGGACGGCCCCGATGTGGTGCTGAACAGTGTGGTGGGCATCGCCGGTCTGGGTGCCAGCCTGACCGCCATTGAGAGCGGCCATGATCTGGCCCTTGCCAACAAGGAGAGCCTTGTCACGGGCGGTCACCTGGTGACCCAGGCCGTGGCAAAGCACGGCGTGAAGCTGCTGCCTGTGGACAGCGAGCACTCCGCCATCTTCCAGTGCCTGCAGGACAAGGAGAGCGCCAAGAGCCTGACCAAGATCCTGCTCACGGCCTCCGGCGGCCCCTTCTTCGGTATGAAGACCGAGGAGCTGCGGGGCAAGACCAAGGCCGATGCCCTCAAGCACCCCAACTGGAACATGGGTGCCAAGATCACCATCGACTCTGCCACCCTGATGAACAAGGGCCTGGAGCTGATCGAGGCGGTCTGGCTGTTCGGCCTGCCCCCCGAGAAGATCCAGATCGTGGTGCAGCGCCAGAGCATTGTCCACTCTGCCGTGCAGTACAGCGATAACTCCATCATTGCCCAGCTGGGCGTGCCCGATATGCGCATCCCCATCCAGTACGCCCTGACCTACCCGGCCCGTGTGCCCGGTGTGGTGCCCGAGCTGGACTTTACCACCCTGAAGCTGCTGACCTTCGATGTGGCCGACGAGGAGACCTTCCGCTGCCTGGCTGCCTGCAAAAAGGCCATCAAGAAGGGCGGTCTGGGCCCCTGCGCCGCCAACGGTGCCAACGAGGAAGCAGTCAAGCTCTTCCTCGAGGATAAGATCGGCTTCCTCGATATCGGCCGTCTGGTGGAGGCTGTTGTGGACAGCGACAGCTTTGGCGGCGATTACACCCTGGCCGATGTGTATGAGTGCGACAAGATGGCCCGTGCCTTTGTGAGAGCGCACCTGTAAGGAGAACTGATGTCTTTTATTGTCACCTTTATTGCTGCGGTGTTCGTGTTCAGCGCCGTGATCGCCATCCATGAGTTCGGCCACTTCATGGTGGCAAAGCTCTGCGGTGTGCAGGTCAACGAGTTCTCCATCGGCATGGGGCCGGTGCTGTGGAAGCGGGTGCGCAAGGGCACCCAGTACAGCATCCGCGCCCTGCCCGTGGGCGGCTTTGTGGCGCTGGAAGGGGAGGAAAGCCCCGAGAGCAAGCAGGCGGAGGAACGGTCAAACCCCTCAGCCGCCGATGGCGGCAGCTCCCCTGATAGGGGAGCCCTTGGCATAGCGGAGACTTCCCCCGAGGAGGAAAAGCCTGCTGGTATTCCTCTGAATGAGGCCCCTGTCTGGCAGCGGGCCCTCATCATGCTGGCGGGTGCCGGGATGAACTTTGTGCTGGGCTTTGTGGTCATGGCCATCCTCATCACGGCCCAGAACGAACCCATCACCAGCAAGGTCCTCTATCAGGTGGAGGAAAACGCCCTCTGCGGCCAGACCGGCCTGCAGGCAGGGGATAAGATCCTTGCGGTGAACGGCCGCCGCTGCTTTGTGGCAAACGATATCCTCTATGAGCTGATGCGCACTGAGGACTACACCGCCGATTTCACCGTTCTGCGGGACGGCAAAAAGGTGGAGCTGCCCGGTGTGCAGTTCGACACCTGGCAGGATGACAAGGGCGAGACCCACATGAGCCTGGGCTTTACGGTCTACGGCATCAAAAAAACACCGCTGAACGTGCTGAAAGAGGCGGGCAACAGCGTGCTCTACTACGGGCGCATCATCTTTGCCTCCCTCTCCGACCTGCTGCGGGGGCGGGAGAGCATCAACGACCTCTCCGGCCCGGTGGGCATCGTAACGGCCATCGGGCAGGCCGCCAGCTATGGCTGGCAGGACCTGCTGGAGCTGCTGGTGCTCATCACCGTGAATCTGGGCATCTTCAACCTGCTGCCCTTCCCGGCGCTGGACGGCGGCAAAGTGGTGTTCCTGCTCATTGAGGGCGTGACCGGCCATGCCGTGCCCGAAAAGATCCAGAGCGGCCTGACCGTGGCGGCCTTTGCGCTGCTGTTCGGGCTGATGATTTTTGCAACTTACAACGATATCCTCCGGCTCATTACCGGGGCAATGTGATACGGAAAGGAAAACGACCATGCGGCAGCTGAAACGAGAAGTAAAGATCGGCAATGTGACCATTGGCGGCAACAACCCCATTGCGGTGCAGACCATGCTGAATGTCCCCGTGGAGGACATTGAGGGCAACGTTGCCCAGGCAAAGCGCTGTGAGGCGGCGGGCTGCCAGATCCTGCGTGTGACCTGCCCCAGCGCGGCGGATGCCAAGTGCATCGAGGCCGTGAAGAACGCGGTGAACATCCCCATCGTGGCGGATATCCACTTTGACTACAAGGCAGCGCTGGCCTGCGCCGACGTTGGTGTGGACAAGATCCGCATCAACCCCGGCAACATCGGCGACGACGACCGGGTCAAGGCCGTGGTGCAGGCCTGCCAGCAGAAGAACATCCCCATCCGCATCGGCGTGAACGGCGGCAGCCTGGAAAAGCACATCCTGGCAAAGTACGGTGCGCCCGTGCCCGAGGCCATGGTGGAAAGCGCCCTGTACCATGTCCGCCTGCTGGAGAAGTTCGATTTCAACAACATCGTCATCTCCATCAAGAACTCCAACGTGCCCCGCATGATGGAGGCCTACCGCCAGCTGAGCGCTGTGACCGATTACCCCCTGCATGTGGGCGTGACCGAGGCCGGTACTTACCAGATGGGCCTGCTCAAGAGCGGCATGGGCATCGGCGGGATGCTGCTGGAGGGCATCGGCGATACCATCCGCGTCTCGCTGGCCGCCGAGCCCGAGAAGGAAGTGGAAGCAGGCTACAACATCCTGCGCGCCGTGGGCTTCCCCGTGGCTGGCCCCGAGGTCATCACCTGCCCCACCTGCGGCCGCACCCAGTACCCCTGCACCGAGATCGCCAACGAGGTGGAAAAGCGCCTGCAGGGCTATAAGAAATCCATCAAGGTGGCCGTGATGGGCTGCGTGGTCAACGGCCCCGGCGAGGCCCGCGAAGCCGATATCGGCATTGCAGGCGGCAAGGGCGAGGCTGTCCTCTTCATCCACGGCCAGCCCATCAAGAAGCTGACCGGCGATAATATCCTCGACCAGTTCATGGAGGAGATCTATAAGATCTGAGAGGTTCAGCAAGGAGAACACAATGCCCTTAGAAAACAAACTTGGTTTGACCGACGAGGCCGCGCTGGCCCGGGCTGAGGAAAAGATCAGCAAGACCAAAGCGCTGGAGCTTTACGACACCGGCCTGCTGGATGCCTTCCCGGTGGGGACATTTGCGGGCCTGCAAAAGATCCACGGCTATCTGTTCGGCGAGATCTACCCCTTTGCCGGGCAGATGCGCACCGTGAACATTGCCAAGGGCAATTTCCGGTTCGCACCCGTCATGTATCTGGCCTCGGCGCTGGAAAGCATCGATGCCATGCCACAGTCCACCTTTGATGAGATCATCGAAAAGTATGTGGAGATGAACGTTGCCCACCCCTTCCGGGAAGGCAATGGCCGCAGCACCCGGATCTGGCTGGACTGCATCCTGAAAAAGGAGCTGCATCAGGTCATCGACTGGAGCCGGGTGGATAAGAGCGATTATCTCCTTGCCATGGAGCGCAGCCCAGTCAAGGACGTGGAGATCAAAGCCCTGCTCCGTGCAGCCCTCACAGACCGGATCACAGACCGGCTGGTCTATATGAAGGGCATCGACGCAAGCTATCATTATGAGGGCTATCACGTCTTTAGGACGGAAGATTTGTAAAGGAGTAACCCATCGTGACACCACTTGTATCTCAGCTATGGCCGCAGTTCATGGCGGACCCGGATTTCGCGGCCAGTTTCGGGCGCGTGATCGTGGAGCATGCCCGGATGCTGCGGCAGGAGCGGCAGGTCGTTTTTACCCTGCGCAGTGCCGCCCCGCTGGACAAGGGGCTGTGCGCGCGGCTGCTGGCCTCCCTGCAGCCGGACTATGAGGGCTTTGAACTGAAGATCGACAACCTCTTCGGCTATGCCGCGCTGGACGAAGCCGCCCTGCGGGAGCTGATGGAGGAGATGAAGCGGGACGGCATCCCCATCAACGGCTTTCTGGACCGGTGCAGAATCACCATCACCGGCCAGAACATCACGGTGGGGGTCTGCCACGGCACCAAGTTTTTGCAGGAGATGGAGTTTGAGCGCCTGCTGGCGGACCGCGTTGCCGCCCACACCGGTGTCAGGCCCAAAGTTACCCTGACAAGCGCGGTGGGCGAGGCCGAACAGCGCCAGATGGAGGAAAAGCTGGAGCGCAAGATCGCCCCGCCGGTGGTCAAGTTCGAGAAAAAGAATACCGCTCCGTCCATCAAGGTGGAGGGGCTGGACCTGACCGACAAGCCGGTGACCATCTTCCACGGCAAAATGTTCACCCCCAAAAACCTCACCCCCCTCAAGGATCTGGGCGGCGAGGGCGGCAAGTGCACCATCTGGGGCGATGTGTTCTTTACCGAGGTCAAGGGCAACTATCGCAAGATCTACACCGTGTCCATCACCGACTACACCGGCTCCATCAACCTCAAGATCCGCGCGCAGGAAGGCGAGGACTGCTCCAAGTGGGAGAGCATCGGCAAGGGTACCACGGTCATCGTGCGCGGCGACTGCTCCTATGATAAGTACGAGCATGACTACATCGTGTACCCCTACGATGTGCTGTTCGTGGAGCGCAAAAAGCGGGAGGACAGCGCCCCGGTCAAGCGAGTGGAGCTGCACCTGCACACCAAACTGTCCAGCATGGACGGCTTCTGCGACCCCGGCGGCATCGTGCGGCTGGCCCACCGCATGGGGCACCCGGCCATTGCCATCACCGACCACGGCGTGTGTCAGGGCTACCCGGAAGCCATGCTGGCGGCCGATGACATCCACAAGAAAGACCCGGACTTCAAGCTCATCTACGGCTGTGAGGCCTACTTTGTGGATGATATGATCCCCTGCGTGTACGGCGTGCAGGAGCAGCCCCTGACCGGTGAGTTCTGCGTGTTCGACACCGAGACCACCGGCCTGGACCCCGGCGTGGAGTATATGACCGAGATCGGCGGCGTCATCGTGCGCAACGGCGAGGTGATGGAGGAATTTGACACCTTTGTTAAGCCCGGCAAGCCCATCACCCCCAAGATCACCGAGATCACCGGCATCACCAACGAGATGGTGGCCGATGCTCCCAGCGAGAAGGAAGCGCTGGAAGCGTTTCTCAAGTTTGCGGGGGGCCGCATTCTGGTGGGCCACAATGTGCACTCCTTCGATATGCGCTTTCTGCGGGCTGCCGCCAAACGCAGCGGCATCTCGCTGGAAAATGTGACCTATATCGACACCCTGACCATGGCGCAGGCGATGTACCCCGGCCTGCACAACTACAAGCAGGGCACCATCAACAAGCATCTGGAGCTGCCCGCCTACGAGGCACACCGCGCCTGCGAGGACTCCGCCGCACTGGGCCGCATCTTCTGTGTGATGCTCAAGGACCTGGAAGAAAAACAGGTGACGAAGGTCAGCGAGATCAACACCGGCCTGGGCGGCAACCGGGAAGTGCTGAAAAAGAAATATTACCACCTGATCATCCTGGTCAAGAACCAGATGGGCCTGAAGAATCTGTACAAGATCGTCAGCGAGGCCCACGTCAACTACTTCTTCAAAAAGCCCCGCGTGCCCCGCAGCCTGCTGAATAAGTACCGTGACGGCCTGCTGCTCACCAGTGCCTGCGAGGCCGGTGAGTTGTATCGTGCCATCGTGGACGGCACCCCCTATGAGGAACTGAAGAAAATTGCCTCCTACTACGACATTCTGGAGATCCAGCCCCTGGGCAACAATGCCTACATGGTGCGGGAAGGCAAAGTGGACAGCGAGGAGAAGATCAAGGACTTCAACCGCACGGTCATAAAGCTGGGCGAGGACCTGCATAAACCGGTGATCGCCACCGGCGACGTGCACTTCACCGAGCCGGAAGATGCCGTGTACCGTGCGGTGCTGCAGGCGGGCAACGGCTTCAAGGATGCCGACAACCAGCCGCCGCTGTTCTTCCGCACCACCCAGGATATGCTGGACCAGTTCTACTATCTGCCCAAGGAGAAGGCCTACGAGGTGGTGGTCAAGAACCCGCGCAAGATCGCGGCCATGATCGACAACACCGTGCGGGCCATCCCCCGGGGCACCTACCCGCCCAGCATCGAGGGCGCGGAACAGCAGCTGCGCGACGCCACCTGGGAGCACGCCAAGCGGGACTACGGCGACCCCCTGCCCGAGATCGTGGAAAAGCGGCTGCAGAAGGAGCTGGACTCCATCTGCGGCCACGGCTACGCGGTGCTGTATGTCATCGCGGTCAAGCTGGTGGCCTACTCCAACGCGGGCGGCTATCAGGTGGGCAGCCGTGGTTCGGTGGGCTCGTCGGCTGTAGCCCACTTCTCCGGCATCTCGGAGGTGAACAGCCTGCCGCCCCATTACCGCTGCCCCAAGTGCAAGTACAGCGAGTTCATCACGGACGGCAGCGTGGACGACGGCTTTGACCTGCCGGACAAGAACTGCCCCCACTGCGGCACCCGGATGCTGGTGGACGGCCACGACATCCCCTTCGAGACCTTCCTGGGCTTCTACGGCGACAAGGAACCCGATATCGACCTGAACTTCTCCGGTGAGTATCAGTCCAACGTGCACCGCTACACCGAGGAGCTGTTCGGCAAGGCCAACGTGTTCAAGGCCGGTACGGTGTCCGGTATCCAGGACAAGACCGCCTACGGCTACGTCAAGAAGTATCTGGAAGAGCGGGGCCGCACCGTGAACCATGCGGAGGAAAACCGCCTGACGCTGGGCTGCACCGGCGTCAAGCGTACCACGGGCCAGCACCCCGGCGGCATGGTCGTTGTGCCGGACACCTATGAAATTTACGATTTCTGCCCCATCCAGCACCCGGCAGATGACGTGGCAGGCGGCCTGCTGACCACCCACTTCGAGTTCAAGTATCTGCACGATACCCTGCTCAAGCTGGACGAGCTGGGCCACGATATGCCCACCTTCTACAAGTATTTTGAGGAATACACCGGCATCCCGGTGGACAGCATCCCCATGAACGACCCCAAGGTGTACAGCCTGCTCACCAGCCCGGAAGCGCTGGGCGTGACCCCGGAGCAGATCGACAGCCAGACCGGTACCTTTGGCATCCCGGAAATGGGCACCAACTTCGTGCGCGGCATGCTGGTGGAGGCCCGGCCCAAGAACTTTTCGGAGCTGATCCAGATCTCGGGCCTGTCCCACGGCACCGACGTGTGGACTGGCAACGCCGATGAGCTGATCCGCAGCGGCACCTGCACTATCGCAGAGGTCATCGGCTGCCGTGACAGCATCATGCTGTACCTGCTGCGCAAGGGGCTGGAACCCAAGATGGCCTTTGACATCATGGAGGCCGTGCGTAAGGGCAAGGTGGCCAAGGGCGGTTTCAAGGACGGCTGGGAGGAAGCCATGCGGGAGCACGATGTGCCGGACTGGTACATCGAGAGCTGCCGCAAGATCAAGTATATGTTCCCCAAGGCCCACGCGGTGGCCTATCTGATGAGTGCCATCCGTCTGATGTGGTTCAAAATTTACAAGCCGCAGGCCTTCTATGCGGTGTACTTCACCGTGCGCGGCGACGACATCGACTACGAGGCCGCCATCGGCGGGGCTGCTGTGGCCCGTGCTCACATGGAAGAGGTCAAGCGCCGCCTGAAGGAGGAAAAGAACGCCAAGGACGAGGACGTTCTGGTGAGCCTGCAGCTGGTGAACGAAATGCTGGTGCGCGGGTACGAGTTCTTGCCCATCGAGCTGGGCAAGAGCCGCGGCTCCAAATATGTGGTGGAGGACGGCAAGGTGCGCCTGCCCTTCAGTTCTCTGAAGGGTCTGGGCGGTGCTGCTGCCGACGCACTGGAGCGGGTGACCATCCACGGAGAGGAATATATCTCGGTGGAAGAGCTGCAGCAGGCCTCCGGCGTCGGTCAGGGCATCCTGGACCGTCTGCGTCAGGTGGGCGCCCTGGGCGACCTGCCGGAGAGCAGCCAGGTGAGCTTCTTCTGATAAAAAAAAACTTGACACCATATGTGACACCACATATAATAGAAGCAGGAGCATGAACGATGTCAAAATGGGATAAACTGATCGCACGCATCTGTGCACTTTCCAAAGATATGCGGTTCGATGAGCTGCGCAAGGTGCTGGAAAGCTACGGCTATGTGATGTATGCGCCCCGGAGCGGGAGCAGCCACTACACCTTCCGCAAGGCGGGGTGCCAGCCGATCACGATCCCGAAGCATGAGCCGATCAAAAAGGTATACGTTGAGATGGTGAGGCAGATCGTAGAGAGTGAGGCGAAGAACGATGAAAACGCTGAATGAATATCTTGCCATGCCCTATCGGATGGAGATCGTGGAGGACCGGGAAGAGGGCGGTTTCGTGGTTTCCTTTCCGGAGCTGCCGGGCTGCATTACCTGCGGCGAAACGCTGGAAACCGCTGTGGCAAATGCACAGGATGCCAAAAAAGCCTGGCTGGAAGCAGCCATCGCGGACGGTGTGACGATCCAGGAGCCGGACAGTCTGGAAAAATACTCCGGACAGTTCAAGCTGCGGATGCCGCGCAGCCTGCACCGCGCATTGGCAGAACACTCCCAGCAGGAGGGCATCAGCATGAACCAATACTGTGTGTATCTGCTGGCCAAGAACGACGCTCTGCACGCGGGCTGACAAGCGGACAGCGACACAACAAAAACTCCCCCTGCGGTGGGCATTTGCTCACGGCAGGGGGAGTTGCTGTTTTTCATGGAACAGGTCAGCCGGAGGAATTGCTTACTCCACGCTGATCATATAATAATACACGGGCTGACCGCCGCGGATGTGGCTGACCTCCACATGGTTCGGGCACTTGGCCTTGACCATCTCGGTGACCTTCTCGGCGTCCTCATCGCTGACGTCGCAGCCGGAAATGATGGTGACGAAGCTGGAGTCCTTTTTGCACATACCCCGGGCCAGACGATAGGTGGCCTTGGTGATATCGGTGGAGGTGGAAACGATCTTGCCGTTCTCCAGTGCCATGATCTCGCCCTTCTTGATGCGCTTGCCGTCGTACTCGCTGTCGCGGGCGGCGTAGGTGATCAGGCCGGTGGACACCTTGTCGGCAGCCGCCATCATGTTGATGGTGTTGGTCTCGGCGTTCACGGAGGGGTCGAAGTTCAGCATGGCGGTGATGCCCATGGGCACGGTGCGGGTGGGCAGAACCACGACCTGACGGTCGGCCAGTTTCTCGGCCTGCTCGGCGGCCATGATGATGTTCTTGTTGTTGGGCAGAACGAACACGGTCTTGGCCGGCACGCTCTGGATGGCTGCCAGAATGTCCTCGGTGGAGGGGTTCATGGTCTGGCCGCCGGAGACCACGGCGTCCGCAGCCAGGTCGGTGAACACGGACTTCAGGCCCTCGCCGGCAGCCACGGCCACAAAGCCGTAATCACGGCTGGGGTCCACAGCAGCGTAGACGAACTCGCTGGCCTGAGAGGGAGCCTTCTCGGCAGAGGCCTGCTTCTCCAGGCTCTTGCCCTGCTTCTGGCGGGCCAGGAACTGCTCGTGCATGTTCTCGATCTTGAAGTTGGTCAGGTAGCCGT
>ERZ773190.3094-NODE-3094-length-11663-cov-5.733201_pt1 | contig 11663 bp, 12 predicted proteins | sample MGYA00511111_ERZ773190 | MGnify/ENA primary metagenome ERZ773190 (study PRJEB29015, sample SAMEA2737777) | human gut metagenome | biome: human gut; feature: human-associated habitat; material: faeces | place: China | collected 2012 ... | reverse complement strand
AGCCTCATATTTTCCCTTTTCATTTTGCGCCCGATGTGATATACTCTTGCTAAAGGAGAGTGAGCACTATGGCGGATCATAAGGAATACTGGTCGACCGAGAGCGATCAGGGCTCTATTCGCATTTCTGAGGACGTTGTTGCCTCTATCGCGGCGCTTGCAGCCTCGGAGACCGACGGCGTGAGCGGTCTTTATTCCAGCGTAACGCGCGACATTGTCAGCTTTCTGAGCAAGAAGAACCTGTCCAAGGGCGTGCGCGTCGAGCTGGGCGAGGAGGACACCGTAAAGGTCGAGATCAGCTTTCTCGCGCTGTTCGGTCATAACATCTGCGAGGTCGCAAAGCAGGTACAGGACAACGTCAAGAGTCAGATCGAGTCGATGACCGGCCTGCATGTGGTCGAGATCAATGTACACGTCGGCGGCGTGACCTTCGCGCCTGCGGCAGAGGAAAAGGCCGCAGAGCCAGAGGAAAAGGCCGCAGAGCCGGAGGAAAAGCCGGCGCAGACCGCAGAAAAGCCTGCCGGGGAGCAGGAAGAAAACGCGGCCGAGTAAATCCGGAAAAATGTGCGGTGAGCGTCGGTCTCGCCGCACATTTTTTTATGCCCGGTACGCCGGACGCGGAAACGTCATGGGCAGCACCGCACAAGGGAAAACGGCAGCGCTCTGCGGAAATTTTGCGCTCCTGTGCAATTATGCGGTATTGCCCTTGCGTTTTTCTGTAAAATAGGATAAAATAAGATATTGATAGTATAAAAAACATGAATATCAGTTACCTTGATAAATAAAAACAGAGAAGGAGCCTGCCGCCGTGAACGAGAATGTGATGAGCAGAACAAAAGCAAGAGAGATCGCACTGCACCTTATCTTTGAGATGGGTTTTCAGCAGTTTGAGCCGGAAAATCTGGAGGAACGGCTGGACGAGAATATTATGCGCTCGCTCAAAACCGATGCCGAGATGTATGCAGGCAGGCTGAGCGTCGAGAACGCCGACTATATCCGCGCAGTCGTCAAGGGCGTTGCGACCCATGTGGACGAGCTTGACGGCGCGATCGAGCGCAATGCGAAGGGCTGGAAGCTGAACCGCCTGTCGCGCATGACCAAGGCTGTGCTGCGCCTTGCGATCTATGAGATGCGCTATGTGAGCGACGTTCCGGTCGGCGTTGCCATCAATGAGGCGGTCGCGCTCGACAAGATCTACGACACCGAGGAGGCTGCTGCCTTCATCAACGGCGTTCTGGGTGCGGTCGCGCGCGAGAAGCAGGAAAAGGACGAGACCGATGCCTGAGCGCTTTCTGGGGATCGATACGTCCAATTACCGCACCTCGGCTGCGGTCTATGACGCAGGCTCTGGCGAATGGTGCAACCGCGGCAGCCTGCTGACCGTGCCCGAGGGCGCGATCGGCCTGCGGCAGTCGGACGCACTGTTTCAGCACACCGTGCATCTGCATGAAAAAATCGAAGCTCTGCCGCAGGGCGAGGTGCGCGCAGTCGGCGTCAGCACCCGTCCGCGCGCGGTCGAGGGCTCGTATATGCCGTGCTTTCTGGCCGGTGTCAGTGCCGCCACGGCATTTGCGCTTTCCCGCGCGCTGCCGCTTGTGCAGCTGACGCATCAGCAGGGGCATATTGCGGCGGCGCTGTACGCCACAGGTCAGCCGGAGCTGTTCGATCAGGAAGCACTGGTGTTCCATGTTTCCGGCGGCACGACCGACCTTTTGCTCTGCCATGGAGCTGAGCGCATCACGCCGCTGGGCACCAGCAGCGACCTCTATGCAGGGCAGGCCGTGGATCGGCTGGGCGTAAAGCTTGGCTATCCGTTCCCGGCGGGTGTCTATGTCAGTGAGCAGGCTGCCCTCTGCACCGAAAAAGTCCGCCCCAAAGTCAGCGTGCACGGCCTCACCTGCAGCCTGTCCGGGCTGGAGAACCAGTGTGCCCGGCTGCTGGCCGAGGGACGGGATGCCGCTTATGTCTGCAAATACTGCCTGCTTTGTGTTGGCGAAACGCTTGTGCGCATGGCCAACAACGCGCTGGCCGAGCATCCGGGCCTGCCTGTTGTCTTTGCAGGCGGCGTCATGAGCAGCGATCTGATCCGCACCTATGTGACAAACCGCGTACCGGGGGCGCATTTTGTGCCGGGCCGGTTTGCCAGCGATAACGCCATTGGCATCTCGATCCTGGCGGCAAGGGAGTGTGGCACATGGCCGACTACATCAATGTAACCAGCCTGAACCGGTTGGCCAAACAGGTATTGGCCCAGTGTGACCCTCTCAATGATCTGATCGTCTGCGGGGAGATTTCCGGCTTTACCCGCCATTATAAGAGCGGGCATCTGTATTTTACCCTGAAGGACGAAAACGCCAGCATCAAGACGGTGATGTTCCGCTCACAGGCGCAGCTTTTAAACTTTGAGCCGCAGAACGGTATGCTGGTGCTGGTCTACGGCCGTGCCACGATCTACGAGCGGGACGGTGCGTTCCAGCTGTATGCCGATTATATGAAGCCGTTCGGCGCAGGGGCTGCCCAGATGGCCTTTGACGCCCTGTACAAAAAGCTGGAGGCCGAGGGACTGTTTGCACCCGAGCGCAAGCGCCCGCTGCCTGCCGTGCCGCAGTGCATCGGGGTCGTGACCAGCAAAACCGGTGCTGCCTGGCAGGATGTGCAGAATGTCATCCGCCGCCGCTGGCCAATGGTAAAGCTGCTGCTCGCCCCTGTCAGCGTACAGGGCATTGAGGCCGAAAGAAGCATCACCGAGGGAATCCGGCGGCTTGACCGTGACCCGCGGCCCGATTTGATCCTTGTGACCCGCGGCGGCGGCAGCAAGGAGGATCTGTGGGTCTTTAATGCCGAGCGTATTGCCCGTGCCGCCGCTGCCTGCCGCAAGCCGGTCGTCTCTGCTGTCGGCCATGAGATCGACACCTCGATCCTTGATTATGTGGCCGATCTGCGCGCACCGACGCCCTCTGCCGCAGCAGAGCTGTGCGTGCCCGACCAGAGCGATGTCCGGCAGAAAATATTCATTTTACAGCAAAATATTCAAAAAAATATACAGAATCGCTGCAAACTATGCTATAATAGGTTTGATCAGCTTGCCACTGCCCAGCTCCTGCAGCGCCAGCACCAGCAGCTTGCCCGCCGGGAGCGGGAGCTTGCCGGCCTGCAGGCCGCTGTACAGCAGGCTGCGCAGCACCGTATGCAGGACGCACAGCGCAGCCTGCAGCACGCGGCATCGGTGGCGCAATCGCTGAGTCCCTACGCTGTGCTGGCCCGCGGCTATACGCTGACTGAGCGCAACGGCGTACCCTGCAGTGTAGAAGCGCTGCACCCCGGCGAGGCCGTCACCCTGCGCGGGGCAAAGGCCGCCGCCGAATGCCGCATAGAAGCGGTGCATAATTTGGAAAAACAGACAGGGGAGTGATGCCCGATGAAGCAGCCAAAATCCTTTGAGGAGGGCATGGAGCGCCTGCAGAGCCTTTTAGGGCAGCTGCAGGACGAGTCCACGCCGCTGGCGGATTCCGTCAAGCTGTATGCGGAGGCCGCCGGGCTGATCCACTACTGCAATACAGCGCTGGACAAGGCCAAGCTGCAGGTCGAGGAAATCGATGCAAGCCTGACCCCGAACGCGGAGGTACCCCATGAAGCATGAGGAATACAAGGAGCAGTTTCATGCCTGGACGCAGCTGACCGAGCAGCGCCTGACGGAATTGTGTGACACCTATCTACCGCAGCAATCCGAGTTGGGCCGGGCTGCACGCTACAGCCTGCTGGGCGGCGGCAAACGCATCCGCGCCGTGCTGACGCTGGCTGCCTGCCAGCTGTGCGGTGCCGATGCCGCCGATGCGCTCGACTATGCCTGTGCGCTCGAGATGCTGCACTGCTACTCACTCATTCACGATGACATGCCCTGCATGGACAACGATGATTTCCGCCGGGGCCGCCCCAGCTGCCATAAGCAATTTGGCGAGGCTACGGCCCTGCTGGCCGGTGACGCCCTTGTCACGGCAGCATTTGAGGTGCTTACCAACGCCGGTTTGTCTGCCGAAAGCCGCATTGAGGCAGTCCGGCTTCTCTCCCGGGGCGGCGGTGACCGCGGCATGCTCTACGGTCAGGAGCTGGACAAGCATTTTGAGACGGTGCGCGCAAGTGAGCAGGAGCTGATGGCCCTGCACGCCCACAAGACCGGTGCGCTCATCATTGCCGCCATCGAGCTGGGCTGTGCCGCCGCGGGTGTGCGCCCCGACACGGACACCCGCAAGGCGCTGGTGCGCTACGCTGCCGAGCTTGGCCTGGTTTTCCAGATCGTCGATGACATTCTGGACGTCACCTCTACGACGGAGGAGCTGGGCAAGCCCGTGGGCAGCGACGCCGACAACGACAAAACCACCTTTATCACGCTGTACGGTTTACAGGGCGCACACAAGGAAGCCGAGCGCCACAATGCCGCAGCGCTGGCCGCGCTGGATGCGCTTGGCCCCGGGGCAGATTTTCTGCGCCTGATGGCAGCGGAGCTGCTGGAACGTAAGAAATAAGGATGTGATCCCATGCCACTGTTGCGCGCTGCGCTGAGTTGGAATTTTGTGCTGGCTACGGCAATCTGTGCATCGCTGCTGGCCCAGCTTATTAAGGTTCTTCTGAATCTGTTTATCTTCCACCGCTTTATTGCCGAGCGTATGTGGGGTGCGGGCGGCATGCCCAGCTCCCACTCGGCCACAGTCTGCGCCATGGTCGTTGCCACGGGGCGGTACTGCGGCGTCAACTCCCCGCTCTTCGCCATTGCGGCGGTGTTGTCCATCATTGTCATGTATGACGCCATGGGCGTGCGCTACGAGACCGGCGAGCAGGCCAAGGTGCTGAACCGGATGTTCACCGAATGGATGGACCAGGGGTTTGAGCAATTCCAGCTGCCCCACGGCAAAAAGCTGAAGGAAATGGTCGGCCATACGCCGATCGAAGTTGTGACCGGTGCGGCGCTCGGCATTGTGCTGGGCTTTGCCATGCCGATGGTGTAAAAACGAGGTGCGTATATGAGCTATCCCTTGCTGGAGCGCATCAATGCGCCCGGAGAAATAAAAAATCTGCCCGCGTCCGATATGCCCGCCCTGTGTGAGGAGATCCGGCAGTTTTTGATCAAGAGCGTTTCCGAGACCGGCGGCCATCTGTCGTCGAACCTCGGCGTTGTGGAGCTGACGGTGGCCCTGCACCGCGTGCTGGACTTCCCACAGGACAAGCTGCTGTTTGACGTCGGCCACCAGTGCTACACCCACAAGCTGCTGACCGGGCGGCGCGAGGGCTTCGCCCAGCTGCGCCGCAAAAACGGCATTTCCGGCTTTCCCAGCCCGCGGGAGAGCGATTGTGACGCCTTTATTGCCGGCCACGGCAGTGCGGCGCTGTCAACAGCCATCGGCATCGCCCGCGCCAAAAAGCTCAAGAACGAGCCGGGCAAGGTCGTGGTCATCGTTGGCGACGGTGCGTTTACCGGCGGCATGGTCTACGAGGGTATGAACAATGTCAGCAAGCTGAACAATCTGATCGTCATCCTGAACGACAACAAGATGTCGATTTCCAAAAATGTCGGCCAAATGGCGAATTATCTGACCAAGCTGCGCACCGACCCGAAGTACTCCCACGTCAAGGCCCACATGGAGACGACGCTCGAGCGCATCCCCGTGGCGGGTGACGCGCTGGTCAGGGTCTTGCAGGGCGGCAAACAGCTGATCCGCCGCGGCATCTACAAGTCCACGATGTTTGAGGAGATGGGCTTCCAGTATATCGGGCCCATCGACGGCCATGATGTGGGCATGCTGACCCACACGCTGACGAACCTGCGCAGCGAGCAGTATGCGCCGGTTTTCCTGCACGTCGTCACCAAAAAGGGCAGGGGCCTGAAACCCGCCGAGGAGAACCCCGGCGAGTTCCACGCCGTATCGTCCATTGATTTGAACCATCTGACTGACCCCGAGCTGTCACCGAAGGATTCCTTCTCGTCTACGTTCGGCTGTGCGCTGGCAGATCTAGGCGACGACGAGCCGCGGCTGTGCGGCATCACCGCCGCCATGAAGTACGGCACCGGCCTGAACTTCTTCAAGCACCGCCATCCCGGGCGTTTCTTTGACGTCGGTATGGCGGAGGAACACGCCGTCACGTTTGCGGCGGGCCTGGCCAGCCAGGGGCTGCTGCCCGTGGTCGCCATCTATTCCACATTTTTCCAGCGCGCCTACGACCAGATCATCCATGATGTCAATCTGATGCAGCTGGATGTGCTGTTCGCTGTGGACCGTGCGGGGCTGGTGCCCGGCGACGGTGCCACACACCAGGGCATTTACGATGTTGCGTTCTTCTCGAATGTGAACATCCCGATTTTTGCCCCCGCCAACTATGCAGAGCTGCGCTACTGGCTGACCTATCTTGTGCGCGAGGCTCACGGCCCGCGGATGATCCGCTATGCCCGCGGCGGCGAGAACCCCGCACTGGCGGCGCTGCCCTGCACAGGTGCGCGCTACGATGTGCTGGACCCTGTCGATGGCGCACGTGTCGCACTTGTCAGCTACGGTGCCGAGACTGAGGAAATCATTGCCGCCAAGGATCTGCTGGCCCAGCATGGCGTGCAGGCGGACTGCGTCAAGCTGACGCAGCTTTACCCGCTGCCGGACGGTGTGTGCGATACACTGAAGCACTACGACACGATTTTGTTTGCCGAGGATACGGTGCGCACCGGCGGCATCGGCGAGCAGCTGGGCTTTGCCATGCAGCAATGCGGCTGGCAGGGCAAATTCCTGCTGCATGCCGTGGACAACAGCCATCTGCTGCACGCCAATGTGCCCGAGCTGCGCAAGGATCAGCAGCTTGACGCCGCGGCCCTCTGCGCAGATATTTTGAACGCTTTAAAGGAGAAACAGGCATGAGCAAGATTCGCCTGGATCAATACCTGTGCCAGAACGGACTGGTACAGAGCCGTGAGCGCGCCAAGGCGCTTATCATGTCCGGCATCGTCTTTGTCAACGAACAGAAGGTCGACAAGGCCGGTGAGATGATTGCACCCGACGCCAAGGTCGAGGTGCGCGGGCATGACATTGGCTATGTCAGCCGCGGCGGCCTCAAGCTGGAAAAGGCCATGCAGGTCTTTCCGATGCGCCCGGACGGCAAGGTCTGCATGGACATTGGCGCGTCCACGGGCGGCTTTACCGACTGTATGCTGCAAAACGGCGCGGTCAAGGTCTACGCCGTCGATGTGGGCTACGGCCAGCTGGCGTGGAGCCTGCGCACCGATGCGCGCGTCATTAATATGGAAAGAACGAACATCCGCAATGTAAAGCCTGAGGACCTGACAGAGCCGGTTGCGTTCTTCAGCGTGGACGTTTCGTTCATCTCGCTCAAGCATATCTTCCCGGTGGCAGACGCCATCTGCACACCGGACGCTGTCGGCGTCTGCCTGGTCAAGCCGCAGTTTGAGGCTGGCCGCGAGAAGGTCGGCAAAAAGGGCGTCGTGCGCGACCCGGCTACCCACCGCGAGGTACTGAAAATGGCCGAGGGGTATGCCATGGCGAACCACTTTACCCCCGCGGGCCTGGACTTTTCGCCCATCAAGGGACCCGAGGGCAACATTGAATACCTGATGTACGTCCAGCACTGCGATACCCCGCAGCCGCTGCCGGAGGGCCTGATTGAAAAGGTCGTCGCAGCCTCCCACGATACGCTGGACAAAGCGCCCAATCTGCACTGAGAAAGGACCCTGACACAATGTCGGTTTTGCTGATTCCCAACCCGACCAAGGACACCGGGCTTGCCGTTACGCGGCAGGCTGCCGCTGTGCTGGCCGGGCTGGGCGTGCCGGTCTTGATGCCGCAGCCCTTTGCGAACGAATTTGGTTCTGCCGGGCTGACGGGTGTGCATTTTCTGCCCGAGGCAGATGCCTACCGCGCCGCCGACCAGGTCGTGACCATCGGCGGTGACGGCACGCTGCTGCGCGCCGGGCTTTCCTGCATGAAGCACGGCAAGCCCGTTCTGGGTGTCAATCTTGGCCGCACCGGCTTTCTGGCGACCTGCGAGGTCGGTGAGCTTACGGCCAAGCTCAAACGGTTGGCTGCGGGGGAGTTCACCCTTGCCAACCGCCGTCTGCTCCACGCCGAAGCCCCGGCCCACGGCTGGCAGGCTGACGCCATCAATGACCTTGTGGTGTTCGGTCAGACCCGGCTGCACCCGATGGATTATAAGGTGTACTGCGACGGCGCATTGGTGGGCAGCTACCGCAGCGACGGCATGATTTTGGCAACGCCGACGGGCTCCACCGCGTACTCGTTCTCGGCGGGCGGGCCGATCCTGGACGCCGCCGCGGACGTATTAGTCCTGACGCCGGTCTGTGCGCACAATGTACACGCCGCGCCGCTTGTGTTTGCGGCTGACCGCCATCTGAAAATTATCGCCGATGCCGAAAACCGCGACGGCAGCTTTGCCTGTGCGGACAGCAGCGCCCAGTGCGACCTGCTGCCGGGTGAAAGCCTGCTGGTGACCGGCTGCGGGCAGCGCCTGCGGTTGATTGCCTTCGACGACGCGGAACAGTTCCATGCGATTGAAAACAAATTGATGAGGAGATGATCCCTGTGAAAAGTGCACGTCATCAGGCAATTCTTGACCTGATCGAACAGCACCCTATTGACCGGCAGGAGGACCTGCTGGCCCACCTGCGGGAGGAAGGCTTTGACGTGACGCAGGCCACGGTATCCCGCGATATTCGTGAGCTGCAGCTGGTCAAAACAGCCACCGCTGACGGGCGTTACCGCTACGTGCCGGCGTCTGCGTCCGGCAAGGTAACGCATTCACCCAGCCGGTTTGAGATGATTTTCCGCGAGTCGGTGCTCAAGGTTGATTACGCCGGGCACATGGTACTGGTCAAGTGTTTTTCCGGCATGGCCAACGCTGCGTGTGAGGTGTTCGACGCCAAGCAGTGGGACAATGTCGTCGGCACGCTTTCCGGCGATGACACGTTCTTTATCTTGATGCGCAGCGAGGATGACGCAGCCGCCATCTGCAAGCAGCTGCAGCAGTACACCCGCCGCGGGTAATTTTAACGACAGGGAGGAGCTGCCCCATGCTGGCAAGCCTGAAAATTGAAAATGTAGCCGTTATTGAAAAAGCCGAGGTGAATTTTACTCCCGGCTTTAACGTGCTGACAGGTGAGACCGGTGCCGGTAAATCCATCCTGATCGACTCCATCAATGCGATTTTAGGCAACCGCACCTCGCGTGAGCTGGTGCGAAGCGGCGCACAGAAGGCGTGCATCTGGGCAACGTTTGAGAGTATCCCGGCCTCCGTCAAAAAGCAGCTGGAAAAATGCGGCTACGAGGTCACCGACGACCTGCTTTTGTACCGCGAGATCAACGCCGAGGGCAAGGGCAGCTGCCGCGTCAACGGCATGCCCGCCACGGCGGCGGTGGTGCGGGACATTTCGTCGGGGCTGCTCTCCATCCACGGCCAGCACGACAGCCAGAGCCTGACAAACCCGGCACTGCATCTGGGGCTGCTGGATCAGTATGCCCAGAACCGCGATTTGTTCGCCGAGTATTACCGCCGCTACCGCGAGCTGGTCACCGTCAAGCGCCAGCTGGACGCCCTCAATGCCAGCGAGGCCGACAAGCAGCGCCGCATAGAAGCCCTGACCGCCGAGATCGATGCCATTGACGCCGCTGCGCTGCAGCCCGGCGAGGAAAAGACCCTGCAGGAGCGCAAAACAGTCATCACCCATGCTCAGAGCATTCTGGAAGGCATCACCGCCGCCCACCTTGCGCTGGCCGGGGATGAGGACGGCGAGCAGGCGGGCGCAGCGGATCTTTTGGGCGGTGCTGTGGACGGACTGCAGAACAGTGCCCGGCTCGATGAATCGCTTGCTGCCATGTCCGAGCGGCTGAATGAGTTGTACTACAGTGCCCGGGATCTTGCTACCGATCTGGCTGACCGGTTGGATGCCTATGGCTTTGACGCCGGGGAACTGGATCAGATCGAATCCCGCCTTGATACGATCTACCGCATCAAGCAAAAGTTTGGCATGGAGGTGGAGGAGCTTCTGGCACGGCGCGACACAGCCGCCGCCGAGTTAGAGAACTTCCAGTCCTCCGGCCAGCGGATCGCCGAGCTGAAGGCCCGGATGCAGACGCTGTATGCCGCCGCCAAGGAGGCTGCCGAGGCGCTGACCCAAAGCCGCCTGAAGGGCTTTGCCGCCATGAACAAGCAGATGAAAGCCGCGCTGGAATTTCTGAACATGCCGGGCATCCGTTTTGCACTCAAGCATGCGCGGGGGCCGTTGTCCTCCCACGGGCAGGATACCGTGGAATTTTTGATCTCCACCAACCCCGGTGAGGAGCCCAAGCCGCTGGCAAAGATTGCATCCGGCGGCGAGCTTTCCCGCATTATGCTGGCCTTCAAGAGCGCCTTGGCCGACCGTGATGCCCTGCCTACCGTTATCTACGATGAGATCGACACAGGCGTATCGGGTCTGGCGGCGGGACGTATCGGCCAGCTTTTGCACCAGACAGCCAAAGGCCATCAGGTGCTGTGCATCACCCACACACCGCAGGTTGCCGCCTTTGCAGACAACCAGCTTTTGATCCAGAAAAACGTCCGCAACGACCGCACGTTTACGGAAATTCATACTCTCGATATGGATGGTCGCGTGGAAGTGCTGGCGCGGATGATCTCCGGTGACAAGGTCAGTGAACTGAGCCTTGCCAGCGCGCGGGAGCTTATCGAAAAGTCCAAATAACCCCTTCGCCCCTATAAATTCACGCAAAATAAAACTCGTGGCCCATGCTTGACAACCCGCGCAGAATATGATAGAGTAATTTTTGTTAAATGCAGTGATGGGACCCAGTACCCGTCTGCCATGCTACAGAGAAGCCCCGGTCGGTGCAAGGGGTCAGCAGAGGTTGACGGCGAATACAGCCCGGAGCAGCAGGCTGAACGCGCAAGCTAGTAGGCTGTGCCGTGTGCGCACGTTACAGCGTTTGGGTGTCGCAGGCTTACCCTTTGGCCGCCGCACCCGCGAAGGCCCGCCGCCGTGAGGCACGGGCAAACAGAGGTGGTACCGCGAAATTTCGCCCTCTGCCAAATTCACATTTGGCAGGGGCTTTTATTTTTGCCCTTGCCGCAACAAACGGAGGTAAAACTCATGACGATTTATGACGAACTGAAGGCCCGCGGCCTGATTGCCCAGGTCACCGACGAGGAAGAGATCAAGGAGGTCATCAACAACGGCAAGGCCACGTTCTACATTGGCTTTGACTGCACGGCGGACAGCCTGACTGCCGGTCACTTTATGGCCCTGACCCTGATGAAGCGCCTGCAGCAGGCCGGCAACCGCCCCATTGCCCTGATCGGCGGCGGCACGACGATGATCGGTGACCCGTCTGGCCGTACCGATATGCGCAAGATGCTGACCAAGGAGGACATCGACCACAACGCCGAGTGCTTCAAGCGTCAGATGGAGCGCTTTATTGAGTTCGGCGAGGGCAAGGCCCTGATGCTGAACAACGCCGACTGGCTGCTGGACCTGAACTACATTGAGCTGCTGCGCGAGGTCGGCCCCTGCTTCAGCGTGAACAACATGCTGCGCGCCGAGTGCTACAAGCAGCGCATGGAGAAGGGCCTGTCCTTCCTCGAGTTCAACTACATGATCATGCA
>ERZ773190.3075-NODE-3075-length-11730-cov-3.350664_pt1 | contig 11730 bp, 9 predicted proteins | sample MGYA00511111_ERZ773190 | MGnify/ENA primary metagenome ERZ773190 (study PRJEB29015, sample SAMEA2737777) | human gut metagenome | biome: human gut; feature: human-associated habitat; material: faeces | place: China | collected 2012 ... | reverse complement strand
ATGAAGGATGAGAGAGAATCCGGTCTTCGCGAAACCTTAAATCTGGGCCACACAGTAGGTCGTGCCATTGAGACGGTCAGCGATTATAAGCTGCTGCACGGAGAGGCACTGTCAATTGGAATGGCAGCACAGGCACTCATGTCAGCACGCCTTGGCTATATGTCAGAGGAGCAGGCAGAGCGCGTGATAAAGCTCTATGAGAGAGCCGGTCTTTCGACACGTATACCGGACTATATAGACAGAGAGGAACTTGTTAAAAAGCTTTACACCGACAAAAAGGTGAGAGACGGCAAGCTGCGCTTCGTGCTCCAGAAGGGCATAGGAGCCACTGTTGAGTTTGCACCGGGAGTGTATGCAAAGCCTATAGAGGAAAGTCTGGCACGAGAAATTATAATGGAGCTGTAGATTAAATAATTACAACCCCATGTGTAAACTCATTTTGCTGTGAATGACACAGTCTGCCATACAAATCAGCGGCAAAAATATCCTTGGAAATAAGCTCGTACGGAGCATCAGCGACTTTTGTAATAATAGGCGCTGATGCTCTTTTTTTGAGGAGATGCATAAGCTCTCCTGATGATTTTTTGAAACCGAGTATGCGCAGATAAGGATTATCCATACATATATTAAAATCATCATTTTCAATACCAAGTAAAATATGCGTAAGGACTCTCGAAATACGCGTATAAGTCAGATTTTTACTCTTCAGTAAGTTACAAAACTGCGTAAAACTTTCATATTTATATATATTTTTAACTATCTTTGCAGAAAGCTCCTTTGTGCAGTCTGCATATTTCTCATATCCTGCATTTCTTTCTGAAATCAGCCGATAGTAGAGTAAGTCGGAAATAGCATCAGGAAACACAATGTGACCACTTGATATACAATGTGTAAGAATTTTAGCACAATCTGCAGGCATCAGCGTATGGAGAACAGTTAAATTCCCAAATTGACTTGTGTTAGAAGAATTAACAGTCAAATGATTAGCTGTATTGTATACAGTTGAAATCACCCCGCGCACAGCCGTAGCAGAAGAAAACTCACTTGTCGAATCAGTGCTGTGATATCCTTCACCGACGCGCTGAATAGGAAATCCTGTAATATCACAGTCCATCAAAGCCTTCTCATACTCAATGGACAGAATATTATTGGGTGAAGCTATGAAAGCATCTAATTTCTCGGAAGCGCTGTCATAGGTATCTCGAAAATATTCACATAGCGCTCTGCTCCTGGCCGCAGGAAAGCTCATACCTCCCTGAATCAGCTGGGCAAGAGAGGCGGAATACTCAGAAGGCGGATTCTTAAGCACGCCAGCAACAAGCTTTGTAAGCTCATGGTCCACAGACTCCACACCATAGCACAGCATGTCCACCACACCTGTGTTTTTGAGTACACTGACTCCGCCACCGGCAAAAAACTCGGCAGAAGCAGTGGCAAAGACCGATGGAAGCTCAAGCACCAGGTCGGCACCGCTCAAAAGCGCCATGCGTGTGCGCTCGTATTTGTCAATGATGGCAGGCTCACCTCTTTGCACGAAATCACCACTCATTACTATGACGATATAATCAGCAGATGTCTGCCTTTTAATCTGCTTTAGCTGATATTTGTGCCCATTGTGGAATGGATTGTATTCGGTAATCACACCTGCAACCTTCATGTTTGATGCTCCTTTAATCAATAATGTATTTTTTAGAGTTCAAACCCATAATACCACAAAAACACCCTTGTCGCATTTGAAAAATAAGTTTATACTAACAATAGTATTGTAATTTTAAACCAAAGGAGACAAAACAATGAATGTATTAGTAATTAATTGTGGTAGTTCATCACTGAAATACCAGCTCATCAATTCGGATTCGGAGGAGGTACTTGCAAAAGGACTCTGCGAGAGAATCGGAATCGATGGCAGACTCGTATATCAGAAAGAGGGTCTTGATAAGGAAATCACAGAGGCACCTATGCCAACACATAAAGAGACCATCCAGATGGTACTCGATGCACTTGTAAATCCAAAGACAGGCGCAGTAAAGTCACTTGAAGAGATTGATGCAGTAGGACATCGTGTAGTGCACGGCGGCGAGAAGTTCTCAGACTCAGTAGTCATCACAGAGGAAGTAATCGCACAGGTAGAGGAGTGCAACGACCTCGCACCTCTTCACAACCCTGCAAATATTATCGGAATCAGAGCATGTCAGGCACTTATGCCAAATGTACCAATGGTAGGAGTATTTGATACAGCCTTCCATCAGACAATGCCTGAGAAAGCATATCTCTACGGCCTTCCATATGAGTACTATGAGAAGTACAAGGTAAGAAGATACGGCTTCCACGGCACAAGCCACAGCTTCGTATCAAAGGAGGCAGCAAGCTACCTTGGAATGGACTTAAACAACTCAAAGATTATCGTAGCACACCTTGGAAACGGAGCCTCAGTCAGCGCAGTATTAAACGGTAAATGTGTAGATACATCAATGGGACTTACACCACTTGAGGGACTCGTAATGGGAACACGTTCAGGTGATATCGATCCGTCAATCATGGAGTTCATCGCAAAGAAAGAAAACCTTGACATCGATGGTGTGATGAATGTGCTCAACAAGAAGTCAGGAGTAGCCGGCATGTCAGGAGTATCAAGTGACTTCAGAGACCTTGAGGCAGCCTACAATGAGGGCAACGAGCGTGCTATCGCAGCAGTAGAGGTATTCAGCTACAGGGTAGCAAAATACATCGGAGCATATGCAGCAGCAATGAACGGAGTAGATGCTATCGCATTCACAGCGGGAATCGGTGAGAACACAAGCTTCGTAAGAGAAAAAATCATGGCATATTTAGGTTACCTTGGCATAAAGATCGACCGTGTAACAAACGACAAGACACGCGGCGTGGAGGCACTTATCTCAACAGCAGACTCAAGCGTAAAGGTATGTGTCATTCCTACAAACGAGGAGCTTGCAATCTGCCGTGAGACAGTAAAGCTTGTTGGCTAATAAAAAGCAAAAAGTTGTGGATAAATTATAAAATTTTGTTGACAAACACCACTCCAATATGTATAATTGGTTAGGTGTGAATAGGAGAGAACTATGATTGATATATCAACCATTGTAAAATCTATCAATAAAGAGACGACAATTGAGACAGAGCTTACGCTCACATCATTTGAGTCGCGGCTAGGTGATTATCCTATTCTGAAAAAGCAGCCGATATCACTTCATATCTCAAACGTGGAGAATGCAGCAGTGCACATCACGGGAACAGTAGATATAGACATAGCGATACCGTGCAGCCGATGCTTGGAAGAAGTTCCAACAAACATGCATTTTGACATTGACAAGACTCTGAAAATCACAGACGGAGCATTAGTCGATGAAGAGATGGAGGAAACTGACTACCTGATTGGGTTTGAACTGGATGTAGATAAACTTGTCTACGCCGAAATTCTGGTGAACTGGCCAATGAGAGTTCTGTGCAAAGACGATTGCAAAGGTATTTGTAAAGTCTGCGGGATGAACTTGAATAAAGGCACCTGCAGTTGCGATAGTTTTGTACCGGATCCAAGAATGGCAGCGTTCCAGGATATATTTAACAAGTTTAAGGAGGTGTAAACAAATGTCAATTTGTCCAAAGAATAAATCTTCTAAGGGAAGAAGAGATAAGAGAAGAGCAAACTGGAAAATGTCTGCTCCTACTTTAGTAAAATGCAGCAAATGTGGAGAGCTTATGATGCCACACAGAGTTTGCAAGAACTGCGGATCTTACAACAAAAAAGAAATCATTCCTCAGGACTAATAGTAGAAAACCAGTAAAATTAAGGGATTGAACGATATCGTTCAATCCTTTTTTTGATTGATTTTATCCCTTATTTATCCCATAATAAAATGAAGGTACTTTTTGCTTGTATATAGCTTGCAGGGATGTTATTATACTGTGTGGATATTTAAGTATCCGGTAATTATGATGATAGAAAGAAGGAAGTAATATAATGAATATAGACGATTTAGTTGAAATCTATGAGTGTCCGCTCTGTGGCGGTGCCGGGATTCTCGAGGAGGACTGCGGCAGCTCATATTATGTGACATGTCTTGAGTGCGGATGCCACTCAGTAAATATTGATTTCAAGTCAGACGATGACAGACTTGATGCAGCAAAGCGCACTGCTGATTTATGGAACTGTGGCAAGGTTATTTCAATGAGTCCGGGAGAATGATGGAAGCCATATGGAGTAGTGAATTGGTTATTGATTTATACCTATGATTATAGTATATTTTATTTAATCAATTAGTAGTTTGCTTTTTAGCAGGCACAGGGAGGTCACAATGCAAAGTACAACAAGGGTCGCACTCGATGCAATGGGTGGCGACAATGCACCCGCAGAGGTAGTAAAGGGTGCGGTAGATGCGGTTAACAAAAGAAATGATATAAAGATATTTCTTGTAGGACAGAAGATACCGGTAGAGAGGGAGCTTTCTTTGTATACATATCCTAAGGAGCAGATAGAGATAGTAGATGCGCCTGAGGTTATAGAGATGGCAGAGCCACCGGTTGTGGCAATCAGACGAAAGAAGCAGTCATCAATCGTTGTTGGCATGAATATGGTCAAGAATAAAGAGGCGGATGCATTTGTTTCGGCGGGAAGCTCAGGTGCTGTACTTGTCGGAGGACAGGTAATAGTCGGCAGGATAAAGGGCATACAAAGGCCGCCTTTGGCACCGCTTATTCCGACTGAGAGGGGCGTATCTTTGCTCATAGACTGTGGAGCCAATGTGGATGCCAGAGCTGAGCATCTGGTACAGTTTGCTAAGATGGGTTCTATCTATATGGAGCATGTTGTCGGCGTGAAGAATCCAAAGGTTGCACTGGTCAATATCGGTGCAGAGGAAGAGAAAGGTAATGCCCTGGTAAAGGAGACCATGCCGCTTCTTCGAGAGTGCACAGATATCAATTTTGTCGGAAGCATTGAGGCAAGGGATATTCCAAAGGGAGATGCCGATGTTATAGTCTGCGAGGCTTTCACAGGCAATGTCATATTAAAGCTCTACGAGGGGCTTAGCTCTACACTTATCGGAGTCATAAAGAAGGGGCTCATGAGCACACTAAAGAGCAAGATAGGAGCTGCACTTGCACTTCCGGCTCTTAAAAATACGCTCAAGTCATTTGATGCGACTGAGTATGGCGGAGCACCGCTTTTAGGACTTAATGGTCTTGTTGTGAAGACACACGGCAGCTCCAAGGCAAAGGAAATCACTAACTCTGTTTTCCAGTGTGTCACATTTAAGGAAAAAGAGATTAATGATAAAATTAAAGAATATATTATTAATAAGCCGGCTGATTAGATAGCAGTACTGCTGTATGATTGGTCACTATAAACAGAAATGAGAGGTATTAAAAATGGAATTTGAGAAGCTAAGAGACATTATTGTCGAGGTACTTAACGTGGATGAGACCGAGGTTACTATGGAGTCAACCTTCATTGATGATCTTGGCGCAGACTCTCTGGATGTATTCCAGATTATCATGGGTATCGAGGAAGAGTTCGATATCGAGATCCCTAATGAGGAAGCAGAGAAAATCGTCACTGTAGGCGATGCTGTTGAGCAGATTAAAAAAGCTGTAAGCGAGCAGTAGTATGTTTTACTAACGAAAAGCCCTTTATCATGAGGGCTTTTCGTTATACTCACAGAATAAGTAAAATTAGTAACTATTCAGAACCACTGCGAACAGTTACTAAAATTAATAGATAAGAAATAGAGGAAAAATTATGGCAGATTTAAATGAATTTCAAAGCAAAATAGGCTATACGTTCAAGAACAGACATCTGCTTGAGCAGGCACTGACACACAGCTCGTATGCCAATGAAAAGCACATGAAAAAGCATTCTGATAACGAACGTCTGGAGTTTTTGGGCGATGCTGTTTTGGAAATAGTTTCAAGTGAGTTTTTGTTTATCAATTATCCGCAAAAGCCTGAGGGTGAGCTTACCAAGCTGCGCGCAAGCATTGTTTGTGAGCCGACTCTTGCACTTTGTACAAAGCCACTTGACCTTGGAAAGTACTTACGTCTTGGCAGGGGCGAGGATCATACAGGTGGCAGAAAGAGAAAGTCAATTCTTTCTGATGCGCTTGAGGCAGTGATTGGAGCAATTTATTTAGATGGTGGTTTTACTAATGCAAAGGAGTTTGTGCTTAGGTTTATCATGACTGATATTGAGAATAAGCAGCTCTTTTATGATAGCAAGACTATCCTTCAGGAGCTTATACAGGGCAGACACGAGCAGCTTTCCTATGAGCTTATTGATGAGAGCGGTCCGGACCATGACAAGCAGTTTACAGTTGCGGTGCTTGTGGACGGCGAGCGTGTCAGCGAGGGAGAAGGCCATACAAAGAAGGCGGCGGAGCAGCAGGCTGCATATCAGGCACTTCTTTTGTATAGAAACAGGGAATAGGAGTTTTTAATGTATTTAAAGAGTTTGGAAGTACAGGGCTTTAAGTCCTTTGCCAACAAAATTGTTTTTGAGTTCCACAACGGCATCACAGGTATTGTAGGGCCAAACGGCAGTGGAAAGAGTAATGTCGCCGATGCGGTCAGATGGGTGCTCGGTGAGCAGAGCGCAAAGCAGCTTCGTGGTGCCAGCATGCAGGATGTTATTTTTGCAGGCACTGAGAACAGGAAGCCGCTTGGATACGCGTATGTCGCAATCACACTTGACAATTCAGACCATTCGCTTGCGATTGATTTCAATGAGGTTACGGTTGCCAGACGTGTTTACCGCTCGGGTGAGAGCGAGTATCTCATCAATGGTAATCCGTGCAGGCTCAAGGAGGTTTCGGAGCTTTTCTATGATACCGGTATCGGTAAAGAGGGCTATTCCATCATCGGACAGGGTCAGATTGACAGGATTCTAAGCGGAAAGCCGGAGGAGAGGCGAGAGCTGTTTGATGAGGCTGCCGGCATTGTAAAGTTTAAAAAGAGAAAGCTTACAGCACAAAAGAAGCTCGATAATGAGCGGGAGAACCTTGTGCGTGTCAATGATATCCTGACAGAGCTTGAGAGACAGGTAGGTCCGTTACAGAGACAGTCCGAGAAGGCTCATACATATCTTAAAAAAAGAGAAGAGCTGAAGAACTACGATGTCAACATGTTTTTGCTTGAATCAGCGCGCATTGAGACTGAGCTTAAGTCAGCTGATGAGAAATACGCTATTGCGGATGACGAGCTAAAGGAGACCAACGCCACATACGAGAGCATCAAGGCAGAGTATGAGAGGCTTGGGAACGATATGCAGCAGATGGATGAGCGTATCGAGTCTCTTCGAGAGAACATCACAAGCACTTCATCCACCAGACAGAAGCTTGAGAATCAGATAGAGCTTTTAAAGGAGCAGATTCACACGGCCGAAATGACGGATGAGCATTTGCAGTCGCGTCTTTTAGCTATCGAAAAGGAAAAGGCTGAGCGTCTTAAAAGCAGGAAAGAGTATGATGACAAAAAAGCTGCACTGGAAGCTGATATAGAGCAGATGAAGCTGAACGAGCTTCTTGCGGTAAACGAGCATGAGGCTGTGCTTGCAGAGGTTAACCGTTGCAATGACGGGCTTGAAAAGGGCAAGAATGAGCTTATCGCCCTGCTTCAGGAGCGAGGCAGTATCCAGTCAAGGCAGCAGCGTTTTGCCACTATGCTTGAGCAGATTAATATCAGAAAGGCAGAGCTTACCAAGCGGCTTTTAGATAGAAAGACAAGGGAAGCAGGGCTTGATGATATATTGGATGAGGCTAATAAGAAGCTTAATGCTGTCAATGAAGAGATAGCCGGTTTAAAGGAAAATGAGTCGGCTCTTTTGGCAAAGGCTAGGGAGTGGAGAGATAAGTCCAGAGAGAATGCCCGCCTGATGGAGGAGGCTTCCACAGAGTATCATAAGTCTGTTTCCAGGCTTGAGTCACTTAAAAACATTGCCGAGCGCTATGATGGCTATGGCAACAGCATCAAGCGTGTTATGGAGCAGAAGGCTAAAAATCCGGGGCTTCTCGGTGTGGTTTCAGATCTTATCCAGGTGGATAAGCGCTATGAGATTGCGATAGAGACAGCCTTAAGTGGCAATATCCAGAATATCGTCACTGAGGATGAGGCTACAGCCAAAAAGATGATTGGCTTTTTGAAGACCAATCATTTTGGACGAGCTACGTTTTTACCTCTTACAAGTGTGCGTGCAAACAGAAATACTAAAAATGAGGCGGCACTCGGCGAAAATGGTGTGCTTGGCATTGCAAATAAGCTGGTGAAGTGTGATCCGAAGTTTGATGAGGTTGTTGCTTATCTGCTTGGCAGGGTGATAGTGGTGGACACAATTGACAACGCCATTGCGCTTGCAAAGAAAAATCACTACTCACTCCATATCGTGACTGTTGAGGGCGAGTATCTGGCACCGGGAGGCTCTATGTCCGGTGGTGCGTTTAAAAATTCATCCAATCTGCTTGCGAGAAACCGTGAGATTGAGGAGCTTGAAAAGAAAGTTGATCAGACAAAGATAAAGCTTAAAGAGCTTAGAGCCAGAAAGGATGATATTGCAACAGCTATTGCGCTTGGCGAGGAGGATATAGCAGCCACAAAGACACTGCTACAGGAAAAGTATATTGAGCAGAATACAGCACAGATCTCTGTTGACAGGGCAGAACAGCAGAAGAAGGAGAGTGCGAATGTCTACGAGGATCTGCGCACAGAAAATGCGGAGATTGAAAAACAGCTCGAAGAGATAAATCAGGGCAAGAAGGATATTGCAGCGCAGCTTGAGGCATCAAAGCAGCGTGAGGAGCAGCTTGAGAAGGAAAACAGCTCATACAGTGAGATACTTGAGAAGCAGGGAGTACTTGAGCAGGAGGCTTCAAGCAAGGCCACTGCCATTTCACTTGAGCTTGCAAATATTACAAAGACAGCAGAGTTTGCTATAGAAAATATTAATCGTATCAATTCAGAGATAGAAAAATTAGATGAGCAGAAGGCAAGCCTTGTGGAAGGTGCAGCTACTGCAAAGGATGATATTAAAAAGAAGCAGGCTGATATTGATGCAATCACACAGACCATTCTGGCTTCAAAGGAAAACAATTCAAAGCTTGATGAAGAGCTTAAGGGGAGTCTTGTCGAAAAGGAAAAGATGTCTGAGAATTACAGAGGCTTTTTTGCAAAGCAGGAGGAAGTTTCAAAGAAGCAGGCTGATCTGGATAAGGAGCTTTTCAGACTGAACAGCCAGAGAGAAAAGCTTAAGGAGGCTTCAGAGACTCAGATAAACTACATGTGGGATGAGTATGAGCTTACTCCGCATGCGGCAGCAGAACTTAGAAATGATGCATACGATGACCTGTCTTCATTAAAGAAGCTGATTGCAGGCATAAAGGACGAAATCAGACACCTCGGAGATGTAAATGTCAACGCTATTGAGGAATACAGGGAGATTTCAACACGTTATGAGTTCTTAAAGGGACAGCATGACGACCTTATCGAGGCTGAAAAGACTCTGGTTGGCATCATTGATGAGCTTGACAGTGGTATGAGAAAGCAGTTTACAGAGAAGTTTGCCGAGATTCAGAGAGAGTTTGACAAGTCCTTTAAGCAGCTTTTTGGTGGTGGACATGGTTCCCTGGAGCTTGTGGAGGATGAGGATATATTGGAGTGCGGCATAAGAATCGTCGCACAGCCGCCCGGAAAGAAGCTACAGAATATGATGCAGATGTCCGGTGGAGAAAAGGCCCTCACCGCTATTGCACTTTTGTTTGCCATTCAGGCACTTAAGCCATCGCCGTTTTGTCTGCTTGATGAGATTGAGGCGGCGCTTGATGATTCAAACGTTTCGCGCTATGCAAATTATCTGAACAAGCTTACAAAGAACACACAGTTTATTGTTATCACACACAGACGTGGTACGATGGCGGCAGCGGACAGACTATATGGTATCACGATGCAGGAAAAGGGTGTTTCTACACTCGTTTCAGTAAATCTGATAGAGAATGATCTGACACAGTAGAATTTTATTTATGGAGAGTTGAAATGGAAGAAAAAGAAAAGAAGCCGGGCTTTTTTAAGAGGCTCGTTTCAGGACTGACAAAGACAAGAGACAATATCGTTTCGGGTATAGATTCGCTTTTCAGTGGATTTTCACACATAGATGATGATTTTTATGAGGAGCTTGAGGAGATTCTCATCATGGGAGACCTCGGAGTGAGAGCTACAGAGAGTATCATCGAGGATCTGCAGAGGAAGGTGAAGGAACAGCACATCAAGGAGCCGGCAGAGTGCAAGGAACTCTTGATTGAGAGCATCAAGGAGCAGATGAAGGTGGAGGAGACCGCCTACAGATTTGAAAATGAAAAATCTGTTGTGCTTGTAATCGGTGTCAACGGAGTAGGAAAGACTACCACTGTCGGAAAGCTTGCAGGAAAGCTTAAGGAACAGGGCAAGAAGGTAGTTATTGCAGGTGCTGATACCTTCAGGGCGGCAGCAGGAGACCAACTGAAGGAATGGGCAAACCGCGCCGGAGTTGATATGATTGGCGGTGCCGAGGGTGCTGACCCGGGAGCTGTTGTATATGATGCAGTTGCTGCTTCTAAGGCCAGAAACGCAGATGTGCTTCTCGTGGATACAGCCGGAAGACTCCACAACAAAAAGAATCTGATGAATGAGCTTGGAAAGATTAATAAAATCCTGGAGAGTGAGTATCCGGATGCGTACAGAGAGACACTCGTGGTGCTTGATGCGACTACAGGCCAGAATGCACTGGTTCAGGCGAGAGAGTTTTCTGATGTGGCAAAGATTTCGGGCATCGTGCTTACTAAGATGGATGGTACGGCAAAGGGCGGTATCGCTGTAGCGATACAGTCGGAGCTTTCAGTGCCGGTCAAGTATATCGGAGTCGGTGAGACAATCGATGATTTGCAGAAATTTGATTCGGACGAGTTCGTGAATGCATTGTTTGACACCAAAACGGAATAATTTGCGAATAATGCGTGGGTGGTTCTGAATCGTTATATCAAGGAAAGGGAGAACAAATATGTTGACATTAGATAAATTTGAAGAAGCAAGTGAGAAGGTCAAGGAGGTCACCCTTGAGACAAAGCTCATTTACAGTGATTTTTTAAGTGACCAGACAGGCAATAAGGTATATCTGAAGCCTGAAAATATGCAGTTTACAGGAGCATACAAAGTTCGTGGCTCATATTACAAAATAAACACTCTTTCGGATGAAGAAAGAGAAAGAGGTCTTATTACAGCATCAGCAGGAAACCATGCTCAGGGTGTTGCATATGCAGCAAAAATTTTTGGGGTAAAGGCTACAGTAGTAATGCCTACAGTTACTCCACTTATGAAAGTTAACAGAACAAAGAGCTATGGTGCAGATGTTATTTTATATGGTGATGTTTATGATGATGCATGTAATTATGCATTAAATCTTGCACAGAAAGAAGGATATACATTTATTCATCCTTTTGATGACCTTGATGTTGCGACAGGTCAGGGAACAATTGCAATGGAAATTTTTAAGGAACTTCCAACAGTTGATTATATTCTTGTACCAATCGGAGGTGGCGGACTTGCTACAGGTGTAAGTACACTTGCAAAGATGTTAAATCCAAGAATTAAGGTAATCGGTGTTGAACCTGAAAATGCAGCCTGCATGAAAGCAGGTGGTCTCCGGACCTACTGCTCAGGCACAGGAGAAGAACAAAAAGACAAGTTTGAACAGGTATA
>ERZ773190.3068-NODE-3068-length-11746-cov-4.314601_pt1 | contig 11746 bp, 8 predicted proteins | sample MGYA00511111_ERZ773190 | MGnify/ENA primary metagenome ERZ773190 (study PRJEB29015, sample SAMEA2737777) | human gut metagenome | biome: human gut; feature: human-associated habitat; material: faeces | place: China | collected 2012 ... | reverse complement strand
CGGATACGGAACCGATCTGGTTTAATTTGATCAGGATCGCATTACCTGCGCCAAGACTGATACCTTTTGCAAGCCTTTCTGTATTTGTAACAAACAGATCGTCACCAACAAGCTGTACTTTGTCACCAAGTCTGGCTGTAAGTTTCTGCCATCCTTCCCAGTCTTCTTCATCCAGACCGTCTTCGATAGAGATGATCGGATATTTTTCGCATAATTTGGCCCAGTGCTCAATAAGCTCTTCGGATGTATACTCTGTGCCGGCTTTTGGAAGTTTGTAATATCCTTTGCCTTTTTCACTCTTCCATTCAGAGGAAGCAGCATCCATGGCAATCCTGAAGTCTTTGCCTGGTTCATATCCGGCTTTCTTAACTGCTTCAAGGATTGTCTCGATTGCTTCTTCATCGGATTTCAGTGCAGGTGCGAAACCACCCTCATCACCTACTGATGTAGCAAGTCCGCGTTCTTTCAGGATAGAAGCAAGTGCATGGAATACTTCTGCACACCATCTTAAGCATTCTTTAAAGGAAGGTGCCCCAACTGGCATGATCATAAATTCCTGTACATCCAGACCAGATGATAATGCATGGCATCCGCCGTTTACGATGTTCATCATTGGTACAGGGAGACGGTTTCCGGATACTCCGCCAAGGAAACGATACAACGGAATTTCAAGAGAAGCTGCCGCTGCTCTGCAGCATGCGATAGATACTGCAAGGATTGCATTTGCTCCAAGTTTGGATTTGTCCTTTGTTCCGTCTGCTGCAATCATAGCTGCATCTACTGCATAGATATCGCCTGCATCGAGACCTTCGATTGCTTCGTTGATTGTTGTGTTGATGTTCTCTACTGCTTTCTGCACACCTTTTCCAAGGTAACGAGCTTTATCTCCATCTCTTAATTCCAGAGCTTCGAATTCTCCTGTAGATGCACCGCTTGGAGCAGTTCCTCTTGCAACAGTGCCATCCATCAGATATACTTCTGCTTCTACTGTCGGGTTTCCTCTGGAATCCAGAATTTCTCTTCCAATTACTTTCTCAATTTCTAAGTACATGATAAATCCCCTTTCTGGTTTTGCATTTGGACTCCTGGTACATCGCAACTGGGATGTACCGGATGGATCATCTCTGAGGTACGGCTTTCAGCATGGCCGTGAGTTCAGCAAGCACAGATGCGATCCATTGTTCCGAAGGTTTCAGCAGGTCTTCGGATGGAGTTCAAATGATTGATTCACGCTAGAGTTTGTGATATCTAACTCTATTAGTTAGTATATTCTAACTTTCATAAAAATGCAAGAAGTAAATCGATTGGGTATTGAGAAAGTATTTCAGAAGAAACTAAAAATGTTCTGTCTTTATGTTCAAAAATTAAAAGTCAGCTAAATGCCCTTCTATAAGCACATAACTGACTTTTGACACTAAAAATATATTTACTTATGAGTACATTTTGTTGATGTTACTGTATGAGAATATTTTGCATTAGCTCGATATCCACATTTTTCACATCGTTGACAATTATACACTTTTATAGTACATCCCCCTGATGAATTTTTTGCATGAGTGTAAAAAGTCGCAGGAATCATGCTATGCGTACATAATGCATAAGGAGCGAAAGACTCTTCGGTAGTTATCTGCATTCCATTTGAATCAATAAGTACATAATCACTTTGTGAAAAATCGATAAAATTTATTGAATCATAGTCGATATAGTTATCTCCAAAGTTGTTTAATTCATCTTCAAAAATAATATCTTCAAAACTTTCATCAGATGATGATATTGGCTCATATGCCATCACTGTTCCAGCGCTCGCAACAACTGTCAGCACCGACACTGCCACCATAATTCCTCTCTGCAATATCCCTTTTTTCTTCATTTTCATCATGTAGTTAATCCTCCTTTTTAATGTTTTAAAATTCTTTCCTTCTTTAGCATTTTTATGTCCGGAAAGATTATTTTTCCATACAACTGGACGTATGTCAGAAGCCGAAGCTTCTAACACCAACAGTTTGGCATAGTCTTTGCGTTTTTCTTTTGGACAGCCATCGACTGCCACACTGTCACTGACTATTTCTGCTGTATCGATGTAAAGGAGAAGTAAAAGATATGCCACAGGATTCATCCAGTGCAGACACAGAACGAAAAGGCATAATAGTTTTACTAAATTGTCATGATTTTTCAAATGCGTATGTTCATGTTTGTATACCATGATAAAATCAGGATACAGAGGAAAACTCTCTGGAATGGTAATTTTTTGGAAAAAGAATCCAATGGTACATGGACCATAAAGATCATCCGGAATCAGATAATAAGTAAGATCATTTTCAGGATCTTCAATCTTTTCAAAAATGTAATTCCTAATCGAATGTACTCCTCTCCAATACTTAATAATCTCATAAACTGCAAAGATAATAATTCCAGCTAACCAGATTTTAGCAAAAATATTGAACCATTGAGGCATCCATATATAATCACCTTTCGCTTCGCTCCAGAAAGATAAAGAGCCTGACAGATAGGAATCAGCTTTTCTGCCAATCAACATCGTTTCAGGAAATATATCTTTGGGAAGTAAATATTTAACTAACTGCACAGGCACAAGATAAAAGAATATGCCTGTCAGTAGTAATCTTCTTCCAAGAATGTAATTATAATTTTCACACTGAATCACATATAAAAGCAAACAGATCACAACAGGAATGCTTCCTGAAATGGACATACAGACTAATAGTTCCATTTAAAACATCACATCATTTCTTCTTAATGTATTCTAATAAGAATTCTTTCTCTTCCTCTGTAAGTTTTTTATCAGAGATCAGAGTACTGACAAGGGTTTTCATATCAGGGATTGTATATCCTGATACGGATGGTTTGGAAATCTGTGCAGATTTGGCAGTTTCCGTCTTGCCCTTTTCTTCACAAAGTTTGTTTAATTTATCGTACAGATAACTGTTTCTCAGTCCAAGGATAAACATAGTTCCCGGATAAAGTAAAGATACTGTTGCAGCACCAATCATATATAAGGTAAATCTATGTGTATCGTCTACAGGCGGTTTGCTCATAAAATTGATAAAGAAGCAAATACCGGAACATAAGGTAAATAAAATCCAGCAGACAAGTTCTATTTTTCTTTTCATTCTTTCATCTCCTGATTAATCAGGCAGATAGAGTCATTTGTCTCACCTGATTCGGTTAAGTAATTGTAAATTTCTGTCACTTCTTAACTACAAATAGTCTACCATGTTTTGTACAAATTAAGCAACTGATTTTTTGGAATTTTTCAGACTTTTTAACGCCATTATTCGAGATTTGTCGAGAAATCAACTTGTTGGCACAGAGAAAGCCAGACAAAAACTGCAGTATAATCTGCAAAGTTTCTGCCTGGTTTTTTAATAGGTTTATGATTTAATGATATTTACTGAACATGTTCATTATTTATGAAAAAATGAAAACAAACCTTTCTTTTTTTCATAAGGTTGTGAACTGATACCTTTTACTTCATATCCTGTTGCGCTGATGGCTGTTTTGCTTCGTCTACAGGTTTCTCTGAAATGATCACAGTTTCCCCTTTGCTGTGGGAAGAAGTAACTTTATCTACCTGAAAGACTTTTCTCACTGCATCGTTTACGTGAGATTCGCACATTCCGCACATCATACCGCCTACTTTTACAGTTGTTTTAATCATATTGTTGTCCTCCATTTTTACGTTATAAGTTAGAAATAGCCAGAGCATATGATTTTTTCTCTTACAATAATTTTATGCCAATGCCTGGGCAAGAGCTTTCTGAATTGCTCCAAGGATTCCCTCTGAGGAATAAGTGGCACCGCTTGCAGCATCAATTCCGTCTGCTGACTGGTTTCCCATAATCTGAGGATAAATGGTTTCCCATGCATAATCAAAGTACTCAGGTGAATCACTGTTACTTTGTTCAATGGATGCAATCTGACCGCCCTGAATCGTTACTGTTACATTTACTCTTCCACTGTATCCGTAGCTTGAGCCTGTATAAGTTCCGTCAATATATGGTCCTGTAGGTTCCGGCGTAGGCTCTGGAGTCTCTTCCGGTGTTGGTGTGGGAGCCGGTGTTTCCTCTGGTGTTGGAGTAACTTCCGGAGTCGGAGTTTCTTCCGGTGTCGGGGTTGGGGTTGCCTCAGGAATTGGCGTAACTGTTACTTCTGGTGTTGGAGTTGGTGTCACTTTTGCGGTGCCTTTTTCTGCCTGCTTCTGAATATCTTTCATTGCGTTTATGATACCCTTTGAAGAGTAGGTTGCACCACTGACAGTATCAATGCCATCGACAGACTGATTCTGAATGATCTCATTTTCCAGGATATCCCATGCTTTCTTAAAGAACACAGGGGTATCTGTATGCTCTGCTTCCAGCGACTTGATCACACCTTTTTTAATCTTAGCTGTCAACGTAATTGTTCCACTGTATCCTTTTCCAGTTCCCGTATAGGTTCCGTCTTTGTAAATCTGTTCGTCTCCCGGCTTCGGTGTTGGAGAAGGTTTCTTTGTAGGTTTCGGTGATGGAGTGGGAGTTGGCGTAACAACTGCCTGATTTCCTGATGGAATTGCCTGTGACAATGCATTCTGAACCGCAGTAATAATTCCGTTTGAAGAATAAGTGGCACCACTGACTGCATCTACGTTCGGAGACTGGCTTGCAAGAATTTTGCTGATCACACCCTGTGCATTTGCAAAATAGGAGGCTGTTTCACTTGATGCATCTACAATATTGATAGCTGCAATTTTATGGTCAGTGACAGTTACCTGAACAGTGATCGTTCCTCCGAAACCGGTTCCGGAGCCTGTATAGGTACCGTCTGCATATCCACCGGCAGGAACTTCTGTAGTTGGTGTGACTGTGCTTCCTGCACCACCCCCTGCTGTACCTCCATTTGCAGAGGAACCTGTAGATGAATTTTTCTTTGTTCCTGTTTTAATCTTACTTGTTTTTTTTGTCTTTTTTGATGTTTTTGAAATTGAGGTTCCATTGGTTTCAGAAGAGTCTTCTGAATCAAAATCCTTACCTGCAGTTCCTTGTGAAATCAATTCTTTAATCTCATCAGTAGACATAATATTATTATCAGAAACCGATGCAGTTTCCACAGGACTTTTATTTGCCTGATAACAGGTTACACAGACTGCAGCAAAAACTGCTGCCGCAGGAATAAGCTTTAACCATGGACGGAAACTGTCCTGTTTGGGTTTCATTTCCGGAGTCTTATTATTTTTCTGCTCATTATTTTTGTCCATAAATTTCTCCTTCTTCAATAGTTCCAGGAAATTATATTCAGGTGATTACTGTAATAACTGTATAAAGTTTTACAGCTGAAAAGAAATCCTGCCCTTTCTGTGGGATACAGGATTTCTTTTCTTTTGTCTGCGAATCCGACTGCAAATATCAGCCTGACTTCAGTCCGGTCAGATTATTTTACAGTTACTTTAACTGTTTTGGTTACGCCATTGCATGTTACTGTGATCTTGGCAGTACCTTTTTTAATACCTTTAATTGTACCATTGGATGATACTGTAGCAATTTTCTTGTTGCCGGATTTGTATGTAACTTTTCCTGACGGAGCTGCTTTTGCTGTGATCTTAGTTGTTTTGCCGACTTTTACAGATGCAGATGTTTTGTTCAGTGTAAGAGTTGGATTTTTAACTGTTACTTTGCAGGTTGCCTTTACATCTCCGCATTTAGCTGTGATGACTGCACTACCTTTTGCTTTTGCAGTAACTTTACCGGTTGTTTTGTTTACGGCTGCAACTTTTGGGTTGCTGGAAGTAAATGTAACTTTTGGTGCATCTGCTCCTGTTACAGTTGCCTTCAGTGTAGTTGTTTTTCCTTTGTAAACAGTGGCTGTTTTCTTGTTGAGAGTTACTGTTACCTTCGTATCTGCTTTAACAAGAGCCTCTACTGCTGCGTTCAGATGAGTTGTAGCTTCATCAACCTCTGCCTGAGTTGGCTTTTCTTTTGCAAGAAGATCCTTTGCTTCCTGAAGCTCTAACTGCATTGCCTTCCAGGAATCTGCTGTGTAATCTGCTTCTTTTAAGGCTTCTGCTTTTTCTACTGCTGCTTTTAATGCTGTTGTATCTGCTTCTCCTGCTTCCGGTTTTACGATGTTTGTATCTGTTGCATTAACTTCAAATACAGTATCTGCATATCCCATTGCATATACGGTGATTTTCCATTTGCCGGTTCCATCTGTTCCTTTTGGAAGCTGGCAGCGGTAGGAATCTGTCAGACCAAGCTGGATTCCCATTGCCTTGTGCATCCAGTTATCTGCTGCAAATTTTGTTCCGTAAGATGCCAGAACTTTAGCACCATTTCCGTAGTAATCCCATTTTACAGCATACATTTTAGCACCAAGAGCACCATATCCGTCACCTGTAATATCTACTCTTAAGAATTCGCCGTAACTTCCACTTGCTTCTTTTACTGTTGCGGTAACATTGGATGCTGTCTGGAGTGCCTGATCTTTAAGTCCGGAACCTGTACCGTTTGTTCTTGCCTTGAATGTGAATGTTCCATCGGAACCTTTTACAGCTTCTTTTAAGCCGTTTGTTTCAGCGGTAACATCCGCAACTGCACTATAGGACTGCAAATTGTTTTCTCCAAATCCTCCGGCAACTGTGCTTCCGTCTTCCACAACCTTGAACTGGGATTTGAAGGCTTCATAATCTTCTGCTTTTACTGCGACAGGTACATATTTCAGGCCTACTACGTTATAATGGTCGAATTCTACAACACTTCCATCAGCTTTTGTAATCTGTCCTCTTTCAGGCTGATTCAGCTTTACAGTTGTTCCGTCTGTAAGAACTGCATCATTAGCTGAGGTCCAGTAGGAAATCTCATAAGAACCGCCGTTTTTGTCATACATGATTGCTTCACACTGGTAGCTTCCTCTGTGCAGGCCATGGTTTACAGTAGCTCTGGTTACTGTGTCGAAACCGCCTTTGTCAAGTTCATCATGGCTGTCTTTTGTTCCATTGGAAGCTGTGTTTGCAGCATTATAAACTCCCTCAGATGCCCAGTACTGTGCCCATGTCAGACCTGCATAGACATATTTGTAGCCTGTTTCTGCTGTTGCAGCGAATTCATCTTCTGCTGTTGCCTGATCGTCAACAAAAGTTGTTTCCTCATCGCCTGCAAAAGCATCAGCGGTGTCATCTGCTGCATCAAACTCATCTGTCTGTGCCTCAGTCTCCACAGCAGTATCAGATGTAAAATCCGCAGCCATAACCGGTAATCCTGAAACCATCATTGCTGCACTTAAAATTGCAGGAGCTGCCATTTTGATTAAATTTCCTTTGCGCATACCTTTAAATCCTCCTGAATATGAGTTAATAAATAGTTACTGTTCACACACCACTATCCCGCGAGGTGTTTTGGCATGAATATGCCAAAATCCCGAGACATACAAGCCAAAATTCCATTGCCGCAGGCAATCTGGAATGAATTTTGGCTATGTTACTGTGAACGGAGTGAACAGTAACAATAAATATATTTCCAAACTGTCCGGAAAACTGAAATTTTTGACAGTTCAGAAATCTTTATATAAGATAAACCTATTCACCGATGGAATAAGTATCTTTCAGTAATTGAAATCTTTCTTTCATGCCTTCCGTCATCCAGACATGATCAGAATCATCTACGAACAGTCCGTCTGCATTGTATTTCTTCAAAAGTTCTTCTGCCTTTTCTTTTCCCAGTACAAAGCATGCAGTGGAAAGTCCGTCTGCGTTCAGGCCGTCATCACACACAACCGTCACAGATGTGAGACCGCTTCTTGCAGGATATCCTGTAGCAGGATCCAGTATATGATGATATCGAACACCATCTTCTATAAAGTATTTTTCGTAATCTCCGGAAGTAGATAAAAATTCAGTACCATTCAGAGTAACTACTCCCAGGTAATCACCTTCTGTATCCCGCGGATCAGTGACAGCTACCTGCCAGGCAGAGCCGTCGGGTTTGCTTCCATAGCTCATAACACTGCTGCCGCCCAGATTCAGGATCATGCCTGATACATTCTTATCTGCATCAAGAACTTTCTTTGCTGCATCACAGCCAATTCCCTTACCTGCAGCCCCCAGATCAAGAGTTACTCCCTTTGGCATGGTAACTTTATTTCCATCCAGAGTCACCTTGCCATATCCTACATTTTCAAGCATGGAATTTAATTCATCATCTGAAGGAATGTGTGGTTCCTCTCCGTCAATGTCCCACAAGCGGATCACTCTTCCCATAGTAGGATCCATGGCTCCGTCAGAAGCTTTCGACAAATCCAGTACCTGTTTTAAACAGGTGGCAGTTTCATCAGATACCGTTGTTGTATTCCCGGCATTTTGATTGATCTGATATATCTGAGAACTTTCTTTTGTCCAGGAGATCCAGTTTTCTTCCACATCTTTTAATGCAGAGATTATGTCTGCTGTGATGTCCTCACCTGTTGTGTAAAGAGTCTCTGATACTACGGTGTCCATAGCAAAGTCTGTTTTGGTGTATGTGTTTATTTCAGAGTTTCCCCATACAGTCCGGGATGCGCATAAAAGGGAGGCTGTAATAAAAAGTCCCAGTACAAAAGAGTGTCTGTTTGTCATATATTTTCTGATTCCTTATCCTCTTATTGTTGTTTCCAACTAACTCTATAGACTATATCACTGTATGGATAGTATGTCTACCAATATAGTTAGTTCTTACTAATCAAATTTTCTCAATAAGTTAGCAGTTGCTATTTTTTATCAATAACAGTGCCTGTATGAATATTTTTCCTTGGGCAGACTGCAGTGCAGGCGTGACAGCAGATGCATTCCCCTGAATGTGCAGTATCACCGTCAATATCCAGGTGTGCCGGGCATCTCTTCTTACAGAGAGTGCACTTTGGCGCACAGTTTTGACGATTTCGTTTGAAAAGTGCTCCCGGTATAACCGGCATAATTGCAAATACTGCTCCCATAGGACAGAGAAACTGGCAGAAGAAACGCTCCTGTGTACACATTCCGACCATAATCAGGATCAGCAGAACTGTTCCCACAATGTAGGTAGATTTCGGCAGTCTGCCTGTTGTAAGCATGGAGAATACATCCCATGGACTCATTCCCTGTAATTTGGAATAGAATCCTGTTATGCAGGAAAGAAGCAGAAATGCAAGAATCACATATTTTACTTTCTGTAATCTGTGCACCCATTCTTCAGGATATCCATGTTTTTTCTTTTTTCCAAAGCATTTCGCGCGGATAAACGCGGTAAGCTCATACAGAGCATCTCCCAACGAGCCAAACGCACAGGCATAACCGCAGAAATGGCGTCCGAACAGAATGGTAATGATCAACAGTAATGCCGTGATATCCAGAAAAGAGTTCCAAGTTACACTCTGCTGTCCTCCGATTGCAAGAAAGATGGATTTGACTCCTGCAAATGCCGTAGAAAAAAGGGAGGGTGCTACTATAAAAAATATAAGCTGTATGGCGGTACGGATCAGCCGTACCTTTCGTTGTTTCTTTTTCATGCGTTTTCCGCCTTTGATAATGCATCATTTACTGCTTCTAAGATACCCGTAGAACTGAAAGTTGCTCCGGAAATGGTGTCAACATCTGTGCTCTGCTCGCTGATGATGCTGTTTATGACATTCTCGCCCTGTGACAGATAAGCACTGTCCTCACCCGGTGCACTGACTACACTGACTGCTGTAATGGTATCATCTTCCAGAGTCACCTGAACAGTGATCGTTCCACCGTATCCGGTTCCTGAACCTTCGAAGGTGCCATTTTTATATACATTGTCAGAATCATCGGTTTCTTCAGAATCTGCCTGATCTGCATTTTCTTTATCCTCTGCAGAATCCTTTTCAGATTTATTATCAGCTTCTGAAGATACATCAGAAGAAGCATTACTTTCTGCTGCTGTTTTCTGTTCCTCATAAGTTTCCTTTAATGCTGTAAGGAGCTGTTCCTGCTGTTTCTCCAGACTCTCTGTTTTTGCAGTCAGGTCTGCAATATCCTGAGCCTGTTCTTTATCTTTTACTGTTCCGTTATAGAAAAATACCGCCATGATGATCAGCAAAAGTGCGATCAGACGCAAATAAAAGTTTTGATTATTCACGTTGTCTCCTCCTTTATTTTTTTATTTTGCCGGATATGATATCTGTTTTTGGATGAAGCAAAACTTAATCATAACTAACTTTAAAAGTGTATCATTTTCGTATATAAAAATCTATATATAACAGATTCTGCTAATGTTGTTTTTTTCTCATTAAGATGACCCCGGAGCAAAATCCGAGGTCATTTATTGTGTGAATTATTTACCTGTTATCGTTTATTTTACTTTTACTGTAAATACCTTCTTAACACCATTGCAGGTTACTGTGATTTTGGCAGTACCTTTTTTCTTTCCTTTTACAACGCCTTTGGAGCTTACTGTTGCAATCTTGCTGTTGCTTGACTTGTAAGTAACCTTTCCTGATGGAGTTGCCTTTGCAGAAATGTTTGTTGTTTTTCCAACTTTTACAGTTGCTGAAGATTTGCTAAGTTTCAGGGATGGATTTTTAACTGTTATCTTGCAGGTTACTTGGTATTCTCCGCAGGATGCTGTGATCACTGCTGTTCCCTTTCCGGTTGCTGTGACCACTGCTTCTTTTCCAACCTGCATCGTATTCTCTGCTGACTGTGCTGCTGCCAAAGACTGGTCTGTGCTGACTGCCACAACTGCCGGATTGGAAGAAGTCCATACAACCGGATCGGTTCCATCGCCTACGTCTGCCATAATCTTCTGTGTATCAGAAACGCCACATCCAATCTCTTTCTGATTCGGAGTGATGGATATGGTGCTGAACACGTCTGCATTTGCAGCCAGAACTTTTACATAACATTCTGCAGTAAAAGCACCGCTTGTGAATGTGATGATCGCTTCGCCTTCACTGACTGCAGTTACCTTTCCTGAACTGGAAACGGTTGCCACATTTGTATTGCTGCTCTTCCAGGTTCCGCTCTTGGTATCTGTGGTATCACTTGGAAGATAGCTTGCTGACATATAGGTGGACTGTTTTACTTTCAGTGATTTAGAGCCATAGCTGATCTTTACGCCGGTCATCGGCACTTCTACAACTTCTATTTCAATGGAAGCAGTCATGTCACCGATTTTTGCCGTGACCGTAGTCGTTCCTTTTTTCAGTGCACGTACGTATCCGCTTGTGGAAACACTTGCAACGCTCGGCTCTGAGCTTTCCCAGGTCGCTTTTTTTGCATCCGTTGTATTGGACGGATCAAATCTCAGAGATAAGGTTTTGTTCTTTCCTTTATTCAGGGTCAGTTTGCTGTCATCAAAATAAATCCGCTGTGTATGGACTTCTTTGACTGTTACCGTACATCCGGCCTCTTTGTCACCAACCTTTGCTGTAATGACAGCCGTTCCTTCTTTTTTACCGGTTACTCTTCCGCTCTGATTTACAGTTGCGACATCTTCTGCATTTGTGCTCCAGGTAACGGTTCTGTCATCTGTGGTATTTGCCGGAACCAGTGTCGCTGTCAGTGTTTCACTGTCATTTTTCAGGATTTCCAGTTCTGATTTATCCAGCCGGACTTCCTGAAGCGGACTTGCATTTACGGTTACTTTACAGGTTGCTGTCTTTTCGCCGCAGGTTGCCGTGATCGTGGTCGTTCCTGCACCGACAGCTGTTACCAGACCATTTTTCACCGTTGCAACAGAAGGTTCTTCACTGTTCCATTCGATTGGCTCGATCGGTTTGCCTG
>ERZ773190.3066-NODE-3066-length-11757-cov-3.228166_pt1 | contig 11757 bp, 9 predicted proteins | sample MGYA00511111_ERZ773190 | MGnify/ENA primary metagenome ERZ773190 (study PRJEB29015, sample SAMEA2737777) | human gut metagenome | biome: human gut; feature: human-associated habitat; material: faeces | place: China | collected 2012 ... | reverse complement strand
GAGCGGCTGCATGGTTACCATCCATGGTTTTCATCTTTCTTGCCATAGTTTGTTTCCTCCTTAAAGGTATGATGAAAAATTTTTATCTCTAGACCAGTAAGCGGTCTAAAAGTCCATTCATTATTATAGCATACGCCTTTCGGATTGTCCAATCTGGATTGTATTTTTTCTGTACATATTTACATACAAAAAAGTTGCAGTCCGCTTACTTTTTGTGAACTGTAACAAATTCTCTGGTGTTTTGTACCAAAAACGACATTCTGTTCTGCTTTTCAGGAATCGACCGGCTCTTCCATAAAGTCCGATGGAAGAAGATCCTTAAGGTTACTGCTCTTAAGCATTCCGCAAAGTTCCTTCTGGATCTTGCACAGCTCACAGTGTATGGTACACGCATGGTCACCCTCACCATTGCGCGGACACTCATATCCCGGTTCCAGACAGTCGATGATCAGGAATTCCGGATCAATCGCTGTATAAATATCGTAAAGAGTCAGATCCTCTGCCCTGCGGTTCAGGGAATACCCCCCATGCACTCCCCGAAATCCCTTTACAATCTCTGCTTTCTGAAGTTTCTTAAGGATCTTGTAGGCAAAAGGTGCTGTGATAAATTCCTTATCACAGATATCCCCAACACTCATCCTCCCGCCTGCCGCCAGTGCGCGCACGACCCTTACTGCATAATCACATTCTCTGGTAATCAACATAGTTTAAGCCCTCTCTCTGCTGTCTCGGACGTCCCTCTCCTTTGCGTCCTTATCTGTCTGCGTACCTTTTGTTTCTTACTACAGCCTATTGGTATGGATTATAACAATTTTATTGTATAAATTCAACATTATTTTTAATTTTTCAGCCGGATTTTTAATTATTTTCAACAGCTTCTTCGTTTTTCCCGCAAAAATCAAGGATTAAGTCTTGCAAAATCCTCTTTTTACTGTAAAATGAGATGTGAATGCATAAAAATAATAAGAAAACCAAGAAACCATAATCAAGAAAAGAGGTACTTTATGATTTCAGCAAATAATATCACACTGCGTGTTGGCAAGAAAGCTCTCTTTGAGGATGTCAACATCAAATTCACAGAGGGAAACTGTTATGGTCTGATCGGTGCAAACGGTGCCGGTAAGTCTACTTTCCTCAAGATCCTGTCCGGACAGCTTGAGCCGACCAACGGAGATATCGTTATCACTCCTGGCCAGCGTCTTTCTTTCCTGCAGCAGGACCACTTCAAATATGACGCTTATCAGGTTCTCGACACCGTCATCATGGGAAATGCCAGACTGTACGAGATCATGAAAGAAAAAGAAGCGATCTACGCTAAAGAAGATTTTACAGATGAGGACGGAATCCGTGCCAGTGAACTCGAGGGCGAATTCGCAGAGATGAACGGATGGGAAGCAGAATCTGATGCTGCTACTCTTCTGAACGGACTTGGCATTGATACCGATCTTCATTACACACAGATGGCAGACCTGACAGGAAGCCAGAAGGTCAAAGTCCTTCTGGCTCAGGCACTTTTTGGAAACCCGGACATCCTGCTCCTCGATGAGCCTACCAACCACCTGGATCTCCCGGCGATCGAATGGCTCGAGGAATTCCTGATCAACTTTGACAATACCGTCATCGTTGTATCCCATGACCGTTACTTCCTTAATAAAGTCTGTACTCACACCGCAGATATCGACTACGGCAAGATCCAGTTATATGCCGGAAACTACGACTTCTGGTTCGAATCCAGCCAGCTCCTCATCAAACAGATGAAAGAAGCCAACAAGAAAAAGGAAGAAAAAATCAAAGAACTCCAGGAATTCATTTCCCGATTCAGTGCCAACGCTTCCAAGTCCAAACAGGCTACTTCCCGTAAGCGTGCCCTGGAGAAGATCCAGCTTGACGACATGCGTCCGTCCAGCCGTAAATATCCTTACATCGACTTCCGTCCGAACCGCGAGATCGGAAACGAAGTACTTATGGTCGAGAACCTTTCCAAGACCATCGATGGTGTGAAAGTTCTTGACAACATCAGCTTCACTCTCGGTCATGACGACAAGGTTGCTTTCGTCGGTGCCAATGAACAGGCGATCACAACATTCTTCCGTATCCTTACAGGAGAGCTGGAGCCGGATGAAGGAACCTACAAATGGGGCGTTACTACTTCCCAGGCTTACTTCCCGAAGGACAATACACAGGAATTCGACAATGACCTTACCATTACAGACTGGCTGACCCAGTACTCTGAGATCAAGGATGCTACTTATGTACGTGGCTTCCTCGGAAGAATGCTCTTCCCGGGCGAAGACGGTGTCAAGAAAGTCCGTGTACTCTCCGGTGGTGAGAAAGTCCGCTGCCTGTTATCCAAGATGATGATCTCCGGTGCGAACATCCTGATCCTTGATGAGCCTACCAACCACCTTGACATGGAAAGCATCACTGCCCTGAACAACGGACTGATCAAATTCCCGGGTGTCATCCTTTTCACCTCACACGATCATCAGTTTGTACAGACAACTGCAAACCGTATCATGGAAATCCTTCCGGACGGCAAGCTGATCGACAAGATCACAACTTATGACGAATATCTGGCAAGCGACGAAATGGCCAAGAAACGCCATGTCTTCCAGGTTAATGAAGAGGACGCTGCGGATAACTAAATCTTTGCATCTGATTTATTCCATATACAAGAAATCCCCTGTTCCCGAGACACTTCTCATGGAACGGGGGATTTTTATATATTTATCATTTCATGGTGATATCAGCAAGCTTCCCATTGGTCACCTTGAGAAGTGGTTCAAGCGGAACCTTGAGTGTCAGTCCGATCCTTCCGCCGCTCACATAGATCTCATCAAAGTTTCCCGCGGATGCATCATAAACTGTCGGATATGCTTTCTTCATTCCGAGCGGACTGCAGCCACCCCTGACATATCCCGTAATCTTGAGGATATCCTTGACATGGATCATGTCTACTGCTTTCTCGCCGACTGCTTTGGCTGCTGCCTTGCGGTCTACTTCTTTCTCGATCGGAACTACGAACACATAATAGCCGCCGCTTTTGCCCTCCATGACCAGTGTCTTAAAGGACTGTTCGTATGGTGCACCGATCAGGTCTGCACTGTGGAGTCCATCTATAAATTCATCACATTCATAAGGGAACGCCTCATACTTCACCTTCTGGCGGTCCAACATTCTCATTGCATTTGTCTTTGCTTCCTTTGCCATTGTGTCCTTCTTTCCTGCCTCTTATCTGGCATTTCTGTTTCGTTTTGTATTCTTTGTATTTCTTGAATTCTTTCCGGAGATCCGGTTCCAGATCTCTTCGCCTTCGCGGTCATCCTCATCCATCATTTCCTGAATGATCTGCTCGTCAAGATCCTCCTCGTCGATCGGCTCGTCATCATAGTAATCATCGTAATAATCATCCTCATAAGTATTCCGTCTGACATTTCGGTTATTTATATTTCTATTATTTACATTTCTGTCATTCACATTACCGCTGCCACTGCGCCCTGTTCCCGCAGATGCGCTGGTTCTCTTTGGACGGTATACAACTGTCTCCTCCCGTTCCGGTGCCGGATCATCGAGCCTGCGCTTACGTGTTTTTTTCTCAAGCGGAACATCAACTACCTGTTTCTGCTGAACAGAATTATGTTCTTTGGAATGCTCTTCACGGCGTTTACGATTCCTCTGGGATTTCTGTTCCTCACCCGTTGCTCTTTCTCTCTTTCTGCGTGGAAGATAATCGTCTGTATCCACATAGTCTGAGCTTCTGCGAGCTTTTTCGTATTCCTGCGGGTCATATTCCTCTTCTTCGATCACAACACGGCGGTTTGTCGCAAACTGGATCAGCATACCAAGAAGGGCACAACCCACGCTCAAGCCAAGTCCATACGGAATATCTGCAAGTCCTCCAAGTTTCGCCAAGGAAAAACCTGCCATGGCGCCGCCCAGCAGGCTGGTTCCAACGATCAGGACAATCCCCGCCCACTTCATGGCAAGCACGCCAAGTCCCACGCCAAGCAGCAGGCAGAAGAAAAATACCAGAGAAGTTGTCGGATGGAAAACATAGATTCCAAGTCCCAGTCCGATGCCTGCACCGATAATAAAAATTCCGACCTTGTAGCTCAGAAAAGCGATCACTGCGAGCAGAATGCCCACACCGATCATGATCACTGCGTACATATATTTTTCCTGGATTCCCATGGTATATGCCACGCCAAGTCCGATACCGCCTCCGATCAGAAAGCCAAACAGCATCATCCAGAAGCGGAGCAGCCGGTATCCCAATACGCAATTGATCGCACCAAGAACAAGAAGGGCTGCAAATCCGATCATAGAAACACTGTCCAGAACCGAAACGGACCTGGTCTGCTCCATGGTACTCATTATCTGTTGTAAAATTCCTGTCATAACGCTCCTCCTAAAACATAAAATACATTGTTTTGAGATTATCCAGAACTCCATAATGATACTCTACTGTACTAAGCCCATACAGTCCCATATAATATCGTGCCACATCCTGAATATATTCATCTCCGTCGCTCTGAATCCACTGCTGATTAACTTCGTCAAAATCTTCCTGATTTCTGAACTTAAAACGAACTACCGCAGCCCCGTTATCCAGACGCATACAGCAAAATTCATATAGCGACTGGTAATCGTAACTGTCAAAGCATGCTCCATTTAACATATAGAAATTCTTATCTGTTGCCGTACATTCCGGTACAGGAAATTCATCCGAAGCTGTATAAACCAGCTCATACTCCTGAGGAAACGGACAGAGATAGTCATAAATAATTGTTTTGTGTTCTGCGAACTGAACAGCATCTCCCTCCAGAAACTGCGGCTGATCTCCATTGGTTGCATCCACATAATAATACTGCCCTTCTATCTGAACAATATCCCATGCATGTCCCTCATCACTGTCCCTGGTATCCCCTTCGACATAAATGCAGGGGATATCAAGCTGTTCCAGGAGGTATTGTACAGCCCTTGCATAACCGGCGCAGACTGCCTGCCCTTTCCAGAAAATCCCCGCAATATTCTGATCATCCTCAGAAGATGCATATTCTGCATGATCAATAAGATAAGCGTAAACTGTCCTGACTTTCTCGTAAGTATCTGCTCCTTCTGGAATCAGACTTCGAACTTCCTGACAGGCATTCTGCATTGCCTGCTGAATTTCTTCGACTTCCTGATCTGTGTAAGTATAGCCCGGGGCAAATTCACAGTAATCTTTCCCCTGATAGGAAGTTGTATATACTTCCTGCCGGTTATGTACCCAGAACAATTCCGGATGGTCCTTAAGAAGTGCATGATAAACCTTGTTGATCTTCGTTTCTTCTGAAGTTGTCAGATAAAAATTATTCTCTCTTTTCTCAATTCCATCTAACATTTCCCGGTAGATTCTTCTTTCATCATCCCCGAGAAGATTAAAATAATACTCCTGATATCCACCCTCGTCCGTCTCTGCTATACTTTGTTCTCGTAAATCCTGTACCTCTGAAGGTTCTCTGTCAAAAATCCCCCTCGCCACATCCATGATCACAGACTGTTGTTCTGTATCACTGCCTGTCTCTCCAGATCTGTGGATCCGTGTATTCAGTCCCCATCCCAGAACGGCAAGCAAAATCACAAACAGGCATACTTTCTGAGGCAACCTGTGCTTTCTCATTTCCCACTCCTCTGTCTTCCTGATAGTTTCTTTTTATTATAGCATACCGAAAAAAGGGTCTGTATTACGGATATTCACGAACAACCGACAAATCCCGATGTCAAAAAACCCGCGAAAATCATATACCGATCTTCACGGGCTTTTCTCAGGTATTAATCTTCGAATTCCACTTGAATATCACTGTTATCCGGCTGCTGTGGATAAATTGCGGCACTGCCGGAAGAAACTGTCATTCCCTTTTCGAGAATTTCTTTAAGTGTACCTGTCACTTCTACTGTTGTACTTCCTGAAGTGATTCCGTCAGAAAGCCCGGCATCCTCTGTTCCTGCTTCCACATCATCCTCAAAACTGATATCAATTCCTGATGTATCTTCGCTGGATTCTTCTGCTTTCTTAGTGTCTGCTTTTGTTTCTGTATTGGCTGTGAAATCACCATCCGATGTTTCTGTTACATCTGCGGCAGTATCCAGTGCCTCTGCATTACTTGCAGTCGTTCCATCACTTACCATCTGGGCAAGTTCTTCCTGTGTCGGATAGAAAGATGGCTGACGGATGTAACGGAAACTTGCACCGTATGCCTCTCCTACTGTAACCCCGTTCTTGCTGGAAGAACAATGTACTGCGATCCAGTCGCCCGCATCTGTCTTACCACAGATGATACCCACATGATTATTGCTTCCTGATTCCGGACCATTCTGGAACACCAGGTCGCCAGGCTGCGCATCCTGCTCGCTGACTACATTTGCCTTTTCCCACTGATCAGAAGTTCCATCTCCAACACTGCCTTCCATATCTGTGCTGTCATATCCATTGATGACTGCCCAGGTAACAAAGCCGCTGCAGTCCAGACCATAGGCTCTGGTCGTTCCTGTGCTCGGGCTTCCGGCTGCTGAAACCTTCTCTGCATTTCCCCAGCTCGGATCCTTGCCGATCGTAGTAGACTTGCCGCCCCAGAAATAGCCGACCTCACCTACCAGAGAATATGCCGCTGTAATGACATTGACACGTTCTTCCGAAACATCATCTCCAACACTCTGACGTACAAATCCTTTGGCATCTGTAACGATCGCACAAAGGAGCTTACAGTCTGTTTCTGTGTATTTCTTGAGAACAGTTCTCTTGTCCTGTGCAATATTATTCTGCTTGATGTACGTATTAATATGATAGTTTCCATAGGAAACATGGGTGATATTTTCTTTGTCACGAACTACCGGATTCATCTTTGCAAAAATCTCAGCAAGCTCATCCTTGCTGGAAGAATCCAGTTTAAATTCCTTGGTACCTTTCTGGCTCTGCTCATACACATAAATCGCCAGAATATCCTGCCAGTTTCGCACGAGCAGAGAATCCGCAGATGTAGTCATTCCATCCGTTCTGCTGTCACTGGCATCTGTCAGTTTGTTCTTTTCTTTATATTCTTTCTCAATTTCGTCCATTACAGATGAAAAATCATCAGAAAAGCTGAGCTGATAATTCTCCTTCAGGCTGTCCAGATAAAAGTCCTTTCCTGCATGAAGGTTTGACACATAATAAACCGGTGTACCGGTCTTACCTGTCACATCTGTCGTTTTCGTTCCATCTGAAATATCAGTAGTATTGCTGTTGCTGCTGTTCTGTTTCTTCTTAAGTTCTGCAATCTTTGCCTCAAGTTTTACCAGAGTCTGATAGTTGGTAACCATTGCTTTCTGTTCATCTGACAGATTATTGTAAGCTGTCCGAAGTGCCTCTACTCTGGATGCATGATTCAAAGTAAGTGTCTCCCCTGCCAGGGCATTGATCTGACTGATCAGCGCAGTCACTGCTGAATTATCTGTTGTCGGAGTCGGCGTTGGTGTTGACGTAGGCGCTGTAGTTGGAACCGGTGTCACAGTTGCTGTTGGATCCGGTGCTGTTGTCGGTTCCGGTGCCGTCGTTGGTTCTGGCGCTGTTGTCGGTTCCGGTGCTGTCGTTGGCTCTGGTGCCGTTGTTGGTTCCGGTGCGACTGTTGGTTCCGGATCTGGCGCTGTTGTTGGTTCTGGTGCCGGTGTCTCCTCCCCGGAACCATCACTCAGATCACTGCCGTCTCCAAAATCGCTTGAAGCCTCTATTCCTTCATCCGCAGCTAGAATAGACATCGGGCTGGACAAAACCATTGCTGAAATCATCGAGATGCATAAATACTTTGTCAGATATTTATTCTTCATTCTGCCAAAAAAACTCCCTTCTGTGACCATATTCCCCTTTCCTGAAAGGAATATGTTAAAATCTTCTAACTTACATAATAACTGTGCTTATTTTAGCATACTGTTTTTTCAAAATCAACCGCCGGAGTGTAACACTCCGGCGGATTTGGGTAAATTTCATATTTTTTTCATATTTTCAGATATTTACTGCCGGTACACCTGATGCTACTACACGGAGGCAAAGCTGGAACAATCCCTGGAATACCTGAAAGCATACACTTAAGATATAATGGATATCCTCCTCGATCGAACGCTTGCGGTCAAGGTAAACGTTGTGACGCTCTCTGATATAATCAAGAAGCTGGTTCAGTGTATCAAAGCGAAGATTCTTCTCCGCATAAATATCTGCTCTTCCACTCTCAACAAAGACCTTGAGTTCATTCTTCAGATGCTTCTCATACGTATTGTGCTGACGCAGAGATCCGTCAAATGTCTTGTTATGCGGAAATGTAAAATAGTCTGCAATGTAATGCATGATCTCGCCTGCTCTTCTCCAGAACACACGGTCATTGTATTCTACCAGACCGTTCTCTACCAGACGGCTGATCTTTCCCTGTACCTCGTCAAAGGTGCCAAAATATTCATGTCTCTTGGTTACAAAGGATGGCTGGATGTCCGGAAGAATATTTCCGAGACAAAATGCTTTTCTATGTGACTGTAAGCTCTCATTAGCAGGCATCTGGTCTGCCAGATATCTTGCTAACAGTATGTGTGATTTCTTTCGCAAAATAAACACTTCTTTCTGTGCAAATAAATTGTTTGCTGTAACCAACATCTACTATAACAGATATCCGGCCATTTGAAAATAGAGATTTTGTGAATTTTAAATTTTTTTCTTCGAAGCACCGATCGCCATACTGTGCTGTGCCGCATGACGCTGCTCTGTCAGTTCCTTTTCGTAAAAGATCACACCATTATGATCATATGGATCGTTGAACCAGTAGCCATTCTCATCATATCCCACCAGAAGCATACAATGCTCATTGGAAGTCCATTCAAACCGCTCACCGGAATCCAGAAGTTTCCACTCCGGCCCCGGGATCTCCTTTCGCATATTGATGCAGGCCCAGAAAACTACCGGCATCCCGCGGTCAATGTACTTTCTGCACAACTCTTCTATGGAAGTTCCTGTCTCATTGACAAATGCAAAAGTATCTCCTGCCGCCCGCTCAAGTGCTCCCTTAAGTGCCGGTGCATAGCATCCAAAAGCCTCATCATCATAAGGACTTCCACAGAAAAATTCGTTCGGATCCGGTCCATAAAGTCCGTCCTCTCTCTGCTCCATCGCCCTGCACCTGAGGCAGTTCCGGATAAAACCATCTACCGTAATATCACACCCAAGATAACGGAGAAGCATGACAGCAGTGACGCTCTCGCATCCTGTCGGATATCTGCCGCTCTGGTCGATATAAGGTACTTTGATCTTCGTCATATCTCCTGTCTCTTTCCTGTCAGATATCATCTACTTTGCAACTTTGCGGAGCACAGTAAGGACCGCAAGCAGCAGGATAAGGCTGACTCCCAGGACGATCCACCATACATGGACAAAGCCTGCAAGCAGGAAGCCCACTGCGGATACCACTGCAACTACAGCCGCGTACTGCATCTGTGTCGTTACATGATTGATATGATTACTCTGTGCACCTGCTGAGGACATAACCGTTGTGTCAGAGATCGGCGAAACATGGTCTCCGCAGACAGCTCCGGAAAGAACCGCGGATACTGCAATGATCATCATCTGCATATTGTCCGCGCTCGGAAACATCGCGATCGCGATCGGAACCAGGATTGCAAACGTCCCCCAGCTTGTTCCTGTTGAGAAAGAAAGGAAGATCGCCACCAGGAACAGGATTGCCGGAAGGATCACACTTGCAGATGTATTACTTCCAACGATATTTTTGACAAAAGTACTGATTTCCAGTGCATCGCCCATGCCTTTCAGTGACCATGCAAAGATCAGAATTGCAATTGCAGGAATCATCATCTTGAATCCCTCTACAAAGCTGTCCATAAATCCCTTAAAGGTAACCACTTTGCGTGGAAGATAAAGAATCAGCATAAAAAATACCGTGATCATCGTAGCAAAGATCAAGCTGGTCTCTGCATCGCAACCAGAAAAAGCAGTCACGATATCTGTTGCTCCACCAAGGAATCCTGTATAGATCATCGCACCGATCGCAGTTCCGATCAGTACCAGGACCGGAAGGATCAGATCGATGACATGACCGTTGGAAGAAATCTCTTCTTCCTTGACCTGATCAAATTCTTCTCCGCCGGAAGTAAAAAGATCTCCTCTTGCCGCATTCTGTTCATGTTTCTTCATAAGTCCGAAATCAAATCCGGTACCGATCATATAAAATACCATGACCAGGGTAAGAAGTGCATACAGGTTATACGGGATCGTCCAGAGAAAAAGCTGGAATCCTGTGATCCCTGCATCTGCCGGCACATAAGAGTTGACTGCTGCCGCCCAGCTTGAGATCGGTGCGATAATACAAACCGGTGCTGCAGTCGCGTCGATTATGTAAGCAAGTTTCGCACGTGATACTCTGTACTTGTCTGTGACCGGACGCATAACAGAGCCTACGGTCAGACAGTTAAAATAGTCATCCACAAAGATCAGGATACCAAGTCCTGTTGTTGCAAACATTGCGCTCTTTTTATTCTTGATCTTACTGCCCGCCCAGCGTCCATACGCCGCTGACCCTCCTGACTTCGCCATCAGTACAATGATCATTCCAAGCAGAACGTCAAAGATCAGAATATTCAGATTCATACTGCTCTTCATGATGTCAAACAATGCTACAAACGCATTCCACGGATGAAAGCCCGTATAAAGCAGTGCTCCCATTGCCACACCGATAAACAGTGAGCTGTAAACCTCCTTCGTGATCAGCGCCAGCGCGATCGCCAGCAGCGGTGGAACCAGTGACCACCAGGTTCCGATAAACATTGATCCATCCATTTCGTTTCCCCCTCTTATTTTTTAATTTATCAATGCCCTTTAATACTGTCGAAATCAGGTGTTCCGTACAGATCAAACGGTGTACTCTGGTATACGTAATAATTCAGCCAGTTTGTATACAGATTATTGGCATGAGCTCTCCAGAGAAGCAGCGGTCTGTTTTCCGGATCATTATCTTTGTAATAATTCTTCGGAAGATCGATTTGAAGTCCCTTTCCTACATCTCTCTTATATTCTCCATCCAGTGTCACACGGTCATATTCCGGATGTCCCATGACAAAAATCTTACGTCCCCCCTGCGCCATTGCAAGAAAAAGCCCCGCCTCCTCAGATTCTGCAAGAATCGTGATATCTTTACATGCACGGATATCTTCGATTGGAACCTCTGTATGTCTGGAATGTGGTGCAAGAAAAGCATCATCAAATCCTCTAACCAGCGGGATCTTACGATTCAGAACTTTGTGCCAGAAGAGACCAAACATTTTGTGATCGAGCTGACGTTTCTGAAGTCCGTAAAAATGATACAGACTTGCCTGTGCAGCCCAGCACAGAAAAATCGTAGATGTCACATGACTTTCTGTCCAGTCCATGATCTCTGTCAGCTCGTTCCAGTAATCCACTTCTTCAAACTCCATCTGTTCTACCGGTGCTCCTGTCACGATCATTCCATCAAACTTCATATCTTTGAGTTCCGAAAAAGTCTGATAAAATTTATTCAGATGATTGGCAGACGTATTTTTTGCCTGATGGCTCTCAACTGCCATAAAAGTCACGTCCACCTGTAATGGTGTGTTTGACAGAGACCGCAGAAGCTGCAGTTCTGTTTCTTCTTTCAGAGGCATCAGATTCAGGATCAGAATCTGAAGTGGGCGAATGTCCTGGTGTACCGCTCTTCCCTCATCCATGAC
>ERZ773190.3056-NODE-3056-length-11804-cov-5.258235_pt1 | contig 11804 bp, 10 predicted proteins | sample MGYA00511111_ERZ773190 | MGnify/ENA primary metagenome ERZ773190 (study PRJEB29015, sample SAMEA2737777) | human gut metagenome | biome: human gut; feature: human-associated habitat; material: faeces | place: China | collected 2012 ... | reverse complement strand
AGCTTGGCACGGCAACCGTGAATCGTACGAGCGGCATCGAGGGCACCCGACGTGGCGCCGCGCCCGGCATTGCCGAGCGAGCACATCGCCTGCGTCACGGCATCGATGACCGTCTGCGGCTTGTGCATGGTCGTCGCCGCGTTATCCAGGTAGATCATCGCACGACCTCCCACATATCAATCACGGTATAGCCCTCGGTGGGAACGCCCGCCGCGGCGAGTTCGCCGCGCAGCAGCTCCTCATCGGCAGGCAACGCTTTCCACGCCAGGCCGCAGCCGGCAGCGACCTCCCCGGGCACGGGAATCGTTCGCCCGGGAAGGCCGCGCTCGATGCACAGAGACTCGCAGCCCATGGCGGCAGCCGTGGTGGGAAACGTGATGACAAGCGCTGGGCGCTTCTCCCTCATGGCAACTCCAACCAATACGCTACGGGCGCACGACGCGCACGGCTTGTTCCATCTTCTCCACGATCACATACATGTTCGTGACCTCGCCCACGGCAAGCTGGTCCTTAATGCCATAGTGGTCGAGGCAGGTGCCACAGGTGAGGATTTCGACGCCCTGCTCAGCCAGCCCCTTCAGGTCGTCAAGTACCGGCGAGCCCTCGACGGTGAGCTTGGCGCCGCCGTTGTAGAACAGCATGGTCGCGGGCAGCTCCTCCTGCTGCGTCACGGCAAAGATGAAGGCCTTCATGAGCTTGTGGCCCAGCTCGTCGTCGCCGCGGCCCATGCAGTCGGTGTAGACGGAAATGACGAGCTCGCCCTTGCCGGTGCTGGCACCACAGAAGGCAGCGCCATCCTGCTCGGGATCGGCCACGGCAATGGCGCCAGAGGTCGCCACGGTCACGTGCCACTCAGCGTCAGAAACCTTCTCGACCGAGGCCGTGCAGCCCTTCTCCTGCGCCATCTTGGAGATGTTCTTGACGGAGGTCTCGTTATCGACCGAGGTCACTACGGCACCCTCGCCGTCAAGCTGTTTGAGTGCCTTAAGCGTCTTGACGACGGGCAGCGGGCAGGCATCGCCCATGGCATTGACTTCAATCTTGGTAGACATAGCTACATCCTTTCAAAAGGGACCGCCCAGAAAAGTAGGCGGTCGCATAAACGGTTTTCTTTAATGCACAACGCGAACAGCAGGACCGCCCGGCACCGCCTCGCACACGCGACCGATAACGGCGGCGATGCACCCCTCGGCATCCAGGCGACGCGCAAGCTCATCCACATCCGCCGCGGGCGCCGCGATAAGCAGGCCACCAGACGTCTGCGGATCGTACAGCGCGTCGAGCATGCCCGGCTCCAGGCCCTCGTCGACAGCCACACGCGGGCCAAAAAAGTCCTGGTTGCGGTAGGAGCCCGCTGGGATAATGCCCAGACGTGCCATGTCGAGTACCTGGTCAAAGAGCGGCACCGCCTCCGACGCAAGCTCAATCTGCACGCCCGAGCCCTCGGCCATCTCGCACGCATGCCCAATCAAGCCAAAGCCCGTGATGTCAGTACAGCCGTGAAGCTCAAGTCCCTCGGCCAGACGAATCGGTGCCTCGTTAAGGGTGCGCATCGAGTCAAACATGGCTGTGGCCTCGTCCTGCTCGATGAGTTCGCCCTTAATGGCCGTGGTGATGATGCCCGAGCCGATCGCCTTGGTCAGCAGCAGAACATCGCCCACGCGTGCGCCGCTGTTGGCGAGCATGCGGTCGAGCGCGACAAAGCCGCTCACAGACAAGCCGTACTTGGGCTCGTCGTCGTTGATGGTGTGACCGCCCGCGATGGAGCAACCCGCCTCGACGCACTTGTCGGCGCCGCCCGCCAGAATCTGACCGGCAACCTCAACGCCCAGGCAGCTCGGGATGCACAGCAAGTTCATGGCATGGCTCGGCCGCCCGCCCATGGCGTAGATGTCCGACAGCGAGTTGGCCGCCGCGATCTGGCCAAACAGGAACGGGTCGTCGACCATCGGCGGGAAGAAGTCGATGGACTGCACGAGGCCAAGGTTCTCCCCTACGCGGAAGACACTCGCATCGTCGGAGGTATCGAACCCCACGAGCAGGTTATCGTTATGCACATTGGGCAAGTCGCCCAGGACCTGGGCGAGGGCTCCAGGAGCCAACTTAGCGGCTCAACCGCTCGCGGCAGTCATAGACGTGAGCCTCATGGTGTCCTTAGCCATACGAACCCCCTTCCATCAAATCAACGACTTTAAGTATACGCGCCAGGCACGCTTCCCAAGAGACCGCCGACGACTCGAACGTCGAAGGCGGCGCCGCAAGCGCCTGCGCGATAGCATCTGCCAGTGCGCGCTCAAACAACGGAAGGTCGGCCGCCACGGGCGTGTCGACATCCGTCATACGCGGCGACGCCACCCACGTCACGGGAGCACCGGGAAGCATCGCCTCCATCCAGGGACGAACGCCGGGCAAATCGGTCGCCACAACTTTGCAGCCGCACGCGAGGGCCTCGATCGTTACGAGCGGCAGACCCTCGTAAAACGAAGGCAGCACAAAGACGTCGGAACTGCGGTAGGCACGCACGAGTCCATCGCTATCCAGGCGCCCCGCCAGCGTCACCGGCACATCCGAGGCCGCGGTCAAGCGCTCGATACGCGCGTACTCGGCATCGTCCCCGCGGCCGCCCACAAGTACCAAGTCAGATGGGCGGACGCCATCGTCAATCGGCAACGACACGGCTCGAACCAGCGACTCGACGCCCTTTTTAAAGCAAATCTTGCCCACGTACACAAGCGACCCCGCCCGCCTCGCCACGCTTGCGTCGCGGCAGAAGACGCGATGGTCGTAGCCCGTCCCAATCACGTGGATGCGATCGGCATCGACGCCGCACACCAGGCCAATCTGCTCAGCCTGCTCAGCATGGAGCGCAAAGACGGCATCGAGCCGACGAACCGCACTTACGATGCGATCGCGCTCGAGCGCATGCGAACGCAGCTGGCGCAGGTCGGTCGAATGGCACACGGCAACAACCGGCACGCCCCGGACGCACTCGCGTGCCAATGCGGTCACCAGATACAGGTGATGGCAGAGCACCAAATCGGGCCGAAACTCAGCCACCGCCCGATCGATTGCAGCAGCAAATGCCCGCTCAAACGCCTTGAGCATCGAAGGCGTCAGGTCACGATAGCGTGTGGAGGGATAGGGCATGACATCGGACATACCGCAGATGGGAAACGGCAGCTCGGGCGACTCGAACGGTACGGTAAACACGGCAGCACGCCGGTCCAGCTCGCCTTGGGTATCACCCGGTGCCGCGCCGCAAAGCACGGCGGCGCGATGCCCCGTCTCGATCTGTTCGCGCACGAGCGCGGCAAGGTAGGTGCCGCTGCCGGTGCTATCTGGTTTTTGTGCCGAGATATTGAGGATTCGCATGTCGCGGTACGCCCCTAGGCCGAGGCGGCGGCGCGAATCGCCGCGCCGATGGCACCGGCAAAGCGAGCCTGGGGCGAGGTGGTCACCGGCGACCCCAGTAGCTCGCCCAACCGCTCCACCACGAAGGCGTTCTCGCACAGGCCACCGGTCAGGTAGTACGGGGCGCCCGCGGCCTGCCCGGCCATGGTCGCCACGCGCGAGACCACGCTGTCGATCACGCCACGTGCGATGTTCTCGCGCGGCTCGCCACGACCGATCAGGCTGATGACCTCGCTCTCGGCAAAGACGGTGCACATACTGGAGATCTTGGTCGGCTCGCCGGAACGCGCCAGGTCGGCCATCTGCTGCTGCGATATGCCCAGGCGATCGGCCATGATCTCCAAAAAGCGCCCCGTTCCGGCGGCGCACTTGTCGTTCATGGCAAATTTGGCCACGCGGCCGCCTTTAAGCTGGATGACCTTGGTGTCCTGACCGCCCACGTCGATCACGGTGCCATGGTCGCCAAACAGGCGCACGGCACCGGTGCCGTGGCAGGTAATCTCGGTCACGACCTTGTGCGCATAGGGCACGGCGACACGACCGTAGCCGGTCGCGACCACGCGAGCATCTTCGGCCGTCACGTCATAGCCGGCTGAAGCGAGCTCGCCGCGCAAGCGCTCGGCCGCATCGACCGACGAGAACCCGGTTGGCTGCACGCACGTCCACGCCACCGAACCCTCCCCGTCGACCACAGCAGCCTTAGCCGCCGTAGACCCGATATCGATCCCGATCCCTATCATGGCTCTCTCCTAATCTAAACATCAAAGGTAGCGGTGCGTTCAGGCGCCTTAGCTCTAGGTTTCTCAGGTGCCGGAGGTTGCCCCGAAAGAGGAGCGCAGCGTACTTTGGTACGCAAGCGACGGTTTGAGGGGCAAGATCCGGTGCCTGAGGAAGCTAGAGTGTCTCGATGAAGGCGGCGATGCGCGTCTCGATCTGGCCCATGTCGCCGTTGCTGTAGTCGGTCTCGATCTTCATATACGGAATACCCGCACCCTCGACAACCTCCTGCATGCGCGCACTCTCCACGTTAAAGGTGTGGCAGGCCTGCAGCACGCTCTCCACCACGCCATCGACGTGATACTTCTCGCACATGGCCAGCGTGTTTTTCATACGACCGTCGTTGGGCGTCATGACCGAGCAGTTGATATCCAGGTAGCGGTCGGCGATGGCGCGCAGGATGTCGGGAGCCTCCGGGTCGATCATCATGGCCGCCGTGCGCTCGCCCGAGCAGTCGTCCATGCACACGACCACACCGCCGTTGGACTCGATGGTGCGACCAATCTTGTTAATCACGCCGCCCACCGGGCAGCCGGTGATCAGAATGCGCTTGGCATCCGCCGCGACCGGGCGCTCGCCCGCGTCGTAGGCCTCGCGCAGCTTGGCGACCTTTTGCTCCAGCTGCTGCGTATAGGCCTCGATATCAAAGCTGAACGTACCGGCAAACATAGTGCTCATCAGGTCGACGCCGCTCATGGCCGCCGGCTGGTTGGCCTGGAGGGCAAACATCTCGAGTTGCGCCGCACGCAGACGGTTGCGGCGTCGGACGGCAGCACGTAGGTCATCGTCGGTAATCGTGATGCCGTAGAAGCCCTCGAGCTCCTCCTTGAGCAGGCGGCACTCCTCGTACCAGCCTTCACGCTCGTAGGCGCGGTCGCGACCCTGCGGAAGATGCAGAATGTGCGTGCGCTTAAGCTCGTTGAGTAGCTCGTACATCTTCTTCTTGCCGTCGCAGGTGGTCTCGCCGATGATCATGTCGCTAAAGTACGTAAACGGGCACTTTTGCGAGTAGGCAAAACCGTAGGTCGACTTGATGAGCGGGCACAGGTTTGCCGGCAGCACCTTCTCGGCCTCGGGAATCACCTCATCGGACGTACCGCACAGAGCCACGCTCGCAGCCCCCGCGGCATCGATAATCTCGAGCGGCGTATAGCTGCACAAAAAGCCGACCAGGCGATTACCCGCCTGCTTATAATCCTTGACGCGAATAAACGCCGCTTTGCGTTGCTCGTTGAACTCCTCAAACGTGCGCGGCAACGGCTGTTCCTCGATATCGGCCATAGTAGTTCCCCTCTCTTGCACCGATATACCGACAATTAAACAACAAATCAACGCCATACCCAAAAGGAAGCATCCTCTAGGGAATAGCGTCGATAAGCTCCTGCGTATACGGATCGCTCGGGTGCGCGATCACGTCCTCGGCCGCGCCTTCCTCGACAAGACGACCGTGGTAGAGCACGCCAATCCGGTCGGACATATGCCGAACCACACGCATATCATGCGTGATAAACAGCAGCGCCACGCCCGTCGTGCGCTGCAGGTCGCGAAGCAAGTTGAGCACTTGGGCCTGAACGGACACGTCAAGCGCCGAGACTGGCTCGTCGCATACCACAAGGCGCGGCTCGCAAATAAGCGCCCGTGCCAGATTGAGTCGCTGACGCTGTCCCCCCGAAAGGTCATGCGGATAGCGGTCATAATGCTCTGCCAGAAGACCGACCGAGGCCAGAGCCGAGAGCGCGCGCCCATGGCGCTCATCCGCATCGCGCACGCCGGCGATAATCAGCGGCTCCTCCAAAATGCGGCCGACACGGTTGCGCGGGTCAAAAGCCGTAGAGCTATCCTGGAATACCAGCTGGATCTCGCGGCGAAACGGCTTGCGTTCGCGCTCCGACATCGTGGCGAGGTCGTGCCCGCAATAGACAATCGAGCCGGAATCCGCACGCTCGAGACCACAGATCAGGCGCCCAGTCGTCGACTTGCCCGATCCGGATTCGCCAACCAAGCCATAGACCTCACCCGGCGCGATCTCAAACGACAGATTGTCCACGGCGGTAAAGATCTGACGCTTAAAACCTGAGCCCGGCATGGTATACGTTTTAGTCAGATGTGAGACCCTAAGCAGGGCTTCGCTATCAACAGCCATGGCACTCCCCTTTCTCGACAAGCCAGCATTTAGACCGGTCGCACGCATTCACGGCAACCAGCGGAGGCTCCTGCGCGCGGCAACGCTCGTCCGCCCGGGCGCAACGAGGCGCAAAGCGGCATCCACAGGGTATTGCCGTAAGCGGCGGCACTGTGCCCGGAATATCCGCCAGCGTGTCAACTCGCTCGCCTTCGAGCGGCGGAATGCTCGCGATGAGCCCCTGGGCATACGGGTGGCTCGGGCGCTCCATAAGGCCGCAGGCGTCGATCTCTTCTACGATTTGACCCAGATACATAACATGCACGCGCGAGCAGATGCTCGTGACGACACCCAAATCATGGCTGATAAAAAGCACCGCCATGCCCTCGGAACTGTTAAGGTCGCGCAGAAGATCCAAAATCTGTTTTTGAGTCGTCGTGTCGAGTGCCGTGGTGGGCTCATCGGCAATCAGCAGTCGCGGATGACCGGCAAGCGCCATGGCAATCATCACGCGCTGGCGCATACCGCCGCTAAAATCACTCGGATACATGTCGAAGCGGGCCGCGATATCTCGAATTCCCACGCGCTCCAACAGCGATAGAGCCTCGTTGCGGGCTTCGCGTCGGCTCACCTTACGGTGGGCCCGCACGGCCTCGACGACCTGGGCCCCGACCGTCATGACTGGGTTAAGCGAGCTCAAAGGGTCCTGGAAAATCATGGCGATGTCGCAGCCGCGCACCTTGCGCATCGTCTTGAGCGGACGCGCCAGCAGGTCCTCACCATCAAACACAATCTGGCCCTCATAGGCCATCTTCTGTTCATGCTCCAATAGGCGCATGACACTCTGGGCAAACACCGACTTACCGCAGCCGGACTCGCCAACAACACCAACGATCTCGCCGGCATCGATATGTAGGTTGAGTTTGTTGACGGCTTCCAGCGCGTTGCCATCGCGGCCCACAAACGAGATGCAGAGGTCGCGCACGTCCAAAAGATGCTGAGCCATGGGCTACTCCTCCTTCGCCTTGGGATCGAGGGCGTCGCGCAGACCGTCGCCGGCCAGATTGAGCGAAAGCACGCTCGCGATGATGGCTACTGCCGGGAAGAAGATCATCCACCAGGCTTTGCGCATCACGTTCTTGCCCGCCTGCAGGATGTTTCCCCAGCTGGCGTCGGGCGCCTTGATACCCAGGCCCAGAAACGAGAGGGCGGCCTCCGAGAGCACGGCCTCGGCAAAGACGAAGGTCGCCTGCACCAGGAAGGGCGCCATAACGTTGGGCACGATATGCAGCCACACGATGCGCGCGGTCGAGGCGCCCTGCACGCGCAGGGCCTCCACAAAGGGTTCCTCCTTGACCACCATCGCACGCGAGCGCACGATGCGCGCCATGCTGGGCGAATAGACGATGGAGAGCGCGATGATGACGTTCCAGACCGAGGCGCCCATCATGGCCATGAGTGCGATAGCCAAAAGCACGCCCGGAATGGACATAAGGCCGTCGCAGATGCGCATGAGAATATGATCGAGCCTCTCGTTGTAACACGCATAGGCGCCGATCACCAAGCCGAGCGCACTCGTCGCAAGCGTGACGGCAATGCCGACGCCAAGCGACACGCGCGCGCCCGCGATGACGCGGGCAAGTAGGTCGCGACCAAAGTCATCGCAGCCAAAGGGATGCGCGGGCGAAGGTGCCGAAAGTCGCAACGTCATCTCCTGCGCATTGGGATTAACCGTCCGCACCAGCGGACCGACAAGCGCGATCAGCGCAATCGCCAGGAAAATGCAGCCGCCGACCGCAAACCCCTTGTTGGCAAGAGCCTTCTTAAAGTTTGTCATCATGCATCGCCCCATTTGCGAGCGCGCGGGTCAAAAGCGCCGTAGGCAAGGTCGACAGCCAGATTGATCACCGAGTTCAACAAGGCGATGACCAGCAGCACACCCTGAATCACCGGATAGTCGCGACGCTCGATAGAGCTCGTGACCAGCTGGCCCAAACCGGGGATGTTAAAAATGGCCTCAGTCACCACGGCACCCGTAATCAGGGTGCCAAAAGAATAGCCGATCGAGGTGAGAATCGGCAGCGCTGCGTTGCGCAGGGCATGGGACAGTACCACGCGAACCTCGGAGACGCCCTTGGCACGCGCCGTCTTGACGCAGTCGAGCTGCATGGCCTCGATCACGCTCGCACGCGTCATGCGCATGAGCAGCGCGGCCTGAACGCATCCAAGCGATATAGCCGGCAACGCAAGATAGCGTAAATGGCTGAACCAGCCCTTCGATAGCGGCGCATAGCCGGCCACCGGGAGCACACGCAACGTGACGGCAAACAGCCACATAAGCATGAGCGCCATCAAAAAGCCGGGTATCGCCACGCCCAAAAGAGCAACGACACGCAAGACCGCGTCGGTGCGCGACCCATGTTTGAGGGCAGCGACGACGCCGCAGGGCAGTGCAATCAACAGCGCGATGAGCTGTGCCAGAAGCGCGAGCGATAGCGTGGGGCCAAAGTGCTCGGCGATCGCCTGCGTGACGGGCTGGCGCATAAAATACGAATCGCCCAGGTCGCCGGTAAGCACGCCACCCATCCACTCAACGTAGCGCTGCGGCAGCGGCTCGTTGAGTCCCAGGCTATCGTTGACGCGCTCGATCTGGTCGGCCGAAGCCTCCATGCCGAGCATCGAAGAGGCCGGGTCACCCGGTGTGAGATAGATAATCAAAAACACGACAACCGAGATGATGAGCATCACCGGAACCATCGCGCCTATACGTTTGAGCGTGTACTTCAACATGCGAGGCGTCTATTTCCCCTCTGAACGTGGACAGGGCGTGGCGGCCACAGGGACCAGACCCCTCCAGCCGCCACGTCATCTATTGCATTACTCCGGACGCTTGGCGTTCCAGATGATGGCGCCGTCGAGTAGCTCAAAGCCCTCGACATCGGCCTGCGTGCCAGTTATGGCAACGTAATGGCACAGCGGCTCGATAACCGCGATCTCGTACAGACGCTCCTGGCACTCGGCCCACTTTTTGGTTGCGGCCTTCTGGTCCTCGGCCGTGCGGGTCTCACCGACCAGCGTAAGCGCCTTCTCGTCCGAAAGACCATAGAAGCCCTTGGAGACCGAAAGCGACTGCGCCGGAATCGGCTTGTAGTTCGTAGATGCCACAAACAGGTCCCACTGATCGGCCTTGCTGGAGCGGATATCCATAAAGGTCGCGAACTCATAGCTCTCGACTTCGGCGGTAAAGCCGGCCTTCTCGAGCTGTTCCTGCAGCGCGACAGTCGCGTTGTACATATCCTTGTAGTCGGGCGTGGTGAGCAGCCTCACCGTCTCGCCGGCATAGGAGGTCTTGGCGAGTGCCTTCTTGGCCGCCTTGGGGTCGGCCTGGTTAAAGTATTTTTTGCCGGCATCGGTCGCCCACTGGTCGTTTTCGGGGTTGCCCAGGTTAGGATCGATCGTAAAGAGCTCTTCCTCGCCATAGGCAGCCAGAGCGGCAGCCTTGCAGTCGATCGCCATAAAAGCGCACTTGCGGATAGCCTCGTCGGCAAAAATGCCTTCGTTCATGTTAAAGAACGCGGTGAGGACACCCGCGGTATGCGTGTACAGCTTCACGTCATCATTGCCATCGAAGTCATGGAAATTCTCGGTGGGAATCTCGCCGGCGATATCGTATTCGCCGGTCTCGAAACCGCTCACGCGCGTGGAGCCCTCCGTGACAAACTGATAGAAAATATCCTTCGTAGGTGCGGAGACCTTGCCGGTGTAGCCCGACGCCTTGCCCTCAGCAGCCTGATAATCGTCGTTACGTGTCAGATGAATGTACTGATCCTGCTTCCACTCCACAAGCTTATAGGCACCGGTACCGATATAGTCGGCGATTCCCGTGTCGCCCGCGGCGTCGATAACCTCGGAGGGAACGATCACGGGATATTGGGAGTGGTTGCCCAGAATCGTGAGGAAATCCGTGGCGGGCGCGGTAAGCGTGCAGGTCACCTCGTGGTCGCCCGACGCAGCAAACTGGGCATTGGGAAGCAGACTTGCCGCACGGTCGTTGACTTTAAGCCAGCGGTTCATCGAGGCGACGACGTCGTCGGGGCCAAGTTCCTTGCCGTTGTGGAACACGATGCCTTCGCGCAGCTCGATGGTATAGACCAGTCCGTCATCGGAGACCTTGTAGCTCTTGGCGAGAACGGGCTGGGGTTCGTACTTGGAGTCGAGCCCAAAAAGCGGCTCCATGATATTGCAGGCAATATCCACGGTCACAAGCGACGACGTGGTGTGCGGATCGAGACCGTCCGGGCTCGCCGGGAGCGCGATCTGCAGCTCGTCGCGATACTCCACATCCTGGCCGGAGGCAGCGGCGCTACCGCTCTCGGCGCCCGAACCGCCGCAGCCGGTGAGGCCGAGGCCCGCCATGACGCACAGGGCAGCGGAGCCGGTCAGAAAACCGCGGCGGGAAACGCCCGCCTTGAAAAGATCATTGTTCATTGAGTTCCTTTCGTGTCTGAACAAACGGACAGAATCTGCCGGGACGGCGGAAATCCCCGTCCCGGCAGCTATGCGAAGCTGATCGGCGCCCTGCGGTGCATCCGGACACCGACCCGCACAACAGCAAAGAAATCCCTATCGCGTGGATAGGAACACCCAGAGGCACCGCTTAGCGCAGGTGCGGCTAAATCGTCTCGAGGAAAGCCTCGATGCGGGTCTGGAGCTGGCCTGCGTCCTCGCCGGCGTAGTCGGTCGTGATGTGCATAAACGGAATGCCGGCCTCCTCGGCGGCCTTCTCCACGGCAAACGACTCCATCTCGTAGAGCGTGCAGAACTGCAGGGCCACGTCGACAATGCCGTCGGCATGCAGGTCCTTGGCCATCTGAACAATGTCCTTCATACGCTGATCGTTGGGCGTAAAGACGGCACAGTTGATCTTAAAGTAGCGCTCGGCGATAGCATCGAGCATCTCGTCAACCGTCTCACCGGACTCATCGACCAAGTCCTTGTAATAGCGCGAACCCGTGCAGGACTCCTCGCCCACCACAACGCCGCCGGCCTTCTCGATGAGGTTGAACAGCTTCCAGTTGGGCACAGCCATGGGCGTGCCGGTGTACAGGATGCGCTTGGTTCCCTTGGGCGCCACGCCCTCTCCGGCCTCGACACGCTGCTCACACTCGGCCGCCATATCGTTGATGGCTCCGGTCAGACGCGGCGTGTCGTCCATAAAGGCGGCCTGAACGGTCAGCAGGCTGTCGAGACCGCTAATGGGCGCTGGGTCGGCAGCGCGCGTGGCAGCGAGGCGCTGCAGGGCGCGACGCTTCTCATTGACGGCGCGGATGGCGGCCTTCAGACGCTCAGGCGTAATCGTGACGCCGCACTCTTCCTCAATCTTGGCAGCAAGCTTTTTAACCTCGGCCTTCCAGGTCACGAGCGTCGACTCGTCGTGCACGTTGGGAATATCCATGACGTACATGTTCTTTTGCGTGGCAAAAAACTCGTAGGC
>ERZ773190.3048-NODE-3048-length-11832-cov-4.005349_pt1 | contig 11832 bp, 5 predicted proteins | sample MGYA00511111_ERZ773190 | MGnify/ENA primary metagenome ERZ773190 (study PRJEB29015, sample SAMEA2737777) | human gut metagenome | biome: human gut; feature: human-associated habitat; material: faeces | place: China | collected 2012 ... | reverse complement strand
AATGTGGATTCTTGAGTAATCCTGCTGAGACACTTCTTCTTACTGACAAAAACTATCAGGATGACCTGGCACATGCAATATATATCGGTGTTACAGACTATCTTGCGCAATCACCCTCTGGACATTTACAATAAACTGCTCTGCGATGTGATATAGTCTGGTTGTCTGGACACTTTCACCGCCATCAAGCTGCTTTTTTGTCTCATTATCTGACTCAGTATTCGATTTCATATCTGACATCTTAGACTCTTTTGCAGATATATCATGCTCCAGTGCCACATCTATGCGCACACGCTGTTCACCATCACTTATTCCTGCCTCAAACATAGTGATATTGTCTTCAAACAGCTTTTTAGTCTGCTCTTCGTCTGTGACTATCATAGCAGATACTGAGTTTTCCTTTGCCTCAAAATATGCAGCTACCCTGCCGCATTTTTTATCCTCAAGGAATATGTCAACCAGTCCCTTTTTATCTTCACCTCTTACTATGCGAAGCTTCATACCTGTGACCCCGTCTGCAGTCTCTATTGGTACAATATAATTTTCCTGTCTCGACATATTTGAAGCTATCCTTAGCTGACTGCATAATAGCTTCATCTGTCTGATATCTAATGAGCCGGTGCGCCTGTCCTCTATAATCATCGAATCCATCACGTGCTCAGCTGTATCAGCCAGCGTTTCCTGCGCCTGCGCAAGCTCCTTTGGATTTTTGACCGACTCAGAAAACCGTCTGAGAGTCTCATCCAAAAGAGCCCTTGCCGTAGCACTGTCTCCATGCTCCCAGAGATTTCTTACTGCCTCTGACGGATTTTTCATTAGCCGTGACGCCGCCATGAGGTTTACCGCGGTTGTTTTTACATCATATTTCTCCAAAAATGCATACACACTTTCAGGCACCGAAACTGCCTGATTGAACTGCCTGAGCTGCTCCGTGGCATATTGCTCTGACAGTGCGTTATCCTCGTTGGCCTCATATACAGCCTGCCTGAGCTGCTCCGGAGTCATCTCAAGCCAGCTGTCATCCTGCACAAACTCCATTTTCTCAGGTGAAAGTGTATCAAGCACATCCCTTAGACAGTTTGTGTGATATGCGCTTTCTATCTGTTCATCAATTCTAGCTCCCTTACTTACTCCTTCCACTCCGGCAAAGGTATCGTCCACCTTATAGTCCATGGTACTCTTTCCTCTTGTCCGGACTGCTGTAAGCAGATTTTTCATTGTAATATCTGCGCCCTGATTGACAAGTGAGCCTATGACTGCTCCATCTGACTGCTCCACCTGTGATATAAGCCTGTATATACCTATATATGAGTCTCTTTCCTCCTCTGATATTTCATTTTTCTTTTCAAGCTTCCAGAGAAACTCGCTGAATTTTTCATCTCTTTCATCAGGATTCTCTGATTTTATCTGTCTGGCTGTGTCACTTATGTCGCTCATGCTCATATCAAGCGGTGATATACCTCTTTTTATCATCTCAAGTGTCACGGCCGGTGTCATGTCGCTGAATGCTCTCTGCACCTGCTCATCTACGGACTTTATCTGCTTTATATTCTCCTCTGTGATATTGGTACTGTTGTACGCAAGTATCCGCACAGCCCTGCGATTGCTTTCAGATGTATCTATCTGAAGCTCTTTAAGTATATCATCCACATTCTGAAATGCTTTTGATATACTGTCTCCCATATCTTCCCGCGGTGATGTCATAAGAGTCTCATATCCTGAGGCTGCTGCTTCTAATGACTGCTTCATTGCTTTGCCTGCTGTATACAGCTCATACACAGTGTCATCTGCGGATTCCAGGGTCAGTACATACGCCGGCTGCTGCTTCATATGATTGAAAATATCACAGACATTATTGTACATACGTACCCTATCATCAGATGCCTCTACACTGCTATCACCAAACAGCGCTCCGTAGTATTTATTTTCCTGCTGCTTAAGCAACTCCACTACACGTTCAATAGGCTCTGTGTCTATTGAAACTCCTTTTTTTATGAGTGAAAGGTTGGCTTCTGCTGTCATGGAAAGTCTCGCTTCCTCAAGCTTTCTTTGAGCTGTCACAAGCCTTGCTTCCCGGCTGTCTGTAATCTGATTATCCGCAGCTTTATTTGCTGAGGCTTGCGATGCTGCACTATCCTTGCCCCTTGCAGCTATAAGCTTTGACAGATTCTCTATCGTGACAGGTATGTTATCTGACTCTAATGTGACAATGTCATCTACGGTCGCCTCGCCTAATACATCACAGGCTTTCTTTGCCATGTCAAATGTCAGACCATCCTGCGACATAGTGGCATCTGTAGCCTTTTTTCCCATGGCCAGTGCTTCTGTGACTGCCCTTGCATAAAAATCACTGCTCACATTTTCTCCTGCTGCAGTGATGCCGTCTATCTGATTGGCAAGCAGCACATTGTCGGGTGTAACGGCTATATCTTCATCTATCAGCCATCTGCACTGATTCAGATTCTCATCACTACCGTCTATATGAGCTTCCTCTAATATCTGTTTAAGCTGTGGCTTAAGCTCCTCAAACAGCTCATCCGATATCTCCGTCATTTTGGTTTTCTGCCTGTAATCTTGTACATGACTACTGCTGTATGTGGCCTTGTATACATTGGAAACCGTCGGATTCATGTTATTTCTGACCAGATATGCCTTTGTCTCATTGGATATATTTGTAAGGCTCTTTGCCCGGTCTATGGCATCTGTACCTGCCTTTATATTGTCATCTGTAGCAGGAATATCATATGCTTTCATCTGATTGACAAGCATGGCCGCTTCAGTCTGGCTTCCCGTGATGTCTGTAAGCTGCTGCCTGCTCAGATCATCTCCATATATGGATATATCTACACCTGCCTTTGCCAGCACTGCTTTTATCTTGTCGGTCTCAGTGACAATGACATCGTAGCCGTCATCCTTTGCAGCTTTGTAATCATCACTCGTGGTGGTGCTTGCAGTGACAATCATATCATTTCGCCTGTTTTCTGAGGTCTGATTCATGTCATTTAGCAGATTTTCTGCCATATCTGTGCCATCGTTGTTCCCGGCTTCGTTTTTAGCCTGTGGTCTTGCATATATCGTATCCGACATATCAACAGAATTTGACGAACCGACAACAGCCGCCTTTTTTGACATATTGTCACTGTTGTCTGTCTTTATATAGTCTGAAACACGCATACCCGCTGTCATATCATTTATGGTTTTTGTGTCCGTATTTTTTGTATCTGTGCTTTTATTAATCAAATTCTCTATCTGCATATTTCCTGCTCCGTGCCCTGCATATATACCATCTCTGCAGCCTTTATTTATGGATATTCTTACTTCGTGCTTTTGTGGTTCTGAATAGTTATCTTTTTTATATATCGACATATAATACGCAAAAATAAAGACCGCGCCTTAAATTGGCGCGGTCCTTTACCCTGCTGTTTACCGGTATATTAGTATTTAAATACAGCAACTCCGTAAGGCGCAAGTGGATAAGCAAATGAAAACGGTCTGCCATCACACTCTGATTTAACTGCCTTATAATCCAGCTTCTTGTATGACTGTTTTGCTTTACCTCTGCCTTTTGCAGCCTTCTTTACAGGCTCTTGTACCGTTTTACCGGTAAACTTAGGATCCTCACTATCTAAAACAAGCTGATATGTCTTGTGCTTTGGCACTCCGACTCTGTAATCAGGTCTCTCTACCGGTGTGAAATTGATGACAAAGAGCATATTATTCTTGCCATCCTTGCTCTTTCTGATAAAGCTGAAGATGCTTCTGTCTGCATCGTTTGCATTTATCCATTCAAAGCCTTCCCAGCTTGAATCCAGCTCATACAGACAGCGGTTTCTCTTATAGAGGTGAAGCAGCTCCTTTACCCAGTTCTGGATCTTTTTATGCTCCGGATTCTCAAGCAGATACCAGTCGAGTTCTCTTTCCTCACTCCACTCCTGCTTCTGTGCAAACTCCTGTCCCATGAAAAGAAGCTTCTTTCCACAGTGTCCCATCATAAATGCATATCCTGCCATGAGGTTCTTGAATTTATCCCCTTCTAAGCCCGGCATTTTGTTGAGCATAGAACACTTCAGATGTACCACCTCATCATGTGACAGTACCAGAATATATTTCTCACTCTCATTATAGCTCATCGCAAATGTCATCTTGTTGTGGTTATTTTTACGGAAATATGGATCCAGCTTCATATAATCAAGGAAGTCATGCATCCATCCCATGTTCCATTTGTAGCTGAAGTTCAGTCCGTCTTCCTCTACCTTGCCTGTTACCTTTGGCCATGCGGTAGACTCTTCGGCTATCATTACAGTTCCGTGATTTCTTCCAAGTATGAGTGTATTGATATGCTTGAAAAACTCTACTGCCTCGAGGTTCTTATTGCCTCCAAACTTGTTTGGCACCCACTGTCCATCGTTCTTTCCATAGTCAAGATAAAGCATTGACGCAACTGCATCCACACGGAGTCCGTCTACGTGGTAATTTTCTATCCACATCAATGCACTTCCGATAAGGAAGTTCTTTACTTCATTCTTACCGTAGTCAAATATCTTTGTGCCCCAGTCAGGATGCTCTCCCTTTCTTGGGTCTGCATACTCATATGTGGCTGTTCCATCGAAATTGGCAAGTCCATGCGCATCCTTTGGGAAATGTGCAGGTACCCAGTCGAGTATTACTCCGATATTATTTTTATGGCACTGATCAACAAAGTATGCAAAATCCTCAGGCTCTCCATACCTCGATGTAGGTGCATAGTAGCCTGTCACCTGATATCCCCATGAGCCATCAAACGGATACTCTGAAATACCCATAAGCTCAATATGTGTATATCCCATAGTTTTTACATAGGATATGAGTGATTTTGCAAGCTCCCTGTATGTATAAAAGCCATCATCATCCCTGCCCGGATGTCTCATCCATGAGCCCGGATGGCACTCATATATAGCCATAGGTGAAGAATATACATCAGCATCTGACTTTGCTGCTCTCTTATCCATCCACTCTTTGTCAGTCCATGTGAAGTGCTCGATATCTGTGATGATTGACGCCGTTCCCGGACGAAGCTCTGCGTAGTTTGCATATGGATCTGCCTTGTACAGCTTGTCACCCTGTTCAGTGACTATAATAAACTTATACATCTGACCCTTTTGCGCTCCCGGTACAAAAAGCTCATACACTCCCATGGTTTCCGGCTCTACACGCTTCATCTCATGACTGGTCTCATTCCAGTCGTTAAACTCACCAAACACGTATACTTCCCTCGCATGTGGCGCCCAGACGTCAAAGCACACTCCTTTTTTTCCTTTGCGCTCAGCTAAGTGAGCGCCCATCTTCTTGTAGATATCATAGTGTGTTGCCTGACCAAACAGGTAACAATCCATTGCTGTAAAATTACACATATATATACCCCCATAAGAATTTATTTTTCCCTGAAATGATCCTCTTTGAGTACAATTCGGTCATCATCTGTATATCGCCTGGCTGTCAGAATACTTATAGCCTTCTTAAGTCCGCTGTGAGCCTCCCTGTCTATGGCCTCGTCAATTATATCCTTGACCTCTGTCAGAGTGGTAGCCTGGTCTATCCTCTCAATATTGCTGATTCTGTTATGCAATGCCAGAATAGCCATCTCATCTATCTTGTACCCAAGCTCTGCAGAGTACGATTTTGCAAACAATACGAGTTCATCATTTGTAAAAATAGGAACCGATATCTTTTCCGTGAACTTGGATGCAAAGCCCTCATCCATTGAGAGAGCCTTCTTTATACCCTTTGATGTATCCTCAAGTATATAGAGTGTTCCTGTAATATCATGCTCCATCAAAAATGATAGCTGGGCAGCTATGCTGCGGTCGATATCACCGGCTCTTTCTATGATGAGACAGCCTCCTGTTATCTTTCTGACTACCTGCTGCACATCCTTTTTATTGAGTGCGGCAGCATCAATCTTGCCCATCTTTCCTGTAAGCTGTTCACCATCTCTTTGTAATACCTTTATAAAGCTTGTAGCAAGCATTGTCTTTCCGCAGCCCTGCTCTCCCTGTATAATCAGGTTGCCTGTGGATGCATTTTCTTTCCTGTTGAAATGATCAAGCACTGCATTATATGCCTTGCAGATCTGATCCTCCATACCCTTTACCGGTATGAAATATGAAAATATAGCTTTCTGTTCGCTTGTAAGCTCTTTTATATGTTTTGTTTCTTTCAATTTCGAGTCATCTTCTTCGCTGTCTAAATCCTCCGGCAATGAAATATCCGGCATTTTTCTTGTCTTAGCCATATCCAGCTTCTTCTCCAGTCCCGGATTCTTTGCTGTCATCTTGGCTATTTCCTGCTCGATAAATGATGTCACATGATCAAAATCTCTCTTCTCAGAAGTGTTTTCTTCCTCCTGTGTAGCCTCTTCATCTGCTGTATCATCATCGGCATTTAACATATCATCTGTTATTTCAGGCATCATGGTAGTCGGCTGCATGAGTATCTCGTCTTTCTCAGACTCCTCTGCCATAATTATATCCTCCGGCTCTCCAACCGGTTCCTTTGCTTCTTCTGCAGTATCTTCCGGTGCTTCCTGCGACTCCTGTGCTTCGTCTATAGCCTCTTCCGGTGCTTCCTGTGACTCCTGCACTTCGTCTATAGCCTCTTTGGGTGCTTCCTGCGGCTCCTGCACTTCGTCTATAGCCTCTTTGGGTGCTTCCTGCGGCTCCTGTACTTCATCCACAGTCTCATCTGCATAAAGCTCCTGCATATCCGGTTTCTGCTCTTCTTCAGGCTCCTTCACGGCAGCTTTCTGCTCTATAATATCAACCGGGACCTTCAAATACTCCTCCTCAAGAAGTTCCTTCGGAGTGACACCTGCATCCAGCTTTGGAATGACATCATTTAGTCTCTCCATGATGTCTCCTGCCTCCTGAAGTGCTCTTGCCTTAGCTGACTCAAGTTTCTGCTGCTCAGCCTCTTTAAGTGCAATTTCAGCCGCATGTTTGGTCTTTTCCCATTCTTCAAGCACATCCTGTATAGACATCTGTCCTGTAATCTGATGCTCAAGCTGAGTCTTTTCACTCATGACCATAGACATCTGTCCGTCAGCGTCTTCACCCAAAAGCTCCTTGAAATTCAACTTAAGTGAACCATCTATCTCTTCATCTGTAGCGATATGCTCTGTCTCTTCCGGCTGCTGTGCATACTCTTCCTGCTCCTTTTCGAGCTTGAGATAAGGAATATCCTCAACTATTTTTTTGATGGTATCCATCGTATCAGCAACTTCATTCTTGCCCTTGGCCTCCATGATCTGCTGCATACCCTTGGCAATCTCCTGCTGTAAATTTACAGTATTGAACTTCTCCTGATTTACAGTAATCTGCGGAATAGTTACGTCATCATGCACTATCTCTCCGCCCTTTACCATCTCCATGGCACCTATCTCGGTGACCTCAGCCTCATCCTTTATCTTAGCCGGCTTTTCCTTCTCTGCCTTGAATCGTCTGTACTTTTCCTCCTGAGCCTTGGTAAGTGGCTGATAAAGCATCTTAAGCTCCAGCGCACGCTCCACATATGGTCCGTCTCCGAACCACAGAATGAGCTCATCGCAGGCATCTATACACTTATCGGCTTTTCCGGCCTTGTGGTATAGATATGCAAGCTCATATGCCCACTCCTCAGTGTATTCTTCATCCTTGTACTCTTCAAGAATAGTGATAAGCTCATCAAATGAAGCTCCCTGCCCTTTTTTGATGGCATATCTTAATACATACTTCATATCATCATGAGGCGCTATCTCAACAAACTCATCATAATACTCTGTAGCAGCATCATAATCACCCATCTTGATGGCAACCTCAGCCAGTCTGTATATAATCATCCTGCCGATTGGTGAACGGTCATAGGCCATTAAAAGTATGTCCCTTGCATCCTGGTATCTTTCGGCCTTCTCGTAGATTTCGCCGATTTTAACGAGTGTATTTACATTTTTAATTTTGTTCCAATTTATGCTATCTGCAATCTCAGCCGCGCTCATATAGCCCTCCTCGGCGCTTAGGGCTTTTATCTGATCCAGCTTGAGATTGTATTCGTATTTATCCACTTATTTCACCTACTCGTATTTAAGCTTATTATTTTTTGTATCTACGCCTGTTGTCTTTGTATAATCCATTGTGTCCTCAGGAAGCTTCTTTTTCCTGAGAGCATAATTAACAACTCTTCTCACAATATAGTATATCACAGCAAAGGTCGGAACACCAAGTAACATTCCAAGAAAACCAAACATTCCTCCGCCGATTAGTATGGCAAACATAACCCAGAAGGTCGAAAGTCCTGTAGATGAGCCAAGTATCTTAGGTCCTATGATATTGCCATCCACCTGCTGCAGCACAACAATAAATATCAAAAGATAAAGCGCGTGCCACGGACTCTGAATTACCACTATGAGTAACGATGGAATTGCACCGATAAACGGTCCGAACACCGGAATCACATTTGTGACACCGATAATCACTGCGACAAGCACTGATGATGGTATCCTTAAAATCAGACATCCGAAATATGCAATCACTCCAATAATCAGTGAATCTATTATCTTACCGCTTATGAAGCCTCCAAAAATCTCATTTGTCTTTCTGAGTGTCTCAATAATGATATTTCCTGTCTTTGGCTTACAGACAGCATATATTATCTTTTTGCTCTGTCCTGCAAGGGTCTCCTGAATACTCATCACATAGACCATCACGATTATTCCGATAATAAAATTGAGTAAGCCTCTGACTACCGAAATCACACCGGTTGTAATCTGTGCAACATACTTCTGTGCCTCAGGAATCAGCTTTTCTGTGGCATAATTTTCAATGTAGTCGGTTGCATTCTGTAAACCTGTGCTCGCGAGTTCAGCAATTTTGCTGTCCCCGAAATTACCATGCTTTATCATGTTGATGAATGCCGCAACATCTTTTGGCAGTGTCTTCATAAGTCCTGATATACTTGCTATGACAGAAGGCACAATAGCCGCAATGAGGAGCGAAATAATCGCTACAAGAATAATAACCGAGCCTGTGATTGCAAGAGCTCTTGAAACCTTTCGCAGCTTGCTTTCGCTTTTCATCTTTTTGGAAAGAAGCTTTTTAAAGCATCTTTCCAGCCACAGCATGACAGGATTCATCAGGTATGCAAGCACAAGTCCCATTATAATAGGCATTGCTGCCGCAAGCAGCTTGCTCCATATGCCTGCAAAGCCCTCAAATCTGTACAGTGCAAAGAAAAACAGTATACTGACTGCAAACGTGACAAATACCATGACACCTATTCTGATCAGATGTGGCCATTCCTCACGCCCCGGGTGCGAATTCTGCTTCGCACCCTTATCTGCATTTATCTCAATGTTTGATTTTTTACCAGCTTTTCCGGTTTCTTCCATCGGATTAAATTCTCCTTATTTACGGTTATAGTTGATGAGACATCCCTTTAATATTATCTCTCTTTCATCATCTGTGAGCTCACCCATCTTCAGTGTAAATGGCTTTAATTCACCATCCTTGACAACATATGCCTCAAACTCCGTCTTTGCATCCTCGATTTCCTTCTTGATTCCCGGAAGGAAGATATAGTCTAGGTTGTGGAACGGAAGCTCTCCCTCATCGATGATGAATGGAAGCATTCCCCAGTTGATAAGGTTTGAACGGTATCTCTTTGTGGCATACTCGTTTGCGATATTTGCCCAGCCTCCGAGTACCTTCTGGCAGCTTGCAGCCTGCTCTCTTGCTGAGCCGTCACCCGGCTTAACAGCAAAAATTGTGCTTCCGAAGCCCATATTCTCATGGCTTGCCTCAGGGAATTTTTTCTTTACTACTCCCATGATTTCAGCAACCTCAGGAACAGCCTTTCCTGCGCACTCACCACTCTCTATAGCCTTCTGGGCCTTCTGGATTTCCTTTGCTCTGCCTACATACTCCGGATCCTTTCTTGAAAGTGCGAACTCTGCAAGTCCAAGAGGGTTTGAACGATATGATGATGTCTCTCCTGAAGGAATGAGCTCATCTGTTGTAGTAACAGGATCATGAATCTCTGAAACCACCTTAAGGAGCATATTCTCAGGAAGCGCGCTCATTGCCGGCCAGTCCTTGATGTTTGGTCCGAACTGAATTTCAACTGAAGGATCTGCCACTCCATGGCTGTCAAATACACGGTTCTCATATATAGTCTTGTCAAAGAAATATTTTGGCTTTGTAAAGTTAACATCAATATCCGCTGCTGATGTAAGGAAGCCCTTGTTTGCTGCTGTTGCAGCGATTGAACGTGCATCCATGAGTGCCACTGAGCTGATCTGTCCGTTCTGTACCTTAGAACCCTCTCTGTTAGGGAAGTTTCTTGTTGAATGACGGATAGAGAATGCGTTGTTGGCAGGTGTATCTCCTGCACCAAAGCAAGGTCCGCAGAAAGCAGTCTTTACGATTGCACCTGTCTCAAGAAGCTTCGCTACAGCTCCGTTTTTCACAAGCTCCATGTATATTGGAGTAGATGCCGGGTAAACACTCAGTGTAAACTCGTCTGCTCCGATTGAATGTCCGTTTAATATGTCAGCCGCATCGCAGATATTCTCAAATCCACCGCCTGCACAGCCTGCGATGATTCCCTGGTCAACATACAGTTTTCCGTCTCTTACCTTACTCTTTAAATCAAGCTTCACCTTGCCGTCAAAGCTTACCTCAGCTCTCTTCTCACAGTCATCGAGAATATCCATGAGGTTTGCATTGAGCTCATCGATAGTGTAGGTATTGCTTGGGTGGAATGGCATTGCTATCATTGGGCGGATCTGGCTTAAATCAATCTCAATAAATCTGTCGTAGTAAGCCACCTCACCCGGATTAAGCTCCTTGTGGTCCTCAGCCCTACCGTGAATCTCAAAGAATTCCTTAACCTGGTCATCTGTTCTCCAGATAGAAGAAAGACATGTAGTCTCTGTTGTCATAACATCGACACCTATACGGAAGTCAACGCTCAGATTAGACACACCCGGTCCTACGAACTCCATAACTTTGTTCTTTACGAAGCCGTTTCCGAATACCTCTCCAATAATTGCAAGTGCGACATCCTGTGGTCCAACGCCCTTGATTGGCTCTCCTGTCAGGTAAATACCTACTACCTCAGGCATATCAATATCATATGTCTGTTCGAGAAGCTGCTTAACAAGCTCAGGTCCACCCTCGCCGACTGCCATAGTACCAAGTGCACCATAGCGTGTATGTGAATCAGAACCAAGTATCATTTTTCCGCCGCCGGCAAGCATCTCTCGTGCAAACTGATGGATAACTGCCTGATGAGGTGGTACATAAACTCCACCATATTTCTTTGCAGCTGTTAAACCAAACATATGATCATCTTCGTTGATGGTTCCCCCAACAGCACACAGACTATTATGACAGTTTGTCAATACATATGGTACCGGGAATTTCTCGATTCCTGATGCTCTTGCTGTCTGAATAATTCCAACAAACGTAATATCATGAGATGTTAATTTATCGAATTTAATCTGAAGTTTCTCCATGTTACCAGATGTATTGTGGTCTCTTAAAATACCATATGCTATGGTGTTCTTAGAAGCTTCTTCCTTAGATACCACTTCACCTGCAAGCTGCTTTAATGCTTCGGCTTCAGATTCTTTTACCAAAGTTGTTCCGTCTACCAGATATGCACCTTCTGAAAATAATTGAATCATGTATCTGTCCTCCTGCAATGCATTTTTCTAGTTATTATAACATACTTCTACACTTTATGGAAGTAAAACGTTAAAAAGGTGCAGACACCAAGGCTCTGCACCCTATATATTTTATTTTTATTTATTCCAAATAAGGA
>ERZ773190.3040-NODE-3040-length-11875-cov-3.775888_pt1 | contig 11875 bp, 7 predicted proteins | sample MGYA00511111_ERZ773190 | MGnify/ENA primary metagenome ERZ773190 (study PRJEB29015, sample SAMEA2737777) | human gut metagenome | biome: human gut; feature: human-associated habitat; material: faeces | place: China | collected 2012 ... | reverse complement strand
TACGTAGCGTTAGCTCGTCGGGAGCACCTCTGCCGGGCGAGCAAATTCCCCGTGCGCCGGTCGTCTTCACGTATTATGAAATATGAAGAAATCCACATTTACTGCGCAGCATCAGGAGCCACATACGAGTATGCATTGGACATCTTTGCAGCATTGTTTGTCAGAGTGACAGCCTCTCTGTAGTAGGCAACAACAGGAGTGCCCTTATCCACAGCGTTGAACAGCTGCTCTGCAAAAGCAGGCGGCACATTGATACAGCCGTGTGAGCCTGAGGTTTTGTAAATTGTTCCTCCGAAGGTATCACGCCAGCTGGCATCATGGATACCTATATTGTAGGCAAACGGCATGAAATAGCTGACAGGAGAAGAGTATCCCTCTCCGACAAGAGTAGCATTTCTCTGCTTGTAAACAATCTTATATACACCGTCTACAGAACCATTCTGACGGGCAAGATTACCTGATACGAAATCAGACTCCATCTGGAGAGCACCATCCTTGTAATACCACATGTGCTGCTTTGTGTAGTCAATCTCTATGTATGTATTACCTATGTCGTCAGCGCCCCGGTAGAGTGCAGTCTGCTCGTAAACAGGTTCTCTTTCCACTGGCTTGCCTCCCTCTAAATCTGAAAGGAGCTGGGCTTTCTCTTTTTTCTTGCTGACTACCCATCCGTAGTCTCCACCACCTATTTCAATAGTGTCACCGGACGATGTCTTGAATGAGCGTTTGCGGCCGAAGGTGTTGTATTTGGAAGCAAGCTGCTGGACATATTTAGTGACCTTGGCATCATCTATGCTCACGCTGCCGTCATCTGAGATACTTAGCATATCAAGGATTTTGGCTGAGTCAAGCTTCTCGTCGGCACCTTCAATTTTGTAAGTGACGGTTGAAGCAGTGTATTTGTCGAGGGCTTCTTTTTCATTTTTGATAGTATCACTGTTTTTTGTGATTTTTGGAGCTTCATAACAGTCATCACTTAAGGTAAGCTTTGGAAGCTCGTTGTCCAGGGCGTCCTTTACCTCGGTAAGGATGCTGTCATATATCGGCTTGCAGCCTTTTTTCTCTTCAATCACATCGTATTCGCCGTCTTTTATCTCGATATGGGCATCCTCCGGATTTTCAATGTAGTCATCACTGAAAATATCAAGAGCCTTGAGCTTTTCCGCCAAAGCGGCATCGTTATATTTGGACGAACCCTTTAGAGTATAGTTTTGAGCTTTGAAGAGACTGACAGGCCATGTAAAAGCATTCTGCCTTTTTAGGATTTGCTCCTCGTCACCGTTTGAGACATATTCATAGGAAAAATCAGGTCCCTTAAGTGAAAAGCTGTTGCCTTTTCTATCAGTGATTGTGAGCAGATAGTCGCGGCTTAGAGCTGTATTTTTTTCTAATGCCTCTTTTGCAGTTTTCCCTGCGTATTTTACAGAGTTAATCTTTGTGTTGAACAGATAGTGGCTGCTAAAATAAAAGGCAAAGCCAAGATAAACAGCCAAAAGCACACCAAGTATAACGGCACAGGTTATAAGCACTTTTTTCTTCATGTAAATCGACCTCCTTGGAGATATGCTGTTGCTGCCTACATCGGGGTGTAGGCGGCAGCTAAAATCAGTTACATTTGTGAAGATGTGACACATCCATATAGTCAGGCAGACCATTCTTGTAGGCTACAGCGGTTTCTCCCTGAATAAGTGGTTTTAAGTATTCGATAAGCTCAGGCTTCACATCATTGCCCGCATCATTGATCCACTCTCTTGGCACAGACTTGGCCTCGTTTGCGATATCCTTGATAGCAGAATATGTGTATTCCACCTGATAAGGATCATTTGAGATGCGCTTTAAGCATACCATTGATGCGGTCACACCCTCTGCTGCAATAGTGACACCCTTTTTACCCTGAGCAAAAGATTCCTCGATATCGGTTAATGATGCAAGATGTGAGGCACAGCGCTGGAGCACATTTACCTCTACAGAGCGCACCTTGACACCGATGTTTTCATTTACGATGAACTCAAGAGCTTTTCCGGCACCGCTTAGCTGCTGGTGTCCGAACTGGTCACATGCGGCCTTTGATGATGTAATGTATGAGCCGTCTGCGTCATGTATTCCTTCGGATACGGCAACTATCACATTGTTAGTGCGCGTAAGGGCTTCTTTTATATCGGCAACAAATTTGTCCTTGTCGAAATCCACCTCAGGCAGATAGATGAACTGAGGCGCTGTATTGTACTCATTACGTGCGAGAGCGGAAGCGGCAGTGAGCCATCCTGCGTCACGTCCCATGATTTCAACGATTGTAACACTCTTAACAGCATAGATAAAGGTATCATGGGCTATCTCAAGCATGCTTGATGCGATATATTTGGCGGCAGAGCCAAAGCCCGGAGTGTGGTCTGTCATGCACAGGTCATTGTCGATGGTCTTTGGAATCCCTATAATTTTCACATCACTGTTGATTTTTTTTGCATAATCGGATAACTTTAATACGGTATCCATCGAATCATTTCCACCGATGTAAAAGAAAGCTTTTATAGAAAGCTTATCGAATTGGTGGAAGATGTATACATATGGTGAATCATCATCCTTGTAATCAGGGAGCTTGTGGCGGCATGAGCCAAGATACATGGCAGGTGTGGTCTTAAGCTTTTCAAGATTAGCATCATCTGCAAAAATATCTGACAGATTGAGATAATTCTCATTTAATATGCCGAGTATTCCGTTTACGGCGCCATAGCAGATATCGTATTTCTCAGAGCTTTTTACTCCTGCGATGACTCCTGCAAGGCTTGCGTTGATTGCAACAGTTGGGCCGCCTGACTGGGCGACGATACAGTTTGACTGATTCATTGTAATCTCCTTATTGTGTATTTTAACTATTCTCTTCTGTAAGAATAGTTATGATATAATTTGAAAATGACTACTGAAGGCGCATGGCATATGCACCGCATAATCATATAGATTGTAGTATCAAACATTATTTTTAGCAAGGGTTAAAATGAAAAATATGAATAAATACGAGAATTGCTTATTGTGTCCCAGAAAATGTGGCATAAACAGAAGCACCGGACAAACAGGTGTATGTGGCGTTTCATCTGAAATAAAGGTGGCGCGAGCAGCGCTTCATTACTGGGAGGAGCCGTGCATATCAGGAAAAAGAGGAAGCGGGGCAGTTTTTTTCTCAGGCTGCAGCCTGCACTGCGTGTTCTGCCAGAACAGGGAGATCTCTGACGGAAAAGCGGGAAAGCTAATCAGTAAAGAGAGGCTGAGTGATATCTTTATGGAACTTGCTGACAAAGGCGCAAATAATATCAATCTGGTCACACCGGGGCAGTATATCCCTGATATAGTGTGGGCGGTAAACGATGCAAAAAGCCGCGGCATGAAGCTTCCTATTATATACAATACGAGCGGATATGAAAATGTGACAGAGCTAAAGCTGCTTGAGGGTATAGTGGATGTGTATCTTCCGGATTTTAAATATATGGACAGTACGCTTTCGGCAAGGTATTCAAGGGCAAAAGATTATCCGTCTGTCGCAAAGCAGGCGCTTTCAGAGATGGTCAGGCAGCAGCCGGATGTCGTGATTGACGATGCGACAGGACTCATACAAAAGGGCGTTATTGTGCGACAGCTTCTACTGCCGGGACATGTGAATGATGCAAAGGCTGTACTTAAGTACCTGTATGATACATATCATGATCACGTATATATAAGCATGATGAGCCAGTTTACGCCGATTGCACTAAAGGATTATCCTGAGATAAACCGCACAGTGACAAGGAGAGAGTATGAAAGGCTTGTTGACTATGCCCTTAAAATAGGAATCACGAATGCATTTATACAGGAGGGTGACGTGGCAAAGGACAGCTTCATTCCGGCATTTGACTGTGAGGGAGTATAATATTTACCGTTTTTCTTAATAAAATAGTAAGAATTGGCAGGCAAAAATGACTGGATTTTGTGACGCCGGTGTAGTACTATGGTTATGTGATATTTTTTAACTGTGAAGGTACTGAACAGTTACGATATTTTGTTATTACTCACATCCCGGTGTGACAGATGATAATGTTTTTAATCACACAGGATACATCATTCAATAGAGGATACAGTGATGAAAAATATAGGAGAACAGCAGATAATAATTGAATGTCCGAATACTATCTTTCATCTATACATTGACAGTGAGGATGAGCTTTCAAAGGTTAAGGTGTTTATGAACAATATGAAGAATGTTGATTCGATAAGTCTGCATGATATATACAACTGGTGCAACAGACAGCATGTGCAGTACACGACGACATTTAATTATGACAGTAAAATGACCTTGACAGAAATGATAAAATCCTACATATTTTACTTCAAACAGAAGCTTAGATATGTAAATAATAGTGATAGGATGATAGAAACATGAGATACCCTGAATTTCTAAAGGATAGAGGAACAATAGGCTTTGTGGCGCCTTCGATGGGCTGTACAACAGAGCCGTACAGGAGTGCCTTTGACAATGCCATTAAAAGGTTTCACAGCATGGGTTATAAGACGATAGAGGGACCTAACTGCAGGTGCGACAGTGGCATAGGTATCAGCAATACACCTAAGAAGTGCGCAGAAGAGCTGAATGAGAGCTATGCTTCTGCTGATAGTGATGTGCTTATATCCTGTGGTGGTGGCGAGCTGATGTGCGAGGTAGTGCCTTATATTGATTTTGAGCGCGTGAAACAGTCAAAGCCGAAATGGTACATGGGCTATTCCGACAACACAAATTTCACATTTTTGGAGGCTACTATTGCAGATACAGCAGGTATTTACGGGCCGTGTGCGGGCAGCTTTGGCATGGAGGTGTGGCATGAGTCACTTACCGATGCATTTAATCTGCTTTGTGGCAGGAAGCTTTCATTTACCAATTACCCTATGTGGGAGAAGGAATCGATAAAGGATGAGAATGCTCCGTTTGTGGGCTACAACCTGACTGAAAAGTCGTGCATCAGCTCTATTCCTGCGGTGGCAAAGGAAAGCAGGCTTACCATGAGAGGCAGGCTGCTTGGTGGCTGCATGGATTGTCTTATCAATCTGCTTGGCACATCGTTTGACCATGTAAGGGAATTTAATGAGCGCTACAGTGATGATGGTATCATATGGTTCATTGAGGCTTGTGACCTTAATGTGATGGGCATGAGAAGGGCTATGTGGCAGATGAAAAATGCAGGATGGTTTTCAAATGTAAAGGGCTTTCTTATCGGACGCCCGGCGCACTTCGGAGAGGAAATGTTTGGCATAGACCACAGACAGGCGCTTTCATCACTGCTTAGAGAGTTTAATGTGCCAATCATCATGGATCTGGATATAGGTCATATGTCGCCGATGATGCCTGTGGTATGCGGAAGCATGGCAGATGTCAGCTTCGACGGAAGCAACTTTACAATTTCGTATGATATAGAGCAGTAGATTGGAGGAAAAATGATTAGATTAATAAAGAAAAAAGCAAAGAGTATTGTATGTAGCGTGCTTGCTGCGGTTACACTGTTTACGATGAATCCGGCAGTATTTGCAACAGAGACAGCTACGCAGACTGATACAGTTTCAAGCGTTGATGTATCAGGCAGTGACAGCAGTGACGCAGCTGATAAGAGTAACACAGACAGTACTGCAGACAGCACAACTACAGCCGGCAGTGAGGCAAACGACAAGGTGACCATCAGCAATAATGATAAGCCATACTTAAGTCTTGGAGCAGACCTCACACCGGATCAGAGAGCGACAGTGCTTGGATTTATGGGAATCGAGCTCACTGATCTGGACAAATACGATGTAGTCTATGTAAATAATGATGAGGAGCACAAGTACCTCGATTCATACATCAGCAAGAGCGAGATTGGCACAAGGTCACTTTCCTCAGTACTCATTACGGAGGATAAAAAGGGTGCGGGTCTTAGTGTTTCCACGCACAATATCAATTACTGTACGGTAGGAATGTACAAGAATGCGCTTGCCACAGCAGGCATAGCTGATGCTAAAATCATAGTCGCAGGACCATTCCCTATTTCCGGAACGGCAGCACTTGTAGGCACGCTAAAGGCATACGAGGAGATGACAGGCAAGAAGCTTGACGACAAGGTGACAGACGCAGCGATGGATGAGCTTGTCACAACAGGAGAGCTCAACAAGAGCATTGACGGCGATTCGCAGGATATCGAGGCAATGATTGCAGACCTAAAGAAGCAGCTTGCCGATGGAAGGCTCAAGGATGAGAGCCAGATAAAGGATGCGATAAAGGAGGCTGCAAAGGATTACGACCTGAAGCTTTCTGATGATGATATTGCAAAGCTGACATCGCTTCTTATGAAGCTTAAGGATGCTAATATCGACTGGGATTCAGTCATCAACCAGGCACAGGACTGGGCATCAAAGCTTGGCGATAAGATAAATGACTCGGGCTTCTGGGAAAAGCTTGGCAACTTTTTCATGGATTTATGGGATAAGATAAAATCCCTGTTCAGCTAGAAAAGCTACAGGAGACAGTAAGAATAAGCAGAATATGAATCAGGCAACTCCCTGAAACGTAAGCATGAGCTGCACGTTTCAGGGAGTTTTTATATCATTAATAAAAAAATAATAAATTTCTGCCGAATACATTGATACAAAGGTCATATTCTATTATAATTAAATGGATAATGGATTAATGTAAACAATGCACATAAGAAAGATGGGATTTGATGATAAAGATAAATAAATTTCTGGCAGCCTCTGTCGTTACATTGTCATTAGCTGCATGTGACCTGGCACCATACAGCAGCATGGCAGTCTATGCGGATCAGGCGGCTAAGGTTGTGTGTGATGAGAGATACTGGGTAGCGGCGAGAAGCGGACCGGGCACAGAGTATGAGCTGGAGCACAAGCTTTCAAACGGCAAGGATATTACTATTCTTGAGCAGACTACAGGTGCAGACGGCAAGGTGTGGTACAAGGCAAAGTACAATCTGGCAGCAAATAACGAGGAGTGTGTAAGCTATATCAGGTCTGATTTTGTATCAGCAGGTACCGGCACAGCTGCATCAGACAATGCGCAGACAGGGGATGCTTCAGCAGACACCGGCAATGCGGATGCCATACAGCAGAATAATGAGGAACAGCTTGCCCTTGCAACCGCATCGGGAGCATATGCTACAGGTACGATTACAGGTGGCAATGTGTATGTCCGCAATGCAGCAGGCACATCCGGAACTACCAAGGTTGTCTCACTCAACTGGAACCATCAGGTTGACATAATTGGAGAGACCAGGGTAAACGGTGTGGTCTGGTATAATGTCAAGGGTACTTTAAACGGCAAGGCATTTACGGGCTGGACTATCAGTACATACATAAAGGTGACATACAATAATAGCGGAGACAATACTGATTTTGTCACGGCTATGAAGAATGCAGGCTTTCCTGACAGCTATATTCCAAACCTTACAGCTCTTCACAATAAGTATTCAAGCTGGACATTTGAGGCTGTAAATACAGGTTTGAATTGGGATACGGTGATTGAAAATGAAAGTGTAAACGGACTTAATCTGGTATCCAAATCAGCAGACAATGCCAAGAAATCCACAGCTGCCGGAGCATATAACTGGTCAACAAATACGTGGGTTGAGTACGAACCGGGATGGGTGTCAGCAAGCAGTGCCTATATTGCTTATCTCATGGATCCAAGGAATTTTCTTGATGAGACCAATATTTTTCAGTTTCAGAGTCTGGCATACAGTCCGAATGAGGCACTTGAAGGTGTCAAGTCCATAGTAAAAGGCACATTTATGGAGGGAACAAAGACCTATTCCAACAATGGTGAGAAAATCAATTATGCAAGCACATTCATGGATGTGGCAAAGAGCAGTGGAGTAAGTGCATACCATATAGCATCGCGCATAAAGCAGGAGCAGGGACAAAAGGGAACGAGCCCTCTTATTTCGGGTACATATTCCGGATACGAAGGATATTATAATTATTTTAATTTTAGTGCAACCGGAAACACGAAGGATAAGATTTATAAAAATGGTCTGTCTTTTGCCAAGAAGCAGGGCTGGAATACAAGAGTAAAGTCCATAAGCGGCGGAGCTGTAAAGGTGGGCAGCAATTATATAAATAAGGGTCAAAATACACTGTATTTTGAGAAGTTTAATGTAGTAAATACAAGCTCGCTGTATTTCCATCAGTACATGGGCAATGCCACAGCGGCTCTTACTGAGGGACAGAGTCTGGCTAAAGGATATTCAGACAAGAATCAGGCTTTTGTATTTAAAATACCTGTATACAACAATATGCCATCGTCAGCAGTGGGCTTCGATAAAGCTGGTGATACCAATAACTATCTGCAGTCGCTTGCGATAAGTGGTGTAACACTCACACCGGCCTTCAATGGAGCGACAACAAGCTATTCAGCAGTTGTTTCAAATGCTATAAGCTCAGTGACTGTTTCGGCAGATGCAGTTTCAGGAAACAGTGGTGTTTCAGGCACAGGAAGCTATTCGCTTGCTGTCGGAAATAATACAATTAAGGTAAAATGCAAGTCGCAAAGCGGTGATACAAGAACATACACTATCAATATAAACAGGCAGGCGGCATCTGTAAATAATGCAGGTGGCAATAATAATCAGAACAATAATAACCAAAATAATACAGATGTAAACATAACATCAGGTAAATACAGTATAGGTACTTATATTACAGGCATTGAGCCTGGAACCGGTGCAGCTGATTTTGTGAAGAATATAGCAGTATCAGCATCAGGTACTGTAAAGCTTCTGACAAGCTCAGGCTCAGAAAACAGCGGAAAGATTGCAACAGGCAATAAAGTGGCTGTTTATGATGCTTCAGGTAATCTGAAAAAGACATACGATATTGTTATATATGGAGATATCAATGGTGATGGTGCTGTAAATGCTCTTGATATGATTAAGCTCAACAGACATATCTTAGGAAAGGGAACACTCACAGGTGCTTATCTGGAGGCAGCTGATGCTAACAGAAAGGGTGATGGTGGAAATGCCCTTGATATGATAATCATGAACAGACACATACTGGGCAAATCAAAGATATCGCAGAATTAGAAATGTGAGGAAAGATATGAAGAAATTATTTGGATGTATATTATCACTTGTTGTGGCAGTGATGCTTGTTTTCACACCTGCCGAGCATGTATATGCGCAGGGACTTGGTCTCAGTGTCAGCTCAAGCTCTGTAGCTGTTGGAAAAACAGTTAAGGTGACTGTTTCCATGCCGTCCGGATATTTTGGTACTGTAGTTATCTCAAGCTCTGACGAGGGAGTACTGAGTAACGGAGGAGATGGTGTGGCCAATATTGGTGACGCCGCAGGATATCCCACATCGCAGTCATTTTCATTTACGGCGAAGGCTGCAGGAAGCTGCACTATAAAGGCATATTGTACAGTTGTAGGAGATGCAGAGGGTAACGATGCCGGAGGTACAATTACCGGTGCCAGCACGAAGGTGACGGTAAAAAGTGCTTCATCAAACAATGATTCAAACAGCAACAAGGATAACAAGGACAATTCCGGCAGCAATACCGGCAATGACAACAATGCAAATAAAGATAATGAAAACAAAGAGGAAAAGAAATCCTCAAACGCATCTCTTGGTTCGCTTGTTATCTCAGCAGGTACGCTTTCCCCTGAGTTTTCTGCTGCGACAAAGGATTACACAGCTACAGTAGATTACAGCTGTTCAAGCCTTGCGGTTACAGCAAATCCGGCTGATTCCAAGGCGAGTGTGACATCGGTCACAGGCAATGATTCACTTGAGGTTGGAGAGAATACGGTCAGCGTTGTTGTGACAGCAGAGGACGGCAGCACAAGCACATACAATATAGTTGTTACCAGAAGAGCCGAGGATGATCCGGAGAATGCAGATAAGCAGGATAACTGGAAGAAGTTTGATATAAATGGCACAGAGTGGACTATGGTAAATGACATTCCGGAGGATGTTGTTCCTGAAGGCTTTGAGCACTCAAAGACAGTGATTGACGGACTTGAATACAATACCCTTCATGGCACCTTTGGTGATATCACGCTTGTGTATTTACAGTCGGAAAGCGGCAATGGGCTTTTTGTATATGATGCAGCACAGAATGCAGCATATGAGTTTGTCCGTATCAATTCAGAGTCGCATTTTATAGTGGTTTTACTGCCTAAGGTGGATGATGTGCCTGAGGGATATAATGAGATATCGCTCTCCATAGAGGGCAAGGGTGTGGCAACAGCCTACCAGACCAAAGCCGAAAAAACCGATGATCAGACAAAGGATTTTTACCTCGTATATGCCATAAATGACAATGGTGAGAGTGGCTGGGATACATATGATAGCGTAGATGGCACATATATGAGAACCGAGCTCAGTACACCTACAGTGGCACAGGAGGAAAACGATACAACAAAGAGCGAGCTTGTCCCGGGAATTGCCAATAAATATCTTGTTTTAGCTGCAATACTGGTTCTTGTTATCGTTATTCTGTTACTGTTGCTTATTGTATCAGCTGTGAAAAACAGAAAATATAAGGCAAGGGACTATCATGATGACGATGATGATGTAGATGATGCAGCAGAAGATGTATCAAATGAAGCTTTGGAAGAAACAACTGATGAAACTGCGGACGAGATAGCAGATGAGCTGGAAGAAGAGGTTACAGAAGAGCCGTTAGATGAAGTGGCAGAAGAAGTTGCAGAAGAGTCGGTGGATGAAGTGGCAGGAGAAGCTGCAGAAGAGTCGGCAGGTGAAGCCGCAGAAGAAACAGCGGAAGGTGCTGCGGATGAGCAAAAGATGGCTACGGATGAAAATATATCAAATGCATCATATGTCGGAAGAACCGTAGAAATCACATCCGATTTAAAGAAAGCTGCTGAGAATAAAAAATCAGATTTTGATTCAAAAGAAGAATCAAAAGAGGCTTCAAATCAGGAGAATGCTGCAGATGATGATACCTTGAAGAATCAGGTTCAAATGGCACTTGATGGCTTTGTCAATGAGGGAAATAAGCCGTCTGAGACTATAGACAGCAGTGCAAGGGATGACAATGAAGATGACAGCGAAGATGATGATTTGCAGTTCATCGACTTAAATTAGTGGATATGACTGGAGGATATGACTTGAAACCATATACAAGTAAGGCTAAAAAAGCAATAGATTTGGCTGCACGTATATCAAAGAAAATGAATTACAGCTATGTTGGAACAGAGCACATACTGGCTGGCCTTATAAAAGAGGGCACCGGTGTGGCAGCTGAGGTTCTAACAGCCTGCAATGTGGAATATGATAAGCTTATTTCGATGATTGAAGACCTGATTTCACCGGGGGATAACATCGAAGTGATGGACAGGGATGGCTATTCACCAAGGACACAGAGAGTATTGGAGCGTGCATCGGAGGAAGCCGATAGATTTGAGTGCAATGAGATAGGTACAGAACATTTGCTGATGGCTATAGTACTGCAGGGAGACTGTGCAGCTGCAAGACTTTTAAACACCATGGGTGTTAACAGTCAGAAGATGTTTATAGATATTCTTGGTGCGATGGGTGAGGATCCGTCTGCATACAGGGATCTGATGAAAAGCTACAATACATCATACAATTCTGCGACTCCTGTATTAGATCAGTATTCCAGAGATTTGACAGATATGGCAGAGGCAGGGCTTCTTGACCCTGTTATAGGCAGAAAAAAGGAGATGGAGCGCGTTATCCAGATACTTTGCCGCCGTGGCAAAAACAATCCATGTCTGATTGGAGAGCCGGGAGTGGGCAAGACCGCTATAGTAGAAGGACTTGCACAGGATATAGTCAGTGGCAATGTTCCGGATATTCTTTTGGGAAAGAGACTGGTTTCTCTAGA
>ERZ773190.3038-NODE-3038-length-11882-cov-2.785237_pt1 | contig 11882 bp, 10 predicted proteins | sample MGYA00511111_ERZ773190 | MGnify/ENA primary metagenome ERZ773190 (study PRJEB29015, sample SAMEA2737777) | human gut metagenome | biome: human gut; feature: human-associated habitat; material: faeces | place: China | collected 2012 ... | reverse complement strand
TCGTTCCATTCCTCTGGCGGAATAGAAAACAATGGAAGAACTGCTCCCGTCCAGATTCTCACCGCTGAGTCTTAAGACATTTGCATTTTCATAATAATCAAAGCGGTACCAGGTATAAAGCACGGTCCAATAAAACTGGATCTTTTTGGCCCAGCTTTTTCTTTCTTTTTCCGTTTTCGGCATACCGTCCAATGGAAAAATATCAATAAAAATGCCGCAGTTATATCCCGCCTTTTTATCTTCTTCATTGCAGCCGCAGGTCTTGCTGTTTCGGATCTGGGCGTGGCCGCGAAGATAATTTTTCTCTGTATACACAGTCTGGAGCACCAGATCTTCTTTCAGCCATTTCGGGGCGATCTGCACAAATTTATCATAATCTTCCCGCAGCATTACCAGGTCAATATCGTCATCCCATGGAATATATCCTTCATGGCGGATGGCACCGATCAAGGTTCCGCTGTCAGCAAAATATTTAAGGCCATTGGCTTTGCAGATGCGCTCCACCTCATCTAACATTTCCAGCTGTACCGCCCATACACGCTTCGTTTTTTCATCTACCGTGTATCCGCAGCGTATTTCCTCTTTATAAAATTCCGGCTTTTCTCTCAGCATGTCCCAATAATCAATCCTTCCAAACTGTTTTTATCTCACATAACATGGCATTCCTGTGATTTTTTTATGGCTGTCCCGTCAGCCGCCTGTATATTTTCCCTAAATACTGATACAGGAACGGATCACGCATTACCAGAAGCACCAGGAAATACACCACTGCGCCTGCACCGATCTGAATAAAAGTGGTAATAGGTCCCAGGCCCCGGACCTGTTCCAAAAACTGCCCCGTCCACACTACAGTTCCTAACATAACTACAGCTGCCACAAGCCGTTTCCAGCCATATCGCACCAGCATTCCCGGCTTTATAAAATCTCTTCCCAGCCACAGATAAAGGGAGGTGATAAAACATTCTGCTGCTACTGACGCTGCTGCTGCTCCCAACGCTGCAAAATGAGGGATCAGAAGGAAATTTAAACAGGCATTGACCATAGCTCCTGCTACGATCACTTTGCCGCTCTGGGCCCTTTTTCCACCAGGCGTTAAAATCTGGCTGCCGATGCAGTCACTTAAACCTACCACCAGCACCAGAGGACTGCATACATACATTAAAAATGTCACCGGCAGATACCCGTTTCCCAAAAACCAGGGAATAAACTGGGCTGCGATCCCCGCCAGACCCAGCATAATAGGCATTGCCATTAAAAGGACAAAATCCAGTGAGTCCTGGAAACGCTTATGGATCTCTTCCATCCGTCCAGTTCCAAATAAATAGGACATACGGGCGGACATAACTGCATTAAAAGACATGATCAGTATTTTCGCCATATTCACAAAACCGGTGGCATATTCATAATAACCGTTCTGCGACTTATTTTCCCCGGAAAACCAGCCAAGCATAGTCTTATCCAAAATGGTATAGACGGAAGTAGCGATGGTAGGGATAAAATACACCAGGGTCTCTTTTAAATGGCGCAAAGGACGCAGTTCTTTTAAAACCGGCTTTTCCACCTGCCCCTTTAAATATCCCCACATGGAAATATTTCCCAGAAGTCCGGTTGCCGCAGTCAATGCCACATACAGCAGAAGATCTTCTTTTTCCCGGATAAATAAAAACAGCATGGCAATGCCCACAAGCTTCACTGCCGTATTTCGCAAAACGATCAGGGAATACTGCTCCAGCCCCCCAAAAAACCAGGAAATATCAAAAGCAACTGCCAGCAGTGTCATCGTCAATACCACATAATAAGGCCTGTATTCCCTGGCAAAGCCGATCACAAACAGCCAGATAATAAGACATGCTGCGGTCGTTGCCATACAAAGCACCTCGATCTCCCAGAAAAGCCGGCTGCGTATCTTTATCTCATCTCTGTGTCTTGCGATCTCCCTCTGCCCATAAGAAGCCGTTCCCAGAGCCGCCAGTATGGCAAAATACTGGACTACGGAATTGGTATAACTCTGTACTCCCGTTCCATCTGCCCCCAGAACGCGGGAAATATACGGGGTCGTGATAAATGGGGTGATCAGCGTCATCACCTGGTAAATTAAATTGTATATATAGTTTTTCCGAACACTGGGTGCTTTTGCCATAAGATCTTCTCTATACTCCATTTATATTTATGTTCTCTTAAAATCTTTTTTGTCTCTTGGCTCATTATACCCATGGAAACCTTTTTAAGCAAGGCAAAAAATCCGCAACAATGCCAGTACCGGCATTATTGCGGATTTTCCAGATAAATCTGTCTGCAATGTTCTAATCTTCCATCATATGATCGTATTTCTCTCTTGTTTCTTCCCGTTCCAGATTGAGCACATAAGAAAGACCTTTTAATTTCGTATTCAGGATCAGTTTTTTCGGAAATTCGCAAGCCTCTAACATTTCCTTTGCCCGATCCAGGTTTCCTATATCGTAAAATATGTGAGCATCACTGTCCACGATCACCGGCACCTTGTATTTTTTACAGAAAGACAGCATAACCGGAAGATTTTTGTCTGCATTCAGTCTGCCGGTACGGGGAGAAAAAGAGCTGTTGTTTACTTCCAGCGCCACTTTTTCTTTTGCTGCCGCTTTTACCAGTTTTTCATAATCCAGAGGAAAACGGTCATCATCTGGATGTCCGATGATCTTCACATATGGATTTTTCATAGCTCCGATCAATGCATTGGTATTTTCCTCTCTGGTTCCTGCTTTTACACAGGGAACATGAAGACTGGCGATCACATAGTCCATTTTCTTTAAAACAGCTTCTTCCGCATCCAGTTTTCCTTCCAGATCTATGATATTGGCTTCCATACCGGTAAAAATACGGACTCCCAGTATTTTCTCTTTGATCGCCTTAAAATTAGTAAAATAAATAGGCTGCGCAGATCCCGGCATGGCACTGTAGTGATCTGATGTTCCCATGGCTTTTAATCCTTTGGCCGCTGCCTCTTCTATATTTTCTTTTAATGTGCTAAATGCATGACCACTGGCCACTGTATGTGTGTGAAGGTCAAATAACAGCTTCATTTTTTATTCCTCTTTTCTTATGATGCCTGGTAAACCAGCTTTACCTGTTCTCCCGGCTCATACTGTTCTCTGCTTCCTGCGTATACCGTAAATGTATCTTCCCCGCATTTTAAGGAATAATGGATCTCCCTGCCGCTGTACTGCCTGTTGGTTACAGTTGCCGGAATACCTTTTCCTTCTTTTACAATGTGAAACTGCTCCGGACGTACAGGAAACAGACCATGGTTTTTAAAAGCCTGTGCTACTTCCGGTCCATCATATATAAGGGACTGATCCATTACTTTAAAATAGGAATCATTCCATTGTCCTCTGACAAAATTACATTTGCTTACAAAGGACGCTGCAAATTCAGTCTGTGGATGTAGATAGATCTCCTCAGGTGTTCCTACCTGTTCTATCTTTCCATTTTTCATAATGAGGATACGATCTGCCATGGCAAGAGCCTCGCTCTGGTCATGGGTCACATAAATAATGGTCGCCCCGGTCATACGGTGAACATCCTGGATCACCCGGCGCATACTGATCTTTAATTCTGCATCCAAAGCACTTAAAGGTTCATCCATTAAAAGAATGGATGGCTTTCCCACAATGGCTCTTGCAAGAGAGACTCTCTGCCTTTGTCCACCGGAAAGTTCTCCCGGATACCGGTCTTCATAAGGCTTTAATCCCATATTTTCAATGGCTGCATCTACGGCTTCTTTTTTCTGTGCCTCTGTCAGGTGTTTCTGCTTTGGACTCTTCATTGGAAATTCTACATGCTGGCGCACTGTCATATTGGGCCACAAAGCAAATGACTGAAATACCATTCCCAGGTCACGCTGCTCTACCGGAACCATTTTTCCATTTCCGGAATAGATCACATCATCCATCCGTATCTTTCCCTCTGTAGGTTTTGCAAATCCGCCGATCGCCCGCAAAAGAGTGGTCTTTCCACAGCCGGAAGGTCCTAAAATAGCCAGAAACTCCCCATTTCGTATTTCCAGATCAATGTCATTAAGCGCCAGTGTTTGCCCGAACCTCTGGGTTATATGCTCTAAATAAAGACTCATGTTCTTTTCCTCTCTTCTTTTTTTCTGCCGGTTTTAAAGCCACCAGACAGTAACCTGTAAGAACCATTACAACGATCACAGCTGACATAGCTGCCGACAGATTGTAATCTCCAGACTGCTGGAAGTTAAAAATAGTAAGTCCTATGGTCTTTGTTCCTGCACTTGCAAGCATAGATGACAAAGTAAGTTCTGTAAGTGATGATACAAAGATCAAAAAGGAACCGGATAAAATAGGACGTACCAGCATAGGAAGCAATACCTGCTGCCAGAGAGCTCTTTTGCCTCTGCCACAGGCACGTACTGCTTCTTCCAGTTCCGGGTTCACAGACATAAGAGCTGTGGTGCTCTCTTTGATCTGAAGGATCAGATATCTGGTTATATAAGCGATCACCAGGATCCATATGGTTCCGTATACTCCCGGACGGATCCCGGGAAGCGGCTCTACCCAGTGGAAGATCATTGCCAGAGAAAGAACGATACCTGGAATGGCATAGGTCAGAGAAGCACATTTTTCCATGGTCACAGCCCCTTTACTGTTTCTTCTCACTTTCATATAGGCTGCTGCAGTTCCCACAACAATACAGACTCCACAAGTCACAAGTGCCAGAAGGATACTGTTTCTGACAGCGGCAAGAACACCTCTGTTTGTAAATACAAAAGCAAAATTTTTAAGGGACAGATTATCCAACGTCATTTTCAGGCCATATGTTTTTAAAAATGCGCTTTTTATCATTACCAGAATGGGAACCAGATTTAATACACCTAATGTTCCCAACAGCCCCCATTCTAATAGCCTCCGTTTTGGTCCTTCCAGCTCAATACGTACCGAATAATCTTCTTTAATGCTTTCTGATTTTCCATTTTTTCCCACTAATGCTGTTTCCATCAATGTACCGCCTACTGCGATCACAGATAAAAGAACAGAAAGAGCTGCTGCCATAGGGAAAGCGTCTGGTCCAAATCCAATTGCTTTTTCATAAATATAGGTGCTGAGCACCGGGATGCCAGAAGAGATACCTAAAAATGCCGGCACAGAGAAGTTATCAATGGCTGATAAAAACGCCAGAAGCCCGCCTGCAATGATCGCAGGAAGCACCTGCACCAGATCCACATGGACCAGTGTATAAGAAAGACCAAATCCGCAGGCTCTGGAAGCCCATTCCAGGTCTCTTGGAATACGCCGAAGCATATGGATCACGCTCATGTATACAACAGGGATGTTGCAGATACCGATCACCAGTAAAATACCGCCAATGGAATAAATATTCACCGGACCGATCCCCACTGCCCCAAGGATCTGGTTTACGATCCCTTTTTTACTTAAAAATCCGCTCCAGGAAAGAGTAATAATATAAGAGGGGATAATGAAAGGAAGCAGCACCAGTAATTCTAAAAGCCTTTTTCTTTTTATATTGGTATAAGCTGCTGCCGGAGCCAGTCCGCTTCCTGCCACGATGGCGATCATGGTAGAGGAAGCAGCGATCAGGATCGTATTAAAGATCGCTTCTCTGGTCCGTTTTTCCTGTAACAGGACCTGATAATTAGAAAGTCCATAACCATCGCTTCCTTTCAGGCTCATAAACAGCAAACGGACGATCGGCGCTATAAATACCAGGAAGACTCCCAGGTAAAACAGCAGCAGACCTGTACTGCCTAAGACTTTTTTATGTTTCATAACAATGCTGCCCCTTTCTGCCTGTATACCTGCTGTTACTGGAAAATCTCAGAAAATTTCTCTTTATCTGCGTCACGGCTGCTGTAAAGTTCTTTTGTATCAGCACTGATGGTCTTGATCTGATCAATGGATTTTAATCCTTCTGGTGCTGCTACACCCTCTTTTACAGGTGTATAACCAATAGAAGCTGCCAGTTCCTGACCTTCATCAGAAAGAACGAAATCTACAAATGCTTCTGCTGCATCCTGGTTCCTGGAGTCTTTTAACACACCAATTGGTTCGGTAATGGCTGGTGAACCTTCTTCCGGATAAACAAACTCTACCGGGGCACCATCATTTTTAGAACGTTTTGCCATGTAATCGACCAGGATACCGCAGGACTTTTCTCCTGCCACTACTGCCTTCTGTATTGCTCCGTTTCCTTTATCTACTGTAATTCCGTTATCCTTTAATCCCTGGAAGAAATCCCAGCCTAATGTTTCATTGCGGCTGAGTACCCCCAGATTGTAAGCTGCCGCACCGGAATACAACGGGCTTGGCATGATCACTGCATCTTTAAATGCCTCTCCTGTCAGATCTGCAAATCCCTTTGGCGCATCTTTTACCAGATCTGTGTTGTATGCAATACCTGTTGTGATCACCTTTGTTCCTGTATACATATGGTCTTTATCAATGTATTCTTCCGGAATGCCTTTCAGTTCCGGTGACTCATAAGGTAAAAGCATATCCTGTTCTTTTAAAGTTTCAAATGTAACACTGTCTGCTACTAAAAGCACATCTGCCTGAACAGCACCTGCTGTCTGCTCTGCCAAAACCTTGCTGACTACTTCTTCTGTTCCGGAACGGAATACATCTACTGTTACATCCGGGCACTCTTTGTTAAAGCCATCGATCAGCTTCTGTGCATCTTCCTCCGGCTGGGAAGTATATAATGTGATCTTTCCGGAAACATCTTTCTTTTCTGCCTCTGTGGAAGCTTCTGTCGTCTCTGCCTTTGCCTGTGTAGCCGGTTCTGCTGTGGTCTTGGCAGGTGCTGCTGTTGTTTCTGTTTTATCAGTCTGTCCGCTGCATCCTGCAAGTCCCATAACTGCTGCTGTTGTTAAGATTAATGCCATTTTCTTATTCATTTTTAAAGTCCTCCGTTTGTTTTTAAAAAAGCTGTATTTTCTGTAAATGTATGAAAATCCCTGCTGTCATCATAGCCTTCTGTTACCAGAGGGAGTCCATATGCTAAAAGTTGTGGAAGCATTTCTTTAAATGAAAAATCACCGTTTTCTAAAGGAGTATGGTAACATTTTCCTTTCCGGTTGCTGATATGTATCTTGGAGATCCGTTTCATCTGGTCTAATATGTGAAATGGTTCTTCTTCGCTGTCACAATGTGCTATATCCAGAGTATAAAAAAACTGTTTTTTTCTGCTTCCTGCTGCTTCTTCCATACTCTGTGCATCTGTTACAAATTCTTTTGGGATCTTTTCCATGATCTCTAAAGAAACATCTACTCCGATCCGGTCAGAAAGCCTTCCGATCTGTTCTAACGAGTCCTGAAGAAGTTTCATGCTCTCTTCTCTTCGTCCCGGAAGTGTCATATGTCCCGGATGAACTGTCAGTTCCATTGCTTCTAACTCTGCTGCCAGCCTCATAGATGCTTCCACCTGTTTTATGGACATTTCCCGGATCCCCTGATTCATGGAAGCCAGATTTAAATCCCAGCTGCAGCTGTGTACACAGGTTCTTAAAGGGTATAATGCCTGAAGACGCAGATACTCCTGTGTGTCATACCCTCTTGCAAAAAACTGCTGCGCCCAAAGTTCGATTCCATCAAATCCATTGTCATATACCCGCTGAAACATTTCTTCCAGCCCGGCATTCCAAAGCAGAGTCGATGAAACAAATATCTGTTTCATATCCATGCCCCTTTCCTGTTGAACTGTTTGCATTATACGGTCTGGAATGTAAAATTCAAAAGCAGGGAAATGTAAAATATGAGTAATATTTTTCATTTATTATAATTATGAAATTTTATTTGCATTTATGATCACCAAATGATAAAATAACTCACATAGATAATCATTTTCAGCCATTCAGATCAAAAAAGGAGTTGTATTCTCAGATGCTTCAGGAATTATATGAACAATATAAAGATACATTTTCAAAATCGGACCATAAACTGATACAGTATCTTCTGCGAAACGAAGAACAGCTTCAGTATCTCACTTCAGAAGAACTTTCTGCACACACAGGCATCAGTCCTGCCACGGTTTCAAGATTTTGGAAAAAAATAGGATTTCAGAATTTAAAAGAACTGAAAATAAAGCAGCGGATCCAGGATACTGCCACTCCCAGTTCCCGCCTTACTTCTGCACTGAAGCGTTTTGAAGAAACCGCTTCCCTTACAGAAGACCTGAAAATGCATTTTGGAAATAATACAGCAAAAACGCTGGACCGTATGGATCCAGCACTTCCAGCCCGTGCAGCAGACCTTTTACTGCAGGCACAGCATGTTTATATCTATGCCCCGGATGCTTCCTGCGGACTGGCATCCATTTTTTGTTATCGCGCAAGACGATTGGGGATCCAGCCTGTTCTCTTAGAAGGTGGATCTGCCATTTATGAATATATGGTCAACATTACCGGCAATGATCTGGTCCTTCTTTTCAGTTTCTCACGTCTTTTAGGTGAAACACGGATCCTTTTAGATCACTGTAACAAGATAAACTGCCCGGTTATCCTTTTTACAGACCTTTTTGCGACTCAGGAAGAAATGCCGTCCAGACTGACTTTTTACTGCTATCGCGGCGAACCAAATGAATATCATTCTATGACGGTTCCTTTACTGGTCCTTGATCTGATCATTTTAAATCTGATGCAGGCAAGCAAAAACAGTCTCACCTCCAGCCATTATCTGGAGAAACTGCGGGCCGAATATGCACAGATCATACGGAGATGACCTCAGCCATTGACAAATCACCGTTTTTGTGCCTATTCTATACTTATAATGTAACCATAATAAATACAGATCCACAAATGATCATAAGGGGGAGTACAACTATGAAAAAGCCATTGGCTGTTCTTATCACTGCTTTCAGTCTTTCTTTGGGACTTACGCCTGCATTTACCGGAATATCCGGAAATCTGATTATAGAGGCTGAGGCACATCAAGGCCGGACTGATGCAAACGGCGGACATCATGATTATAAAAACAAAAGCGGTCTTGGAAGCTATCACTATCACTGCGGAGGCAATCCTGCTCATCTCCATCCAAACGGGGTCTGCCCTTATGCAGGCGGTTCTTCTGGTAATTCCGGCTCAGCTGGTGGTTCTTCCTCCAAAAATCCGTCTTCTTCCGGAAATCAAAATCAAACAGAAACAGCAGCCGCTCAGGTTTCTACTGGTTGGCAGAAAGATGATCATGGCTGGTGGTACCGCCTTTCTGCAGATACCTACTATGCTGACGGTATAGCTGACATCGACGGCGCCACCTATCTATTTAACAGTGACGGCTATATGCTTACCGGTTGGCAGCAGTTAAATGGACACTGGTACTATTTTAACGCAAGCGGTGCCATGGTAACTGGCGGACTGACCATAGATGGGAAATATTACTACTTTGACTCTGACGGCGTACTGGACGAGACAGATTACGATGCCGTAGATGAACCAGGAGACGAAACATCAGATGATGACACAGAATATGACTACGATTATGATTACGACTTAGAAGAATATTAACAGGCAAAGCACAAACTGTCGCAGGTTCATCTCAAACAGATGTTCCTACGGCAGTTTTCACTTTTTACATAAAAGCATATAGGATTCCTCTGTACCTCTTTTGAAATTCAGTCGAATTGACTACGATATAAGATACTTAATAGAAATAGATTCTGCCATTCAGGCAAAACGGCTCACATGATATGAGCCGGACTTTTTTATTCATAGAATTTATAATCATTGATCTTTATTTTGGCCATTAAAAACCAAACTCCTGCAATAACTGTTCCAGATATACAGGATCCTTCAGTGCACGCTGCAGATCATCTGCACGATCCGATGTCAGAAGGCAGGAATATAATTTATTCAGTCTGGTAGTAGCTTCTGCACGGCCTTTCTGTAAGCCTTCTGCACGACCTTCCTGTAAGCCTTCTGCACGACCTTCCTGTAAGCCTTCTGCACGACCTTTCTGTAAGCCTTCTGCATGGCCTTCTGCCAATCCTTCTGCCCACGCTTCTTCCCGGATCTCATCTGCATGTTCCTGAACATACTCTTTCATATACTGTTCAAACATCATATAGCGTTCCCCCATCTTCCGGCTTCTTTTGATCTGGCGCATGGACTCCTGAAGCCGTTTGACCAATGCATCTTCATAATCAGCTTCACTTCCAGCCAGATCAGCCTTAACAAAATCAAGTAATGCTACCAGTTCCTTTGGTATTTCCTCACGATTTTTTCCATTTGTATTAAGAAAAACAGTGCAGACTCCGTCACCAAATACATTTCCCGTTTCTTCACAGTATCTGCGGATGGTATAACGGCATTTTTTCTGCCCCAGGGGATCAAAGTTACAAATGAAAATGACATATGTGTCTGCCAGCTCTCCATAACTTTTCCCTTTTTCCAGCATTTCCACATCCATCTGACTGTGGTAATAACGGCTGCGTTTTTCCAGACTGTCTTTTTTCACCAGCTGCATCTCAATATCATAATGCGTCCTGTTTTCATCTTTTGCAAATACGTCCATGCGAATACTCTTACATTCCGGATTGAAAAAGAAACCATGTTCTGTGCTGATCTCAACTCTTTCAATCTGGATCTCCAACACACGTTCCAGGAAACATCGGCAGTTTTCTGCATCCATCATAACAGCTGCAAACATAAAATCGTCATGAAATACCAGTTCTTCCAGTGTTTTTTTACTCATTTTATTCCTCCATATTACAGAGGAATCCTATACTGGTAGATTATCATAATTTTCCTGTACATGCAATGGAATTCCCAAGAAAAATTATCCCCCTCCATTAAATAATGGTACGGTTGTACCCCCAAAAATCTTTCAATAAGTTTTTTTGACTTTTCCATATAAATTGCTTATGCTATACTGTAGTGAGCGTGCAAACACACACATTGAACACGGCGCGAAAGGAGCCTATCGTGAAATTCGCAGTTACAATCGTTACTTACAACCGACTGGAATTATTAAAAGAATGCATACAGCAGGTTCTGTCCCAGACAGTTCCCTTTTCTTATATTTGTATTGTAGACAACCACAGTACAGATGGTACTTCAGAATATCTGGACCAGCTGGCGGCTGGAACTGAAACCGTTTTCCCAAACGCCGGAAAACCGGAGTTTCACATCCTCCATCTTCCGGAAAATATCGGCGGGGCCGGCGGCTTTGCAAAGGGACTGGAAGATCTTGGAAAAACAGACTGTGACTGGATCCTGATCATTGATGATGATGCCATGATCGCAGCAGATTATATAGAACAGCTTCAGAAAGCCATTTTAAAAACAAACTACCTGGCTTATTCCGGCACTGTAACTACTTCCGGAGCCATTGATACCACCCACAGACGTTTCATCCAGTGTCCAAGACTGATGTTTTATAAGCCGGTACCGGAAGAGGAATATGCCAAAGCTTCTTTTGAATACGATATCAGCACCTTCTGCGGCCTGTTGGTAAACGCTGACATGGTACGAAAGATCGGCCTTCCAAAAACAGAATATTTCATCTGGTTCGATGATGCTGAATATACGTTGCGAATCACTAAGTCATGTCCAGGCGTTGAAGTGCTCGATAGCGTGGTATTGCATGATATGGGCGTGAACCAAGGCGTCAACTATTCCATGGTGAACGAGAAAAACGTGTGGAAGTTCTCCTACGGTGCGCGTAACGAGGGATCCTATCGCTACCATCACAGGAGCAAAGGAAACTATTTGATGTTTTGCTTGACCGTATGGAATGCCATGCGCCGTGGCCGTGTGGCAAAACCGTTGCGTCGGAAAATCTGCAAGCAGCTGGTTAAAGCTATTCGCTTCAATCCGAAGGTGGACTTCCCGCAGCAGTCTCAACACTAATACGGTGAAAAACCGAGAATTATAT
>ERZ773190.3027-NODE-3027-length-11909-cov-4.015691_pt1 | contig 11909 bp, 9 predicted proteins | sample MGYA00511111_ERZ773190 | MGnify/ENA primary metagenome ERZ773190 (study PRJEB29015, sample SAMEA2737777) | human gut metagenome | biome: human gut; feature: human-associated habitat; material: faeces | place: China | collected 2012 ... | reverse complement strand
ATGGATCGTTGCCAGATCGCCGGCTCTTTCCGCATCCTTCGCCTTGATGGCATTCAGGATCTCGTTATGCTCACCAATCGACTTGATCGCACGCTCTTCTGTCTTAACGGAAGTCCTTCTTGCAAGCTGTACATATTTGTGAAAATCTGAAAGCACATGATCCAGAATCCTGCTCTGTGATGCCTCATACAGAATCTGATGGAATCTTCCATCCAGCTCTGTCAGCTGATCGGAATGTCCTTTATCCATATGATACTCGGATAAAAGAATGATCTCATCCAGTTCTTCCAGCTGCTCCTGTGTAATATGTTCTGTTGCCCAACGGACGCATAATCCTTCCAGCATGGAACGAATCATATAAATATCATGTACATCCTTATCGGAAATACCGGTAACATAAGCTCCTTTATTTGGGATGATGTTCACCAGTCCCTCCAGTTCCAGCTGTCTAAGTGCCTCTCTTACCGGTGTACGGCTAACTCCAAGTTCCTTCCCCAATGTTGCTTCCCTGAGTTCGTCATTTTCTTCATACTTACCTTTCAGAATGTCATCTCTGATGGTCTGAAAAACCTGACTTCTCAATGAATACTCTTCCATTTTATCTCTCTCCTGAATTTCGTTAGATTGTAATCCCCTTTTCGTCACAGATTCTCTCAATCTCCCGGATTAGTTCCTGATCTGTGAGTACGGTCACACGGCCGGATTCATATTCCGCGTCAACCCACTTCTTCAATTCTACAACTAAAATGGAATTCTTGTCTACCTGTTTCTCATTTTTCAGGTGATAATATGTATTTATCCAGTGTGCAATGCCTGCAAGACCGGAAGTATTTGACACAGCAACCAGCGGTGGACGGTTCAGAAACTTGCCGGTATCAAACACATTGTAGATTTCTTCGTTCTTTAACAGTCCGTCTGCATGGATCCCCGCACGGGTTACATTGAAATTCTTTCCGACAAACGGGGTACGCGGCGGAATCTGGTATCCAATCTCTTTTTCATAATATTCTGCCAGTTCAGTAATCACCGTTGTATCCATACCATCCAGCGTTCCGCGAAGCTGCGCATATTCAAAAATCATCGCTTCCAGCGGCGTATTGCCGGTACGTTCACCGATTCCAAACAAGGAACAGTTCACACCACATGCTCCATAAAGCCAGGCCGTTGTTGAATTGTTGACTGCCTTGTAAAAATCATTATGTCCGTGGAATTCGATCAGTTCACTCGGTACACCTGCATGTACTCTGAGTCCGTAAATGATACCCGGAATGGAACGAGGAATCACAGCCCCCGGATAGTTGACTCCGTATCCCATTGTATCACAGACACGGATCTTCACCGGAATCTGATATTCTTCCATCAGATGCATCAGTTCCAGACAGAATGGAATGACAAATCCATAAATATCCGATCTGGTAATATCTTCCAGATGACATCTTGGACTGACACCGGTCTCCAGACATTCACGTATAACTGACAGATAATGTTCCATCGCCTCTCGTCTTGTCATCTTCAGTTTATAAAAAATATGATAATCCGAACAGCTTACCAGAATTCCGGTTTCCTTCATTCCCAGATCTTTTACCAGCTCAAAATCCTTTTTATTTGCACGGATCCAGCTTGTGACCTCCGGGAACTTATAACCTCTTTCCATACATTTATATACGGCATCACGGTCTTTCTTGCTGTATAAGAAAAATTCACTCTGACGAATCTTCCCCTGCGAACCTCCAAGCCTGTGCATATAATCGAAAATGGTTACAATCTGATCCGTTGAATAGGGTGCTCTCGACTGCTGTCCATCCCTGAATGTCGTATCCGTGATCCAGATCTCATCCGGCATACTGTGCGGTACAATACGATCATTAAACGCAATCTTCGGAATCTCATCATAATGAAACAGGTTCCGGAACACATTCGGTGTGTCCACGTCTACCAGCGGGTACATATGCTCCTCAAGTTGCAATAAATTTGTATGCTTATCCAGATAAACCTTTCTATTTTCCATAACCGTCACTCCCTGACCTGTATTTTTGTATTATTGTATACAACTATACCTTCGATGTCAACCCCATTTTCCTCATTTCGTGACTTTAACCCAGTATTTTATTCAATTAAAGTGCTAATTGGTTAAATTTCCATATTTTTCCATCTATATCTCCCGTCTTTAACAAGCACCCAATCACATTTGCAGTCTCTATCCCCTCTCCCTCACTATGAAGCAGTCCTGCCCTTTTAACCAATACCGTTCATTGGCCGGGCGAGAAAAAGAATCTCTTTCAATCCTATTTTGTGCAATGGAGATGAAACTCAAAAATTATGGAAGCCTCTGCTGACATAATTTTCGCCTTCAGAGGTTCATCGGAATGGTTTGCACAACCTGGATTGGAAGAGATTCTTTTTCTCGCCCGACCTAACAACCTTATTTTCAAAAAAAGACAGCCTCATCCCTCACCAGGGGATAAGACTGTCCTCTTAAACATTCTAATATAACTTCGCACTGATCAGCTTCGGTCTGAACCCGGCTGCCTCCAATGCCGCAATGATCCGGTTCTTATGATCGGTTCCAAATGCTTCCAGTGTCACACGAAGCTCCACAGCCGCATTTCGGTTAATACTTACAAACTGATTATGTTCCAGTTTGATCACATTTCCCTGCTCTTCTGCAATCGTCTGTGCCACTTTTACCAGTTCACCCGGTTTATCCGGAAGAAGTACCGATACAGAGAAGATACGGTCTCTCTGGATCAGTCCGTGCTGTACAACTGAAGACATGGTAATAACATCCATGTTCCCGCCGCTTAAGATAGATACTACTTTCTTACCTTTCAGATCCAGCTGTTTTAAAGCTGCAACGGAAAGAAGACCGGAGTTTTCTACTACCATTTTATGGTTTTCCACCATATCAAGGAATGCTCCGACCAGTTCATCGTCTTCTACAGTTACGATCTGGTCTACATTTTCCATGACGTATGGGAGATTCTGTTCCCCGACTTTTTTTACTGCTGTACCATCTGCGATCGTGTTGGCACTTGGAAGTGTTACGGTATGTCCTGCTTCGATTGCAGCAGTCATACTTGCTGCTTCTGCCGGTTCCACACCAATCACTTTGATCTTTGGATTCAGCATTTTCGCAAGTGTAGATACACCTGTGATCAGTCCGCCGCCCCCGATCGGTGCAAGGATATAATCAACGGTCGGGAGTTCCTGGACAATTTCCATTGCAATCGTTCCCTGTCCGGTAGCTACATCCAGATCATCGAACGGATGTACAAAAGTATATCCGTACTCTTCTGCAAGCTCATAGGCCTTTGCGCAGGCATCGTCATAGACATCTCCGTGTAAAACAACCTCGGCGCCATAGCTCTTGGTACGGTTTACCTTAATCAGCGGAGTGACAGTTGGCATAACAATCGTCGCCTTACATCCAAACGCTTTTGCCGCATATGCCACACCCTGCGCATGGTTTCCTGCTGAAGCTGTGATCAGACCTTTTGCACGATCTTCCTCAGAAAGTGTGCTGATCTTGTAATAAGCTCCTCTTAATTTGTATGCACCTGTGTACTGCATATTTTCCGGTTTCAAATAGACCTTTCCCCCGGTCTGACTACTGAGATACTCACTGTAGATAAGCTTTGTCGGACGTGTCACACGTTTTACGATCTCGCTTGCTTCTTCAAATTTTTCCAATGTCAGCATATTATTATTCTTCTCCTTCTTCCTTCTTTTCTTCTGTTGTAAATAATGCCTGTACAAATTCGTCGGAATCGAATTTCTGCAGATCATCGATTGTCTCACCGACACCTATATATTTAACAGGAATTCCAAGCTCTGCCTGAATTGCAACTGCAATTCCACCTTTGGCCGTTCCATCCATCTTAGTCAGGATAATTCCTGTAATATCCGCAACATCACTGAATTCCTTTGCCTGTGAAAGTGCATTCTGTCCGGTCGTTGCATCCAGAACGACCAAAGTTTCCCTGTATGCTTCCGGATATTCTCTTTCCAGCACACGGTTAATCTTCTTCAGTTCCTCCATCAGGTTCTTTTTATTGTGAAGTCTTCCGGCTGTATCCACCAGAAGGATATCTGCCTTTCTCGCTTTTGCAGCCGCTACCGCATCATAAACGATGGCTGCCGGATCTGCACCTTCCTGTCCGCCGATCAGATCTGCATCCGAACGATGTGCCCATTCCTTTAATTGATCGCCCGCAGCTGCACGGAAAGTATCTGCTGCAGCAAGCACAACCTTCTTGCCCTGACCTCTCATCTTACCGGCAAGTTTTCCGATAGTAGTCGTCTTTCCGACTCCATTTACTCCGATCACCAGAACAACAGAAGTCTGGTTTTCAAATTCATAAGCTGTCTCGCCTACATCCATCTGCTCTTTGATACTGTCGATCAGGAGCTGTCTGCACTCAATCGGCTCTTTGATATGCTGTTCTTTTACTTTTTTACGAAGATCATCAAGAATCGCGTAAGTTGCTTTTACCCCCAGATCTCCCATGATCAGAACCTCTTCCAGTTCCTCATAAAAGTCCTCATCTATCTTTGAAAATCCATGAAAAATACTGTCCATTCCAGACACGATATTATCGCGCGTCTTGTTAAGTCCTGCTACCAGACGCTTAAAAAATCCCATTTTTTCTTCTGCCATCATATCCTCCTATCCACTACTTTGTAAGCTCATCTTCCAGAAGATCCACAGATACCAGCGTTGATACCCCTTTTTCCTGCATAGTGATCCCATACAGCCGGTCTGCCGCTGTCATCGTACCGCGACGGTGTGTAATGACGATAAACTGTGTATTTTTCGTCAGCTTGTGCAAATACTGTGCAAATCTCGTGACATTAGAATCATCCAGTGCCGCCTCGATTTCATCCAGCAGACAAAACGGGGAAGGTTTCAGATTCTGGATTGCAAACAGCAGCGAAATCGCCGTCAACGCCTTTTCTCCACCGGAAAGCTGCATCATATTCTGAAGTTTTTTACCCGGCGGCTGCGCAATAATCCGGATTCCGGCTTCCAGCACATCCTCATCATCCATCAGTTCCAGAGTTCCTTTTCCACCACCGAACAGTTGTTTAAACACCTGATTAAACTCCTGGCTGATCTTCGCAAACTGCTCAGTAAACTGCTTGCGCATCGCCTCGTCCAGTTCTTCAATGATCTTCTTGAGCGTTGCTTCTGCCTCTACCAGATCATCATGCTGCGTTTTCATAAATTCATACCGCTCGGAAAGATTTTTAAAATCTTCGATCGCATTGACGTTCACCGATCCGAGTTTCCGGATCTCCGTCTTTAATTCCTGGATCCGCCTTCGCATCTCGGCAGGATCTGTCAGACTCTCATCCCGGATTTCCAGTGCATGATTATACGTCAGTTCGTACTCTTCCCACATATAATTGATCTGCTTTTCCAAAGCTTCCTCGTAGCCTTCTTTCTTGCTGGTAAGCCGGAAGGATTCTTTATCAAGTTCTGCCATATGAGCTGCCAGATCTTCTCGCTTTTTCAGGAATGCCTTATGCTTCTGATTCAGTTCTTCCCGCTTTTTCTGCGATTCTTCGATCTCTTTGTTGATTTCCTCAAATAATTCCTTTGAATTCTCTATCGTCTGCCGGATCTCGGTAATCTGTGCTTCTTTTTGCTCTATTTCACCGTGATTCTCTCCTTTGCTTGCATTTAAAGTGGCAAGCTCTTCCTGGAATTTTCCCATCTCTTCCCGGATACGGACAAAATTCTCCTCGATAAAATCTTTTTTCTGCTCCAATGCAGCAAAACTGAGGTGAATATTTTCATTTTTGCGCACTTCTGCCGCTTCTGCCTCACGCTCTTTTTCCAGCCACTTCTGTGAGCTTTCCATCTGGCGTGTCAGCTCGTCCTCCAGTTGCTGGCTGGTCTCCAGCTCCATTTTGATCGATTCTTCGTTTTCCTCGATCTCATGAACCTGTTCTTCCAGTTTTTTGCGCTCCGCATAAATTCCTTCTGAATTTTCTCTGGTCGCATTTTGACGGCTTTTTACCTGGTCCAGATTCATCTTCGCAGTATTTTGAACCACATAGTCATTCTGCAATTCCTGCTGGATCTCTTCCACCTTTGCATACAGCGCCGTCCGCTTCTCCTTTGCGGCCGCAACTTCTGCTTCCGATTTCTGGAGTTCTGTTTTCAGACGCGCAACCGTCTTTTCCAGTTCTTCAATCTCACGTCTTCTGCTGAGCAGATTACTGGAATTCTTAAATGCTCCACCACTCATTGCTCCGCCAGGATTGATCAGATCTCCTTCCAGCGTAACGATACGCAGGGACTGACGGTACTTTCTTGCCAGACGGATCCCAGTATCAATGTTGTCTGCCACAAGAGTTCTTCCAAGAAGATGCTCTGCAAGAGATATAAATTTATCTTCTACCGTTACCAGCTTGTCCGCCGTGCCGATCACACCCGGCTCGCGAAGGGCTTCTGCCCTGGCAAATCCCTGTCCCCCACGAATCGCTGTCAATGGAAGGAAAGTTGCACGTCCATACCGGTTCTGCTTCAGATAACCAATCATTTTTTTTGCAGTCTCTTCGTCTGCAGTAACAATATTCTGGATACTGCCTCCAAGTGCGATCTCCACCGCAGTCTCATATTTTTTATCTACTTTGATCAGATCAGCCACAACCCCCAGGATTTTCGGCTCGCGGCTTTTCTGCTCCATCACACGACGGATACTGTTCCCATAACCATCGTAACGCTCCGTAAGGTTCCTCAGAGACTCCAGACGAGAGTACTCCCTGTGATAAGCATTCTGCCTGTTTCGCAGGTTTTCATTTGCCTGTCCGATCTCTTTTTGCAGTCCGGCAATCTCTGTTTCATAGTTTTTGATCTGTTCTACAGAATCCGTGATCTTACCTGATACTGCCTTCAGTTCTTCCGTATACTGCGCGGCAAGTTCCTGTTGCCTCTGTACATCACTCTCCGCTTCTACCAGACGTTTGTAAAGCAGTGCCCGGCGTACCTTGATCTGTTCAAGCGTCGTTTCATAATGCTGCAGCTTTGCCTTCGTGGATGCACGGTTATTCAGAAGCTCACGGATATCGTTCTGATTCTTTTCAATCTCCACTGTCATCTCTGCAATCCGGCTCTGCAGGGCAGTCAGCTCCTCTCCTGCCTGCTTTTGTCTCTCAGATGCAGCTGCAAGATGTCTGTCGATCTCTGCTTTTTCTTCTTCCAGTTCGGATTTCTGCCTTTCACGGTTTGCAAGCTCTGCCTGAATATCGTTTGCGCGTTTTTCATAGTGTTCATCATTCATACGGCCACTGTTGATCTGCTCTTTTAAAAGCTCGATCTGGTTTTCCAACTGCTGCTTCAGAAGTGTTGTCTCATTTCTCTGGCTTTTTGCATGCTCAATTCCGGCGTCGATCTCATCTACTTCCTGCTCGATCTTCTCATACTGTGCCTTCATATCTTCATGCTTTTTGCCGGCTTCAATGAGTTCATCCTGCGCAATCTTCAGCTTCTCATCGTTTTCCCGGATCTGCCCCTTCAGACGTTTCATCTCCACCAGGAACATATTGATGTCATAATGCTTCAGTTCTTCTCTCTTTTTCAGATATTCCTTCGCTGTCTCCGACTGTTTCTGAAGCGGACCAAACTGCTTTTCCAACTCTCCCAAAATATCATTGACACGGACCAGATTGCTCTGCTCTTCTTCCAGTTTGCGAAGAGATAACGCCTTGCGGCGCTTAAATTTGACAATCCCGGCCGCCTCATCAAAAAGCTCTCGTCTCTCTTCCGGCTTACCGCTCAGGATCTTGTCAATCTGTCCCTGTCCGATGATCGAATATCCTTCTTTTCCGATACCTGTATCATAAAACATCTCATTGATATCTTTGAGCCTGCAGACACTGCCGTTGATCAGATATTCACTTTCCCCCGAACGGTACAACTTTCTTGTGACTTTAACCTCTTCAAACTCCACCGGGAGTTTGTGATCTGAATTATCCAGTGTGATCGCAACCGATGCGTAGCTGAGGGGTTTCCGGTTTTCCGTACCGGAAAAAATAACATCCTGCATCGTACCTCCACGGAGCTGCTTCACCTTCTGCTCTCCGAGTACCCAGCGGACGGCATCCGCCACGTTACTTTTCCCACTTCCGTTCGGTCCGACGATTCCGGTGATCCCGTTATGAAATTCAAAGACAATCTTATTTGCAAAAGACTTGAATCCCTGTACTTCAATACTTTTTAAATACATGCCTCACCTACTGTACCTTTCCTTCTTTCAGCTTCAGGATTGCCTGATAAGCCGCTTCCTGTTCGGCAGCCTTTTTGGTTCTTCCGATACCACATCCAAAGGCTTCTCCGCCGATCACAACCTCTACACGGAAGGATTTATTGTGGTCCGGTCCCTCTTCTCCTACCAGCTGGTAGACAATTCCTTTTTCCTGACCGCCCTGTACCATTTCCTGCAGGATAGTCTTGCTATCATAAAAGAGCCGTTTCCCTTCCAGGTCGTTTAAAATATATTTTAAAATAAACTCTTTCGCATTAGCAAAACCACCATCCAGATAAATCGCACCAATCAGTGCTTCCAATGCATCCGAGGTAATAGACTCTCTGAATCTTCCACCGGTCGCGTCCTCACCTTTCCCAAGCAGCAGATAACTTCCAAGTTCCAGATCCCGCGCACAAAATGCAAGTGCCTTCTCGCATACCATGCTTGCTCTTAACTTAGTCAGTTCTCCTTCCGGCATTGTCTGGTTCTCGAAAAAAAGATATTCGCTTGAAATCAGTTCCAGAACAGCATCTCCAAGGAATTCCAGACGTTCATTACAGTCTGCCTTCTTCATATGCTTTTCATTCACATAAGAGCTGTGCGTCACAGCATGTCTGAGCAAATGGCTGTCCTTGAAATTGTAGCCGATTTTTTCTTCCAGTTCCTTTACATTTCTGCTCATGATTGCTCCTCCAATTTTAAAAAAGGACACTCCCCAAAAATGGGGATGTCCCCTGTAATCATTTTCCCTAGTTAACAGCGTTCTTGATCTGTTCTACAGCATCACCTACTGTTGCGATCTTTTCTGCATCTTCATTTTCAATTTCGATATCAAATGCATCTTCAATTCCCATAATAATCTGGAAAATATCAAGCGAATCAGCTCCCAGATCATCTACAAATGTAGTGTCCATCGTAATTTCATCCGGGTTACATCCCATCACATCAACAATAATGTCTTTCAGTTTTTCAAATTCCATAATTCTTAATCCTTTCTGAGCTTATTCCTGTGCGGATTTTTCTTCCGCCTGAATACATTCTTTGATCTTTTCATTGATTCCTTCTTCTTTGAAGGTTACGCACTGCAAAATTGAATTGCAGACTTCTTTTGCTTTGGAACTGCCGTGTGTCTTTACTACCAGACCGGTGAGTCCAAGCAGTGGTGCTCCACCGTACTCACTTGCGTCAAAATCCTTCATAGTCTTTTTCAGCACCGGCTTAACCAGAAGTCCACCGATCATGCCGCGGAGATTCTGCTTCATACCACCTTTAATCTTGCTTACAAGAACCGATGCTACTCCTTCATAGAGTTTCAGGATCACGTTGCCGGTAAATGCTTCACAGACGATAACATCTGCCTGTCCGTGAGGGATTTCTCTCGCTTCAATGCTTCCGATAAAGTTAATATCCTTACATTCTTTCAGCATAGGAAAAGTCTCCTTGACCAGGGCATTACCCTTTTCTTCCTCAGCTCCGATATTGACGATCGCAACCTTCGGATTCTTGACTCCCATAATATGTTCCATATAGATCGAACCCATCTTGGCAAACTGCACCAGATGTGAAGGTCTTGCATCTACATTCGCCCCACAGTCGATCAAAATGGAGAATCCTTTTTCTGTCGGGATCAGTGGTGCAAGCGGTGGCCTTTCCACCCCTTTGATACGTCCAACCAGAAGCTGTCCCCCGGCAAGAACCGCACCGGAACTTCCTGCTGAAACAAAAGCGTCAGCTTCTTTATCCTTCACCATCTTAAGACCTACCACAATGGATGAGTCTTTCTTTCTGCGGATCGCCATAACCGGCGGTTCTGCTGTCTCAATTACTTCCGATGTATGAACAACCGAAATCTGTTCTTTATTATATGTGTACCCGGAAAGTTCCTGATTGATGACATCTTCTTTTCCGACCAGAATCACATGGATCGCATCTGACTTCCCGACCGCCTCGACCGCACCTTTGATGATCTCATGCGGTGCGTTGTCTCCGCCCATTGCATCGACAACAACTTTTGTTATTTCTTTCATACTGTTACCTCCCAGCATTACTAAACCAATTCTACTAGACATGACCGTAAAAATCAATAATATTTAGCAGATTTAGGAAAATTAGAAAAAAGAAAAGGAGTTAAGCAATACGCCTAACTCCTGTACTATAGCCTTTTTTAATTAGTTTTCTACAGTAACGATTTCTCTCTTGTTGTAAGATCCACAAGCTTTGCAAACTCTGTGCGGCATCATAAGTTCTCCACATTTGCTGCATTTCACCAGATTCGGTGCGCTCATTTTCCAGTTTGCTCTTCTCTTGTCTCTTCTTGCTTTAGAAGATTTATTCTTTGGACAAATTGACATAGGTTACACCTCCTTAAAATTCTTGTAAAGATCGCGGATAACTGACATTCTAGGGTCAAGACTGGTGTCTTCGCAGTCGCAGCTTCCCTCATTCAAGTTCTGACCACATACACTGCAAATCCCTTTACAGTCTTCGCTACATAGAACTTTCATCGGCCACCCTACTAAAATCTCGTTATAGAGCAGCTGCTCCACATCAAGATGATATCCGTCAATGTAATTCGCTTCATCGGATTCGCCATCATCTTCTCCGTCTGCCAGAGCTGTATTCACCTGCTTTTCAAAGGAAAGCGTGAAATCTGTCGGTACATCTGTAAGACATCTGTCACACGGAATGATTACCGTAAGACTTGTCTCACAACTGATATGAAGTTTTTTTTCGCCGGCATACTCGACATGAATATGCACAGGCTGTGTCCGGCTTACCGGAAATCTGCTTCCGTTCACCTTCACTTCTTTCATCTCAGTGCCGACCACTTCGTCAATGGACTTATGCGGTTCAGATAAGACTTCGGACAGGTCAATTAACATAATTCTTTCTCCTGTTCACACCTAAACTATTATACCATGTAAATTCTTTTTGTCAAGGATGATTTACAGATTTTAAGGTTTTTTCTAATTTCTTCTGTTATACAAGTGCAACTGTCTCTCTTGCAATTGCAAGTTCTTCGTTTGTCGGAACTACAAGAACTTTCACTTTGGAATCTGGTGTAGAGATTATGATCTCTTCTCCACGTTTTCCATTTGCTTCTTCATCGATTGTAATTCCAAGATATCCAAGATAGCTGCAGACTTTTGTTCTTACAAGTGCACAGTTCTCACCGATACCTGCTGTAAATACGATATTATCAACACCGTTCATTGCTGCTGTGTAAGCACCAACATATTTTGCTACTCTGTATGCAAATACGTCGATTGCAAGTTCTGCACGCTTGTTGCCTGCTTTTGCTGCTGCCTCAAGATCACGGAAGTCGCTGGATACACCGGATACACCTTCCACACCTGATTTCTTGTTCAGGACATTCATAATTCCTGCAATGTCAAGGTTTTCTTTCTTAGCAATGAATTCCATGATCGCCGGATCAATATCTCCGGAACGTGTTCCCATTACAAGACCTTCCAACGGAGTAAGTCCCATAGAGGTATCTACTGATTCTCCGTTAAGCACTGCTGAAACAGATGCTCCATTACCAAGATGGCATACGATCGTCTTTGTTGCGTTGTATGGTTTTCCAACAATCTCAGCTACTCTCTTAGATACGAAGCTGTGGCTTGTTCCGTGGAAACCGTAACGTCTTACTTT
>ERZ773190.3022-NODE-3022-length-11919-cov-124.295853_pt1 | contig 11919 bp, 9 predicted proteins | sample MGYA00511111_ERZ773190 | MGnify/ENA primary metagenome ERZ773190 (study PRJEB29015, sample SAMEA2737777) | human gut metagenome | biome: human gut; feature: human-associated habitat; material: faeces | place: China | collected 2012 ... | reverse complement strand
TGAAAGCCGGTGCTTTTCGTTCTCTCACACAAACCTATCCTGTGGCGAAACTTCACCTCAACAGCCATTTATATACCTCTGTTTCTTTGGTTCCGGATTTTCCGGGACGTCGTTTCCGGGTTGAGGCCGTATCGGGTTTTGGAAAAAAGGAATTGAAAGCGTTCTTGATGGATATGGACAAGGCGAATATTACGATCCGCAACTTTCCATTATCGGTTGCGGAACTTCGCAAACGTTTGAAACTGAAAGAGGGAGGAGATGATTATATCTTTGCCACTACCTTGTCCGGCGGGCAGAAAGTCTTGATTAGAGGGAAGAAGTGTTAGTTTATAATCAGTTTGTAACCTATTCCCCTTACATTCACAATCCGTATGCTTTGGTCTTTGGACAGTTTATGGCGTAATTTCGTAATAAATACATGCAGGCTGCGTGAATTGAAGAAGCTGTCATCTCCCCATAGCTCCAACAAGATGCTTTGGCTGTTCACCACTTCATTCCGGTTCTCACACAGGCGTTTTAGGATTTCCGATTCCCGGTGGGAGAGTTCTTGTATGTTCCCTGCAAAATCCAGTTGTTGGGTGACGGAGTTGAACTGATATCCTCCGATGGTGTAGGTATTGGTTATTTCTTTTTCCACAAAAGCTTTGTGCATCAAGGCTTTGAGGCGTACAATAAGCTCCTGCATACCGAATGGTTTTTTCAGATAGTCATTAGCTCCCAGTTCAAATCCTTTTACTACATCATTGATGGCAGACCGGGCGGTGAGGAATAATACCGGGGTTGCTTTATCCGATTGGCGGATGCGGCGTACCATTTCAAAGCCATCCATACGGGGCATCATGACATCGGCTACCAATACGTCCGGTTTCTGTTCGAAAAACTTTCTTAAGCCTTCTTCACCATCTCCGGCGGTAGTAATGATAAAATCCTGTTCTTCCAGTGTGTCCTTGATAATCATGGCAAGAGTCTGTTCATCTTCTACTAATAAAACGTGTATCTTTTCCATTTGCTTATTCGGGAATTTTAAGTGTAAAGGTACTGCCTTTTCCTGTGCTGCTTTCCACGGAAACAGTTCCTTTATGCTGTTCTATCATTGTTTTTACATAATAAAGTCCTAATCCATATCCTTTTACATTATGCAGATTACCGGTCGGAACCCGATAAAACTTATCAAACAGATGTTTTTGTCTGTCGGCAGGAATACCTATTCCTTTGTCTTGTATCTTTAGCATTACATAAGCGTTACGGTCACCGTTGTATGGATTGTTGCAGCGTATTGCAGAAATGTAAATATATGCCTTTTCATCGGAATATTTTATAGCATTGTCTATCAGATTGCTGATCATGTTATACAGGTGCAAGCGGTCTGCACGTAGGGTTATGTTTTCTTCCATAATGAGTTTGAACTCAGTCGGCTTATCAGCTTTCAATCTATGTTGGCTGATCAGATTTTCCAACATAGGCCTCAGTTCGACAGGTTCATAGTTCAGACGGAAGTTCTTCCGTTGCTCCATACTCATGGAAAGGATCTGTTCCACCAGTCCGCTGAGCTGTTTCAGCTGGGTTTGGATAATCTGAAGATAGTTCTGTCGTTTCGTCAGGTTTTCTGCTCCGTTGAAGTTCAGTAATGCATCGTTGGCGGCGTAGGCTACGGCTATCGGAGTTTTCAGTTCGTGAGTAATGTTATGCGTGAAGTCCTCTTTCATTTCTTCTACACTTTTCTGCCTTAAGATGATACGGATAAGAAACCAGAATGATACCCCCAATATAATAATGATAAAGAAAGAGGTATAAAGTATCCCCTTCATTTGTTGCAAGACGATGGTATTTGTCGGTTCCACCCATAACCGGTATGCCATTTTGTTGTACAAGTCATAATTGTAATAGTAGCTCACTGCTTCTTTGCCCGGCCTGTATTTTTGAGGTGAGCTGAGTCCTTGTACGACCGTGCTGTCTTGACGTAAATTCACTATTTCGATGCGGTGAGGCAGGTAGATGATTCCGCGCATGGCAAGTGTCCTTGTAAAAAGGCTGTCGAAAGTGTGCAGGTTGATTTCCGTGAAAAGGTCCAGCTGGCTGTGGATACCCCGTTGGAAGTATTTGGTGAGCAGTTCCAGTGTACCGTTTTTGTCGATGGTAGTAGATACCGGTTCATTGATTTCCAGACCAAATCTTTTTTGCTGTTTGAAAGGCTCGGTTTCTATAACTTTGGTAATCAAAGCACTGCTGTCCAGATTGATACTGGATTCGATATAGCCATTTATGGTTTCGTTGCTTCGTTTCACGGAGTCGCACCGTTCCATCATTTCATTGTAGTCACTCACCTGTAATGTTTCTATCAGGCAATTGTCCATATCCTTCTTCATCGAGGTGTATAATCCTGTCAACCAATATGCCTGATAGGCAAAGACGCCTATCAGCGAAAGGATAATCAATGCGGCTATGGCTTTAAACGGTATCTTCATGGTTTGGCAAAAATAGGTACAAAATAAGTATTCTCTTTCTTTTGATAACACTAAATAAGACTTCATAAGCCGGCGGTAACACATACGGCACATTTTTCACCTTTACTTTGCATGGACATTAAAAATAAAACGATGATGAGGACAGTGATTATCTTTTGTTTATGCTTGTCGGCATTTGCGGCACAAGCGCAGAATGATGTGAATTATACCTATATGGACAGCCTTTTCCAACAATTGCCGGAGGTGTTGGTCAAAGGGGAGCGTCCGGTGGTAAAGGCCGAGCGGGGAAAGCTGGTCTATGACTTACCCCGTATGGTAGAGCGGCTTCCGGTGAATAACGCCTACGAGGCGGTAAAGGAACTGCCCGGCATCGTGGAACAAGATGGCAATCTCACTTTGGGGGGGCGCAGTATTACTTTGGTAGTAAATGGAAAAGTAAGTACACTGGACAAGGACGATTTGAAAGTCCGTGCTTCAGAATACCCCTGTCAGTCGTCTGGAGAAAGCGGAAATCATGTATGCTGCTCCGGCACGTTACCGCATTCGTGGAGCCATGGTGAATGTTATTCTAAAATCGAATATCGGGCAGAAGCCTTCTTGGTCCGGTGAAGTGGCGGCTATGTATGAACAGTCCCGCAGGGAAGACATTGCAGGCCGTGGAAATTTGCTCTACACTTCCCGGCGCTTTTCGGCGGATGTGATGTATTCATACGGGTTCAAACATACCACTTTCGGATTGGACAAACAGTCATGGCACACTATGGCGGGGGACGTACACGAGTTGGATTTGAAAACAGAGGCTAAAGGGTATGGCGGCCGGCATAACCTCCGCTTGGGGGCGGACTATGATTTCGGGAAGAAGAACTTGTTGAGTGTGGTTTACAATACACAATACCGCTATGGGCAGGACTGTACAAAAATGCGTGGAACAGCCCGCAGTGATAAAACGGATGACGGTGACCGCCAGTTACATAATGTGGCGGCCGATTATCAATCTTCTTTCGGCCTTTCGGCAGGAATGGATTTCCTTTTTTTCTCCAATCCGTCACAGACCTTTCTGGAGAAAGATATGCAGGATGTCAGCCGGACATTGAATTATGACAGCAACCAACGTATCAACCGCTGGTTATTCTATGCCAACCAGCTTCATTCCTTGCAAGGTGGAACCGAGATAAATTATGGTGTAAAGTACACTGCCACACACGATAACAGCTACCAGTTCTATCGGGATGGTGAAACAGGAGCCTTGATTCCCGATAATTCCGAGAAACTGCTTCGAAAAGAATATACTCTGAATATGTACACCGGCGCTTCACATAGTTTTGGGAAGAAGTTCTCTGCCGAAGTTTCCTTGGCCGCAGAGCTTTATCATGCCGGGGAACGCCATAGCTGGATGCTGTATCCCACTGTAAACACAACTTATACTCCGGCAGATGGCCATACCTTTCAAATGTCTTTCACCAGTAATCGTAAATATCCCGCTTACTGGCAGTTGCAACCTATTATACAGTATGTGGACAGCTATACCGAGGCTCATGGAAATCCCGACCTGAAGCCAAGTTCCAATTATTCGCTCGACTTGAATTATCTGTATAAGAATAGATATATGATAGGGGTGAATTACAATTACACACCCGATTACTTTGTGCAGCTCCCTTATCAATTGCCCGACCGTCTGGCGGAGGTGAATCAGTTTGTGAATTATGATTTTCAGAAAAGATGGACCATACAGACTATGGCTTCTTATAAAGTGAGTACATGGTGGAACGGGCGCATTTTTGCTTTCGGCCTGTTCTCTCATGACAAGAACAGCCATTTCCATGATATTGCATTCAACCGGCATAAATTCAGCGTCATTCTGAATACCACAAACACATTCATCTTATCAAAGAAACCGAATATCATAGGTACGTTAGCTGGTTTTTACCAATCACGTGCCATACAAGGGGTGTATAACTTAAGTCCTATTTGTAATGTTTCGACTTCACTTCAGTGGGCTTCTCCGGATGGAAAGACGAAGGTGATATTGAAAGGAAATGATATTCTTAATACATCGAATATGACCACCCGGCTGGCGTGGGGGCAGCAACGGAACCGGACAGAAATGAATTGGGACAATCGTAGCTTTACATTTTCATTCCTCTATAAATTCGGCGGATACAAAGAGAAGAAACGTACCGATGTCGATACCAAGCGGCTGGGACGATGATTTTTTAGTGGTTAGTAATCACTAACCACTAATCACTAGTTCGCCATTTTTGCCTTGAAAGCCAGCGCATACATACGCATCTGTTTTACCATTGCCAGCAAGCCATTGCTGCGGGTGGGCGACAGATGTTCCTTCAAACCTATCTTCTCTATAAAGTATAAATCACTGCTTAATATTTCATCCGGAGTATGTCCGCTGACTACTTTGATAAGCAGGGCAATGATACCTTTTACAATCAAGGCGTCACTTTCCGCCTGGAACACCACTTTGCCGTCTTCCATATCGGCTTGCAGCCATACGCGGCTCTGGCAACCGTCTATCAGGTTTTGTTCTGTTTTATATTCGGGGGCGAGTGGTTCCTGCTCGTTACCCAAATCTATGAGCAATTGATACTTGTCCATCCAGTCATCAAAATCACTGAACTCTTCTATCACTTCGTTCTGAAGTTCGTTTATTGTTTTCATTATTTTATCATTTATTTCTCATTATAAATCACATCCATCACTGTTTGTCCTACCGCTTTCAGCGTGTTACGGTCAATGTTTTCCATCGTATCGTTTACCGTATGCCAGAAAGAGCCGAAAGAACTTTGCGGATTGTCGGCATCATAGTTAATGATGTCCACACACGGGATACGCGCCAACTTGTTGACATAGATATGGTCGTCCACCGTCTCACCGCCGTCTTCTTTTACAAAATATTTGCCATATCCCAGCTCATGTGCCTTTTTCCAGATTTTCTTCATTTCGGAACGGGCGGTGCGGGCCGAGTAACCTTCATAATAGAACGTGGCATCTTTTCCTCCTACCATATCCAGCAAGATTCCATAGCGTGCATTATAGTTCTGAACATGTGGGGTACGTGCCCAGTATTGTGATCCAAGACACCAAGTGTCCTGTTTGTACTTGCCGTCATAAAATTCGGGAATTCCATAATCCTCCGAATCGAAAAATACGATATCTATACCTAGGGCAGGTTGTTCCTTCTGTATCTGACGGGCGATTTCCAGCAGCACCCCCACACCGCTGGCACCATCATTCACTCCCAGTATAGGAGTATGGTGATTCTTCGGGTCGGGATCATTGTCGGCATACGGGCGGCTGTCCCAATGGGCGCAAAGCAGGATACGTTTTTTACTTTCGGGCTTGTAAGCACCGATAATGTTGCGTGATTTCAGTATCGTACCGTCGTATGCTATCAGATCGGCATATTGATTGTATACCTTGGCGCCGAACTTTTCCAATTGTCCTGCCAGATATTCCCCACATTCTTTGTGCGCCTGTGTGTTGGGAACACGGGGACCGAAGTCTGCTTGTACCTGAATGTACTGGTAGGCGCTGTCTGCATCGAACTCGGGAGCCTTGATCACTTCTTTGTCTACGGTTTCTGTCCGGTCGTTTCTGCTTTTACTGTTTCCGCACGAAACGGCTGTCAATACAAGCAGCAAGAACGGGATTACTAAAACATTTCTTATCTTCATACTTATTCTTCTGTTATTTATTTGTGCATTATCCTTTATATGGAAGGGGGCTGCGCCGCAAAGTTACGTTATTTTCTTTGTACTTCTTCCATAACGCGCAGGAAGTTTCCACCCCAAATGAGGCGGATATTTTCTTCACTGTATCTTTCCAACAGCAGCCGGCGTGTAAAGTTTATCAATTCTGATGCCGAAGCGCAGCCTGTGATGCCGCCGTCACCGTCAAAATCGGTTCCTATCCCTACATGTTCTATGCCCATGACATTTACCATGTGGTTCAGATGCTCGATGGCATCCTTGATGGTAGCTTCTCCGTTCTTGCGCAGGAATCCGCCATACATACATACCTGTGCCACCCCCCCCTTGGCTGCCAATGCTTTCAATTGGTCATCCGTCAGATTGCGCGGATGGTCGCAAAGGGCACGGGCCGAAGAATGAGAGGCTACGATCGGTTTGCCGCTGATTGCCAGTGCATCATAGAAACTTTTCTCTCCGGCATGAGAAACATCTACCATCATTCCCACACGGTTCATTTCTTTTATCACCTGTTCACCGAATGTGCTTACGCCCAGTCCTTCCTCATTATAACGGGCAGAGCCGCAGATATCATTATTTCCGTTGTGGCAAAGTGTCATGTACACCACGCCACGATGGCGGAAACGTTCTACATTCGTGATATCCTTGCCAATGGCATATCCGTTTTCAATGCCCAGCATGACAGCCTTTTTCCCTGCTTTTTTCAAACGGCACAGATCAGCGGGAGTATATGCTATATCTACGGCTGTACAGTTCTTGGCAACCATCTCCTCTATTTCGTTCAGGATGCGGTCTGCTTTGGCAGTAGCGGCCGATAAGGCTTCATCGGTACGTTCCAATTGCTTCAGGTAAGCCACCATGATGGTTGCGTCCAGATGTCCTTCCGTCATCTTATGCAGGTCTACCAGGATTTTCTTGTCACGGGTGGCGAAGTTTATTCCTTGATCGAAGAACATGGGAGTGTCGCAATGTGAATCCAGCGTTATCATGCGGCTGTGAAGTTTTTTGGCTTCTCTGAAAGAAGTGGATTCCTGTATAAGCCAGTGGAATACCGGCATCATACAGGTATTGTTTTCCAGAATGAAACATTCCGGATGCCATTGCACTCCCATCATGGACTTGCATTCGGTAGATTCCATCGCTTCAATGACTCCGTCGGATGAGCGGGCAGTTACCCTGAAACCCGGCGCAACCTCCTTTACCGCCTGATGGTGAAACGAATTGACCGGCAATATTTCTGTTTCAAACAATTTATAGAGTAAGGAATCTTTCTCTATCCGGACCGTATGCGAGGCATATCCCCGTCCCAAATCCTGATCGTGTTTGATCCGTTCCCCTTCCATCTGTACGTGGATATCCTGATACAGGCTGCCTCCAAAAGCGGCGTTCATCACCTGTATGCCGCGGCATATTCCCAGAATCGGTATCTGCCGGTCGGCGGCCAGTTTGGCAAGCAATAACTCCTGACGATCCCTCCGGGGATTTATGCTGTGTAATTCCTTTATCGGTTCTTCTCCAAGGAACAAGGGATTGATATCCGCACCGCCGGTCAGTAGCAAGCCATCCAATGCATTCAGTGAGTTTATCAAACTGTTAGTTTCGTCAACAGGAGGAATAATGAAAGGAATACCTCCTGCTTTCAGAATGGAAGTGAAATATCCTTCCAGCAAAGTACATGCGCCTTCCTGGAAGTTTCCGGTAAGCCCTATGACTGGAGCATCTTTGTGGCAGGGAAAGGTGCGGTGTATGGCATCGTACTCGGCTGAAATGTCAAATGTTTGAAACGTTTTCATAAGTTAAATTATTCATAGAAACTAAGCAAAGATAGGGATAAATTCAGATTTATTTTTCATATTTGCTAAAAATCTAATGACCATGGAACCTATACAAGACTTCGCCGGCCTGATATGCCGTTTGCGTTCGTTGAAGGAGCGGAAACGTGTGGTGGTTGTTTGCCCCAATGACCCTCATACCGAATACGTTATAACCCGCAGTTTGCACGAAGGCTTTGCCGATTTCTTATTGGTGGCGGATACGCCCCATTTGCTGAACTCGGAATATATCCGCCTTCAATATCTGGATCATGTGAAAGTATACGAGGCGACAAGTCCCGATAAAGCAGCCCAGGAAGCTGTTTCGCTGATACGTGAGGGACATGCGGACGTGTTGATGAAAGGGATTATCAATACGGATAATTTATTGCGGGCCGTGCTTAATAAGGAACATGGTATCCTGCCGAAAGGGAATGTGCTGAGCCATATCACGGTGGCACAGATCCCGATGTACAAGAAATTGCTGTTCTTCTCGGATGCGGCGGTCATTCCCCGTCCTACCTTGGAACAATTCGAGGCGATGCTGCGGTATGATCTGGAGGTATGCCGCCGCATGGGAATAGAAGCTCCCCGTGTGGCCTTGATTCATTGTACGGAAAAAGTAAACGAGAAATTCCCTCATACACTGGATTATGTGACTTTAAAGGAACGTGCCGCCGCCGGTGCTTACGGAAACATGTACTTGGACGGGCCCATGGATGTGAAGACGGCATGTGATGCGCATAGCGGTGAGGTGAAAGGAATCAGCTCGCCGGTGGTGGGACATGCGGATTTGTTGATCTTTCCCAATATCGAGTCGGGAAATACATTCTATAAAACGGTGTCATTGTTTGGTGACGCCAACATGGCAGGTATGTTGCGAGGTACGGCCTCTCCCGTAGTGGTTCCGTCGCGTGCCGATTCCGGTAATTCGAAATATTACAGTCTGGCATTGGCCTGCGTGGCCGGATAAATAATGTGGCAATGTGCCAATTTGCCGGTGTGTCAATTGGCTGTGCTGTGTTGCCGCATGGTTTTGGCTCATTCGCAAATTGATAAATTATTGAAACTATGAAAATATTTGTGATTAATCCGGGCTCTACTTCTACCAAAATAGCCCTTTTCATCGATGAAAAGCCGGTGTGGGCGGCAGGGGCCCATCATACTGCGGATGACTTGTCGGAGTTTCACCACGTCAACGAACAGTATGCGTACCGTAAGGACTTTGTATTGCGATTGCTTGCCGAGGCGGATATTCCGTTGGATTTTGATGCCGTCATTGCCCGTGGCGGTCTGCTGAAGCCTACGCCCGGCGGGGTGTATGCCATTAACGAACAGATGAAACACGATTTGCTCAACGCCCGGATGGAGCACGCCTGTAATTTGGGCGCGCTGATTGCCGATGAAATAGCCCGGGAATGCCATTGTCCCGCCTACATTGCCGATCCCGAAGTGGTAGACGAGCTGCAACCGGCCGCCCGCCTGACGGGAATACCGGAGATAGAGCGCATTTCCATCTTCCATGCCTTGAACAGTAAGGCGGTATCGCGTAAATATGCCGCTTCCATCGGGAAACACTATGAAGAGTTGAATCTGATTGTGGTGCATCTGGGGGGTGGCATATCGGTGGGTGCCCATTGCAAAGGACGGGTGATTGATGTTAACAATGCCTTGAACGGTGAGGGGCCGTTTTCTCCCGAACGTGCGGGAACCATTCCTGCCGACCAGTTGGCGGAATTGTGCTTCAGCGGTAAGTATACGTTAAAGCAGATCAAGAAGATGCTGAATGGCAAAGGGGGGCTGACTGCCCATCTGGGTATGAATGATGTGGTGACTATTGCCCGGAAAGCTTCCGAAGGCGAGGAGCCTTATAAAGGGGTATTGGATGCGATGCTCTATACGGTGGCGAAACAGGCAGGGGCCATGTATGTCACGCTCCGTGGGCAGGTGGATGCCATTATTCTGACGGGAGGCATTGCCCATAGTGATTACTGTGTAGGGATTCTCAAGGAACAGATTGATTATCTGGCGCCGGTTGTGCTGATGCCCGGTGAAGACGAGATGGGCTCGCTGGCTTATAATGCGTTGGGAGCCTTGAAAGGTGAGCTGCCTTTGCAGGTTTACCGGCCGGAATAAGAAGATGGTGGTACATCGGAATTAAAATAAGCGATAAAATTGTTCAAATCCTTCATGGAAGGGTAATGTGTTGATATACAGAAGACTATTATGAAGGAATCATTATAAATTCCTTCATAATAGCTTCAGGGATGTTTTTACCCGGCCAGTGCTACCAGTTTATACATATTTCCTGTTGTGGTATGCATGCGTTCCGCTCCCAGGGAATTCATGATTCTTCCCATTTTGTTTATCGTGATGCCGCGCATGGCTGCCGGATATCGTTTCAGCAGGATATTGAACAAGCATACTGCCGAGTAAAGTTTGAAGTCTTCCCCTTTCTCCGGCAGTCTGAAACAATGGAGAATCATTTCCGCTTCGGTAGGCAAGGCATAATAGGCCTGGTTGCGCAGTTTCAGCTCGGATTCCTCCGCCGCCGAGAACCAGTAACGCTTTCCTTCGTCCAGTTCTGCTTTCAGCTGGGCGAAAAGCTGTTTGTGCTCCAGTGGCGAGCAGTCTATCTTCTCCTTTACCTCGGCAAAGAAATAACGGCGGCTTCCGCTGGGGTCGGTGAGCAGCGCTTTCCGGTTACTGGTGCCGATGAACGAGGCCATCCGGGGCAGATGGCTGTAGGACGAGCGGTGCGACTTGCGGAAATCCAGTTTTTTCATCTGCATCAGATTTTTCAGCAATGGCAGTTTCTGTGGTGAAAGACGGTCGTACTCATCCAGATTAATCAGTCCGAAGAAAGCCAGCTTCTGCTCGCATCCTGCCTGTCCGGTCAGTTCGAAGCTGTCCGTATAGTAGTCTTTCAACGAATCGGGCATCAGCAATTCGCAGAAAGTGGATTTGCATCTCCCTTGCTCGCTGCTCACCAGCATGGGGGCCACAGCGTTGGCGCACCGGGCCATGCGTCCGCTCCACTGGGCAGTTACGCCCAGCATCCAGCGGTGGAAACTGTTCACCCAGAAATCTTTCGTAGATATGCGTTGTGCCAGCGGAGTCACGCGGTCCTTGCCGTCCCATTCGGGAAGGGTGTTCATATAGGAAAGTAACGGATGATAGTCCGACATCTGCTCCGAGTTCACGAACCGGCTTACATCCTTGTCCCAGCAGTTGATGTGACGTGCACGTGCTTCCAGGCACAGGCTGTTCAGGGTGCGCTGGCTTATTACCTTATATATAGGTGTGTCAGCGTCTTTTTTGCAACATTCCGTTTGTTCCGTCAGTAGGTTGAAGCGGAAGTGGTAGCGGCTCAGCAAATATTGTTCCAGTTTTTGCTGTACTTGTTCCGTTTCCGGTTTCTTCTGCATTGATAATGAGGTAGATGAACTCTTCACTGTCGGACTTATCACTACATTCGAGGAAGCAAGCTTCTTCATTACTTTGTTCAATAACTTTTTATTCATTATTTGTTGTTTTAGGTTTCCGTTGGAACAAAGATACTGTGTAAAATAGCGTTTTGCAAGTGTTTTTCGTGGGGTTTTAGAGAAAAGTGACTAAGCGTAAACATCCTGAATAACAAGCTGTTTCGTTCGGTTGATTACACGATATCTTCCTTTTGATTCAGTTGTTTCACTTAAGTGATGAAGTTTGAGCACTCTAGTGATGAAATTTCATCACTAAGGTGATATAATATCATCACTTAAGTGAAACAATTTACTTGAAGGGAAGATACAACGACTTCGACCGGATGATACACCTTATTCGTCCGGTTGTTGTCATTTGATGAAATGTGAGTGTTTTGCCGGACAGTCATCACCTTGGGATGCGTTTTTGGAGATGGAACGGGGCTGAAGGAATATG
>ERZ773190.3021-NODE-3021-length-11921-cov-15.970841_pt1 | contig 11921 bp, 9 predicted proteins | sample MGYA00511111_ERZ773190 | MGnify/ENA primary metagenome ERZ773190 (study PRJEB29015, sample SAMEA2737777) | human gut metagenome | biome: human gut; feature: human-associated habitat; material: faeces | place: China | collected 2012 ... | reverse complement strand
GGATAAACGCTGAAAGCATCTAAGCGTGAAGCCGACCCAAAGATAAGATATCCCACTGATTTGATCAGGTAAGATCCCTTGAAGACTACAAGGTTGATAGGCACAATGTGTAAGTGGAGTGATCCATTCAGCAAGCGTGTACTAATAGATCGAGGGCTTGACCACAATTCGCTTGAGACTTTTAAGTCAACGAAAAAATGTTAGCAGTGATTATTCAGTTTTGAAGGCACGTCCTTCTAAGAAATACTGGACAGAAGCACAGAAATGTGTTATACTGATTCAGTCAGATCGGTCGGTGTCGATGACGGTGAGGTTCCACCTGTTCCCATTCCGAACACAGAAGTTAAGCTCACTTGTGCCGAAGATAGTTAGCTGGAAACGGCTTGTGAAAATAGGTAGTCGCCGACTTGAACAGAAAGCTCTGAGAGAAATCTCAGGGCTTTTTTGTTGTGTCTGTAGAATAACGGAGAAATTCTTTGTGGAAAGTGCTGCGGGCGGGATGCTTGACAGAACGATTGCATTGGCATACATTGAGAGTGTGATAGACGGAAAAGGCAGGATGGGTGGCGTATGAATAAATCGGAAAGGAAACGGATGCTTTGTGTCTCGCTTGCGGCGGGCGCGACACTTCTGTGTGGCGTGCTGCTCGTTCTGCTGATGCGGTATCAGCACACTTCTACAGTCCGCCCACAAGACCAATATGTGGGGCAGATTCCGGATTTTTACAGCACGGTGGATGCAGACGGCGATGGTGTGGATGACCAGACAGATGTGCTCGACAATGCGCTGGCCTATGTGGAAACCCGTCCAAAATACAAGAGCCGTTATTATCAGACCGGATATCCGGACGATGGCTATGGCGTGTGTACCGATGTGGTGGCTTATGCGCTGAAAAATGCCGGATATGATCTGCAGGCGCTGGTGGACGCCGATATCCGGGAGCATCCGCAGTGGTACGATATCCGGCAGCCGGATGCCAACATTGATTTTCGCCGGGTGAGAAATCTGAAGGTGTTTTTTGCGCATCATGCGGTTGTACGGACCACGGATGTGTCCAGGACCGAGGAATGGCAGGGCGGGGATCTGGTGATCTTTGAAAACCATATCGGCATCGTGTCCGACCGGAGAAATAAAAACGGAGTGCCCTACATCATTCACCACAATGACCCCTGGCAGGCGGCTTACGAACAGGACATTCTGGAGAAACGCACCGACATCGTGGGCCATTACCGGATCTCGGAATAATACGCCAAAAGCGGCCCCGCCGCGTTGTGGATGCAACGTGACAGGGCCGCTTTGCGATATAATAATGGAGAAGAAACCGAAGAAAATTCCGATTATTCCAGACCGGCCATCTGCTTGATGGCCTTCATGGCGAAGGTCAGGGTGCGGCCCATAGCCACACCGGCCATCAGGCAGGGGTAGTTGTTGGCAAAGAAGCTGCCGGACATATCGCCGGTGATATACAGGCCGGGCATGGGCTTGTTATCGTTGTCCAGAGCCTGACCCTTTTCGTTGATGGCAATGCCCTGCTCGGTGGTCAGCAGAGAGGCACCCAGCCAATAGCCGTAGAAGGGAGCGGTGCGGATGGCGCTCAGGCGGTAAGCAGGCTTGCCGAAGTCCTCATCGTTCTGCTTGTCGTACAGCTCGTTGTAGCGCTCCACGGTAGCCAGGAAGGTGTCCTTGGCAGCGCCGGTAAAGCCCATCTTGTCGGCCAGCTCCTCAATGGTATCAGCACGGAAGAAGCAGCCCTTTTCCTCAGCACTTGCAAAGGTCTTTTCCAGACCCTCCATAGTGTTTTTGCGGGTACCGGCAGAGCAGCCGATGGTGTGGAAACGCTTTGCGTCCTCCAGCATATTGGCGTCACTGATCTGAGCGTAGACACGGCCCGGCTGGTGTGCAGCAGCGTAAACGATGTCGTTGTAGGGGCAGCTCTCGTTGGCAAAACGCTCGCCGTTGCGGTTCACCTTCAGGAAGGGCTGGGTGCCGGGGTTGAACTGGCGGATCTCGCCGGGGAAGGCCTTGCCGCCAAAGGCACTCTCGCTGTCCACATAACCGGCGTCCACACCGGGGGCCACGATGCCGCGGTCAAACAGCATGGGAGCAGCTTCCTTGTCCAGGTTAGCACCAGCCCACACAGCGGCACGGATGCCGTAGCCCTTGTCGGCAGGGGAGTAGGAGCAGGCGGTGGTGACGCTGGTGCCCAGAGGATCCAGCTGCTGCATCATGTACGGGTTGCCGGCGTAGCCGCCGCAGGCCAGCAGAACGCCCTTGGCTGCGTTGTAGCGGATGAAGTGGTCGTCATCCATGTTCTGGGCGATGACGCCGGTGATGCGGCCGGAGTCATCCTTTTCCAGCTTGGCCAGGCTGGTCTTAAAGTCTACGCCGTAGCCCAGCTCCTGGATGTACTGCAGCAGCAGCTCGTTGCGGGCCAGACCGGATTCCCGCTCGCTGGCCATGTAGTTGTGCTCCTCTACGGGGAACAGGTAGTCGGTGTTGTGCTCTGCATTCTCAGCAGGCCATGCAGCCTCGGTACCGGAGGTGAAATCGCAGACCCAGCCGTACTTATCTTCCAGAATGCTGCGCATGAAGTCGTGCATAGCGGCAGACTCGTTGATCCAGGTCTTGACAACGCGCTGGTCGCACTTGCCGGAAGCGTAGCGGGAGATCTCGCTCAGCAGCTTGGCACGGTCCATCTTGATGCCCTGTGCCTGTGCGCCGAAGCCGTCCACAGCGCCGACCCAGTGACGGGTATCCTGCACGTTGCCGTTCTGCTCGATGACGCGGAAGTTCAGGCCGTGAGCAGCAGCGTAAGCAGCTGCACCCATGCCGCCGTTGCCAGCGCCGACGATGAGGATGTCGGTGTCCACGGTCTCGGTAATGGCAGCCTCGTCGATGTCAGGCTCCTTGCCCAGCCAATCGTTTTCGTCACCGGTGGGCAGCTGGACGGAGGTCACAGTAGCCTCGCCCTTGGCCTGAGCGTAACAGCTCTTGGCAGCCTTCATGACAGCGTCGGAAGTGATGGTGGAACCGGAAACGCCGTCGATCTCAGCAGAGCCTGCAGCCATCAGCTGCTCACGCAGCTGGTCGGCAGCAGCAGCGCCGTAAGAAGCGGTCTCGCCGGAGGTATCGACCACAACGTCGGTCACAGCGCTATCGGAGAAGGTCATGGTGACCTTGACGGTAGAAGAGATGCCCTCAGCAGTGCCCTCATAGGTGCCGGGGATGTAGGTGCCGGCTGCACCGGAAGCAGCAGGTGCGGCAGAGGAAGAGCTGGCAGTGTTGCAGGCAGCCAGAGCACCGGCAGTCACACCAGACATGGCGGCTGCGGCAGCGATCTTCAGAAAACCTTTGCGGGAGATCTTGTTCATTTTGCGTGGTTCCTTTCTTCGTGTCTTTTTCTTCTTCTCTATTCTTTCTCATAGCTCCGTGCAGCGGCAGACCTTCTTGCACTGCCGCCCACATCGTTCGATAATAATTTAACACAAATTCAAGGGTCTGTCTTTTAAGAATCCTTAAACATCCTGGCCATTTCTTCGTTCAATTCTGGACATTCTCGTTAATTATTTGCTTAACAAGTCCAAAAAGAGCGCCGACCGCTTAAGTTTCCTTAAGAAGTCGGCGCTCTCATCAAAACGATTCTTAAACCTTGCCGCCGTCCGGCTGGAAGACATAACCCTTGCCCCAGACATTTTTTAAGTAGACGGGCTTTGCCGGGTCGGGTTCTATCTTGCTGCGGAGGTTGTGGATATGTACCTGCACCGTCCGCACATCGCCGAGGCTTTCCTTGCCCCATATCTTCTGGTAGAGCTCGTTGGCTGTGAAGAAGGTGTTCGGGTAGCGGACGAAGAGGGTGAGGATGCGATATTCCATGTCGGCCAGATGGACGCTGCGGCCATCCTTCTCCACGCTGTGGCTGTTGGCATCCAGCGTGAAGGCCGCGCAGTGGTAGCCGTTGACGCTGGGCTCTGCGCCGTCCATCTGCACCCGGCGGATGTTGGCCATGATGCGGGCCAGCAGGATCTTGTTATTATAAGGCTTTGCCAGAAAGTCGTCGCCGCCCATTTCCAGCGCGCGGACGATGGTATCGGTATCGTCCAGACAGGATGTGAAGATGATGGGGCAGTGGTGCCAGCTGCGCAAACGCTGGCAGAGGTCTACGCCGTTGGTGTCCGGGAGAAGGATGTCCATCAGGATGACATCGAACTTTTCCCGCGCATGGCTCAAAGCGTCGCCGCCCGTCTCTGCACAGACCACCTCAAAATTCTGCTGACTTTTCAGAAAATAGCATGTTGTGTCGCGGATCACGGGGTCATCTTCCACCAACAATACGCGGATCATCCTGTCAGCCCTCCCCTTTTTTCGCACGATTTGTTATACTATAGTATACCTTATTTTTTGCACATCTACAAGGGGAGGCATCGCCATGAAGCAAAAATGGCCCATTCTGATTTTCTCCGCCCTGCTCACGGCCTTCATCGTGCTGGCCGGTATCTGGGGCAACGCGCAGTTCGAGCGCCTGCACAGCGGCAGCGTGCTGACGGCGGAACACGCCGCCCAAGGCATCGCGCTGGACGGCTGGCGGCAGGAAGACCCCGGCCAGTGGCACTTTACTTTCACGGTGGGGGAAGACATCCCGTCCCTCACCCTCTGCGTCACCAACACAGCGGTACCGCTGGCCCCTGAAAGCCTCACCAGCCTCGAGCGCTCGGGAGAGCTGTATGCACTGGACGTCGCGCCCGGCGAGACGGTGGAGCTGATGTTCACCTGCAGCCGCAGCCCCCAGACATGGCTGATGACTTCCGCCTTCGCCTCCCGGGCATTCCGCTTCCGCACCATGACTCAGCTCATCGCTCTGACGGCCTTTGTGACCATGGGGATGGTGCTGCTGGCGCTCTACCACTATAAGCACCTGCCGGAGCTGGGGTACTTCCTGCTCTACCTCGTCATTATGAGCGTCTGGGCGCTGATGGTCTTCTTCTTCCCGGCCATCCGGAACCGTCTGCTCCAGCGCATCCTCCGCTCCTTCTTCTCCCTCACTGTGCTGGCCTCGGCACTGCTGGCGGCAGGGCTGCTGGGGGTAAAACTGCCCCGCTCCGGGCGGGGGCTCCTTGCGCTTGCCGCCGGATGCGTCGTCTTCTTTGCGCTGTCCATGAGCAGCTATCCCCCGCTGCGGGTCGGGATGCTGGTAGCGGGCATGTGCCTCTGCCTTTATTACTTAATGGCCGCCGTGAACGCAGACTATGAAGGTGCCGCTCTGATGCTCCTGCCCGGTGCTGTCACCACCGGCTTCCGGGTCTGGGCGCTGATGCCCGGGCTGGACAGCGTGCTTTTTGTGGAGTCTGTCCCCTTCTACCTGCTGCGCTGCGCCCGCCTCTACGACCTTCCCTTTGCCATCGGCTGCATGGTGTTCGTCTGCCGACGGTTCGCTCTCCTCTTCGACCGCACCGAGCAGCTGGCCCGGGAGCTGGACGCCCGGGTGGCAGAGCGGACAAAAGAGCTGACCGCCGAGACCGAGGCCCGCAAGAGCATGATGCTCAACATCTTCCACGACCTGCGCAGCCCTCTCTTCGCCGTCAGCGGCGGGCTGGAAACACTGGAATCGGCCCCCGAGACCCTTCCGGCCCTGCTTCCGGCTCTGCGTCAGCGCATTGAATTCCTGCGGCGGCTGACGGAAGACCTCTTCCTCGCGGCAAAGCTCGAGCAGAAGCAGATCCTGCTCAACGAAGACCGCGCCGCCCTCAACGAGGAAGCCGCCGCCGTCTGCGCCGCCTGCCGGAGCGAGGCCGACCAGAAGGGAGTTGAACTCCATGTCAGCGCCGACACGCCTCTGCCTGTCTGGGGCGACAGCGTGCGGTTACAGCAAATTATCCAGAACCTTGTCACCAACGCCATCCACTATACTCCCGCCGGGGGCAGCATCCATGTGGACTGCCGCGCCGAGGACGAAACGGCCTGTGTCAGCGTACAGGACACCGGCTGCGGCATCGCACCGGAAGACCAGAGCGCTGTCTTTGACCGATACTTCCATACCACCGCCGACAAAAAGCACGACTCCACCGGCCTCGGCCTGACCATCGCGCAGGAGCTGGCCCACCTCCACCACGGCGAGATCACATTGCAAAGTGAAGTCGGCAAGGGCAGCATTTTCACGCTGCGGCTTCCCTTACTTACAGACTGAGCGGGCAAGGCCGCTGATAAGATCCATCGCTTTATAGCCAAAGAGGACATCACGCAAAAACCTTGCATGATGTCCTCTTTTTTATTATCGAAATTTTCAAAAATAGTGCCGGTCAAAACTGCATCTTTGCGATATGCTGTTTGAATGTTGCGCTAATTTCTTGACTTGCGATAAAAACGCAAACTGCTATATTTCAGCAGCTCCGTCAGCTTTGCCAGACGATGCACAACCTCGTCCAGCACGTCGGTGCCGCGGGCAAAATGCATCCGGATGAGGTGGTTGACCGGCTCTTTGAAGAAGCTCGAACCGGGGACAGCCGCCATCATGGCCTCGGTGCCGCCGCAGGTGACGCAGATTTCCGTGTTGGGGTCCACCTCTTAGTCTCCCCTCGAGAGGGGAGCTGCCACCGAAGGTGACTGAGAGGTTCAGTCCTTAAAATACGCATTCTGCACAGCCAGCAGGACGCCTGCGCGGCTGGCGGCGAAGTTCAGGCCGCCCTGCAGGTAGCAGGTATACGGCTCACGCAGCGGGCCGTCGCAGGAAAGCTCGATGGTGCTGCCCTGGGTAAAGCTGCCGCTGGCCATGATGACCTCATCGGTGTAGCCCGGTTCCGGAGAAGGTTCCGGGGCGGCATAGCTGTCCACGGGGCTTGCGGCCTGAACTCCCCGGCAGAAGCCGATGAGGGCGTCCGCCGTACCAGCATCAAAGCAGGTGACGATGTCGTTGTGGGCCTCGCAATAGCGAGGGATGGGCTTTTTGCCCACCAGTTCCAGCAGGCACTGGGCGTAGATGGCCGTCTTGATGGCCTCGCAGACCACGCCGGGGGCGTAGTAGAAGCCCAGATACATATCGCGGGGCGTCTCGAGGGTGCAGCCCAGCTCCTTGCCGAGGCCGGGAGCGTTCAGGCGGTAGGCGCAGAGCTCCACGAGGTCTTTCCGGCCTGCGATATAGCCGCCGGTGGGGGCAATGCCGCCGCCGGGGTTCTTGATGAGGCTGCCCACCACGAGGTCTGCACCTGCCTGGCAGGGTTCTTCCTTCTGGGTGAACTCGCCGTAGCAGTTGTCCACAAAGATGATGATGTCGGGGTTGGCGGCACGTGCGGTGTCGGCCACCTTGCGGATGGTGTCGAGGTCGAAGGCGTTGCGCTGCAGGTAGCCGCGGCTGCGCTGGATGTGGCAGACCTTCGCGCCCGGGGCTTTCTGGGCGATGAGCTCATAGTCCGGGGTAAAGTCAGCCTTCAGCGGGGCCTCGTCGTACTTGATGCCGTAATCCATCAGGGTTCCGGTGCCTTTGCCCTTGCCATCCAGACCGATGACGCCTTCCAGCGTGTCATACGGACGGCCCGTGGCAGCCAGCAGGGTATCGCCTGCCCGCAGCAAACCAAAGAGGGCCACGGCCAGCGTGTGGGTGCCGCTCTGGAACTGGCTGCGCACCAGTGCATCTTCGGCACCCATCACCTCGGCAAAGATCTGCTCGAGCTTGGCGCGGCCGCTGTCCCACAGGCCGTAGCCGGTGGTACCCAGCATATCGGTGGAGGACATCTGGGTGTCCGCAAATGCTTTCAGCATCTTGAGCTGGTTGTAGTCGCGGATGTCCTCCATCTGCTTGAAGTAGGGCTGGCAGAGCTCGAGGACTTTTTCATCCAGCGCCAGAACTTCGGGTTTATAATCGAAAAAGTGATTTAACATTGACATTATAATGAATCCTTAATTGTTATTGTACTTTGAAAAATTGCGTTCGCGCAGGGAAGCTGTAGTTTTCGTCAGGTCTTTTTGAGCGGCATTTCGCGCCGGTAGCGCGGGGGCAGTTTTCTCTTTCGGTCAAATGGCTTTGCGCTCCGCGCGGGCCAGAGGCAGGGAGGGGTGTTTCGACTCCCCCCTCCCTACCTCTGGACTCCACTCTCCCCGCAACGAGTTAAGGGCTGCTCGCCCTTAACAATTCCGAAGAAGTGGGCTCCAAGCAAAAATGCTGGAGATTCGTGCATTCGCACGAAGATCTCTTAACCGCATTTTGAGCCTCCGCCGATTTGCTGCTCCGCAGCAGACTTTACGCCTTTGCTGAACGTAAAGTCCTGCTGAAACGTAACACCCTCGGCGAAGCCGTAAATCGGAGAAACGAGAAAAAAGCGTTTAGCGAAGCGGCTAGCTTTTTTCCGTTTCGACTTCTCCTTTGGGGTCTGAAAGGGGCGAGCAGCCCCTTTCTCGTGGATCCAGCGCGTCGAAATCGCTGGTGGTTTTCTGGTTCTCTTTTGACATCAAAAGAGAACAATTCCACTTAACGTAAAAGCGTTCTGCCCCGCGCACAGGCGCGAGAACCATTTCTGGTTCTCTTTTGGTGCGCAAAAGAGAACTAAGCCCAGCGTAAAAGCGCTCTTACCTTTTCGCCACTGCCATCAGCGCCCGATTCTCGAGCAGAATACGCAGCAGCACCGTATTCACCGCCGTGAGCACCAGCGCATTCGGGATGCGGGCGATGAGCACTGCCCATGCATAGCCGTAAAAGATGTGGAGCGCCAGCGAGTTGATGACCATCGAGCCGACGAAGTGTGCCGCCAGCACACTGCACCACAGCCGGTTGCCGGTGCGCAGATGGGAAAGCTTCTGCCAGCCCAAGCCGCCGACCAGGCCGATGGACGCCGCACCCAGCGTGATGAGCGGATTGATGGCATAGCCAGCCAGCACGCCGCCGATGATGTCGGCTACCATGCCCACGACGAAACCCGCCCACGGTCCAAAGAGGATGCCCGCCAGCAGCACCGGCAGACTGCCCAGATTGAACCGGACAAAGCCGGTGGAGATGCTCAGCACCCGGGAAAAGACGATGCTCATGGCAATGAGCAGGGCCATCGCCGTCAGGGTGCGCACGGAGATCCTGGATTCGTTTTTCATATCAACTGTCCTCCTGTTTTTCAGGAACTGCGGGGGGAGCAGAAAGAAACGCCCTCCCCTGTGACAAACCGCACAAAGGAGGGCGTGAGTTCAACAAACTTCACTTCCGGACGACGCCGTGCAGACGGCCTCGCCCGCACCCAAGTCCATGCAGCAGCGGGATGCAGGCCATGCACCGCGGGTCTCCCTTCGTCCGCAGCACAACTCCCCGTTGATGCGGCACTTGACGCGCATGGCCTTACTCTGTTGATACTGTTATTATATGCTTTTTTTCGCCCTGTTTCAATCACGGGATGCAACAGGTTTGCTAAAACAAGGCCGCAGAATTTATCACATATGCTCAAAGTCTTTCTTTTTTGGCCCAAACGTGATAAGATGGGCATAATATTGAAAGGGGCTTTCCCGCCCCGGAAAGGATTTTTCACGATGAAATTCAGTGAGATGACCTATACCCGCCCTGACATCAACGCGCTGCTGGCCCGCTGCAAAGAGCTGACCGCAAAGGCAGCTGCCGCTGACAGCGGCGAGGCCCTTGTGGATGTTTACTACGAGCAGAGCCGCGCTTTCGCCGACTACAACACTGCGGCCAACCTCGCCAACATCCACTACACCTGCGACACCCGCGACGCCTACTGGAAAGCCGAGCAGGACTTCTTCGACGCCAACGGCCCGGCAGTGTCCAACGCCAGCGTCGAGATCAGCCGCGCCTTCCTCGCCAACCCCCATGTGGACGCCCTGACCGAGGCCTTCGGCTCCACCTGCGTGGCCGGCATGAAGAACGCCGTGCTGGGCATGGACGAGCGCACCGTGGCCCTTCAGCAGGAGTACAACGCCCTCGTCAGCACCTACCAGCAGATCTACGGCGGTGCGCTGGTGGAATTGGACGGCAAGCAGCTCACCATCCCCCAGCTTGGCCCCTACAAGGAGAGCACCGACGCCGCCGTCCGCCGGGCCGCTTATGAGGCCGAAGCCGGTTACTTCGACGCCCACCGCGCCGAGCTGGACGAGCTGTACACCAAGATCGTCAAGAACCTGAACCAGCAGGCTCAGGTGATGGGCTTCCACGACTACAGCGAGCTTTCCTATGTGCGTATGAATCGCATCGGCTACGGCCCTGAGGACATCAAGCGCTTCCGCGACCAGGTGGCCCACGACGTCGTGCCGGAGCTGCAGAAGGTCATCGCTCTCAAGAACAAGCGCACTGGCATCCAGCACCCCACTTTTGCCGACCTGCCGGTGGCTTTCAAGGACGGCAACCCCAAGCCCATCGAGGGCTACGACGCCCGGATGGCCGCAGCCCGCACCATGTACCATGAGCTCAGCCCCGAGACGGCAGAATTCATCGACTTCATGCAGGACAACGAGCTGTTCGACGTCGAGAGCCGCCCCGGCAAGATGTCCGGTGGCTACATGACCAGCCTGCCTTCCTATAAAGCCCCCTTCATCTTCGCCAACTGGAACAATACTTCCGCTGACGTGGATGTTCTGACCCACGAGTGCGGCCACGCCTTCGAGGGCTATGTGGCTGAGCGCGATCCGAAGATCCCCGCCGACCTCGAATGCCCCGGCATGGAGAGCGCCGAGATCCACTCCATGGCCATGGAGTTCCTCACCGCACCGTGGCACCACCTGCTCTTCGGCAAGGACACCGACAAGTACGCCCTGCTCCACGCCGAAGACAGCTTCCTCTTCCTGGCCTACGGCTGCGCGGTGGATGAGTTCCAGCACATCATGTACCAGAACCCCGATTTGACCCCCGACCAGCGCAACCAGACCTGGCTGGAGCTGGAGCACAAGTACCGCCCCTGGATCGACTTTGACGCTCTGCCCTTCTATGGCCGCGGTGCAGGCTGGCAGCGTCAGCTCCACATCTACGAATGCCCCTTCTACTATATCGACTACTGCCTGTCCACCATGGCCGCTCTGCAGTTCTTCCTGCTGAGCCTCCATGACCAGAAGGATGCATGGGAGCGCTATCTGCGCCTCGTCCGTCGTGCCGGCACGGCCAGCTACACCGAGCTGTGCGAGACCGCCGGCCTGCAGGTGCCGTTCAACGACGGCTCCATCAAGGCCATCGCCCAGCAGATGAGCCAGTGGATCGCAGAGCATCAGGTCTAACTTGAAAATATTGCCGTCTTCTTGTATTATATAGGTATATCATGCCATCTGCGGCAAAAGGAGCGGTACTTATCATGTCAGAAAAGAAAACCAGCGGCATCAAGAATTTCTTTGAAGAGTTCAAAGCCTTCGCCATGCGCGGCAATGTGCTCGACATGGCAGTTGGTGTGGTCGTCGGCTCGGCCTTTACCGCAATCGTCAACTCTCTGGTAAACGACATCATCTCCCCCATCATCGGCCTGTTCTTCAACGCCGATTTCTCGGATGTCGTCATCCAGATCGGCGATGTTGGCATCGGCGTCGGTGCTTTCCTCAACGCCATCATCAACTTCCTCATCGTGGCCTTCGTGCTGTTTTTGACCATCAAGGCCATCAATATGCTGCACAAGAAGCCCGTGGAAGAGCCGAAGGAGCCCACCACCAAGAAATGCCCCTACTGCCAGAGCGAGATCTCTATCAAGGCTGTCCGCTGCCCCCACTGCACTTCGAAGCTCGAGGGCTTCCCCGAAGCAAAGCTGTAATTTTCCCTGTTTTCTCCCCGGCGCCGTCCGCTCTTTGGACGCCGCCGGGGCTTTTTTGCGCCCTTTTTCGAAGTTCAGAAAAGAAAATCAGAATTTTTTCGAAAAAAGTATTGCTTTTTCGGGCGAGTCATGGTATTATATCAGAGTCGTCACGACACAACAGAATATGGACGGTTAGCTCAGCTGGTAGAGCATCTGCTTGACGTGCAGGAG
>ERZ773190.3020-NODE-3020-length-11923-cov-5.808814_pt1 | contig 11923 bp, 9 predicted proteins | sample MGYA00511111_ERZ773190 | MGnify/ENA primary metagenome ERZ773190 (study PRJEB29015, sample SAMEA2737777) | human gut metagenome | biome: human gut; feature: human-associated habitat; material: faeces | place: China | collected 2012 ... | reverse complement strand
CCATTATCATTGCCTGGGGGACGATTGGAAAGAATACTTTGCGAGTGCGAAAACGGCAGAAATATTTGCTGGAAATGATAAAGCAGCATGCCAACAAGATGTACCAAATCGGTAGGAACGCTTGTCATCCACTCACGCCAGCAGTCAGAAGAGAATGGACGTTAGACCCCTATGAAATGGAGGAAATCAAATGATGAAAGTAACTAACTTGCAGGAAATGAGTTGCATTACAAACGCTGATTTAAGGATGCACATTCTGGAAAAAGCAAAAACAATGATGAAAGAATACCAAGTAGAAAATTTGGATGACATTGGCTGTTTTATCGTACTGGAATTGGAAGAATTTACAGACTTTCCAATCAGTGAAATGGAGTTTGTAGAAGTGCTTTTCTTGGAAAAAAGTATGTTTCTACATGGTGTCAGAATCGTTGGCGACAGCTATGGTGAAGACATCTATTTGCCTGTTGAGGTGGTAACATGCTGAACATACCGAGAGTAGCACAATATGCACGATTCAGTTCAGAAAATCAACGAAGCGAATCCATCGATGCACAGATACGAGCTATGAATCAGTTCTGCAAACAGAACCACTGGCAGGTTGTTTCCACTTATACAGACGAGGCAAGGTCAGCAACAACCGACAACCGACCGCAGTTTCAGCAGATGATTGCAGACAGCGGCAAAGGGATATTTGACATCGTTCTGGTGCATAAACTCGATCGTTTTTCAAGAGATCGTTACGACAGTGCCATTTACAAAAAGAAGCTAAAGAAAAACCATGTCAAGCTTTGCAGTGTTCTGGAACGTATGGACGATTCCCCGGAGAGCATTATGATGGAAGCGGTTTTGGAGGGTATGTCAGAATACTACAGCAAGAATTTAGCACGAGAAGTCATGAAAGGCATGAATGAAACCGCTTTGCAGTGCAAACACACTGGTGGCTGTCCACCACTGGGATATGATTTGGATGAAAACCACCACTTGATTGTCAATGAATGGGAAGCTCAAGCGGTAAAAATTATCTTTCAAATGTTTGCGGATGGCTATGGTTACAGTGAGATTATCGAGCGGCTAAATGCTCATGGCTACAAGACAAAACGAGGAAAGATGTTCGGGAAGAATAGCCTTTATGAGATTTTATCCAATGAGAAATACATTGGCGTTTTTGTGTTCAATAAGGCAGCTGCAAGAGCAGATGGCAAACGAAATAATCACGCCCAAAAGGACAGCTACATCCGTATTGAAGGCGGTTGCCCTGCGATCATCGGGAAAAAGCTGTTTGCACAGGTGCAGCAGATCAAGGCAAAGAACAAGCGAAACGCTGGACGCTATCACAGCAAAGAGTTTTATTTGCTGACTGGAAAGTTGGTTTGCGATGTCTGCGGAAAGCGGATGATCGGAAATCTGCGATTCAGTGGCAGGAATAAGACACGGCTTGCCACCTACAGATGCAATACGCATCGGGCAATGTGCAATAACAAGGAACTGAATAAGGATTATCTGGATGCATACATGGCTGTGCTGATTGGAGAGAGGCTGAAGCCAAAAAATCTAAAGCGAGCGGTTGCTAAGGTGAATCAACAGGTGCAGAAATTCAATCACGATTTTGATACTCACTATGAAGTGATTTCTGTACAATACGCTGAAATAAAGGACAGCCTTGCCAATATTACAAGGGCAATTGAAAAGGGCATTTTCACAGATGACTTGCTGCAAAGAGCAGAACAGCTGGAGAACGAGAAAGCAAAACTGGAAACCAGACTGCACGAGTTAAAGCTGTTGGAACCTATCGCCTATGAAGATGTTGCATATCTGCATACGCAATGGCAGGAATTGAAACGAAATACAGAAGAGTTCCGCACATTCATCCAGCAGTTTGTGAAGATGATTCACGTGAGACCCTATGATTTCGACATTGTTTTGGATATGGGGTTTGGTGTGGTGGAGTTGACAGAAACCATTACCATGCGACGGGGCGAACTGTACGAGATGTTTAATTCTAAGGTAAAGGAGTAAAGAATATGTTTGAAAAATCAAAAGGCAGATACTTGACACGAAGTGTGGATGCGGAGATACCGATTGCACTGCAAGTGATGATGTGGCAGGCTGTCGATCAGATGCCAGAACCAAAAGACTACTTGCAGGTGTTTCGACTCAGCGAAGAGAACGGTTTGCAGATCGTACACCATACCTCGGAACAACTGCAGTTTGAGATGACATACATTGTGGAGGCAGAAAAGCCAATCACAGCAAAAGTGTATATCATCGATGACGGGGAACATTGCACCATGCTGTTGGCGGAAGAGTACTGATTAAAAGTGCTCTAAGCCGGTAAAGAAAGAGTCCGCTGTATTAAGTTATAGCAGATTTTTTTCGCATTCTGCAACTGAATTTTTGTTGAAATACTTGCATTTTTCCGGAATACATGATATAATAAGGGCAAGACAAAATGAACAAGGCAGGTGACACCGATGGAACAGAAACCAGATATCCATGAATTACGAAAATCCTATGATGCAGCGGCAAAGCGACTTCTGTCTTACAAGGAAGTCATTGCGAATATTCTGAAGTATACTGTCCGGGAATTCAAGGGCTATTCGATTCCGGAAATTGTTGCCTGTTTAGAAGGAAAGCCAGAGATCGGGACAGTTCCAGTTGATGATGATTTCTTACCTAAAATGGATGTGGCAGGTTCTGAAACGATTTCTGAAAAAGAAGGCGTTCGCAGCTATGATATTAAATTCAAAGTAAAACTGCCTACACAGGAAGAAGCAGAATTGATTATCAATCTGGAATCCCAGAACAAGTATCGTCCGGGATATACGCTGGAAAAACGGGGTATTTACTATCTCAGCAGATTGATTTCTTCACAGTATAACGTGGAATTCAAGAATTCGAATTTTGATCAACTGAAGAAAGTGTACTCTATCTGGATTTGTACCCATGCACCGCTTGAATTTGCAAATACGATTACAGAATATCGGTTCAAGCCGGAGAACCTGGTTGGAGAAATGCCAGATATTCCGAAGCACTATGATTTGATGTCATTGATCATGATCAATTTAGGTGTAAAAGATAAGAATTATGATGGGTTGATTCGGATGCTGGATATTCTTTTGAATCTGTATTCAGAGATTGGAAAGAGTCAGGCTGCGTTGGATATTCTGGAAAGTGATTATCACATTCCATTGAGAAGCGTTCGTAAGGAGGTTGAGAGTATGTGCAATTTGAGTCAGGGCGTTTATGATGATGGCTTTGCAAAAGGTGTTTCGGAAGGCAAAGCGGAAGGAAAAGTAGAAGGCAAAATTACAAATGCCATTAAAGTTGTCAAAAATCTGCTTGCAAAAGGATTTTCATTGGAAGAAGCACTTGCAATTGCAGATATTGATCAGGAAACCTACGAGAAAAATTGCTCAGAATAAGGTGTATAATTCTGTTAAACTACATTTGAAGAAAATCGCAGCCACAAAAATGGCTGCGATTTTTTGATCTGGGATAGAAATGGATGGTTTTGCAATAGGATTTAATTGCATTTATGTGAAAGAAAGGACAACTTGTTCTATATATTTTTTCGGGAATTCAGGAGTTTGATGCAAATTTCAAACGTCTATCTCAGAAAAAATTCAGAAATTCGGGAGAAAATATCACATGTACAAAGCATAGCTGACATCGCAAAGCTGAAAAAGTCCGAAAAATAGCCATTCCCGAATTTGCAAATTTTAAAAGTACGCATATCTGGGAGCTTGTGAATCGCCTCCACCACACAAAATCACGTAATCGGAAAGGTTACGAAAACCACGTAATCACGTTATATAGCGTGGTTACGTGGTTTTTCTTTTACAAATTTTTCCTGATTTTTCGGGAGTTCAAAGCGAATTTGACCGTGACCTGATTAAAATGCGTAGTATTTTTAGGGTACCCCTCTCTTGCGGAAAAAATGGGAAAATGGGAAAAACAAGCGTGTTTTTCTAAGGAACTGGCACTGTACAAAATGCGATTTGTGTACTATGATTTACTTTCCGAAAAAGTCGGTACAAGAATAATCAGCTTAAATGCGGCGATAATTAAAAAATTCATAATTAAAATCGACAGCAGACACCTACAAAATCATTGGTAGGCATCTGCTGTTTTTTTAAAAAAGGACTTGAAAATAGGAATGAAATATGTTAAAATAAATATAGTTTATGAGAAAAAGACACAACGATTGAGCAAAATGAACATATTAGAGAATCTGCAAGATTAGCAGGTTAGAAACCGTGGTATCATGATTTTAAATAGATGTAGTTGGAAAGTTACAGGTAAAAATACGAAAACAGATTGGAAGGTCAATAATGGCAGAAAAAACAAATGCAAACATCGGATTTGAAAAGCAAATATGGGATGCTGCCTGCGTATTGTGGGGACATATTCCTGCTGCTGAATATCGAAAAGTGATTGTAGGACTGATATTTTTAAGATATATATCATGTGCTTTCGATAAAAAATATCAGGAACTTGTTGCTGAAGGCGATGGGTTTGAAGATGATAAAGATGCCTATACAATGGATAACATCTTCTTTGTTCCGGAAGATGCGAGATGGAACAAGATTGCAGCGGCAGCTCACACGCCTGAAATTGGTACTGTAATTGACGATGCTATGCGGGCAATTGAGGAGGAAAACAAGCCTCTCAAAGATGTTCTTCCCAAAAACTACGCAAGCCCTGATTTGGACAAGCGTGTCCTTGGCGATGTTGTAGACATCTTCACAAACAACATTGACATGAGCAAAACTGGACAAGATGAGGATTTGTTTGGTCGTACTTACGAGTACTGCATTGCAATGTTTGCAGAAAAGGAAGGGCAGAAAGGCGGAGAATTCTACACACCGTCAAGCGTTGTAAAAACACTGGTTGAGATTTTGAAACCGTTTGAAAATTGCCGTGTCTATGACCCAGCTTGCGGAAGTGGCGGTATGTTTGTACAAAGTGCAAAGTTCATACAGGCTCACAGCGGCAATCGAAACAACATCTCGGTATATGGTCAGGAAGCAAACGCTGACACCTGGAAAATGGCAAAAATGAACATGGCGATTCGTGGAATTGAAGCGGATTTTGGGTCGCATCAGGCTGACACATTCAGCAATGATTTGCACAAAACATTAAAGGCGGATTTCATCCTTGCAAATCCTCCATTCAACTATCACCCTTGGGGACAGGAACGCTTAACGGAAGATGTTCGCTGGAAATATGGGGTACCACCTGCAAATAATGCCAACTATGCATGGATTCAGCATATGATTCATCACCTTGCACCAAATGGAAAAATCGGTCTTGTGCTTGCGAATGGTGCATTGAGTACGCAATCAAGCGGTGAGGGCGAAATCAGAAAGAGAATCATTGAAGATGATTTAATCGAGGGAATTGTTGCAATGCCGACACAGCTTTTCTATTCTGTAACGATTCCTGTTACGCTCTGGTTTATTACCAAGAATAAAAAGCAAAAAGGGAAAACACTTTTCATAGATGCTCGAAAAATGGGCTTTATGGTGGACAGAAAGCACAGGGATTTGTCAGATGAAGACATTGCAAAACTTGCGGATACGTTCACAGCGTTTCAGAATGGCGAATTGAAAGAAGTCAAGGGTTTCTGTGCCGTTGCGACAACAGAAGAGATTGCAAAACAGGATTATATTTTAACGCCGGGTCGGTATGTTGGTATTGAAGAACAGGAAGATGACGGCGAACCATTCGATGAAAAAATGAAACGTCTGACTTCGGAACTCTCTGAAATGTTTGAGAAATCCCATGAGCTTGAAAATGAAATCAGGGAGAAACTGGGGGCGATTGGGTATGACATTTAACATTAAGCAAGTGCAACTTAAGGATTTGCTCTTAGAACCTATAAGGAATGGCTTAACGAAGCCCAAAGCTATTAGAGGTCGGGGTGTTCCCATGATTGCAATGGGTGAGATTTTTGCAAATAATAGGATTTTCTCTTTTCCAATGGAAAGAGTGCCTGTTACAGATAAGGAGTTATCATCTTCAAGTATATATGAGGGAGATTTGCTTTTCGCAAGACAATCTCTTGTATTAGAGGGTGCAGGAAAATGTTGTATTGTTAAAGAAGTAAATGAACCTACAGTTTTCGAATCACATCTTATAAGAGTTAGGCTTGATAACTCAAAAGCACTTCCTGATTATATCTACTACTATTTCAATTCATATCAAGGCAAAGAGAATATTAAGACAATAGTAGAACAAGTAGCGGCAGCAGGAATTAGAGGGCGTGATTTAGTAAATCTATATATCCCCATTCCTCCCATTACTGTGCAGCAGCAAATATTACAAGTCTTGATGAGTATAGATGACAAAATAGCTATAAATACTACGATAAATGAAAATTTAGAACAGCAGGCTCAGGCAATTTTTAGTAACCTTTTTCCAAAATGTATGTCAAATGGAATCGCTATGAGTAATATAATAGATGTTCGTGATGGTACTCATGATTCTCCAAAAGCCAAGAAAGAAGGATACAGCTTAATTACATCCAAACATTTGCAAGCATACAGCGTCAATAAAAAAGAAGCTAATTTAATATCTTATGAAGACTTTAATAAAATAAATGAACGCAGTAAGGTTGAATATGGTGATATTCTTATAAGCATGATTGGTACTGTTGGGATAATATCTTTTATTTCGGATAAAAGTATTGACTTTGCGATTAAAAATGTTGGACTATTCAGAACCTCTCAAAGTGCAAAACTTCGCTTCTACGTGCTAAACTATCTTAAAACTAATGAAGTCGCCAATTACATAGAACAACATTTAGCAGGTAGTACTCAAAAGTACATAAGCCTGACAGAGTTAAGAAATCTACCGATTCGTATTCCATCTGACGAAGATCTGCAAGAATACAATGAACTTATAAGTCCTATCTATGGACAAATAATAACTTTATCCAAAGAAAACCAATGGCTTACTGAACTCCGTGACACCCTCTTGCCAAAACTGATGAACGGCGAAATTGATGTTTCAGAAGTGAAGATTTAAGCTGCTAATGGTCGTAAATTTTCATTTACGTTAGGAGATGATAAATGTGGACGTTGATATAGCTGTTGCAATAATTGCTGCATCTGCTACGATAGGTGCAACTATAATAACAAGTATAGTTAGTTTCAAAAAGTTAAAATCAACAGTGAAATTTGATATGGAAAAATTTAAATCAGAAAGCACTTATGAAATCAAGAAAAAGACTATTTTTGAATCATTACAAATGTTAGATTCTTATTTTTCGTGGCTTGATTTTAATTCTAATATAAAGCCAGAAAGAGATTTTGAAATTACTCAACTTGAGCTTACAAAAAAAGCACGAACGGTATACAATCAACTGTTAGTTACTTGTACAAGTGGCGATTTGCCAAATAAGTTTGTAGAAATTATATTTGGTAAAGAGAAAAATAAACTTTGCTTATATAAAGAGTATAGAAATGAGTGTAGACATGAATTGGGTTTTGATTCAATTGATATGAATGAAGAATCTATTTTTATTTCAATTGTAAGTACAGAGGCGTTAAAAAAAAATCGAAAATAATCTAATTGGCAGTAGTGATGTTGGTACAACGAAAGGAGTACCAGCAATGAAAACTAACTTTTTTATAATAACTCGAAAGGAGCTGATAACATGGCAGCCTTCTATCAAGAATCCGACTACGAAAACGCCCTGCTTGAACTATTTGAACAGCATTTAGGCTATGAATACGTCTGTGGATATCACATCGACCACAACGTAAAATCGCCCTTATACGATGAAGTGCTGGAAGAAAGCATTTTCAGAATCAATAAGGGGAAACCATATGATGCAATAAAAAATGCACTTTTGACTTTAAAGAATTTTGAAAATGGAACGCTTGTGCAGAAAAATGCCGTATTTACGGACTATTTGCAAAACGGAATTTCTGCAAGATATACTGAAAATGGTGAGGAACGCTCTACTTTAATCTATCTAATTGACTGGGAAAATATCGAGAACAATTCTTTCATCTGTGCCAATCAATGGACATTCATTGAGAACAGCAACCGCAGACCGGATATTCTGCTTTTTATAAATGGTCTGCCGCTTGTTCTTGTAGAATTAAAATCCCCGTCCAGAGAAGATACCGACGCAAGCGAGGGATACACGCAGATAAGAAACTATATGCACGAAATCCCGTCAATGTTTTATTATAATCAGATTTGCGTGATGTCTGACCAGCTGACAAGTAAAGCAGGGACAATTACAAGTGACGAAACACGTTTTATGGAATGGAAAACCGTTGATGGAAGTTATGAAAACACAGAATATGCACAGTTTGACACTTTTTTTGAGGGAATATTCCAAAAAGAAAGACTTCTTGATATTTTGAAAAACTTTGTTTTATTCAGCAATGATGGAACAAAACAAATAAAAATTCTTGCTGGATATCATCAGTATTTTGCCGTTAATAAGGCGATTTTATCCACTAAAAAAGCAACAGAAACAGACGGAAAAGGCGGTGTTTTCTGGCATACTCAAGGTAGCGGAAAATCGCTGTCGATGGTGTTCTATGCCCATCTCCTGCAAACGGCATTGAATAGCCCGACGATTGTTGTACTGACTGACAGAAACGACCTTGACGATCAGCTATATTTACAGTTTGCAAAATGCAGAGATTTTTTAAGGCAAACGCCTGTTCATGCTGAATCAAGAGAACATCTTCGTTCTTTGTTAGCAGGCAGAAAAGCAAATGGAATCATATTTACAACCATGCAGAAATTTGCTGAATCTTTTGAGTGTTTATCCGACAGAAGAAATATTGTCGTAATGGCTGATGAAGCACACAGGGGACAGTACGGACTCGCTGAAAAAGTCGATAAAGAAACAGGAAAAATAAAAATCGGTTCGGCAAGAATTATAAGAAACAGCCTGCCGAATGCTACATATATCGGCTTTACAGGCACACCTATTTCAACAAAAGATAAGTCTACAAGAGAAGTTTTTGGTAATTACATTGATATATACGATATGACACAGGCAGTTGAAGATGGTGCAACACGTCCTGTATACTATGAATCAAGAGTTCTGAAACTGAAACTTGACGAACAGACAATGAAACTGATTGACCAGGAATATGATATAATGGCAGAAAATGCAGATGTGGACGTGATTGAACAATCGAAGCATCAGCTTGGCAAAATGGAAGCAATTCTCGGCAATGATCAGACAATTGATTCCCTTGTTACAGATATTCTTGACCATTACGAAAACAACAGAGCAAATCTGCTGACAGGTAAAGCGATGATAGTAGCATATTCACGTCCCATAGCTTTAAAAATATATCATAAAATCCTTGAAATACATCCTGACTGGACGGAAAAAGTTGCTGTTGTAATGACATCGTCAAACAAAGACCCTGAAGAATGGCGTGAAATCATCGGAAATAAGGCACATAAAGAAGAACTTGCAAAAAAATTCAAGGACAATAAAAGTCCGCTTAAAATTGCAATAGTTGTTGATATGTGGCTGACAGGCTTTGATGTTCCATCCCTTGCAACAATGTATGTATACAAGCCGATGTCAGGACATAATTTGATGCAGGCAATCGCAAGAGTAAACCGTGTCTTTGAAGATAAAGAAGGTGGACTTATTGTGGATTATGTCGGCATTGCAAGTGCTTTAAAACAGGCAATGAATGATTACACAGCAAGAGATAAAGACCGTTATGGCGATACAGACGTAGCAAAAGTAGCTTATCCGAAATTCCTTGAAAAAATTTCGATTTGTCGGGATTTCTTTTTTGGATATGATTATTCAAAATTTATGACAGGAACAGACCTTGAACGTGCGAAAGCCATCACCGGTGCTGTCAACTTCATCATTTCTCCCGCAAAAGAAGATGATAAAAAAGCATATCTGAAAGAATCTTTGTTGCTCCATCAGGCGTTATCGCTCTGTTCTTCTATGGTGGAGGAATCATTAAGACTTGAAGCAGCATTTTTTGAATCCGTAAGAGTTCTTGTTATGCGTCTTGAAAATAAAGGAACAGGCAAGAAACTTTCTCTTGGAGAAATGAATGCTCAAATCAATGAACTGCTCAAGCAGAGTATCAAAAGTGAAGGTGTTATCAATCTGTTTTCTGATATTGGTGAGGAAATTTCTCTGTTTGACCCAAAGTTTTTGCAAGAAGTAGCAAACATGAAAGAAAAGAATCTTGCAGTAGAACTTCTGAAGAAATTGATTGCAGAACAGATTGTTGTCTATAAGCGAACCAATGTTGTAAAGTCTGAGAAATTTTCTGAAATCATGCAGCGAGCAATGAATCAGTATCTAAATGGAATGCTGACAAATGAAGAGGTCATCGAGGAAATGATAAACCTTGCAAAACAGATAAAAGAAGCTGGAGAAGAAGGGAAAGCACTGGGACTCACTGCCGACGAACTAGCATTTTATGATGCATTAACCAAACCACAGGCAATCAAAGACTTTTATCAGAATGAAGAATTGATTGCGATTACAAAAGAATTGACAGAAACATTGCGTAAAAATAAAACGATTGACTGGCAGAAGAAAGATTCTGCAAGAGCAAGAATGCGTATGATGATAAAGAGGCTGTTAAAAACGCATAAATATCCACCAGATGATCAACCAGAAGCAATTGATGCTGTAATGATACAATGTGAACTTTGGGCAGATAATCTTGTGGAGTAAGATGAAATTTTGTTCTTTTGAAAGGAGTTTTATATGGCTACAATAGATGATGTATATGCTTATTTACAGAAAAATGAGCCTCAAATAGCAAATTCAATCTGCTACGCTTCTGAAATGTTGTTAACAGCATTAAATGATGGAATTGTTGCATTAAGAAAAAAACGAACAAAGGCTGCAGAGGAAGATCGTGATGAAGATTTAAATATGCTTACACAATATAGAGATGTAATGAATGACTATATTAAAACGATCAATGGCTATTTAGACTACCAGTCGAAAAGTAAGAAAATGCCTGTAGAATCGCATTTAAATATTTCTTCTAGTATAAAAATTGATTACGATAAATATCGAGTAAACAACAGCATACCACATTCTTTGAATGAGGACTATACTTACAAAAAAATATGTGCTTTTATGTATAGCAATATAAAGTACAATGTCACCGACTGGACTAGTGCTTTAATTGCGTTCTGCAATATATTATCGCAAAAAGGAAAGGATTTTAATAAACTGGTTGAAGAACCGGCATTTCACGGGAGAAAAGTGCAGTATTTTTGTTATGATTCAATTCCGTCAAAAAATGCTCCTATTCAATTGACGAATGTATATGTTTGGACGAATTTGAGTGCGAATGCTATTGTACAATTGATTAAGAAAGTGCTTGTATACTTCGGAGAAAATCCAGATGCATTCTATATCTTCTTGAAAAAAGATTTGACTACGCTTCATGCAGAAAATAATGAGGTGATTAGTAATGGTGCAACTGATGAGAAAATTGGAAAATATGTTATAAGAACACTTAGAGACCTTGAAGCTAAAAATTACAGATTTTCAGATGAAATGCTGTCAGTATTACTTGATGATAAAAAATCGAATATTGTTTTTGGTATCACTTATGCATTTTTCACTGATAGTATGGACAAAACTATAGACAAGCACAATAGAAGTAGATACTGGAAGAAACCGTTTTTCTTTAATGGACAGCATTTCTATGTAACAAGTCAATGGTATGAATATAATCGAAAGCGTTTTGAAGCATGGTTAAACTCACTATCGACTACTTAAAATTACATCAATAGATTTTATTTACTACGCACTGACGTGCAGTCCGATTGCATCGAGCAATGTCCCTGTTCCTCATCAAAGATTCGTCACAGTGCCACTCTCTTGCGAGAGAATTTAAAATAGAATCTTATTTCGTATAGATATATAATATAAGTA
>ERZ773190.3006-NODE-3006-length-11985-cov-2.311232_pt1 | contig 11985 bp, 15 predicted proteins | sample MGYA00511111_ERZ773190 | MGnify/ENA primary metagenome ERZ773190 (study PRJEB29015, sample SAMEA2737777) | human gut metagenome | biome: human gut; feature: human-associated habitat; material: faeces | place: China | collected 2012 ... | reverse complement strand
CGGGCAGAGATACGTCCGGTCGGACAGTTTTAATTCCTTATAGATATGTCCGCAGGCAATTTTTCCCAGAAAGCCGGCCAGACCCGGAAGTACATCCTAGAATATGACCAAAAAGTGTTATCCGCAAAAATCGAAAGCTCGGAGCAGATGCTACATACTGAAAAGAAAAACGAAGAGAAGAGGAATATTATGAGAAAACCATACGGAAAGTTAATTTTGGTCCTGGCTGCTATGGCGCTGGTGACAGGCGGATGCCAGAAAAAGGGGAACGCGATGGAGACAGATGCATCCACGGAAGCAGCAGTAACGGAGAGTGTCACAGCAAGCGAGCCCGTTTCGGAGGAGACATGGAGCTGGCTTGTGCAGACTTATAAGTTATTGGAAGCCAATTATGAAACTGGGCAGAAGCTCGTAGAGAACGGGCTTGCCACACAGACGGAAGACCCGGAAGAGGTCATTGCTGAAGCAAAGCGTCTGCTCGATTACGGCGAACAGTGCGGGAAAGAAGATATGATGGAAGAGGACGGACAGGACCTTCTCTATGATATGGTCAACGCCTCCAACCGCCTGATGGATCTGATCGAAAAGAACGGAGGAACCGTGGTTACGATGGATGAAGTGATCAGCTGGGAAACTGCAGCCGCACCTGCTGCGGAGGCATCAACCGATCCGGAAGGAGAAGCAGCCGCACCGGACGCAGACAGTACGCAGGAAACGCAGGAATCGGCACCGGATGATGCGGAGCAGGAAAGCACGGTAAAGCCGGATGCAGCGGAAAGTCAGGCACCAGCAGACGGACAGTAAGGAAGGAGCGGGACCATGCAGCCAGTCAGATTTAGGATCAAGTATAACGTGGCTTTGTTGCTTACCGCATCCTTTCTGCCGTGCTTCTTAGCCTACGGCATCACGCCACAAACGCCCAGGGAAGAACAGGTTGCCGCGACGGCGGAAGCGGAAACAGGAGAAGCGATGGAGGCCGGCAAAAACACCGAAGCGGCGAAGCGGAAGGCCCAGTTAAGCGGTATGTTCCGTGCGCTTTCTGATCGTGGGACGGACCGGGAGCGGGCAACAGGGGATTACCGGAAGATCGGGTTTACCTATACGGAAGAAATGTACCTGCAGTTGAGCGGAAACAATACGGTGCCGGAGGACTGGCAGGAAGAAATGGCACCGCTCATGGAAGGGCTCATCGAGGAGGAAGCGGAATTCACGGAGGAACCAAACACGGACGACGGTGCGGATGAAAAGGCGTGGGAACCTGTCAATGCCCTGGATGCCGGACGGTATGCCTGGGCGACCGGATCCACGGAAGAACTGCCTGCAGCATTGGACGCTACCAGGGCCGCACAGAAACGGCTCGGATTCCCATATTCCCAGCCAAGAAGGGACAGTGGGATCGCCTATGACTGTTCTTCTTTGGTGTACTGGGCCTACCGGGATGCCGGGGTGGATATCGACCCGGTAAACTGCCATACGGCAGCCAGTATCGCGGAATACCTCGAAGGGACTGGAAGGGGCGTCGATGCCGGTGACTTAAAAGCCGGAGATCTGATCTTTTACTCGTTCAAGCGAAACGGGCGGTACAAGGACATCAGCCACGTTGCCATGGTCTGCGACGGCGGGCTGATGGTACAGGCATCATCCACCCTGGGACGCGTTGTTATGAGCGAGATCAGTCTTGCAAAAGCAGTTGCGATCGCAAGACCGGTATCAGAAACAGCCAGAGACGGACAGCCGGACGTACAGACCGCTACCAGCTCAGAAGCTGCCCAGATGGAAGTGCCTGCCGGAACGCCAGTAGAGGAGGTGGCGGAAGCACCGGAAACGGAGGCTGAAGTCGGCCCGGGCGTTCCTTTGCAGACAGAGGAAGCAGATGGTGTGAACGCTACGGAATCAGAAACACAGGAATATGGGCCTGGCTTTGTAACGGAAGAAGAACCGGAGTCAAAATCCATGGATGAGTGCCAATTATTACAGGAACCAAGAGAGGGGGAGAGCGAATGACTGATCTAAAGAAGAAATTGATCAAAGACGTAATAACCAGAACCGTTGTTGCCATTCTAATTATAACGATTTGCTATGGCATCAGTTGGATTACGATATGTGGAATGCTCAAACTGATCGCATTGTGCTTTGGTCTGACGTTTCGGTGGTCGATTGCCACTGGTATTTGGATGGTAATTTGTCTTTTATGGAACGTAAGTCGGCTGTTCGACCGTTAAAATATTTGAGAACGCGCCAAAACAATGACCAAAAAGTATTATCCGCAAAAAACATCAAAAACAATGGTGCGTACTGGTATCATTGTCAGAATCCAAGATCGCATGATCTGGTATCTGCCCCGTATGCACGGGGATGAACCTACAAAATTAATTGCTGCTTATCAGCTGGCAAAATCCGCCCCGTATGCACAGGGATGAACCTGAAGCAACACCCTCGTTTTTTTCATCATAAATGCTCTGCCTCGTACACACGGGGATGAACCTGACAGGACTCAAACTGAAGATACAATTATTTGTTTACGGAATCCGGTGAGAACGGATTTTTAACCACTTATTGCGGATGCCAAAAAGGGAGTGATGATCACGGCAAACAAGCCGAACATTTCCTGTTCGGATGGAAAAATGTATTTCTGGTCCGGCACGACCCTGATCGGACCGTCCGGTGTGAGTTTTTGTAACGTCCGCTCCTTCGAAGAAGCGGTCGGCATCGTAACTGACTACTACGACGGCCGGATGTATTAGGCTTTGATTTCTCGATACCCTCATGGAGCACAGTTTCCACGGGGGCATTTTTGTGCCAGTCAGAGAAAGATAAGTTTCCATACTGAGAGTGTACATAACATATCATAAGAAAATTTTGACAAATTTTAACAGCATAAAATCGAACGAGCGTGCATATATTAAAAACGAAATAAGCACGTTCGTCTGATTGTGCTTGACTACCGTGCTTATTTCGATTACAATATAAGCACGGAAGGATGGTGATTCTATGAATGAGATGACAAGATTAGTTCAAAATCACGATTATCTTACGCCAAGAATCGCGGGAAAATCTGGAATTTCAAAATTCAAATTTTATAAATATGTCCGTGAGAATAGATTGGAGCCTGTAAGCCGTGGGCTATACTCAGCGGGTGATAATTGGGTAGATGAATTGTATGTTTTGCATCAGAGATGCCCAAATGCAGTTTTTTCGCACGACGAAGCTTTTTATTATCATGGCTTGGCGGACAGAGAACCGTTTGTTCACACTTTTACGATATATAGTGGCTATAATACGCATCGTCTTACAGCAGATGGAAGTTGCAAGGCATATACAGTCAAAAAGGAACTGTTGGATGTGGGCAAAATCATCGTAAGAGATAATAGCGGCAATATGATCCCGATGTATGATTTGGAAAGGACAATAGAAGTTCCATTGAGGCCCAAGACTTTAATTCGGCACTTAAGGCTTATGTTTCCAGAAAAGACAAGAATCTGAATCGGCTTATGGAGTATGCAAAGCTGTTTCGGGTTGATAATGTAATCCGCAGATATATGGGGGTATTATTGTAAAATGCAGCTTACGCCAGAACAGGTTAAGGGACGAATTAAGAATGTAGCAAAAGAAAATAAGGCAGATGCCAGAACGCTCATGCGTATTTATATGATGGAGCGTTTCTTGGAGCGTGTATCAAACTCCAAGTACAAGGATAATTTCATCATCAAGGGCGGAATGCTCGTAACGGCAATGGTAGGTGTAGCCAATCGTTCTACGATGGACATCGACACCAGCATTAAGAACCAGAATCTTTCGGCTGAGGATGTCAGACGGATCGTTGATGAGATGAAAGACATTGATCTTGGAGATGGAGTAACCTTCGAGATTAAGGAAGTTTCCAGCATTATGGACGAAATGGAGTATCCAGGAATTCGGTTTACGGTGAATGCCATAATGGGAAAACTGATTACACCGATGAAAATTGATATTTCGACTGGCGATGTGATCACCCCGCGAGCAATCGAATATCCGTATAAATTGCTGCTGGATGACCGTTCCATCAGGCTGTGGTCTTATAATCTCGAAACCATTCTTGCAGAAAAGCTTCAAACGGTTCTTGCAAGAGGTCTTTTGAATACACGAATGAGAGACTTCTACGATATCAGAACACTGCTGTCAATCTACGAGCAAGAAATTGATGAAAATGTTCTGAAAGATGCTTTTAAAGCAACTTGCAAGAAAAGAGAAACGGAGAACCTGAAAGCCGAAGGCTCTCAAATCATAACTGCCATCGAAGGGGATGTGCAGTTACATAACCTGTGGAAATCTTACCAGAAAAAATATCCGTATGCTACTGATATCAGCTACGAGGATATCATGGAAAGCACGAAATCCCTGTTTGACAAAATTTAATCGTTATTAAGAACCTCGTCAGAAGATCCTGGCGAGGTATTTTTATGCCCGTCAGAGAGACACCGGTTTCCATACTGAGAGTGTACGTAACAACCTATCATAAGAAAAGGAGGAAACAAAAATGTACAGAAATTATGGAGACAAAAATTTTTTTGAGAACGGGGTCCTGGTGGATACGGATCATTCCGACACCGCATTCCCAATGCTTTTGTGTCGCCCGTATCCGGATGAGGAAGACTTATACCAGTTCGGCGAAGTGGAAGTGGATCTGGATGACTTTCAGGAGAACGGCTGGGGTGACCGGAAATCCGTCATGGATTTTCTTGGCATGACAGAAGAAACGTACGATCCGGTTCAGTTCGCAATCGGCTGTACAGAATATTTTCCCTGGGATAATTTCGGAGCGGGCTCTTACGCGTATGATTGGCAGAAAATGGACAAAAAGTCCATCTGTGAGATCTTAAAGTGCCGCCTGATTGCTTCCGATCATCTGGATATCGTATGGTAATAACAGGAAGGAAAGATGGCAAGGAAAAGAAAGTACAGAAAGGGAGAATGCACAATGATCAAACTTTACAAAACCGCAGAAAAGAATGAGAAAATCAAAGCTGTTATCGCAGATTTGCGTAAGACCAGCAGACCATTCTCTTTCAAGTATTATTGTATGGATGAGAGAATATCCTGGGTCATGAGTCACTATGATCTGGAATCCTGGGAAATGGCAAGAAAAATTACATGGATCTTAACGGGAGACTGTGCAAGACAGATGCAGATCTGCGAAACTATTGGAACGGATTACGCAATGTACGTTCCTTCAAGTTACTCGGCATCAAACGCAGAAAAAGGAGAAGATTATGAATAACAGAATGAAAACCAACAAGGAAACTATCAAAGAGCCGCGCAGAATCCTCTCGAAGCCATTGTCCGTAAGGGAACAGTGGGCGTTATGCGATGAGGATGCATACCTGGAAGGGATCGTGAGCGTAACTCCCGCAGAGTTCGTTGCAAACGACCTAAATGGGATCTTGACCCTCTTATCCGAACGGCTGGTCGGTGACCCGTACTTACGGGACGTTACCTGCCAGGTGGAAGATGTGACGCCTCTTCACGGTGTGGTCGTCCGTGTCCGTGGATGCATCGATGAGTGCGAGCCGCCCGAAAGGGAATTGGACGAGATCACAACGGAGATTCGTGATGGAATCCTCATGGCGTGCAAGGATGACACATTAAGCGAGCTTATCGGGGAGCCGGTGGATGGAAAAACGAGAGAGGAAAAAGAACAGCAGGTTTCGGAATTCCTGGATTTTTTTTCCATTCGGCATCTGATCCGGTATTATAAGATGTACGCAATGCCGAAAGAAGCAGAGGATGTTCAGACCGAACCAGAGTCTGGAAAGACTTATCTGATCGCAGGACTCCAGTATGACCCGGAATCTTATATGACAAAGGATGGTATGGAGCGCCTGATGAAGCTGCTCCCATCGGAAGAGTTTGAGATCTGTAACATCGACGGACATAATAATACCAGCGCCTGCTTCCTGGTGGATGCAGGATTGTGGGGAGAACTGGAACTAAAGGACGTGCAGGAATTGGAACAGTCTGTTGCCAGGATCTTAGATGATGTCAATCTGGAATCGGAGGACCGCACTTATGAATGGCGCAATGTCCGGCTGTTTTTGGATTACTTATAGAAACAAACAAAAACATTACGGCGCGGGGATTCTCCTGCGCCGGATACGAAAAAGGAGAAAAACAATGAGAACACAGCAAAACCCATACATGACCGGAGATTTTTTTACCATGATATGCAAGCAGATCGAGTTCCCAAAGATCGTGGAAACTTCCGTGCCGGATGCAAAAAGCCGCCCAATCACACGTGCAGACGGCGTGTTTTACAGCCGTATCGACCAGAACTGGACCGGAGACAGCATCCGTCTCGATGTCTGGCTGGAATATCCAGCCCCGAAGAATCGGGCTGTCCGCCTTGGAACCTTCTTAACCAGGGGCCGCGGGCCGCATGCCATGCGTGACATGGCACGGCTGATGGCTGACTTTATGTATACAGCGGGCCGCTTTATCAAAACCCATCCGGAAGATTTCCAGTGGGAAGGTTATCGTGTGAGCGGCATCACGGAAGATGGGACCAGTTCTGGCACCGTCTACTGCGACAGGGTCTGCACGGCCATGCCACAGGTGGTGAAGCTGCTAAAAACCAACCCGTATGTCCAGTTCTTCGATGATAAGGAACAGGAAGCATGTTATTTTCGCATGGGAACAAACGGGATGCTTTCCGAATACGGGACTCTCGAAGTATGTCAGAAGGCGGCGCAGGACGCCATCCGGGAAGGCGGGGATGAAAAACCCGCGGAACTTCCAAAAGAAGAATGCCGTCCGGAAGCGGAAGAAACTGCAAAAGAAGAAAAAGGAGAAATCGAAAGATGAGAAAAAACAGGCCGAAAAACTGCATAACGAAGATGAGATTACGGTTAAGGAAACCGGAGAGATCTTAACGGTGCTTTCCGTGGAGGTATATAGCAAGAAATTCCTTGTCTGCTGTAATGATGGTAATACGCACCACCACAGGGACATTCGATGACCAAAAACAGGTACCCGGGACCGGCGGCAAGAGCTGCTGGCCGGGTACTTTTTTTATGTCCGGAAAGCAGATGATGCATTTTGGCCCCGGTGACAGCACGCCAGAAACACATACTGACACCGTAGACCAAAATATCACAAGGAATGAGAGGAGAGAAAAATATGTTAATCAGAGAATTTATTCAGAACCCGGCATTTAATGTTAATTGTTACGTCAAAATTTTTGACAGCACAAAGGAAGCAGGATGGGAAGGAAAAATCCCGGTTTATGACGGACCGGGTGCCCCAATATACGCTTCCGAAGACGTCCTTTCCATGGAACTGTCCAGCGTGACAACTGACCAGCACGAGATCATTCTGGAAGGAATCCACAGGGACGGTGTTACCCAGAAAGAAGAACCAGGAAAATCAATGGAAGGTTCCGAAGACATTCTTTCCATGAAACTGTCCTACGTGACAACCAATCAGCACGAGATCATTCTGGAAGAAATCCGCAGGGACGGTATTGTTCAGAAAGAAGAACTGGAAGCGCAGCTGAAGGGGCATAAGGAAGAAGTGCGGAAAGCGCTGCAGGCGTTTTATGACGCAGCATATCAAGTCAACCAGATCACGGACGACGATGACTATGAGCAGTTTCCTGATCTGTTGGATGAAAGTGCAAATGTTACCAACGAGTTTGCAAACCTGGGCATCGTGGAGGATGGCATCGTATCCTTGTGATACCCAAAAAGGAAATGAGAGGCGAAAGAAAAACATGAAGAGAAACGAAATTTTTGTAGGAAATTTATGCCTGGAAGTAACAAGACGCTGCAATATGGGATGCGCACACTGCCTCCGAGGCAATGCGGAAAACCTGGATATGAGCCGTGAGACGATTGACCAGGTGTTGGAGCAGGTAGATATGATCGGGCAGGTCACCTTTACCGGCGGAGAGCCATCCCTCAATATGGATACCATTCGGTACTTTTTGCGCAGGCAAGGAGATACGGGAAACTGCCGCGTTCTTTTTTTGTTGCAACCAACGGGAAAGCAAATCAGGAGGAACTGGCCATAGAGCTGTTAAAACAGTACCCGGACATGGAAGAACAGGAATTCTGCGGCGTAGCGTTATCCATCGATGAATGGCATGATCCACAGGACTATGACCGGTCTATCTTAAAGGGCCTGTCGTTCTACAGCGATTGCAAGGAAAAGCCGGACGGCTACAGCCTGATTCCGGAAGGACGGGCGGCAAAATTGGTGATCGATCCGGAAAAGACAATCCGCCCAACGTCAGCGCACATCGTTCTTTCCGGAAATTCCGACCCGGATGCCGGAGCACTCGAAGTGGAGATGCTGTATGTAGCGGCTGACGGAAAGATCACGGGAAACTGCGATATGTCTTATGCGCGGATCGAAAAGGAAGCTGAATATACCATCAGTGGCTTCCGTGCGGCAGTAGACAAGCTGGTCAGCGAATTGGGATGATGGCAGGATAACAAAAAGAAAGCTGGGAAACACTCCCGGAAAACAAAAAAGAAGAAAGGATGTCGCGCATCTGAAAGAGCGCGGCAGAAAGGGAAACAATATGAGCAAATACATTACACTGTCAAGCGATTACCACGTTCTTTGTCTGAATGAAAATGGAGAAATCGAAAGGCAGCTTCAGGCAGATGATCCGATTTTCGAAAAAGCGATCGGAAAAATGATCGAAAGTTTCAATGAAGCACGTTTGGAACGGCATCTGGATGATGACATGGCGAAAAAATGCTTAGGGTATACCGTGAAGGATAAGATCCATTCCATCCGTATGCAGTTTGCAGGCAAAAAGGATGAGTGCGGTAACCCGTACGTGAAGATCATTGTAGAGACATATCCGAGAGCGCTGGTGATGACCAAGAAGGTCCGCGCGTTTTTGGATGACTATCTCAGCGCACAGTTTTGCGACGGATGGGGAGAAGGATTCTTCTACCCGGGCCACAGTTTCAAGATTGATCAGATGAGATTAGCAGTGGAATAATAACAGACAAACAGGCCTGATCCCGAATGGGACGGCCTGTTTTTTTTGCGTTCACCTAACAGTTTTTCGCTCTATCCATCATTTTTTTGAGACGCAGAGTGCTTTCATGGTTTCAAAATCACCGGTGTAGGTGGTGCGCTGTCCGTCAAGGGCGTGCTCATCCAGTAGAAAATACGCGCTCGTTTCCGCCGTATCATCCCAGGTGACATCGATGATCTTCTTGACTCCGTCGATCGTGACGGTATCCCAGGCATGGTAGCCGCCCAATGCCCTTCCGACCACCGGATCTACCTGCAGACCGCAGTAAGTACCGAGCAGGTAGAAAAGACCCGCGTACCCGTAACAGGCCGTTTTCCCGGACGCCCACGCATCCACAGCCAGCTGCCGTTGTTCTGATACCTCATAGGTCAGCCGGTTCCGGATCGCGTCATGGATGTAGGATGCTTTCTGATAGTCACTCATACCGGCAGTAGCGGCTTTCATGGCTTTGGCACTCTCATAAAACTGCGCCAAGGGCGCAATGTCGTGGGTCGGCTGCTCACCCTCCAGAATAATCAGACGCTCGCCTGATACAAGGTATGGCGTCCGTGCATTTAAGGCGGAGTACACAACCCGGTAAAAGTAGGACGGATCCTTTGGATAGGCCCCGATGATCCTGAGCGGACCGTCTGTCGTGTTGACCGTGCCGTTTCTCGGGTCAGTTCCGCAGATCGCAGCTAAGGATGTATCCACCGCGATCCGGCGCATACTTTCGTCCGTTTCATTGGCATACAGATCCGTCAGGATGGCAAGGGCCTGTTTCGCTTCCTCCGTATCCGGATAGTTCGTTTCCACGGATGCAACCCGGCCGGGTCCCATGGCGGAATTTGCTGTCCCTGCCGCGTAAGCTGTGCAGGGTGTCGCGCACAGACCGACAGCGCACGCCAGGGCGGCGGCAGCTCTTATAATGTAGTTCATTGAAAACCCCCTCCTGTTCGTTTCAAGTCCCATTCAGTATGGCAATCACGGAGCAAAACGCTGATGGCGTTCCCGTGCGTACCGAGAATTCCCACGTATGAACAGGCGATAGAATAGGCGGATCCGGCCAACCGAATGCCATAAAGGACGAGAAGTCGAATTCCGGCCTTCCGATGTTGACCCAAAAGTGTTATCCGCAAAAAGGAGCCTCACGGCAACATCCGACATACTGAAAGAAATCAGAGAGGAGGAGATGTCAATTGATATCGGAAAAGAAACTCTACGAAACGCAGGCAGAATGGGCCCTGAATCACACACGCTATCCGGATGTCATCTGGGCGGAAGACCTGTTTGATATCACAATCGTCCCGTACCAGGGCTCTATCCGGAAGCTTCCGCATTACGCGGACATGAAAGACCGGCTGGAACTTTACGGACTCATCGTGGTTATGCATACCATACAGGAAGTGCGGATCCTGGAATGTCGGGCGGATGTAGCAGGAAACCGGCTATACATCACGGAAGGGATCTGGAGAAAATTCTGGAAAGAAATAAGAAAGAGTATTGCAAGTGCTATGAAAGAACACGGCCTTCCGGTCAATCCGGGAACATGCCTGGACCTGCAATTTATGTCAAGCCCGAAAGTGAAACAGAAAAAAATACAGCCGGTCGATATATGGACCAGAAGGAAGCAGAGTCTTTTGGATGACCCAAGAAATCTATTCTACTACGGCGGGGCAAACGGGGGGATCCATGACCGGGATTGCCCGGAATTGAAAAAGATCGACCCGAAGGACTTGCAGGCATCTGCGACCGGTCCGGAGGAACTTGGGTACTGCCCGCGCTGCGCGTATCGCCTGTATGCAAGGGTCGCGTGCGCTCCGATCTCCAAAGAGGTGGATGCGGTGGAATACTTAGTTCGCAGGCACCACATCGGGATCAGCCGGTGGATCCACTACGTAGAGGACGAGGGGCTGAAGCTTCACGTGCTTTCCTTAACGGAATACCAAGCTTCCTGTAACAAAGATTCCTGGATGATCCGGGTTGACGAAGACGGAAAGATGCACCTCTGGCACAACAACTACATCCATACGGATGATGGAGGACGGTACGTGACGACGGGGCTCCATGACCAGGGCATCGTCTCTAAAAACCTGACCCTGATGTTTGACTTGATCTGTCACTATGACTGGACGTACCATCTGGTACCAGAAGAGGACGCGAAGATAGAAGATACAGAGGAATTAAGCGAAACGACTATCGCCATCCAGTCAAAACTAAGGAAGCTTTCCAATCAGAACATGGCTGTCAGGAAACGCGGCGTGATCGAGCGCCAGGCGCCAGACCCGGAACCGTTATCCGGAGCATTTCAGACAAATTCTCTATTTGGGGGGATACAGGGCGGACTCTTTACGGGACTGGTATCGGCTGCATCCGTGGAAGTCGGAAGCAAGAATTCGTCCACTCAGGAAGAAGATACCCAGTGTACGGATCCGGAAGAGAGAGCGGAAGTTTCTGCTGCCACCGCTGAGGATGACAGTGAAGATCTTTCTGAAGAGTCGGAAGAAAAAGAAGAAAGAGAGGTGCTTCCTGTATTCAGTGATCCATGGGCGACACATTCCGGAATGCTCTCTGTCATGGGCGGATTTGGGAATAAGAGTGTCTTTGAGCGGCTGGAGGCACTGAGTAAGGAAGAAGGGGAAGAAGATCCGGAGTGAGTGGAGGATATGGAGATGAAAGACGCGTGACGGTTTATATGGACAGAAGATCATAATGTTATCAAGACCCTTCTCTGAGTGATCGGAGAAGGGATTTTTTCGCCTATGAGTGGGGCATTTATCATTACCCATATCCGCGGGATGATCTGAATTTTCATATAACCTTTCGTGATTCGCCGGGAAGTCCAGATGCAATGCGGTGCGGAAATCCTGCACGGAAAGGTGTAGCAGAAAATTGCTATGCATGTGACATACTGATTTCGGAATTGAAAATCCATCCGCCGCATTCTCGTGACTTCAGTCGTGAGTTAGGCGGATGGG
>ERZ773190.3002-NODE-3002-length-11989-cov-6.088989_pt1 | contig 11989 bp, 11 predicted proteins | sample MGYA00511111_ERZ773190 | MGnify/ENA primary metagenome ERZ773190 (study PRJEB29015, sample SAMEA2737777) | human gut metagenome | biome: human gut; feature: human-associated habitat; material: faeces | place: China | collected 2012 ... | reverse complement strand
CCAGCGGCTGGAGACGCCGGAGGAGCTGGAGGAGCTGTACCACATCATGGGGCTCTCCGCCGACGGACAGGGCGCCGTGACCGGGAAGCCGGAGCTGACGCTTCTGCCCCAGAAGGTGTCCACCGGTTTGACGGACATCATGATGCCCGTGGCCGATGAGGCGGAACTGGAGAAGATCGCACCGGACTTCCCGGCTCTGACGGAGCACTCCCGCAGGTATAACGTGGTGGGGGTCCACGCCTTCACCGTCAACACCACCGACGGCATGATCCATGCCCGGAACTTCGCTCCCCTGTATGACATCGATGAGGAGGCCGCCACCGGCACCTCCAACGGGGCGCTGGTCTACTATCTGTACCGGCACGGGCTGGTGGAGCTGGACAAGGTGTACACTGTGGTGCAGGGCGAGAAGATGGGGCGGCCTTCCATGATCTCCGCTCAGGTCATCCTGAAGGACAGCCAGCCCTTCGTCAAGGTGGGCGGCCCGGCCGTGACGTTGGTTCGGGGGGAGATTGAGCTGTAAAGGCGAAGCTATGCGATAAAGAAGGCGCAGGCTGGGCTGAACTGCACCCCATTTGTTGGGCAGTATGGGATACTGTTAAGGTTGGCAGTACCAGATGAGGACTTACCAGCGGATGCTGAAAGAAAAAGGCACTACACAAAGTATGTCTCGTAAAGCGACCTGCTTGGATCATGCTGTCGCCGAACATTTCTTTGGGCTGCTTAAAACGGAATTGTTCTATTTAGAAAAGCTCGATTCCATTGACCAACTCGAAAAGGTCATTGTTGCGTATATCGGTTACTACAATAGCCACAGAATCAAATGAAAACTAAACGGCCTGAGTCCTGTGCAGCACAGGACTCAGGCCGTTCAAGCCGCTTAATTCTTGTTTTTGTCTGACTTTTGGGGGTCACTTCCGTGGGGGTGCGGCTCTTTTATCGATCGCTGCAGGCGGCCGCAAGGGCCGCCCCTACGGGTGGTTTGCGGCAGCTTCATACAATAAGGTGGCCTTACAGCTCCGGGCCGAAGGGGTCCGTGGGGCGGAAAGTATCGTCGGGCTGCTCAGGACGGGCCTGCCAGCCGATGCCCTTGATGCGCTTGATCTCCTGAAAATAGCCGATGTTGGTCTGGATGATATAGGGAGCGATCCAGATGGAGAGGATGCCCAGCGTCAGGCTGCACAGGAGGTTCCAGCCGATGAAGGTCAGGTCCAGCAGGAACAGGTCGCCCTTATACCCGGCGGTCTGTGCCTTGCTCATGCTGATGGCCTCCATGACGCCTATATCGGGGTTCTCACACAGGTTATAGATGGCAAAACGGTAGCGGTAGCCGGCGATGATACCGGGGATGATAAACAGCATGGACCAAAGGAAAACATAGAGGGTAATGACGATATTCAGCAGGATCAGCTTGCCGATGAAGCCGAAGCCGTCGAAGAGGGTGGCGTAAGGCATCTCCTCGCCCCGGCGCACGCCCAGATGGTACAGCACCCAGCCGCCCTGCAGCAGTACCCGCAGCAGCCAGCACACCACCGCCACCAGCGTCACCACCGTGGTGGGCAGAGCCACCGGGTAGAGATAAGAGGGGATGGGGACGTTGGGGAAATACGTCTGCATATAGAGCGCCACGTCGCCGTTGACGTAGACGCTGGCTCCCTGCAGCAGCTCCGTCAGGGCCAGATAGAGCAAAGCGAACAAATAGGCAGAGACGGCGGCGGTGCGGACAACGCCCTTGGCCTCCTGCTTCAGCTCAATACGGTTCATCATGTGTTTTGTGTCCTTTCTCTCCTGCGGTCTGTGCCGCAGGATATCTATATAGGTGTTTATTTTATCATATAGCCTTCCCATTTGGCAAGAGGCGCATCCGAACTGCGCCGGTGGGATAAAATGGATATTTCGGAAAAACGTGGACAAACACGGACAAACGTGCGTGAAAGGCGGAGTTCCCAGCCTCCAGTATTCAAAAAGTGACAAAAATGAGAGCTTAGGTCTTGCCAACGGGGCAATTTTGTTGTAGACTAATGTGCAGTATGTGGTGGCGTAGCCACCAAGGAGTAAGATGGTGAAAGACAATGGCACAAGCTTTCTTTGGCGGCGTTCATCCCAATGACATGAAGGCCGCAACCAATGAAAAGGCCATCGAACAGCTGGAAGCCCCGGCTGAGGTGGTCATTCCCATGTCTATGCACATCGGTGCGCCTTGCAAGCCTATCGTTGCGGTGGGCGACAAGGTGACCATCGGTCAGAAGATCGGTGAACCCGGCGGTTTCGTGTCCGCTCCCATTCATGCGAGCGTGTCCGGTACCGTAAAGGCCGTGGAGCCCCGCCCCTTCTCTATGGGCGGCACCATGATGTCTGTGGTGATCGAGAACGATTTTCAGAACACCGTGTGCCCGGACATTCATCCCGTGGAGGACCCCGACAGCCTGACCCCCGAGCAGCTGGTGGAGATCGTCAAGAACGCCGGTATCGTGGGTCAGGGCGGTGCGACCTTCCCCACCCATGTGAAGATCAGCTCCGGTCTCGGCAAGGTGGACTATGTGATCATCAACGCCGCCGAGTGCGAGCCCTACATCACCGGCGACCACCGCACCATGCTGGAGCGTCCGGAGCAGGTGGTCAAGGGCGCTACGCTGCTGGCCAAGTGCTTCGGCGTGGAGCACGTGTACATCGGCATCGAGGCCAACAAGCAGAATGCGGCCGACGTGCTCAACAAGACCATCGCTGAGCTGAACGCTCCCGTGGTGGTGGAAGTCCTGCACACCCGGTATCCCCAGGGCGCTGAGAAGCAGCTGTGTCAGGCTGTCTCCGGCCGTCAGGTCCCCTCCGGCAAGCTGCCCGCCGACGCAGGCTGCTGCATCTTCAACCTGAACACCACCTGCGCCATCTACCGTGCGGTGTATACCGGTATGCCCGTGGTGAACAAGATCGTCACCGTGTCCGGCTCCGGCGTCATCGAGCCCAAGAACATCGAGTGCCCCATCGGCACCCCCATCTCCAAGCTGTTCGATGCCTGCGGCGGCCTGCGGGAGGATACCTACAAGCTGATCATGGGCGGCCCCATGATGGGTCTGGCCCAGTACAATGTGGACGTCACCGTGGGTAAGGGCACCGGCGCCATGCTGGCCTTTGCCGGCAAGGAGGAGCAGTACGAGGAGCATCCCCAGTGCATCCGCTGCGGCAAGTGCGTTGCCGTTTGCCCCATGCGTCTGGAGCCTGTGTTCATGTACAAGTACCTGATGAAGGGCGATGTGGACACTTGGCAGAACACCCTCCACGGCATGGACTGCATCGAGTGCGGCGCCTGCACCTACATCTGTCCTGCCCGTCTGCCTCTGATCCATGCCTTCCGCATGGGCAAGCAGAAGGTCAATAATGCGAGAATGGCCGCCAAGGCCAAGGCGGAGGCCGAGAAGGCCGCTGCCGAGAAGAAGGAGGCGTAAGCAATGACGGATTACAAAAATTTGAAGCTGATCGCATCCTCCTCTCCCCATATCCGCTCCAAGGATAACACCCGGAGCATCATGCTGGATGTCATCATCGCCCTGCTGCCCGCTCTGGTCATGAGCATCTATGTGTTCGGCGTGCGGGCCCTCACCATGGTGCTGGTGTCCGTGGCCGCTTGCGTGTTCTGGGAGTGGGCCTATCGCAAGCTCCTGAAGAAGCCCCAGTCCATCGGTGATCTGTCCGCTGTGGTCACCGGTATCCTGCTGGCCTTTGTCTGCCCCCCCACCACACCGGTGTGGATGCTGATCATCGGCGGCTTCTTCTCCATCGTGGTGGTCAAGCAGCTCTACGGCGGCATCGGCTGCAACTTCGTCAATCCCGCTCTGGTGGGCCGTGCCATGCTGCTGGCCAGCTATGCCAGCGCCATGACCCATTGGGTGGGCTTCGGCTCCAAGCTGCCTCTGGTGGGCTCCACTGCCGACGTGGTGACCAGCTCCACCCCCATGGCTGTGATGAAGGGCATCTTCTCCGCCGAGACGGCTGAGGATGCACTGGCGGCGGTCAATGACCTGACCTCCACCTTCTCCATCAGCGATATGTTCATCGGCCGCATCGGCGGCTCTCTGGGTGAGACCTCTGCGCTGGCCCTGCTGACGGGCTTTGTGTATCTGCTGCTGCGTAGGGTCATCAACTGGCAGATCCCCGTGTGCTACATCGGCACCGTGGCGGTGCTGACCCTGATCTCCGCTCCCGCCGGTATGAGCGCTGTGGACTTCATGCTCTACAACGTCTTTGGCGGCGGCCTGATGCTGGGCGCCATCTTTATGGCCACCGACTATGCCACCTCCCCTGTGACCAAGCTGGGGCAGGCCATCTTCGGCGTGGGCTGCGGCCTTATCACCTGCTTCATCCGCCGGTTCGGCTCCTATCCCGAGGGTGTGTGCTACTCCATCCTCATTATGAACTGCACCACCTGGCTGCTGGATAAGTACATCCGGCCCACCATCTACGGTGCCATCAAGAAAGACAAGAAGGAGGCGGCTGCAAAATGAAGATCTCCGGTAAGTTTATTCTGAAGGTCGCCGGTACGCTGACCATCATCTCTCTGGTGGTGGCTCTGCTGCTGGGTCTGGTCAACGGCGTCACCGCCGACAAGATCGCCGCCATGAACGCCGCCGCTACTCAGACGGCTCTGGAGGCCGTCACCGAGGCCGGCAGTACATACGACGAGATCACCTCCATTCCTCAGGAGGTCATGGACGCCGCCAAGGAAATGGGCGGTACGCTGGAGGAGATGTACACGGTCACCTTCGACGGCCAGCCTGCCGGCTACGCTGTGAAGCTGACGGCCAGCGGCTCTCAGGGCCTCATCGAGATGGTCATCGGCGTGGATGCCGAGCAGAAGATCACCGGTATCTCCGTGGTGAGTCACTCCGAGACCTCCGGTATCGGCACCAAGGTGTGCGGCAATATGCCCAATGACGACGGTGTACCCGTTCTGGACCAGTTCGTTGGCATGAGCGGCGCAGGCACTCTGAAGGTGGGCAAAACCGTCACCGCCATCTCCGGCGCCACCGTTTCCACCAAGGGCGTGACCAAGGGTGCCAACGCAGCGCTGGCCGCTGTGGCCGCTCTGGGTTAAGAGAGGAGGAGCTGAGATATGAATTTCGGTAAGCAATTCAAAGAGGGTCTGATCACTCAGAACCCCGTTCTGGTACAGCTGCTGGGTATGTGCTCCACCATGGCCATCACCACCTCGTTCTTCAACGGTCTGGGTATGGGCGTGTCGGTGCTCATCATCCTGACGCTGTCCAATGTCTTTATTTCCATGCTGCGCAAGATCATCCCCAATGAGGTGCGTATCGCCTGCTTCATCGTGGTCATCGCCGGCTTCGTGACCTGCGTGGACCTGTTGCTGAAGGCCTTTGTGCCGGCGCTGTCCTCCTCTCTGGGTGTGTTCATCCCCCTGATCGTGGTGAACTGCATCATCCTGGGCCGTGCCGAGGCGTTCTCCTACAAGAACGGCGTGGTGGCCTCCATGTTCGACGGTATCTTCCAGGGCATCGGCTATACCTGGGTCCTGCTGGCTATGTGCATCATCCGTGAGTTCCTGGGCAACGGCGCCTTCGGCGGCGGCGTGCTGGGCGCCAACGGCGTTCAGATCTTCCCCTCCGATTTCGGCGTGGGTATGCTGACGTTGCCTGTGGGCGGCTTCCTGGTGCTGGCTGCTCTGATCGCTGCCATGCAGTGGGCTCTGGCTCGTCCCAAGAAGGATAAGGAGGAGAGCAAATAATGGAAATCTTTAAGCTGCTTTCGATCACGCTGGGTGCAATCCTGGCAAACAACTTCATCTTCTCCCAGTTCCTGGGCTGCTGCCCCTTCCTGGGCGTTTCCAAGAAGCTGGATTCCTCCATTGGTATGTCCGGCGCTGTTATCTTTGTTATGCTGGTGGCAACGGCTGTCACCTTCCCCATCCAGATCTTCGTTCTGAACCCCGCTGACCTGGGCTACCTGCAGACCATCGTGTTCATCCTAGTCATTGCAGTGCTGGTGCAGTTCATCGAGATCTTCCTGAAGAAGTATGTTGTTGCACTGTACAATTCTCTGGGCGTTTACCTGCCCCTGATCACCACCAACTGCTGCGTGCTGGCCGTGACCATTCTGGTCGTGGATGACTACGGTGCAGATGTGGCAGCTCTGGGCTTTGGCGCTGCCTACATTGAGGCTCTGGTCTGCTCCATCGGCGCAGGCGTCGGCTTCATGCTGGCCATGGTCATGTTCAGCGGTGTGCGCAAGCGCGTGGAAGCCTGCGATCCCCCGGCACCCTTCAAGGGCCTGCCCATCACCCTGATCGCAGCAGCCATCACCAGCCTGTCCTTTATGGGCTTCGGCGGCCTCGTCGAAAACCTGTTCAACGTGACGCTGTAAGGGAGGAACAGGATTATGAATATTGTATCTGCTGTGATCCTCTGTACCATCGTGGGCGCGATCGGTGCCGTTGTTCTGGTGCTGGCCGCAAAGTTCATGGCGGTTGAGGAAGACCCCCGTATTGAAGAAGTTTCTGCCTGCCTGGCCGGTGCAAACTGCGGCGGCTGCGGCTACGCCGGCTGTGCCGACTACGCAAAGGCCGTTGTTATGGACGGCGTTCCCTGCGACAAGTGCGCACCCGGCGGCCCCAAGGCTGCTGCCGCCATTGCCAAGATCATGGGCGGTGAGGCAAGCGCTGTGGAGAAGAAGGCTGTGGTCCAGTGCCAGGGCAACTCCGAGCACTGCAAGCCCAGCTACGAGTACAAGGGCATCCAGACCTGTGCCGCTGCTGCCACCCTGTACGGCGGCCCCAAGACCTGTACCTTTGCCTGCATCGGCCTGGGCGACTGCACCAAGGTGTGTAAGTTCGATGCCATCCACATTGTGGACGGCGTGGCCAAGGTGGACAAGGACAAGTGCACCGGCTGTGGTGCCTGCGCCAACATCTGCCCCAAGCACGTCATTATGATCGACGCAGGCGGCCCCCGCAAGCCCGTGGTCATGTGCTCCAATCAGGATAAGGGTGCTGTGGCAAACAAGCTGTGCACCACCTCCTGCATTGCCTGCGGCATGTGCGAGCGCACCTGTAAGTTCGATGCCATCCACGTTGTGGACGGCGTGGCCCGCATCGACTACGACAAGTGCAAGGGCTGCGGCATGTGCGCCCAGAAGTGCCCCAAGCACATCATCCTCTTCCCGCTGAAGGACGATCCGAATCCTCCCAAGCCCGTGGTGAAGCAGGCTCCGAAGCCCGCTGCTGCTCCTGCCGCTCCGGCAGAGCCCGCCGCAAAGGCTGAGGAAGCAAAGGCTCCCGAAGCCCCCAAGGCTGAGTAAGCGGAACCCATTGTAATAGGACAAAGCGCCCCCATTGCTCCTTTGAGTGATGGGGGCGCTTTTTGGTGGGGGTGCGCCCTCTCAGTCTCGCATTCGCTCGACAGCTCCCCCGAGGGGGAAGCCAACGCATCTGCAAGGGAAACGGGAGCTTTGGGCAGGCTTTTGGGCGGTAAATGCCGCTGAAAGTCGAGCCGCAATTGGCTCTCCCTTTGGGAGAGCTGGCAAAGCCGCCAGGCTTTGACTGAGAGGGCTCCGAAAACTTTTTTCAAAAAATCTCGAAAAAAAGTGAAAGGAATCTGCGTTTCATGTATTATAGAGAGTGAAACTGCGAATATACAACACAAAACTGCGTGATATATCAATGCGGCGGGCGGTGCGGATAAGTTAGACTGCGCTACTCCCCGCAATATATTACGGCGGTTCATAACTTGCTGTATATCGCAGAATATTTTGTCTGAAAAGGGGAAGGGAAAATAAAATTTCACTATTGAAAATACTGGATATACATGCTATAATTACGATAATGGGTTTGTCTGGTAAAAATAACCTGCCGAGAGAAAGAAGGCCGACAAAGGTTGGATATCTTTTTCCTTGGCTTTGCCAAAAATACTATGATGCAGGGAGGGCTCCACTGTGCGGAAAAATCATCACGGAAAAAAAGATAGGCTAACGTGAAAAGAATGCGTAAAGTATCCCCCGGGCTCGTCTGCATCGTGCTGGGTGTGGTGCTCCTGCTGGCGGCGGGCGGCCTGTACGCCTACAACCGCTACGAGGATGCCCACGCCGGTGCCGAGGCCCAGACCGTGGTGGCCGACCTTCAGCAGAAGGTGGAGACCCCGGAACCGGAGGCAGAGAGCGGCCCTCTGGACCCCGAGCTCCCGGTGGTGGAGGTCGATGGCAACGAATATGTGGGCGAGATCTCCATCCCCGCCATCGGCATTGACCTGCCGGTGATGAGCGAGTGGAGCTACCCCCGCCTGAAGATCGCCCCCTGCCGCCAGTTCGGCTCTTCCCGCACCGATGATCTGGTCATTGCGGCGCACAACTACGAGAGCCATTTCGGCAAGCTGACCTCCCTCACAGCGGGGGACAGCGTTATCTTCACCGATATGGACGGCATCGTAAATGAGTACGTCGTGAACAAGGTCGAAGTGCTTGACCCCCACAGTGTGGAGGAAGTGGAACACAGCGGCTACGCCTTGGTGCTGTACACCTGCACCTACGGCGGCAAGACCCGTGTCACCGTCTTCTGTGATCGTGCATCGTAAAAATCAAGGCTGAAAAACAAAAAGAAGCCCCGACATTCGTCGGGGCTTCTTTTTTACTATGTGGGCACTCCCTCCGTCATTGCTGACGCAATGCCACCTCCCTCTCAGAGAGAGGCTTTTCGCTGCCGTAAGGCTCCCTCCTAGAGGGAGCTGTCGCCGGAGGCGACTGAGGGAGTTACTGTTTTTTCCACCGCCGCATCACGCCCATGCCCAACGCATAGGGGCCGGTGTGCACGGCAATGGTGCAGCCGATCTGCAGTAGGACCACATTGCACTCGCAGGTGGGGTACTTGGCGCGCAGGGCAGCGCGGGTCTGCATCCAGAGCCGCTTGCCCTCGTCGGCATCGTAGCCGTAGCCCACCGTGATGCAGTAGTCATCGGGTGTGCCGTTGTGTTCGGCCAGATAGGTCATCAGCAGGTCGAGGGCCTTCTCAAAGCTCTTCTGGCGGCCGCGTGCCACGCCAGCGGAGAAGATCTCGCCCTCCTTGAACAGGATCATGGGCTTGATGCCCAGAATGTTGGCGGCACGGCCCGTGACTTTGCCGATGCGCCCACCCTTGATGAGGTAGTCCAGATTACCCACCGTGAAGAAGATCTGGTTGGTGATCTTTTCCGCTTCCAGCCAGGTCACGGCTTCGTCCAGCGTACAGCCTGCATCCCGCATGGCCACCGCGTTTTCCACCACGATGGATTCGGTCACGGTGGCGGCGGTGCTGTCAATGACCTCGATCTTAGCATCGGGGAACTCCTCCAGCACCAGCTCCCGGGCGTTGCGGGCACTGCCCACGCAGCCGCTCATCTTGCTGGTAAAGCAGATGCAGAGCACCGGGCGGCCCGCCTCGGCATGGGCCCGGAAGACGGTCTCAAAATCCTCCAGCGAAGGCAGGCTGGTCTTGGGGTAGGCCGCGGGGTTATCTACCATGAACTGGTAGAAATCGCGCACGGCGATCTCCTTGCCTTCCTTGCGGTAGTGCTCACCGTCCAGCGAGACATAGAAGGGGATGATCTCAATATTCAGTGTTGCGGCCGTCTCAGGGGTCAGGTCACAGGCGCTGTCCGTGATGATATCAAACATAGTCACGCTTCCTTTTCAATGCGGCGGGTTCTGTGGCGCGGATCAGACGTTGTGATGGATGTAGGCCTCACGCTCGGCACCCACGGAGATGTAGGTGATCTTGCAGCCAATAGCCTTTTCCAGATACTCAACGTAATCGCGGGCTTCCTGGGGCAGATCCTCCCACTTGCGGGCGGCGGTGATATCGCAGTGCCAGCCGGGCAGATACTCCACCACGGGCTGTGCGGTGTCCAGAGCCATGCCCATGGGGAAGCGCTTGGTGATGGTGCCGTCGGTCAGCTTGTAGCCGGTGACCATGGGGATCTTCTCCATGTAGTCCAGCACGTCCAGCAGGGTCAGGGCAACCTCATCGCAGCCCTGGCAGAACACGCCGTAGTGGCTTGCCACCAGGTCGATGGGGCCAACGCGGCGGGGACGGCCGGTGGCTGCACCGTACTCGTGGCCAGCCTCACGCAGGGCGTGCTTCTCTTCCTCGGTCATGGCCAGCTCAGTGACAAAGGGGCCGTCGCCCACGCAGGAGGAGTAAGCCTTCATCACGCCGATGCTGTTGGTCAGCTTGTGGCCCGGGATGCCTGCGCCGATGGGGGCGTAAGCGCCGATGACGTTGGAGGAGGTGGTGTAGGGGTAGATGCCGAAGTCGATGTCGCGCAGAGCGCCCAGCTGGGCCTCGAACAGCACCTTCTTGCCGGCGGCATCTGCGTCAGCCAGATACTGGCCCACGTCGCAGATGTAATCCTTGAAGATGGCGGCATACTTCTCCAGCCATGCCCACATCTCGTCCACGCTGATGGGGTCGGCGTTGTAGCTGCCCACCATCACCAGGTTCTTGGAGTCCACCATGGTCACCAGACGCTTCTTTACAGCGTCGTCCAGGTGCAGCAGGTCGCCCATGCGCAGGGTCTTTTTCATGTACTTGTCGCCGTAAGCGTAGGCGATGCCACGCTTGGTGGAGCCAAACTGTGCGCCGGTCTTGGCCAGACGGGCCTCTTCCAGGCCGTCCTCTGCCACATGATAGGGCATGGTGATGGTTGCACGGTCGGAGATCTTCAGGTTGGCGGGGCTGATGTCAATGCCCTGCTCGCGCAGCTTGTTGATCTCGCCGTCCAGATGATGCGGGTCGATGACCATACCGTTGCCCATGACGCAGACGACGTTCGGGCGCAGGATGCCGGAGGGCAGCAGGTTCAGCACGAACTTGCCGCGCTCGTTCTTGACCGTATGGCCAGCGTTGTTGCCGCCCTGATAACGTGCAACGATGTCATACTCCTGGCTGATGAGGTCGACCATGCGGCCCTTGCCTTCATCGCCCCAGTTGATGCCTACGATCGCGCAATTTGCCATTGTATTGATCCTCCGATCCGGAGCGGGCCCGCTCTGCGAGTCCTGCTCAAATTTTTCAACCGAGTTATTATAGTCACATTTTCCGCCCATGAAAAGAGTTAATTTTGCATAGCTATTATTAGCATTACTTATGTCTTGTTGATTTTTGCGTCAAATTGAAATAATGCGCTATTCCGCTTCATTCAAGGTGTTTCGTCAATAGTGTCCAAAGTTGAGGCTCTGATATTGTTTCCTTTTTTCAGCACTTAGGACTTGCAATGTTGAGTCTCATGTGCAATAATTAGTTTGCAGTTATGAAGGTCACCACAAGATATAGTGTTATGTAAAGGGCACACCAAAAGAAGAGGAGACGGGAATACATGAGAGTTATCAAGCGCAACGGCGCAGAAGTAGAATTTGATATCGTCAAGATCATCGCCGCAGTGACTAAGGCTAACGACGTTGTGGACGAGGAGGCTCGCATGACGCCCGTCCAGATCCAGCGCATCGCCGAGAGCGTGGAGTTCTCCTGCCAGAGTCTGGGCCGCGCACCCACGGTCGAGGAGATCCAGGACTTTGTCGAGCACCAGATCATGGCGCGTTCGAGGTCGCTAAGCGCTACATCACTTATCGCTACAACCGCTCGCTCGTGCGCAAGAGCAACACGACGGACGACAAAATTCTCTCCCTCATCGAGTGCAACAACGAAGAGGCCAAGCAGGAGAATTCCAACAAGAACCCCGTCGTCAACTCCACCCAGCGCGACTATATGGCCGGCGAGGTGAGCCGCGATCTGACGAACCGTCTGCTCTTGCCCGAGGATATCGTCAAGGCGCATGAAGAGGGCATCATCCACTTCCACGACACGGACTACTACGCCCAGCACATGCACAACTGCGACCTTGTGAACCTGGAGGACATGCTGCAAAACGGCACCGTCATCACGGGAACCCTCATCGAGCGCCCACATTCGTTCGCGACCGCGTGCAACATCGCGACGCAGATCGTCGCGCAGGTC
>ERZ773190.2999-NODE-2999-length-11993-cov-4.790668_pt1 | contig 11993 bp, 10 predicted proteins | sample MGYA00511111_ERZ773190 | MGnify/ENA primary metagenome ERZ773190 (study PRJEB29015, sample SAMEA2737777) | human gut metagenome | biome: human gut; feature: human-associated habitat; material: faeces | place: China | collected 2012 ... | reverse complement strand
CGCGCCGATATCTGAGCCGTGGGGGAGCCCGAGGGGGCAAGGCCCGCCTCGGATGGGATCTGGCAGTATTTTTATGCAGAGCATAAAAATACTGCCTCTGGCTGAGATGGGACCAGAGGCAGACCCGCTGCTGCGGGAAGGGGGGAAACGCGGCGCACAGGGTGGAGAAGGATGGAAGGAAGTTGCCTGGATGGTGGCAATGGGATTTTGCGCCGCAGGGAAGAAAGCAGTTGGATCAGGATGCGTAGATCTTGCCGACGATCCGGGTCGCAAGCCCGGTCGGCAGGATGCGCATGAGAAACACGAACAGGGCGTACTTGTGTCCCATCGTGCAGATGAGCTTCGCGCGCTTTTGCGTGGCGCGCCGGGCCACGAACTGCCCGGCGTATTCGGCGCTCATACCGGTCTGCTCGTCGTGCTCCATCACGGCGACGGAGCGCGCGATGCGGCCGTGATAGACATCGTCGCCGTCGCAGCTCTTGCGCCGCGCGGCGGTGAAGCCGGTGGCAATGTCACCCGGCATGATGACGCAGACCTCGACGCCGAAGGGACGCACCTCGCTTGCGAGCGCGAGCGAATACGTGCGCACGGCGGCCTTGGAGGCCGAGTAGTACGCCTGAAACGGAATGGCGATCGGCGCGGCAACGGAGCTCATGTTCACGATGCGGCCGCTGCCCTGCTGCCGCATGATGGGCAGGACTGCACGGTTCATGTTCACCATGCCGAAAAAGTTCACATCAAACTGCCGCCGGGCCTCCTGCGCCGGCGTGAACTCGATCGCGCCGGAGATGCCGAAGCCCGCATTGTTGATGAGAATGTCGATGCGCCCCTCGCGGCGCAGAATCTCCGCCACGGCGGCGTTCACCTGCGCTTCGTCCGTCACGTCTGCCTGCAGGTGCGTTACGCCCGGCTCCGCGTTTTCGGCGCGGCGGCTGAGCTCATACACGTTGAGACCGCGGCCGCGCAGGGCACGCGCGGCGTGCAGGCCGATGCCCGAACTGCCGCCGGTGATGACGGCCACGCGCGCTTCGGTGGTGGATGACATGGAGATCGCCTTCGTTTTCTTCGAATTTTTTAAGTATTTTCTAAAATACTAGCAGACCGTATGGAAAAATGCAAGGGACAAGTTGTGAACTTTTCTTGACACCGGTCACGGCCTGCCCCCGTGCCCATTGACGCATGGCCGGATTTTGGGTATACTGTGTGCAGAAAAATATAGACAGATCGGGCGGCGCGGGCTTACCCGGCGCCATGGGAGAAAGTATGCATCTGAGTAAACAAATCGAATCCATGTATGACGACGCGGTGCGCATCCGCCAGGACCTGCACCGCATTCCCGAGATCGGCTTTCAGCTGCGCGATACGCAGGCCTATGTCCTGCGCGAGCTGAAGCAGTGCGGCCCGGACCGCATCGAGACGCCGGCCGTCTGCGGTGTGAAGGCTGTGTTTTTCGCTAAGGACGCCGAGACGACCATCGCCTTTCGTGCCGATATGGACGGCATCCACAATGACGAGGCCAATGACGTGCCCTACTGCTCGCAGCGCCCCGGCAACATGCACGGCTGCGGCCACGACGGGCATATGACGATCCTTTTGCTCTTTGCGCGCTGGATCGCCAAAAATCGCGCGCACATTCATTGTAATATTGTCCTGCTGTTCCAGCCCGGCGAAGAGGGCTGGGCCGGCGCGCGGCGCATGATCGACGACGGCGCGCTCGAAAACCCGAAGGTCGACCGCATCTACGGCCTGCACCTGTGGCCGACCGTGCCGAAGGGCAAGATCGGTGTGCGCTGGGACTATCTCATGGCGCAGACGAGCGATTTCGAGATCACCGTCCACGGCAAGAGCGCCCACGCCTCCACGCCGCAGATGGGCATCGACGCCATCGTCGTTGCGGCGGAGCTCATCACGATGGTGCAGACCGTCATCACGCGCGACGTCGATCCGCACCAGGACGCGCTGCTCACGCTCGGCAAGATCCAGGGCGGCACATCGCACAACGTTATCGCCGAGGAGGTCACGATCAGCGGCACGCTGCGCGTGTTCAGCAACAACCTCTACCGCACCCTCAGCCACAAGATCGCCGCGCTCATGCAGGGGCTCGAGACGGCCACCGGCGCGCAGATCGACATGGACCGCAAGGTCCGTTACCCCAGCGTGCGCAACCCGCGCGAGCTGGTGGAGCAGTTTTACACCGTGCTCGACTCCATGGACGACGCGGTCCTGGTCGAGCCCGTCATGGCGGCGGAGGATTTCGCCGAATACCAGCAGGAGATCCCGGGCCTGTTTTTCTTCCTCGGCGTGCAGGAGCCGACCGGTACCGCCCCGCTGCACAGCAGTCATTTCAATTTCGACGAGCGCGTTTTGCTGACCGGCGTCGAGACGTTCAAACGGATACTGGAGTGTGAGTCAAAATGTACGAAGAAAAAATAATCCCACCGAAAAAGTCCATGCCGCAGGCCGTGGACGGCACACTGCGCAAGTTTGCCCTGCGCGTGCCGGAGGTCATCTATCAGTGCAGCGGCATCATGGTCTTTGGCAAGCGCATCAAGTCGCTCGTGTTCTCGACCGACCTGTCCATCATCAAAAACGTGAACGCGGACGCCATCATCGCGGTCTACCCGTTCACGCCGCAGCCGATCATCACGCAGGCGTTGCTGCTCGCGGCCGATATCCCGGTGTTTGCCGGCGTCGGCGGCGGACTCACGCAGGGCCAGCGCGTGGTCAACCTCGCCATGTTCGCCGAGATGCAGGGTGCGACCGGCGTCGTGCTCAACGCGCCGACGGCCAGCGCCGTCGTCTCGCACGTGGCCGAGACGATCGACATCCCCGTCGTGCTCACGGTCGCGCGCGCGGACACCGACTTTGACGAGCGCATCCGCGCCGGCGCGGATATCTTCAACGTTTCCGCCGCAGCGGAGACGCCCACCGTCGTGCGCCGCATCCGCGAGCAGCACCCCGACGTGCCCATCATTGCGACCGGCGGCCCGACGGATGAGAGCATCCTCGAGACCATCAAAGCAGGCGCCAACGCCATCACGTGGACGCCACCGTCCAACGGCGAGATCTTCCGCGACATCATGGCTGCCTACCGCGACAATAAGCCGCACCCCTGACCCGGTGCATAGAAAAACCGACCCGAACGCCTGTTCGGGTCGGTTTTTTACGCTCATCGCAGCGGCTGTCCGTCCGCGGGGTAAAACTGCAGCGCATCCTGCACGGTCCGGAATGCGCCCGTGTCGCCCCACGCGGCCGTCAGGCGTTTTTCCATCGCCGTCACGACGGGGTACTGGAGCCAGGTCTGCTGGTGCACGTAATACTCCCCGCTGCTGAGGATATAGCCGTTGAGCGCCTCTGTGGTGGAGTAGGCGACATAGCCGCGCACGTGCTCTGCGTGCCGCGGCAGGGAAAAGGCGGCAAAAAGATCGGTATTCGTCTGCTCGCCCCAGAGGACGGTGTTCGCGGTGAACGTCTGCGCGCCCAGCGAGGCGTAGGGCGCGGCGAATGTCTGCCCATCGCGGTCATACAGCACGCGGCCGGTCACGTCCCCGGCGGCGGACCATCCTTCCGGGATGCTCCGGTAGGCCGGGCGGATCTGGATTGCCTCCGTGCCGTAGAAGCCGGGGTCGGTCGTCCACAGGAAGTGATGGTACACCCGCCACGTCTCCCGCTCGCCGGGGAGCTGCACGGCCACGCCGGTCAGGCGCAGCTCTTTGACGTCGTAGACCGTGTCCTGCACGTAATAGCGCTCATGTTTCTCGTTGTATGCTTCCCACAGCACGTTTCTGCCGTCGTTGACAGGATAGTCTTCCGTTTCGGCCACGACGCGCAGCGCGCCGTCACAGGCGGCGATGTCCTCCGGCGTGAGATCGTCGAGCACAGCCTCCGGGAAGCCGAGGCCGAGCAGCTGCTGCCGGATCGCCGCCGTCTGCGTCTGCTTGGACGTGTCCGCGGGCTGCCAGTCCATCCGGTAGCTGCTGCCGAAGAGATACCCGAGCGTGCAGCCGATGCCCAGCGCTGCCGCGAGCACGAGCGCGATGCACCGGTCCGTCACCCGCACCGGCCCCGGCGCGATGGCGTATCCGGCCTCGTCCAGCGCGCCGGACAGCCGGTAAAGGCTGCGGAGGATGAATCCATAGCCGATGAGCATTGCGATCGGCACGACCCATCCGCCGTACTGAACGGCGGCGAGAACGCACACGAGCGCGTACCACACGATCAGCGCGAGCGCGCCGCCGGCCTGCGCGGGCAGGCCCGCCTTTTTCTGCACCGCCAGCAGCCCCCGCCAGAAGCAGAAGTACAGGGCGAGGAGCAGCACTGCGTTTGTGACGGTGAGCGTGGTCGTGACGGCGGGCGTGAACACGGCACTTTGCAAAATCGTTGTATTCAGGACCAGCGTCGCAAAGAAGTACACCGCGCGGATCACAGTGACGGCAAAGCAGCCGCCGAGCCAGCGGTTTTCCCGCCGCAGCGCGCGAAAGCCGAGCAGCAGCAGCACCGTGCCGACGGCGGGGAGGATGTAGTTCAGGCACAGGAAGTTCAGGGTGATCGCGCACAGCGCCATGCCAAAGAGGGTGCGGTTCATGGCGCGCCGCCACGGGGTCACCTCGGCGACGATCTCCTCCGGCGGAACATCGGGGACGCTCCGGGCCAGCATGGCCTCAAAGTCCGCGTCCGTCATGGTCTCCCACGGGCGGTCACACATGGCCCTCACCTCCCAACATTCTGCGCAGCTGCTTTTTCAGGCGATAGAGCCTGCCCTCGACGGCCCGGGCCGTCATGCCCAGCTCGGACGCGATCTGTGCGGTGGACTGTAAGTAATAATACTTTCGGTAAAACAGCGCCCGGTCGTTCTGACCGAGCCGTGCGAGCGCATCGTGCAGCGCGGCGCGGCGCTCGGCTTGTATCAGCGCCTCCTCCGGGGATGCCTCCGGCGACGGCGCGTCCTCCGGCAGAGTCTGCGTGTCGCCGTGCCGGGCGGCGCTGCGCTGAAAGTTCAGCGCCGTGTTTCGCGTGACCGCCGTCAGCCACGCGCTCCAGCTGCCGCGCGCGGCGTCGAACTGCGCGATCTTGTTCCACACGCGCAGCGACGCCTCCGACAGGCACTCCTCCCGATCCTGCGGGTCCGGCAGGATCGGCGCAATGATGTAGCGCATCAGCGGCCCGTAGTGCAGCAGCAGGGCCTCCATGCCGCGCTCATCCTGCTGCAGCAGCTGTGCGATCATCTCCTGCTCCTGCACGTCCTCGCCTCCTCCCGGCTGTGTTTCTACTCCATTATACACGCCGCGACCGAAAAACCCACGCATATTTTTCCGCCTTCGCGCGGGAAGAAAAAAACAGTGCCCGGCTGTGATGCCGGGCACCGTCTGTTTTTATCTGTATCTGTATCTGTATCTGTGTTCTCACACGGGCTTGTTCGAGGTCTTGAGCACGACGTCGTGCGCGCCGCCCTCGACGATGCTCACCGAGGACACGAGCGTCAGCCGCGCCTTTTCCTGCAGCTCGTGGATGGTCAGTGCGCCGCAGTTGCACATGGTCGAGCGGACCTTTGCCAGCGTCTGCTGGACGTTATCGGAGAGCTTGCCGGCGTAGGGCACGTAGGAGTCCACGCCCTCCTCGAAGGACAGCTTCTTGCTGCCGCCGAGGTCGTAGCGCTGCCAGTTGCGCGCGCGGTTGGAGCCCTCGCCCCAGTACTCCTTCATGAGCGTGCCGTTGACGTTGACCTTGTCCGACGGGCTCTCGTCGAAGCGGGCGAAGTAGCGGCCGAGCATCACGAAGTCCGCGCCCATGGCCAGCGCGAGCGTGATGTGGTGATCGTGCACGATGCCGCCGTCGGAGCAGACGGGCACGTAGATGCCGGTCTCGCGGAAGTACTCGTCGCGTGCGCGGCAGACCTCGATGACGGCGGTCGCCTGGCCGCGGCCGATGCCCTTGGTCTCGCGCGTGATGCAGATCGAGCCGCCGCCGATGCCGACTTTCACGAAGTCCGCGCCGCAGTCGGCCAGGAAGCGGAAGCCATCCGCGTCCACGACGTTGCCGGCGCCGACCTTGACGCTGTCGCCGTAGCGCTCGCGGATCCACTCGAGCGTGCGCTTCTGCCACTCGGAGTAGCCCTCGGACGAGTCGATCACGAGCACGTCCACACCGGCGTCGACCAGCGCGGGTACGCGCTCGGCATAGTCGCGGGTGTTGATGCCCGCGCCGACGAGGTAGCGCTTCTGACTGTCGAGCAGTTCGTTCGGTTTCTGCTTGTGGAGGTCATAGTCCTTGCGGAACACGAACGCACACAGGCGGCCCTCGTCGTTGACGATGGGCAGAGAGTTGAGCTTGTGCTCCCAGATGATGTTGTTGGCTTCCTTCAGGGACGTGCCGTCGGGCGCGGTGATCATCTTCTCGCGCGGCGTCATGAATTCGCGCACCGGCGTCTCGGGTGCCATGCGGCTCACACGGTAATCGCGGCTCGTGACGATGCCGACCAGGCGGCCGTCGGCCGTGCCGTCCTCGGTGACGGCGACGGTGGAGTGGCCGGTCTGCTCGCGCAGGGCCAGAATGTCCGAAAGCGTCGCGTCGGGGCTGATGTTCGAGTCGCTGCGCACAAAGCCCGCCTTGTAGCTCTTGACGCGGGCGACCATTGCGGCCTCGTCCTCGATCGACTGCGAGCCGTACAGGAACGACACGCCGCCCTCCTGCGCCAGCGCGACGGCCAGCCGGTCGCCGGACACGGACTGCATCACGGCCGAGACCATCGGCACGTTCAGCGACAGGGCCGGTTCCTCGCCCGCGCGAAAGCGCGTCAGCGGCGTGCGCAGAGAAACGTTGTCCGGGATGCACTCGCTTGACGAGTAGCCGGGCACCAACAGATACTCATTGAACGTGTGCGACTGGCCGGAAAAGAAGTAAGCCATGGGAAAGACCTCCTTATAACAATATACAGTGTGGAAAGCGGAGCGGGTCGCGCCCCGGTGATGATTTTTGCTATTGTACCGCGAACGGGCGCGCTTGTCCAGCCCGAAGCGCGGAAAAAAATCAGGGGCGTGACCGCCTGTTTTTGGGCATATGATAAAAACTGCGCACCGCCGCCGGCGGTGCGCAGGGAATCACAGTTTGCGGATCTTGTCCTTCTCCTCGATGAGGGGCAGGTAGTCCATGTACGGCGTGTCATTGGCGCAGGTGAACTTCGCCTCGGAGCTGAACGCCTCGACCTCTTTGTGCGCCTGCTCGATCGGGCGCAGCGTGCCCGCACCGGCGATGCAGCCGCCCGGGCGGAGCATCCGCTTCGACAATCCCCGCTCGGCGGCCGCCGAACAGGGCATCATTAAATTATTGTATCTCGACCCCGGCCTGTTCCGGGGCCGGGCGAACGTGCCGGACGCGGCGCAGTTTTCCTCGCCGGAGCTGCGGCACATTTACACCGTCCTGCTCGCCCACGGCGGCACGGGCACGGTGCAGATCGCGGCGCTCTCGGGCGAGCTGAGCCCGGACGAGCTGGCCCTGCTGACCGGCATCATCCAGCAGCCGGCGGAACTGGCAAACGGTGCGCGCGCGCTCGACGACTACATAAGCATCCTACAGACCCAGGCCACCGCCGGCGCAGCGTCGTCGGAGGCGGACCTGCTGGCCTTTGCAAAGCAACTCAAAGAACATAAAGGGTATGGTGGTAAAGATGGAACAGAAAGAACTTAACAACCTCTCGGCTGAAGAACTCGACGCCATGGCCGACGCGCTGCTCGCAGCCGACGACGCCAAGCAGGCGGAAACCAAAGCCGCTCCCGCCGCGGACGAGCCCGCGGAGGACAAGCCTGTAGCCGAAAAGCCGGAATCGGAAAAGACCACGGAGGAAAAACTCAATGATCTGGTGGAAAAGGGCAAAAAGGCGGGCAAACTCTCGAGCAAGGATCTCATGGTGCTCGAGGACATGAACCTCTCGAGCGAGGAGACGGAAAAGTTCTATGACCAGCTCGAGAGCCTGAACATCGACGTGCTCAGCGACGACGCGCTGCCCCCTGTGGACGAGGACGCGCTGCCCGAGCTCGAGGAGCTCCAGGAGATCGAGGAAGTCACCGAGGAAGAGATGAACGAGACCGAGGCCATGGCCGACACGTTCTCGACCGACGACCCGGTGCGCATGTACCTCAAGGAGATCGGCAAAGTGCCGCTGCTCACCCCGGAGGAGGAGCAGGAGCTGGCCAAGCGCATGGCCGAGGGCGACGCGGAGGCCAAGCACCGCATGGAGGAGGCAAACCTCCGTCTGGTCGTGTCGATCGCCAAGCGCTACGTTGGCCGCGGCATGCTGTTTCTCGACCTCATCCAGGAAGGCAATCTCGGCCTGATCAAGGCCGTCGAAAAGTTCGACTACACGAAGGGCTACAAGTTCTCCACCTACGCCACGTGGTGGATCCGGCAGGCCATCACCCGCGCCATCGCCGACCAGGCGCGCACCATCCGCATCCCCGTGCACATGGTCGAGACGATCAACAAGGTCATCCGCGTCTCCCGTCAGCTCCTGCAGGAGCTCGGCCACGACCCGAGCGCTGAGGAGATCGCGGCGGAGATGAACATGCCGGTCGACAAGGTGCGCGACATTCTCAAGATCGCGCAGGAGCCGGTCTCGCTCGAGACGCCGATCGGCGAGGAGGAGGACTCCCACCTCGGCGACTTCATCCCCGACGAGGACGCCTCCGAGCCGAGCGAGGCGGCGAGCTTCTCGCTGCTCAAGGAGCAGCTCATGGAGGTGCTCGACACGCTCACCCCGCGCGAGAAGAAGGTGCTCGAGCTGCGCTTCGGCATCGTCGACGGCCGCACCCGCACGCTCGAGGAGGTCGGCAAGGAGTTCAACGTCACGCGCGAGCGCATCCGCCAGATCGAGGCGAAGGCCCTTAGAAAACTGCGCCATCCGAGCAGGAGTAAGATCTTGAAAGATTATCTGGATGAGTAAAAAGATATGGGAAGCAGGAAAAGACCTGTGCAGGAAAAGGCAGTCAGGGATGGCCTGTCTGTGTGCTCCGGGGCGAAGTTAAACTGCCGGGAAATACAAAAAGGCGGCTGCGAAATCGAAAAGCAGTCGTGTGAAAGAGAAATGGAGAAATTGATATGAAATTATCAGAACGCCTGGAGCTGGTGCTCTCGTTTGTGGAACCTGGGGAGTCCGCGGCAGACGTTGGGACGGACCACGGACATGTTCCGGTGGAGCTTGTCAGGAGAGCGATCGTGAAGAAGGCCGTGGCTATGGATGTGCGGAAAGGCCCGTTATCCAGGGCGACGGAGAATATTGCCCTGGCTGGACTTGCGGATAAGATCGAGACGAGACTTTCTGACGGTGTCGCAAAACTTCAGCCCGGTGAGGCAGATTCTGTCGTGATCGCGGGAATGGGCGGCGAGCTGATCATTAAGATCCTGGAAAACGGAAGACATATGTGGGATTCAGTGAAACAGTGGGTCTTATCGCCGCAGTCGGAGATCTTTAAGGTCAGAAGATGGCTTTTTGAGAACGGTTTTGTGATCCGGAAGGAAGATATGGTCCTTGAAGACGGGAAGTTTTATACGGTGATGGATGTGCGGAGAGAGAAAGACGCAGATTCTGAGGGAAAAACAGTGGATCCGGATGTTTTAAGCCTTTCTGAGGACAGCCGCATGCTCTACGGCGATTATCTGATCCAAACGAAGAATCCGGTTCTTCTTACATATCTGAAGGAGGAAGAGGCGAAGCTTCTGCGGTTCATCGAGGATCTTTCCGCGAAAGCGGGGGATTCCGAACGGGCGGCAGAGCGGCTTTCCGAGTTGAAATTACAGTTAAAAGAAAATCAGGAGGTACAGCATGAAATGCAGGGAGATCATTGAAATCTTAGAGACGCTTGCGCCGAAGTCCTGTGCCTGTGACTGGGATAATCCGGGACTTTTAGCGGGGCGGATCGACAAGGACGTGAAGAAGATCCTTTTGACGCTGGACGCGGATGATGCGGCGGTGGAGCGGGCGAAGGAGATCGGGGCAGATATGCTGTTAAGCCATCATCCGCTGATTTTTTCGGCGATGAAAAAAGTAACAACAGATAATTTTATCGGCAGAAGAATCATAAAAATGATTCAGCATGACATAAGTTATTATGCGATGCATACAAATTTTGATTCGGCGCCGGGGTGCATGGCGGATATTGTGGCGGACCGGTTGAATTTTACCGATCAGAAGCCGCTGGAGGCCATGGGAGAGATTTCCGGGACGGAGTACGGAATCGGTAAGACAGGATCGCTGAAAGTGCCTATGAAGGGCTTGGAACTCGCGAGAGAGGTTAAGAACCGGTTTGGCCTTCCGTTTGTGACCGTTTATGGAAGTGAGCTTTATGAGGATACTCCAATTGTGAAGGCAGCTACCTGCCCGGGGGCAGGTGGAAGTGAGCTTAAGGAGGCGCTGAAGGCGGGTGCTCAGGCGTTTATCACCGGGGATATCAGCCACCATGAGGGGATCGACGCGGCGGCTCAGGGGATGATGATCATTGATGCAGGGCATTATGGGCTGGAGCATATCTTTATGGATTTTATGGAAGGTTTTTTGAAGGAGAAGCTGCCTGCTGATATTGAGGTCGTGAAGATGGCGGTGAAGTTTCCTGCGGTCGTTGTGTAGGTAATTGGCTTCGGGGACGCACCGATCAGCCCGGGATCGGAGGCTGACCGGTGCTATAGATCGAAGTGAAATGGCTGTTGCTGATGTTGTGAATGTCATCAGCGGAGAGGTTGTGTGAGGTGGTTTTATGGCAGTTGTAAAGGTGAATGGAATCGAAAAAACGTATCCGGAGGGAACAACCTATCTGGAGATCGCGAGAGATTTTCAGGATCAGTATGAGAATGATATCCTGCTTGTGCGGGTCAATGGAAAGCTCAGGGAGCTTGAAAAGACTCTGGCGGGAGATTCTGAGATTTCTTTTATCACAGCGAAGGAAAACGCAGGTTATAAGACGTATGAGCGCAGTGCGATCTTTCTGATGCTGAAGGCGTTTTATGAGGTAATTCCGCGAGAGAAGATCAAGAAGATCCAGATCGACTTTGCGCTGGGAAACGGTATTTATGGAGAACTTGTCGGGGATATTCCGGTGGACGAGAAGCTGCTGACTTCAGTGAAGGTACATATGGAGAAGCTTAGGGACGCAGCGATCCCGGTGAAAAAGCGGAGTGTCAATACAGATGACGCGGTGGAGCTCTTTGGAAAGCATGGGATGCATGATAAGGAGCAGCTGTTCCAGTATCGTCGGGCGTCGCGGGTGAATATTTACAGCATTGGGGAGTTTGAGGACTATTTTTATGGATATATGGTTCCGGACACCAGTTATGTGAAGTATTTTGACCTTGTTCCGTGTCATGCGGGATTTTTGCTCCTGCTTCCGGTGAAAACGGATCCGAAACATGTGGAGCATCCGGCGATCCGGGAGAAGCTGTTTTCAATCCTGCATTCTTCCTACCGCTGGAGTGACAGCCTTGAGGTACCGAACGTCGGCGCATTAAATAAGATGATCGTGGACGGCAGAGGGCAGGATCTGATCCTGATGCAGGAGGCGCTGCAGGAGAAAAATATCGGTCAGGTTGCTGAGAAGGCAGTGAAGGATCCGGACCGCAGGATCGTGATGATCGCGGGACCGTCTTCGTCCGGTAAGACAACCTTCAGCCACAGGCTTTCAACCCAGTTTGCGGCGCTGGGATACAATCCGCATCCGATCTCCGTGGACAACTATTTCCGCAACCGGGAAGAGTATCCGCTTGACGAGAACGGGCAGCCGGATTTTGAGGCGCTTGGGTGCGTGGATATTCCACAGTTTAATGAGGATATGAACGCTCTGCTCTCCGGTAAGACCATCGAACTTCCACGGTTTAACTTTAAGACCGGTAAGAGGGAATACAAAGGCGAAATGCTGAAGCTTGGAAAGAAGGATATTCTCGTCATCGAGGGCATCCACTGCCTGAATGACGCGATGTCCTCAGAACTTCCGAAGGACAGTAAATTTAAGATC
>ERZ773190.2994-NODE-2994-length-12005-cov-4.013138_pt1 | contig 12005 bp, 8 predicted proteins | sample MGYA00511111_ERZ773190 | MGnify/ENA primary metagenome ERZ773190 (study PRJEB29015, sample SAMEA2737777) | human gut metagenome | biome: human gut; feature: human-associated habitat; material: faeces | place: China | collected 2012 ... | reverse complement strand
CGATCAGCACAACAAGCAGGGCGGTGAGCAGATACAGCCATGTTTTTTTCTTTTTCACACTTTCCCCTCCCACATAATTAGTTTTCTTTCTTAGCAGACCTGTTATCTTCCGTTATTATTTCCTCTCAAAATTCCTTCACCACTCACTAAACTCGACCCATGAAGGGATTAGTTTGGATCAAATAAATATTCTGCCTATTGTATCTTTCATGATAGTCACTCTATTTTTCTTATAATGATATTTAATTATACACCTCCCTGCATTTTCATATAATGTACAAAATTTGAAATTTTTTGGCTCTTTCCTTGCTAAAAGTGTTCCATTGCATTAGAAAAAGAAGCTATTACACGCATTCAAACTCGTGTAATAACTCCTTTTTCTTACATTGCCTCGATGATTCGAAGAATGATCAATCCATTTCGAACTGCAAGCATCTCTGTCACATTATCAAAGTTCATTCCTGAAATCTCTACAATCTTTTTCATTCGATACGTAACAGTACGGTAATGCACAAACATCTCACTGGAGGTCTTTTTATAACTCTGATTATTATTCATGAAACACTCTAACGTATTGATCAATTCTTTATCTCTCTTTTTATCGTAATCATAAAGCATTTGCAAAGATTCCGGTATATAAGACCATAATTTATTCTTGTCCTTCATCTCTGCAAATATATGAAAGAAACCTAATTTAGAACAATCCACAACCGAACGATTTGAATCTCCTATAATTTTACGAATCACATTAATATAATCAAGTGCCTGCTTAGAGTCTTCAAAAGATTCCTTAATGTCCTGATAGCCGACCACGCTTTTCCCAATGCCAACTACAAAATCAATTTCTGCATTTTTTTGATCTAAATGTTTTTGCACATCTTTCTGTAAAGCTTCAATTTTCTTACGAAATTCCTGTTTACTTTCCTGATCCTTTCTCTTATAAATATAGATGATCTGATTCGTGTTACGCATCACACAATCTTTCGGCAATCGATGCCAAAACATTTTTTCTGCTATATCAAGTCCTCTCCTTTGTTTGTCTGTAAATTTCCCTTCATCATTTTTCGGAATGACACGGAAAATAACAACACGTAATTCATCTGTTTTTTCAATCTTTAAAATCTTTGCCGCTTCTTCTTTTTCTAAATCGGAAAGCGACCCATTTAGCAGTCGATATTCTAGATCTTTATGATACTGTCTGGCGATATTTTCTTCCATCACACTTCCCATAATGATATGGCGTAATTCAACAATGATATTCTCAAGTGCAATAAAATCCAACGTTTCCACTTTTTTATTCCGTTCGGTAAGAACAAGATAAAAGGGTCGGTGACCAAACACATCAATTTTGTGAATGTACTCTGATTGTTCTCTTTTTTGATGCCAATATTGACACTTTGTAATAATATTAGGGACAAATTTTTCCGCATCCTCTTTCATCACAAACTCTGCTGGTTCTTTATCATTCGAATAAAGACATACATACTCTTCATCGTATAGAGTAATCGGATTTTCAAGCATAGGATAAACCAAATCAAAGAACTTCTCTACAGAATCTTTTCTCTCTACGAGATAAGTAGTGCTACCCCCCCCCCAAGCTGTCGTGCGTTGTCTTAAAGTAAGTTAATTTTGCTGTCTCCATATCGTAAATGCAGGTTAAGACATGCTTTATGATTCCCCAGTAATGCATCGTCTTAGGAATTTCTATAACAGGGATTTGATGCGATTTTGCATATTCCAGTAAAATGGTAAGATAACTTCTTTGTAGCTCTGTTTTCTGATCTTCTCTTACTACAAACGCACTAATATGTTTTTTTGAAATTCCCTCTAAATGTTCTAGAAATTCTTGATACTCTACATTTTCGTATGTTCTCAAACTTGTTAATAAAATTTCTCCACCGCTCAAAAAAAGCTCCATATTTGGTACTTCCAGAATTCTAGCACCTTTTATCTCCCGATCGAGTTCAGATTCACCACTGATTAATTTCATCTCAGGAAATTGTTTTGATTCAAGCAAATCTTTTACTGTGTATTTCATAATTACTCTTTTTCACTTCCTCATAATCTAACAATTTATTTCATTGTTTCATCATCTTTTATCTATATAAGATCTGCAATCGTTACACTTTTCAATGCATCCTCGTATGTCTTTTGCACATTCAACAAAGCTTTATGTACGTTGCAATAATCCGTAGCATTTCTAGAGCAGAATCCATCCGGCTCCAGACAGCGATTGATTTTCATCGTCACCTCCATAGAAGATACAATATCAAACAGAGAAATCATTTCTGGCTTTTTCATCAATGCATACCCGCCTTTTATGCCCTCACAAGCTTGAACTATTTCCGCTGCTTTTAATTTTTTTGTTATCTTCGAAATATAATTTACAGGTATCTTTAGCACAGATGCCAATTCTGATGCTGTAATAGTTTCTTCTTTCAAAGCTAGGTAATACACTATCCTAATCGCATAATCTGTCGTAATATTTAATTGCATTTCATTTTTTACCTCTTGATCACATAAAGTCCCCTTTTTCTTTTATCAAAGGATCTGTTTTTTATCATTCTTATCTTATCATGCAGTCCAAATCGAAGCAAGACAAACTGCTTGCTCCATGACTTTGATTTTCTTTTTTGATATAAAATAAGAAGAATTATATCTTATCCTCAAACGATTAAATATAATTCTTCTTATTTATCAATGTTTTCTTTTCATTCTTTTAAAACATCCATAACCTACAATTCCAATCCCAAGTACAAGAACTGCTAATAGTACAAAACTGTTATTTTTCACACTTCTTCCTGTCACTGGAGGTGCCACTTTCGATGCATTAACAAATGAAACGCTTTCGCTTTCCTGTTCCATTTGGAGGGATAACTTTCTTCCATCAACAGCCGACTCCTCGTTTCTTTGATATGTTGTTTTAAAATTTTCTCCCGGGTCTGCTTCTTCTACAGTATAGGTCCATCCCATTGGCAGACAACTGATCTCTACAGATTCTTTATCTTTCAATGTGAAAGTTGCTTTGTTATCTGTAAAATCAAGACTCTTTATACCATCTGATTTCTTGATGTAGATCTGTCCGGCTTGGATTGTGGATCCACTTGAGTCTGTTCCTGACGGTGCCTGTGCTTGAATCGTAAAAGTAAAGGCTTTATTGGCATCCAGCGTATAACCTTTTACTATCTTACTGACTGTTAATTGTGTCGGCTTATAATACAGATTTAACGTAATTGTATCTGCTGAAGCATTATTTGTCACTTCTTTTTCCAGTTCATTCCGAGAATCTTCTGTATCAAAAACATAACCTGGAAATGTTCCGTTTGCTTCTGGTTTTGCGTACGCTTTAACACTCTCGTCTCCTGTTGCAAAAGAAATAGTTCCTGGTGTTGTCTTTTCCAGTTTTTCTGTACTATTCGGTACCTTAAGCCAATGCTTCACTTCTACCCTTTTTGTATCGATTTTCTTCCACTGGGCTACAATCTGATATCCACTAAAATTTGTCCAAGAACATACTGGAAGATTTGTGTTATCTGCATATGCGTAATTATCTTCTGCAATTGTAAAAAGGTCTCCATGTTTGTATAGTGTATCACTTAGCTTTCCAGAACTGTTTTTTAACTTCCATCCCAGAAATTCATATCCTTCACAAGTCGGTTCTGGAAATTTCTCACCCATAACAAAGGTCGTTCCCATCCTTCTTGCACCTTTATACGTGGATGGATTTTTACCATAAGATTGCATCGGTTTATTTTGATTATTTGTTTCCTGATTATACGGAATGTTATTCACAAGGGCATCTTTAGGTAATACACCCTCACCTACGCCAGAATTATAATGTACATATAAATCTCTGGAAGCTGCTTCAAAACTTGCTGCATATAAAAACCATTTCTTATTACTTGGATCTGCTCCTCCCCAAGCTAGATATGTTGTATATCCAGCCTTTTTAGCAGCATCCTTTGCAGCTTTCCATTCCTTTGTATATATATAAAATTCGTTATTTCCTGATATAATCGACGTTTCTGTCATCGTATCTATCTTCCCTGCATTAACAGATGATTTACGGCCGCTCAAAAGACCTGTTTCATCACCATGTGGAAGACCATAACTCACGCCTGTGGAAGACGGAAGACCATTTGTTAGGACATAACCTGATTTTGGTTTTACAAAGAAAATTCTTACCTGTCGTCTGGATTTCCCGTCATATTTCACAGCATCCATATTTATGACATCATTATCTTTAACAGGCACAAGCTCCTTTTTTTCATAATCCCACATTACTACGTCCAAACCTTCACTGTTTCGCCTTTGGTCTGTATATAATCTTGCCGTTAACGCCTGCTTTCCAGTACTGTATGGTGCTAAATTAAAATTATAATCTTCTACATCTCCATTTCTGACTTTTAATCTCATTGCATAAGCATAAGAACAGTCTTTTTCATCACCTCTATTCGATGTATATTCATTCGTCATTTGAGTTATTATAGTCAGACTTCCTGGACTTGTGGACAACTCATTATTTGTTCCAGTAGAAGTAGGTACTTCTTTATAATACCCATTGGAACTAGAAGTCATTGTATAACCATTTACTGTCATATGAACCAAACGATAGCCTCTGTTTACATGAAATTCTGGCATACGTAAAAAATAATCACCATTACTAAAATCAGATTCTTTAAATGTCCACTCAATCTTATCCTGGTCTTCCAAGTAAGTCCAGCCATTCTTTTTACTATGAGGAATATTAATATACTCAACACCCGCATTATCCTTCGTATTAATCGTCACACGATAAACACCCTGATTCGTATATGAAATAATAACCGTGTCATCTTGATTAATTTCGATCTTATAGTTAGCCCCGTATTCATCTCCTGATGTTTGAGTTATTCCGGCACCTTTTTCTGTCGTAACTGATTCAATCTTAAATCTTTCTTTTTATCTGCATAGTTTGTTGGTTTATGATTGTCTTTACCAGGTGTAACAGAGATCACCCAATCTTCCCCTGCATTGACACGAATCTGTTTGTTCGTTTCAACTGGAATATTTTCACTACCTTTTTTCATCGCAATAGTACCCGGATCACAATTTGTCGGAAGCACTTCTTTAATCGTAACAAAGTAGTATTCCTGATAGGTCATTGTAAGATTCCGCCCGTCTTCCATCTTGATTGCAACAACACCATCCGTACTATAATATAGCACTCCGTTGTATTCCCCGATATACACACAATCTTTTCCATTTACCTTCGCACTAAGGAAATCAAAATGTCTGCCATCTATCGAAAGAGCCTTATGTTCAGAAATATTTCCATAAGCGATTGTAGTAGGTGCACCATTAATTGTAGTTCCCTTTGCATCTACGTACTCTACTCTGTTTGTGGAAGCTGCTTCTCCTCTTGCATCAATTTCCTGTACAGCTTCCTCTAAGCTCTGTACGGAAATCTCTTCCGGTGCATCAGACACTGTATTATCTGTGGAAGATTCCCCCATAGAGGTATTCTCGTTTGGTTCTGAAGCACTCTCAGGATCTGATTCCATGGATGATTTATTTTCCACTGGTGTACTTTCGTCATCCTGCGAACCTGTCATTTCACTTTCCGTATTTACAGGAGAACGGTTCTCGGCAGATACTATTGCCGTATCCAAAGATAAGAAACACATAGATAGGATCAAAAGCCAGCTGCATATAATCTTCAAGTATTTGTTCCATCTATTCTGCTTCATCTTGAATCTCTCCCTTTCTTCTTTTCTGATTTTCATAAAATAAAATAACAAAACATATCATAGAACTGACAAGTAATAAGACATATCCCCAGATTGTTCCGTTATCACCTGTCTTTACTTTCTTTTTTGAATCAGATTTTGCTGTCTGATTTGATGGATTGATTTTGTTCAAGCGATTCAAAAAAGTGACCTGATCGATTTTTTCACCCTTTTGATTTTTTACAACAGTCACCGTTTTAAACTGATCCGCTTCATTATAAAATGCTTCCACACTTACATCAAAATGACTTTGGTCACATTCGTAAGCAGCTTTTTGTTCTGTCGTCTGATAAATCTGGTAGTGATAAGTTCCATCTGTCGTAATCGGAATGATAATCTTTGCAGTTTCCTTTTTCTTCATGCTCCAAACATACTGCTTCTCCTTGCTTCCTTTTGGCATCGGAGCCTCATTTTGATTTGTTGTCAGAACATAGGAGAACTCCGCAGCCTGATCTTGTGCTTCACCTTCAACGACCTGTTCCACAGGAATTTTCACTTCGGTTACAGGTTCAGATGCAAACACCGGTATCTGCATACTCAGGAAAAGAAGCAGGCTAAGCACTATGATATTTATTTTCTTTAAATCAAGGATGTTCATCGTTTTTCTTTCCCTTCTTTCTTAGTATTTGGTCAAGTATTAATAGGATAAGAAGAAGTAGTATGAGCCAGAAAAGAACCGGAACGGATATGACCAGTTTTCGGATCTGATCGATCCCTGTTCCTACATTTTTCGGTTTCTCTTTCTCAGGATAAACCTGCTCCGTAAGTCTTCCTACCAATATATTTCTTCCATTTGTCATTTCTGAAGTACATGTGATCAGTAAAACCAAATGGTCTTCTTCTGTAACGTTAAGATTTCGTTTATATAAAGCATTGTCCAAGATTTCCTGCAGATACTCCTGTTTTGCCTCCGATGTTTCCGGGCAAACACTAAAGAGTCGCTCATTATAAGCATCTGCCTGAAGCAATGCATAAAATTCGATTCCATGATCTTTCCCATCAAAAAACAGATTCCCATAAGGGTGTTCATCAAAATACTTCTTCTCTGTAAAAAGTCCCACATCTCCAAACATCTTGTGTTTTTCCATGTGGTGCCCGTAGATCAGATTGTTAAAATCTGAAAAATCCGGTGCATTGGCACAATGTAAAAAAATGGAACCACTTAAGGAATAATTTCCTTCCGCATCCGTATTCATATACGTATCATCATCCTCTGCCTGAAGCAAAGGATAATTGACATTTGTATCATTGATCCGAATCCAGCCAAAAACATCTGGATTGATTTTCTGTAACTCTTCAAATGATTTCGTATGGTTTTCACTTGGCATATAGGCTTCGTAGTTTTTTGCATCCGCTGCCTCAAATACCTGATTGGAATCCCATAACATATAACAGGACAAAAACATCAGCAAAAGGATCAGCATAAGTGCGATAAAATTTACCACATGATCGATTCCGCTTACTATGCTCTTTGCTAATCTTTTCATATCTACTTGTCCTTATCTTCCCTTCTTGTTAAGAAAGGGGATGCGACAGTGCCCTGCCGCACAGCATCCCCTTTTCTTATCAATTTAATTATCCTAATTATCTTCTGCGTTTGAAAGCAACAAATCCAAACAGTGCTGCACCGCAAAGAGCGATCATCAGAACGTATGGAAGTGTGTTCATGATAATACCTGTTGTTGGTACATTGTTGTATCTGTTAGTTACATCAACAGTATTTTTCTCCTGTCCAAGTTTCTGCCGATCTACTGCTGTAAGAGGTGCATTGTACTTTGATGCTGCTACATCTGGTGTCTGCGCAACACCATTAAGGGTAACTTTAGCGCTTGCCTTGTAGTTCGCTTTTGCTGCCTCAGTTACAGTGATCTTTGTTCCAACCGGAAGACCTGTAAACTTCATATTTTCCCCATTTCCAAGCTGGAAGTTAGTTTCACCGGCCGTAATTGCAACTTCATGTCCATTCTGGTCTTTTACTCCACCAAGAGTAGTTTCATCTGTTCCTTTTGGGAAATCAAATTTTACAGTAAAATCAAATTTTTCTGATGGAATTGTTGCTTCAGTATCTTTTACATTCTGAAAAACTGTCTTAGATACTTTTAATGCACCATTATCTGTATAGTCTGTTCCCGGAGTTGTAGGATCTGTTCCTGTACCAGCTTCCTGCGCATATGTATTGGTAAAGTTAAATCCATTGCTGCCTACATTACCGCCAATATCTACTTTACCTGTTTCAGAATCTGAGGTACCTTGGTCATTCTTTGTTTTATTTACAAGGATCTTGTCAATTTCAAGTTTTCCAGCTTTCTCTACAACGTAAACATCCATCTTGTATTCAGCACCGGACATGATCAGCTTTTCATGTCCGCTAGTTGTTGAAATAGCTGGGTCAGATGCTGTCTCTGTTACATTATATTCATACTTTCCTGCCTCTTCAAGAGTTCCAAAAGTAATCTTCTCACTAAGTTTTGTATAAGTTCCTGCTTCACTAGCAAAATCTGATGTTTCGAACTTAATGCTTGGGATTGTACATGTAAGGTCTTTTGTTACGATGTAATCCCCTGTCTTAACCTGTGTGGCAGTAAAGGTAAATTCCATCGGTTTTTTAACTTCTGTGTTGTAAGTCTTTTTGATGTAAGCTTCCTTTGCATTATTTTTTGTGTCTGGTGTTGTTGATGATGGATCAGCTGCAAATGCTGGCATTGCCAGTCCCATTGTCATAGCACCTGCTGCGACAATAGCGAGCATTTTCTTAGTGAATTTTTTCATGCTCATTTTAGTTCCTCCCTTGTGAATTCTTTTTTTTATTTGATTAACGGATCCAGTAATTAAATTCCCCTGCTCCGAATAATCGCAATGACTTTTCCTTTGACATCTTTTATATCAATGCAGCCATAGATTCGGCTGTCCGATGCCTGTGGTCTGTTATCTCCAAGTATAAATACTTGGCCGCTCCCGACTGTGACCGGGAAATCCACTCCATCTTTAAACTGGGTGGTATCAAAGTAAATGTCCTGAGATATCTGTTCTGCACCATTTATCTTCAGTCCGTTTTTTGTAATGTCAACGGTGTCTCCTGCTACTGCCACAACACGTCCGGTCGTGGTTCTGCCATCAGCTTCAAACACTGCAACATCACCGGAGATAAACCTTTTATCCAATCGGTAATACATGACCAGATCACCGTCTTTGATTGCCGGTTTCATGGAGACATCATTTATTCTTACGATTCCATAGAGAAATGTAAAAATAAGAAATACTGCTAAGACAATAAATGCAATCTTCAATAACAACTGAACAATATCCTGTGCTACAGATGTTTCCTGTATTATATTGTTGTTTTTATTTGACCGTTCAGTTTCGTTCTTCATCCTATCCTTCCATAAAAATGGATGCCCATAACCCTTCTAGGGGATTTATTTGTTTTAGGTCAACTCAGACATCCACGGTACTAGTTTGTACCCTTTATTATAGTGGTTTATTTTTTTATTCCAATGCAACAAACATGTAAAAAGGCGGATGTATTTTTGCAAGTTTTGTTCCATAGCAGTGTCTATTCCATTTTCCGTCTTCTCCAGAAAAACAGAACCATAACGATACTTATAGCGAGTAATAGCCATACATGCCTGCTTGTTCCCAGACGAACCCCTGTTTCCGGTATTGATTGTGTGTTTTCGTTTGTGATTTTTAACTCAATCACATCTCCTCGTGCAGCCTCAATCCGCTGTTTCATGACAGCCGTATTTTCATTCGATGTTGCCTGCACTGGATTTGAATACTTATCATTCTCTTCTTTTTTAGAAATCGAAACAGCGTATTTTGATGTATCAACAGTTTCTGTTATTATGATATCCGAAGATATATCTACATTTTTTAATGTAACTTTATCTCCATGTTTCAAAGAAGTTCTAATTGTCTTGCTACGCAGCTTTTGACCATCTTCCCAATAGAGAATTTCCATATCAAATGGCTTCTTGCGGTTTCCAAGTGGACCAGTGACTTCCTTTGTAATCTCAACCGTCACCCCGCCTTTTTGCGGATGATTGACGATATGTCTGTCCGAAACAGCTCTCCAGGTATTTGTCATCGGTGATTTCTCATATAGGAATAAAATATCGGATTCTACATCGACCATATATAAATTAAAGTTATCCTGATACTGTGTTTTGGTTTTATCTGCTTTGTCCTTTTTGTTCGGAGTAACAGATTCTACCATCCAGTATCGTCCGTTCTCAAAGTCCTCCGGTAATTGAAGCATTCCATTTTCATCTGTTTCTAAGGAACGATACGTCGTACACGTTTTTCCATCCTTTTTCAGAACGATATCGTCCTTGCTCTGTGTATTGTCATAATCTACTGTATATCCTGTATCATCCGCATATTCTTTCGTAACATCATCATACGGTACTTTGTAGAACAGAAAACCTGCACCAGCAAGTCGGTTTCTTGGAAGATCATCCGTCTTTAAGAAACTTCGTTCAGCAAGATTGAAATGCAGATTCTGCACTTCCAGTTCCATCTTGGAAACATCCTTGAACTCATTCTCATCCTTCGGGAATATTTGTTGTCCATTTGAATCGAAATACTGAATCTCTGGATAAATAACTTCATAATATAGGAAACCATCCCCGTATTCCGAAGAATAATGTGTCTTTCCTATCTCAATTTCTTCCACCTTATATTCCACCGGATTTCTGTCCTGGAATAGTGGAACATTGTCGACTGTGTGTTCCCATCCGTTCTCTTCATTCAGCAGGAATTCCTGTCCTGTAGAAATTCCATTCTGATACAATCTGATTTTCACCTGTTTTTCCGTCAGTGCATCATTTGGATTTTCCCATGTCTTTTTGATATGCAGAGTGCCTGTTTTAGCAAAATTTCGGATATTAAGGCTGGTATCTCCTCGCTGAAACAGAACAGATTTTCCGTCTATCTTACCATCAACTGGTGCCTTAACAGCCTCCTGATTTTCGTTAGCCTCCCTATCCACCAATTTTGCATCAATGATTTTAAATGTTCCATTGGCAATCTCAACTGTGATCTGTATATCTCCTGTGTCTACATATCCCGTCGGTAAGTTTGTCTCTCGCAACAAATACGTCTCAGTTGCTGTTCTGTTCTGTTTGTTTTCATCTTGTAACGGAATGTGAAGTTGTGCGATTCCGTATTTATCAGTTGTTACCGTTTCCTCCTCAACACCGTTCTTACTGACAGCAAAATTGATCTTCTCCATTCCCTGTCCGGTAGACTCATCAAATTTGTTCAGTGTGAGTATTCCCTCTTTCTGATAACGGTTCTCCAATTCAATAGTAAGAGTCTCACCACCGCGTCCAATTCCACGTCCTGTGAATTGAATTCCACTTTCTGGATATGCTTCCCATGAATTTACATTATCTCCTTGTTCATGAGAATTGCGAACATTGTACCAACCTGAAAATTTCACATTCGAATCTTTTGGCTTATAGTTGTACTCTTTTAATGTGTATTTCCAGAATGAGTCCGCCTTAACGATCCACGTACAGCTTGTATGTGTATCATCTGTCCATGTACCTACAACTTCTATTGGAGCATCCTCCGCTTGCGGAGCTTCTGCATCCGGTTTCTGGCTATCTTCTGAAGGAAGCACAAGTTTCATATGCTCATGAAATGCAGGTGGCTGAGGTTTTCCATCTAAAAGCTTTTCATCCATATCTACCTGGATATAATAATCTTTCTTGACTTTCTCTATTGCTTCCGGCATTCCGACAAAATCTTTCTTTACTGTCAGGTAACCATTTTTTGCTACAATACGTCCGTCAATATGCCACCCATCGGACATTTCACTTTTGAAAGAATACCAATAAATGGTGAAGAATTCGGTATCTAATTTCGATGGCGGAATCTCCCTGTCTCCGATACGAATCATACGTCCGCTTTCACGAATTGTCTGGAATACCTCTTCATCGGAAGGAATTCTATCTATCTTGTAGATATAGTCTCCATTTCCAATATATCCCTCATCTGGTTTAGTTCCCTGCAAAAGTTCTTGCACTCTCTTATTTCCATCCGCATACTGTTCCCACGTAGATGGATTCTTATTTCCAAGAACTGGAACATCATGCAATATACTTGCCTTCACATTACAGTTTGCCACGGCAACCGCACTTGTATAATCGTCTACATTCGTGGTTGGTAATGCTACCGAACCATCTTCCGGCATCGCTGACTTACAGATATAAAACTGTACCTGTTTTCGAT
>ERZ773190.2990-NODE-2990-length-12016-cov-3.242538_pt1 | contig 12016 bp, 10 predicted proteins | sample MGYA00511111_ERZ773190 | MGnify/ENA primary metagenome ERZ773190 (study PRJEB29015, sample SAMEA2737777) | human gut metagenome | biome: human gut; feature: human-associated habitat; material: faeces | place: China | collected 2012 ... | reverse complement strand
TTAATTCCAGGATCAGCTTTTCAGCAGTCTTTTCTACTTCCGGAGATAAGTCTACCATGATCAGCTTTGCGCCGTATTTTGCGTATGCGGTAGAAATACCTTCACCAAGTCCTGCAGCAGCTCCTGTAATTAATGCAACCTTACCATCCAATTTAGCCATTTTACATTCTCCTTTACATATAAAAAATTGTTATTGTTTTAACTATTATAGTTATTATATATGCCAGACGGTTTCCCGTACAGGTTCAAAATTAAGTTTCTAAAACTTCTTTAAGCCTTCCACTGTTTCGATCTCTACCGGATGTTTTTTCCAGTTTACAAGGACCATCCACAGCCATAAGAGGACTCCTACTCCCAGGTAAATTCCAAATGACTTCCAGGAACCAGCGCTTTGTCCTAACGTACAGAAGAAAGCGATGACTACTGCAATGATAAGAGCTAATACTCTTGTGAAATTTCCACCTTTTAATTTATAAGGAGATACCCAGTTTGGATATTTCTTGTGGATCCGCATTGCTGAGATCATCGTCAGCGCATATGCGCAGGCACAGCCAAAGCTCATCAGATTGAAAAAGTCATTCATAAAGGTGGTGGCATTCTGCAAAAGCAGGAATACCAGGGATATGATGAGAAGCAGGATATTTGGTAATACCGGCTGCTGATGACTGTTTAATTTTGTAAATGCCTTTGGAAGGAAATTGTTTTCTCCCATTGCATACATCAGACGAACGGTTGACAGCCAGAAACCAAGTAAGCAGGTGCCAATGGCACAAAGGATCGCTGCAATACCAAAGATCACTGCAAATACACCCCAGCCGCCGCCTAACTGCTCCATCATGGTGATGGCCAGAAAACCATTAACAGCTGCGCCCCCTTCTTCTACCAAAGGCTGTACCGGCATGCCGCCCAGTCCGAAGAAAAACAGGGAATATACAACCGCAGGAAACGATGGAACCGAGGATAGCTTTGTTAGAGTCTTTAATTGGGAAGTCTCCCTCTTCTACCATCTGCGGCACTGTTTCAAATCCGAAAAACGGAGTGATCAAAAGAGCCATTCCTATGATCCAGGACGGAATGCCAAAATGGCTGCCCACCTGTGAATAGAAAAAGTTCTTAAAGTTATCAAAGCTCCACACACCTGAGAACAGGAAGGCTACCGTTGCCACGATACAACCTGCAATGGCAAACATGAGCATGTACAACTGGATCTTACCGGCGATCTCCACATTCTGCAGGCTCAGAGCACAATAACCAATAAGAGCGACCAGAGCAACTCCTTCTATAAGAAGGAAGCTGCTTTGGATATGAAGTACATGGAACATCCACTGGACAATGGCCATAACTGCAGACGGCGGAACTGCGATCCAGGCTGCCATGATCAGCCAGGAAGAGAAGAAACCAATATGTTTATTAATACCTACTGTATTGTAGATCAGCTCTCCTCCTGCCCTTGGAAACAACGGTGCCAGTTCGCAGTAGACCATAGCAATCGGAAGGATCAACAGCGTCATCAGGATAAATCCTAAAAATGTACCCGCACCACAATATTCATAGAAAATGGTATCCCAATATCCGATAAAGGTGAAAATAGCACCTGCGGCAATGGCATATACATAGATCAGACGAAGACTTTTCTTCAGTCCGCCAGACTCATTTTCTGTATTTTTTGTATCAGACATGTTTTTATGCTCCTTCTTTATCCAGGCATGTCTGCCATGTCATTTAAACTTTTCTCAACTTTCTTTTAGAACTTCTGGATACCATCCGGAGTCTCGATCTCTACCGGATGTTTCTTCCAGTTTACAAGTACCATCCAAAGCCAGATCACAACACCTACACCCAGATATACGCCAAAGCAGATCCAGGAATCAATTCCCTGTCCCAGTGTACAGAAGAATGCGATAGCAACTGCGATACACATTGCAAAGAGACGGAACGCATCACCGCCCTTTACGGTGTTGGAACTCTTCCAGTCTGGATGTTTTCTATGAATACATACTGCGGAGATCATAGTCAGCGCATATGCACATGCACAGCCAAAGCTCATCAGGTTGAAGAACGCGCTCATAAAGTCTGAGGAGTTCTGAAGTACGATAAAGATAAGAGATAATACCAGCAGGAATACGTTTGGAAGCATTGGCTGCTGATTTTTGTTTACAGCTGCGAATACCTTTGGCAGGAAGTTCTTATTTGCCATAGAGTACAGCATACGGACGGTAGACATCCAGAAGCCCAGTAAGGAAGCGCCCATACCTAAGAGGCAGGAAAGGATACCTACAATGATCGGCCAGAATGTCCAGCCCAGTACATTCTGCATGGTAGCAATGGTTAAGAAACCATCCTGTGCAAAGTTTGTATACACATCCTTTAATCCATCCAGACCTGCTACGCAGAAATAATAGAACACATAAATGCAGCCACAGGTTAAAATGGAACCGCAGATTGCTTTCTTGGAACTCTTGATCGGGAAGTCACCTTCCTCAACCATCTGAGGTACTGTTTCAAATCCGAAGTATGGTGTGATCAGAAGTGCCATGCCAATGACCCATCCAGGAATACCATATACGGAGTCCAGAGTAGACTGGAAAATATTTCCAAAATTTGAAATATGCCAGTGACCGGAGAACAGAAGGATAAATCCTGTTAAAATTGTAACGGTAATGTTGCAGAACAACATACCTGCCTGAGCCTTAACTAAGAACTGTACATTCTGGATACTCATAAAGAAATACAGTACTAAAAGAACCGCTGCACAGCCTACCATCTGCCATGTTCCAAGTCCCAGAGCAAAGGTCTTATTTACCCATGTCATGATCGCCATAACAACAGCCGGCGGAACAGAGATCCACGCTGCCATGATCAGCCAGGAAGCAAGGAAACCTACGTGCTTGTTGATACCAACTGTGTTATAGATCAGCTCTCCGCCTGATGTATGGAACAGAGATGCCAGTTCACTGTATACAAGGGCTACCGGAAGAATAGCCACTGTCATCAGTGCAAATGCAAGGAATGTACCGCTTCCGCAGTATCCGTAAAAGACAGAATCCCAATAGTTTACGAACGTAAAAATTGAACCCGTAGCAACTGTATAAACAAAGATGAGTTTCAAGCTCTTGTTTAAACCGCCGCCCTTATTTTGCTTGTTTTCCATTATGAAACGACTCCTTTTCGTAAGTTTTTTCCGGCAGTTGTAAAACCGCCGCCGGGAGAGACCCATATAAAGGCCCTAGAGCCCTTAACTGGGCCACAACTCCAGGTAACGTCCGAAAATCCACGCAGATCATAAGCAATAAAAAAGCCCAAAAACTCTGTAAAAAGTTTCTGGGCTTCGATGCCTTTCTGTGGTACTGATATACGCCGTTGCATATCAGGTTTAATTGAATTTTCAGTGTTAAAGAGATATCGCTTTAATTATCTACATCATAGCACTCACACATTATTTTGTCAATAGTTTAACAAGTTTTATTTTAAACTATTTTTATTTTATGTTTAGAATTATTTTAGATTATCCAGCCTGGGGCATGGAAAAAGAAAATCTTATACTGGTTCCATTTTCCCCTGTTTCTATAAACAATTCTCCTTTCAGGCTTGATTGTACCAGACTGCTGATCAGGCGGAGCCCCAGTCCGCTGTTTGCCCTGGAAATCTTCTTATTGTCAAAGCCGCAGCCATCATCCTGCACTGTGATCCAGGAGTAACTGGCGCCTTTTTCGATCTTCAGCCTGATCTGTCCCTGTTTCCGGTCCTTAAATGCATATTTTAAGCTGTTTTGAACCAGTTCATTAACAATAAGAGCCACCGTAGACGCCGTTGTTTCTGTAAGTATCACATCATCCCCATCTACCCTTGTAGAAATACTGCACGTTTCTTTTAAACAGTTATTTTCCAGTAAAACATCTGTAATACGGGAGATCAGGACTTTTAATCCTACATTTTCACTTCCTGTATGAGAAAGCAGGTCATAAGTGATATTCATGCTGCGCACATGGCTGGTAATGGTCTTTGCAAAAGCTTTTACTTTTTCATCCTTTGTATGGACCGCTTCCAGCCCGATCAGACTGATAATCGTCTGAAGATTATTCTTGACCCGGTGATGTACCTCATGGATCAGCGCCACGCGGTAAGCGATCTCATCCTCCATCTGATGTACCACTGTCTTATCCCGGAAGATAATCGCTGCGCCCTGGCAGGTGCCATTTTCCCAGATACCGCTGATGACCGCATCCATGATGAAATTCGGTGTGCGTACCTCTCTCCGTATTACACCACGATGTTCTGTAAGATCAGACCAATTGCAATCCGTAATGTGCAGTTCGCTGCATCTGCGGCCGATCAAAGGCAGTTCAAATCCCTTATCCTGATACAGAACTTCTGCCTTGGGATTGACAAATGTACATATTCCATTTGCATCATAAAGAAGAATGGCATCCTGAAGATAATCGCTGGCTTTTCCAAGCTGCCTGTTAAAAGGATCCTGTTTTCCTTCCTGATTATTGATAATACGGATAGACTCTGTATCTGCACTGGCATTGGGATATTCGTATGTCAGCGCCCCTATTACCTTTTTTTCGCTGTTAAGTATAGGGCTTACAGTATGCCGCACTACCGTTCTTCCTTCATCAATGATGCCGATTAGTCCACGGCCGGAAATGCCTTCTTCCAGCGCCCGGTACACAGCCGGCTCATCTTCCCTGCGCTCAATCTCCCCAATGATACTGCGTTTATACAGATCATAGTTTGGATGTCTGTACTGAGCAATGACCATGGACTCTTTTTCTCTTGTAAGCACATTGATGTATGTATCTCCGCCTTCCAGATTTCCCACAAAAGGGAGGGAATGCGCCACCTCTAAAAGGGTGCAGATATCCCCGCAGCTAAGATCCGTTGCCGCTTCTACCAGTTGCACCATTTTTTTATCTGTATCATTTTGTATCATGTCACTGAGAAGCTTATTTTTCTTCTGTTCCATAAATTCCCTCTCTGCTTTTGTGTCAGCCTTCATATGCTTTCAAAAGCATTTTTGACAGTTCCGTCATAGAGATCCCCTTATCCATGGACAGACTGCGGATATAAGTAAATGCTTCTTTTTCAGACATGTTTTTCCGCTCCATCACTAGACCTTTTGCCCGGTCTAAATATTTTCTATCATCCAGGGCTTCCTGCGTCTTGTGAAACTCCTTCGCCATAGCTTCTCTCTGCTTATAGTTATGGATCGCGATCTTTACTGCCGGTATCAGTGTATCTTCATCTACCGGCTTTACAATATATCCCATTACATCTGTATTGACTGCCTGATCAGCAATTTCCTTGTCACGGTAAGCCGTCAAAATAATAACAAATCCAGCCAGCTTATCCTCGTTGATCACTTTCGTTGCTTCCAGACCAGTCATCACCGGCATATTAATGTCCATAATAACAAAATCCGGCTTTTTCTGTCTGCACACTGCGATCGCATCCAGACCGTCTTCTGCTTCTCCTACTACTTCATAACCATTGTTTTCTAAGATTTCCCGAATATACATGCGGATCAGCACTTCGTCATCTGCGATCACTACTCTGTACATATTGTCCCCCTTACATTGTCTGCTTATTCTGTCTCTCTCTTCTGTCTGTTATCTTAATTTGTTTCTGTTTTTCCTACCCCATTTTTATCCATTTCAATAGCCTCCGTAATATTGGAAGCTGTTCCGGACTGGATCAACTTGGACAATCCTAAAAGCTTATCCGTATTCAGGTACTCTTTTCCAAGATATGGACCAAAGGTGTCTGTAATATGGATGTTCTGCTGGCGGATGCTGCTTTCTAACTGAGCAAGACTGTCGTTTACTTCCTGTAATTTCTGTTCTTTTTCTTCGATCTCTGCCCTGTGGTTCCCCTCGATCTCATCGGCAATAATATTTCTGGTCACATTTTCAAAGCTGCTGATGGCATCTTTTTTCTTTGCTGCTATATCAGACAGTTCCTGCTGTGCGCAGGCGATCTCATCATCATATTTCTCCAGATCATAAATATCTTCATTGCCGTCCTTTTCAATACTGTGGACAATGACTTTGATTTTCTTTTCATTGGAGCTTAACAGGTTGCGGATCTCCCGGCCCTGCTTTAAGGCATCATGATAACGGGAACGGCTGCGGTTTCCAATGGTCACATACAGACCGCCGAAAATAATGATATCTGCAAAATAAACCAGTACCAGATACCAGATCTTACGGTCCGGAAGCAGGAAATAAACACCGCATGGAAGTGCTAAAAAGCAGATCAGGAACGTAATAAAACCAATCAGACGCTCCTTAAGTCCTCTTGCATAGTACAGGGAATAATAAAATGTAGTGCGGCAGAATACAGGCACTTTATCCTTCTGGAACATGGTCTTCATCTGGATCTGCAAGTCCCTGTTGTGTTCCCGAAGTTCACTGGTCTCCTCTGCGATCCGTTCCTTCATTCCCTTGTTTTTGGCTTTTTCCCGCTGGGTCCTGGCTTTTTTCAGCCGTTCCTGACCTTTTGCGATCTCTTTGTCATAGCTTGTATCGATCTCGCTGCGCCGCTTTTTTATGGTCTGGTTCACCGAATCTGTCACTGCCTTTTTCGCAGCTGCCAACTCTTTTTCCTGGCGCTCTCCCTGTTCTTTTAACTGCTTTGCTGTCGCCTGATCATTATTCAGACGATACACTGCATCCCTGGCATCTGCCAGAAATTTCACATAATCAGTAATAGCCTGCTCCACCGCCCAAGTACCTCCTCTCCTCCCGAATTTCGGGGGATTTTGTCAATAGTTATAGCTTACTACAAAACCTGTAACAGGGCAAGGGCCAGCTGTCTGTTTGGCAGCTGGCCCCTGTTTCCACGCCGCCGCAAAGGTGGATCTTTACTTTCGCATTTTCCTTCTCCCCAGAGAATGCATTTGGCTTTGCTTTTACCCAGCAAGCGGCATGTCCGCCCATAACAGGTACTGCTTTTAAACATGGTTTAATATTATTTTTATTCATAAAGTGAATCTAATGTAAACAACAATACATCCTCTTCTGATAATGCTTCAAACCACTCTGTGTATCCTGATAATAAATCTCTCCCTGTCCCATCTCGATCACGCTGGTAGCCTTTGGGATAAACTCATACCAGAATTTGAACATATAATCTCTTAAAACATACTGGGTCTTCTTTTTATTTTTCTCATCTGTAATACACTTTTTCTTTTCAACCAGACCAACATTTATTAATTTATCCAGGGAGTATAATACTGTTGGTTCTTTTTCTCCAATTTTTCCCGCAATCGTATTAAGCGTATTTTCGCCAAACGCGATCTGCTCAACAATATTATTTACAAGGGATATATCCGAAAATTCCTGAGTCAGAAGATTTCTTGTTTCATCATACAGGTATCCATCTGTTCTAAAAAATAGCCTTACAATATTTTCATCCATACTTTTTTTAGGATCGATCATTGAAAGATACTTTGCCACACCACCGGTAATTCCATAACAAATTGCCTTATCCTCATTTGAATAGTTTGGAACAAATTTCGCAGCATCTAAGTAATTGAACGCCTCTAATTTGATCTGCGAATCACGTCTTCCAAACAGAGGGCTCTTTTCACTGAGTACCTTTTTCTCCATAAAGCTAAGTGCAGAGCCACATAAGATCACTTTAAGGTCCTTATCATTCCAGTCTCTATCAATATATTTCTGCAAAACAGATAAAAGAGCGTCATCTTTTTCGGCCCAATATGGCAGTTCATGGCTGCATGAAAGAATATTCTGATTGCAGCCGTTTTTTATAGATTATACGCAGTATTCTATGCTATACTAACTAACATGTACACACGGTTCAACAAAAAAGAAAGGCTGGAAAATACATGTTTCGGATGTGGGGAAAGATCATGAAAGACAACCATCTGGTGAAAGATATGGTGGCCTGCTGCGGCGATTATTCTATTTCCAGAACCCAGATGGTTTTTAATTGTTTAGATGAAATATGCTATAAGTTTGACCTGGAAAAGCCCATGTGGCTGGATGCTACAGTCCAGGATTTTAAATATCACGACAAAGCCCGGTTTACCCAGGATAATTTTATTGAGACTGTGGATTTTGATTATTTAGAGATACAGGTGATCGAGGAATAAAACGGTTAACCGCGCCTTTGGCGCGGTCGCTTGTGTCAAACTTTTTCATTGCACAAGTATGCACCATTGAGACAAAAACACCCCGGCAGCTGCCATTTTTCAGGCGGTCACCGGGGTATCTTATTATTGCGATATCAGGATGCGCCTTCGGCGCATCCATCGATTTTTACGTCTTACAGACTCTTTACAGTCTCAGCAACACGCTCTGCGGTAAATCCAAACTTCTCAAACAGCTGTGCTGCAGGGCCGGATGCACCGAAGCCTTCCATGCATACAGTTGCGCCGTCAAGGCCTACATAACGGCCCCAGCCGAAGTCAGAAAGTGCTTCTACTGCAACTCTCTTTCTTACAGCCTTTGGAAGAACGGACTCTTTGTATTCTGGGCTCTGCTCTTCGAACAGGTCCATACATGGCATGGATACAACGCGGACATCCATTCCATCCTTTAACAGCAGTTCTTTTGCTTCTACTGCCAGGCTTAACTCAGAACCGGTAGCAATGATGATCGCATCTGGAGTTTCCTTTGCGGAATCAGCTACAATGTAAGCGCCCTTTACTGCATCACGGCCAGTTCCTGCTAACTGAGGCAGGTTCTGTCTGGTAAGTACCAGAGCGGTAGGTGTCTTTTCAGAAGTAATCGCACTGTACCATGCTGCTGCAGTCTCTTTTGCATCTGCAGGGCGGAATACATGGAAGTTAGGCTGCGCACGTAACATAGCTAACTGCTCGATCGGCTCATGGGTAGGTCCGTCTTCGCCTACACCGATGCTGTCATGGGTCAGAACGTAGATCAGCGGCACCTTCATCAGGGATGACAGTCTTGCAATTGGCTTCATGTAATCACTGAATACGAAAAAGGTTGCTACATAAGGGATCACGCCGCCGTGAAGAACCAGACCATTTCCAATAGCAGTCATTGCCTGCTCTCTTACACCAAAGTGCAGGTTCTTTCCAGAGTAATCAGCCTTGGAGAAGTCTCCCTCGCCCTTTAAGTTGGTCTTGTTGGAAGGAGCCAGGTCGGCAGAACCGCCGAACAGGTTCGGAACTACCTTATTGATCTTATTTAACAGCTCGCCGGACAGATTTCTGGTTGCCTGTGGCTTGTCCTCATAGGACCAGAATTCTTCATTGTCCCAAAGCTTCTTAGGCAGGTCTTTGTCATGATACTGATCCCAAAGTTCCTTCATTTCCGGATACTTCTCACAGTATGCTGCAAATCTTGCATTCCACTCTTCTTCTGGTGCCTTTAAGCTTTCTCTTACCTTAGCCATGTGGTCATAAACATCCTGAGGTACATAGAATGGCTCCATGCTCTCCCAGCCTAAGTTTTCCTTCATGGCAATGATGTTCTCTTCGCCCAGAGGCTCACCATGTGCAGATGCTTTACCCTGTTTAGCCGGGCAGCCGTATCCGATCTGAGTATGAAGAACGATCAGAGAAGGTCTTTCTGTATCAGCCTTAGCTGCTTCGATCGCTGCGCCGATAGCAGCGAAGTCATTTCCATCTTCTACCTGGAATACGCCAAATCCATAGGACTCAAAACGCTTTGCAGTATCTTCTGTAAATGCGATATCTGTATTTCCTTCGATGGAAATATTGTTAGAGTCGTAGAGAACGATCAGTTTTCCAAGTCCTAAGGTACCTGCTAAAGAGAAGGCTTCAGAGGAAAGACCTTCCATCATACAGCCGTCTCCGCCCAGTACATAGGTGTAATGGTCAACGATCTTAATATCGTCTTTGTTGAATACGGAAGCTAAATGAGCCTCTGCCATAGCCATACCTACAGCCATGCCCATTCCCTGTCCTAAAGGTCCTGTAGTAGCTTCTACACCTACTGTGTGGCCGTACTCAGGATGTCCTGGTGTAAGGGAGTCGATCTGACGGAAGTTCTTTAAATCTTCCATAGACAGATCACCATAGCCAAATAAATGGAATAATGAATACAGCAGCATAGAACCATGTCCGCCAGAAAGGATGAAACGGTCTCTGTCCACCCACTTTGGATCTGCCGGGTTATGTCTCATATGATTAGCCCATAATTCATAAGCTGCGGAAGCACATCCTAAAGGAAGTCCAGGATGTCCGGATTTTGCCTTCTGGATAGCATCAGCAGATAATACACGAATGGCATTAGCTGTCTTTGTTTCTATCATGCCCATTTTAATAGTTCTCCTTTCGTTTTCACAACGTAATCTATGTCAATTCTACCATTGGAATTGGTTTACGTCTAGTCTGTGTTTTCCCGGACCTTTAAAATAACATTGAAAATGATAGCAAAAAAGGAGCCGTTTTCAGGCGACTCCTCTTTTACTATAAATAATGCTTATAGCCAACCGTATTTTACAGTCTCTTTAACAGCTCTTCTCTCTGAGCTTCATAGCCTGGCTTTCCAAGGAGAGCAAACATGTTCTTCTTGTAGCTTTCTACGCCTGGCTGGTTAAATGGATTAATTCCTAAAATGTAGCCACTTACGCCGCAGGCAAACTCAAAGAAGTAGAATAATTCACCTAAATAGAATTCATTCTGCTCTGGTACCTTAACCATCAGGTTTGGTACATTTCCGTCTGTGTGAGCCAGAATGGTTCCGTTCATAGCGCTCTTATTTACGAAATCTACAGTCTTTCCAGCAAGATAGTTCATGCCGTCGGTGTCTACATCCTCTTTCTTTAAAACGATCTCTTCCGGAGATTCTTCTACGTTGATAACGGTCTCAAACATGATGCGTGCGCCGTCCTGGATAAACTGTCCCATAGAGTGCAGGTCTGTGGTCAGATCTACTGCTGCAGGGAAGATACCTCTCTGGTCTTTTCCTTCGCTTTCGCCAAACAGCTGCTTCCACCACTCAGATACATAGTGAAGGCTTGGCTCATAGTTTGCTACGATCTCTACTGCTTTGCCCTTGCGAAGCAGGATGTTGCGGACTGCTGCATACAGAAGAGCCGGGTTTTCTTCGTAAGGAGTTTCCAGTGCTTTCTTACGTCCGGAAGCAGCACCTTCCATCAGCTTGTCAATATCGGCACCGCATACAGCGATTGGAAGCAGACCTACTGCTGTAAGAACGGAGAAACGTCCGCCTACATCATCCGGAACTACGAATTCTTCATAGCCTTCTTCGTCTGCCAGGTTCTTTAAAGCACCCTTTGCACGGTCTGTGGTTGCGTAGATACGCTTTGCAGCCTCTTCTTTGCCATACTTTTCGATCAGCATTTCCTTAAATACACGGAATGCGATAGCTGGCTCTGTGGTTGTACCGGACTTGGAAATGATATTGATGGAGAAATCCTTTCCAGCCAGAACTTTCTTAAGGTCTGCAATATATTTGCTGCTGATGCTGTTTCCTACAAAATAGATCTCAGGAGTCTTGCGCACATCCTTAGACAGCACGTTATAAAAGCTGTTGCTTAAAAATTCGATGGCTGCTCTTGCTCCTAAATAGGAACCGCCAATTCCTACTACCAGCAGAACATCGGAATCGCTCTGGATCTTTGCTGCTGCCTTTTTAATTCTTGCAAACTCATCCTTATCATAATCAACTGGAAGATCGATCCAACCAAGATAGTCGTTTCCAGCACCTTCTTTGCTTAACAAAGTCTCCTTTGCTGTCATAACTGTTTTTTTGAAGTTAGCCATCTCTTCAGCTGAGATAAAACCGGTGGCTTTTGAATAATCGAATACAACTTCCTTACCCATGTTCCCGCTCTCCTTTTCTGATTGCATACTTTTGAGATATTTATGTTCTCTCAAGCTAGGAAAACATTTTGTGAAAATTTTCCCAACTACGTGCTAGTATAGCATATTTACACTACCAATTCCATAACCTGTTATTATAATTTTTAACGTTAGTTCTGCCATGCGCTGGTTTGAATGAGAAAGTGTGTTGCAAGCTTGCTTGCATGA
>ERZ773190.2987-NODE-2987-length-12040-cov-2.726992_pt1 | contig 12040 bp, 7 predicted proteins | sample MGYA00511111_ERZ773190 | MGnify/ENA primary metagenome ERZ773190 (study PRJEB29015, sample SAMEA2737777) | human gut metagenome | biome: human gut; feature: human-associated habitat; material: faeces | place: China | collected 2012 ... | reverse complement strand
ATTTTTCAACCACATCGCCTTCGTCTCGCATCATAGCACAACGGCAACGGTTTGCTGCACTTTTTGCGGAATCTACAAAGAAAACAGCACAGATTAAAAAAATCCGCACAAAGGACAGGAACGGCAAAGGAATTTGATGAGAATTTTCCGGAAAGCACTTTATCTATCGCAGCGTTCATGGTATGATAATGAAGGAAAAAAGCGACGTGCCGTGCGGATGGCGCGGATTGCACAAACACTGCTGGAGGAAGCGCAATGAAGGAATTTCTGCCGAAATCCGCCGCGAAAATGGCGGATTGCCTGATGAAGCGTTATGGCCTGCTGACCAGCCGCTGGAGCTATGACTACGGCGTGGCGTGGCGCGGCATGGAGGCGCTGTACGCCATGACGGGCGAAAAGAAGTATTTCGATTACATCAAGGCCGTCTTTTTCGGTTGTTTTAACTGCAAACACAGCTAACACTTCAACATCGTTGGCATAGTTACCCTCATAGACAACCTGATCGTAACTTTCGCCGGACAGCACTTCTTCGCTCCATGCAAACTGCGCATTGACATAGGCCGTCTGGACGGTCGAGAGCTTGTCGTTTTCTGCCGCCTGCGCGTCGGCAAAGAAAAGGCCAAGCACCGATGCGACCATCGCAGCCGGAGCCGCGATCATGCACATAACCAGCACACCTGCGAGAATCGGAATCAGCGCTTTAGATTTCGCAAACCGCACAGTAAACTGAAAAGCGGACTTCATTGCTGCCGAAAATCCTTTTTTCACTATACCGTTTGCATTAGTCGGCAAGGTCTTTCCGGCGAGTTTCGCAGCCTGCTGACGTTTCATTTTCTTCACACCAGCTTTGCGCGCCTTGATGCGGTAGCGCATACTCTTTTCGCTGCGCTCCGCAGCAGCTTTCCGCACCCGCGCATTATAAGCGGTGGCAGCGGCTTTACGCTGCTGTACAGTGCGTATCTTTGTCTGTGCAGAATGGGACGGGCCGTATACGCTGCTTCCTGCTTTATTCCGCGCTGAACTGTACACCTTAGATGCCGTACTCTGCGGCGTGCGGTACTGCGCACTCTGCCGCTGCTTGATCTGTACCGCTGCTTTTTTCTTTGCTGCGGCTTTGGCTCGCACAGCAGCGGTCGTGCGCTGCCGCCGCATAAACTGTTCACGCACTGCACCGCGCGGCGTAGTGGCACCATGCGCTGTGCGGATACGGTATTTCTGATACTGCTTTACCTTAACGCGGCGGATATTCTTATTTTCGCGTGTGGACTTGTAGGTAAGTCGTATACGCGCTTTGCCGTCTGCACTGCGATACCGCTGTGCGGTACGAACGACGGACTTGCGCGCACGATAATCTTTCACCACGCTATCCGCGCTCCGGTACAGGGAGCGTGCGGCCTTGCGAACCGGCTTTGCAGCAAGCTCTACGCCGACATAGGCGGCATCGTGCATACGGCGCTGTATCTGCTCGGTTGCTTCTGCCGCTGCATTGCTGCTGGCCTGTTCTTCTTTTTTATCGTTTATCGTGCGGACGGCTGTTGCAATCGCAAATCGCTTGATTACACGCTTCTTGCGGGACTTTTTCTTTTCGGCACCGTCTGTACCCGGTACTCCGAAAGTCTGCTTAGCACGCAGCTCCGCGCCCGCACGAGTGCTTGCTCCTCCCGTATTGCGATAGGTCTTGTTGTCAGTGCGGCTGTAAGATACCCTGCGCCCGGTCGCGGGCGCAGAATGTACCTTTGCAGCATCACTTTTGTCCTTGTATTTATACACCATTTGGCTTTACCTGCTCCCGGTCTGCCGGTTTTGTGGTCATGAGCTTGTACAATTCCGTATCTTCCGGGAAGCTGTTCACAAACGGGATAAACGCGCCGCCGAACTTCATCAGGCCGCAGCCGGGGTCGGCGTTTTCGACATAGGAAAGCTGTGTGTCCGAAATGTTCAGCAGTTCTGCCAGTGCCGCGCGGTCAGATGCAGACTGCGAAAGCATAATAAGAAACTCGGAGTTTGCCAGCATCCAGCAGGCGTCCTTGCTCGTCAGCATCTCACCGACATTTTGCGTAATGCCGGTCATATAACCGGCGCGCTTACGAACCTGCTTCCACATTCTGAGGAAGAAATTCGTTGCAAACGGATACCGGAAGAAGATAGAGAACTCGTCCACAAAGACCCATGTGCGTCTGCCAGAACGCCAGTTTTGGATAACGCGGTTGTAAATGCTCTCCAGAATAACGAGCATACCCATCGGGAGAAGCTGCTCACCGAGGTCGAGAATATTGTAAGAGGTCAGGCGGTTATTCTGGTCTACATTGGTTTTCTGTGCGAAGATGGACAGCGAACCGGAGATAAACAGCTCCGCTGCCAGCGCAAGCTCCTGCGCTTCCGGCTCCGGCTGTTTCTTGATCTCAGCCTGCAAGTCGGTCAGTGTCGGTGCATTGCCCTTGTAACCGCTGGCGATATACGGACGGTAAACAGCCTGTACGCAGCGGTCAATGATGGAACGATGCTGCGCTTTGAGATCGTCCTGCATGATCTGCTCAAACAGCGACAGGACGAACTCGGACTTGTCCGGCAGAGGGTCTTTGCCGTCATCAGCATAGCCTTTCTCCATGTCCAGCGCGTTGATGCGTACCGCAGACGAACCGGAAATGTCGATCATACTGCCGCCGAACGCGCCGACCATCGGCGTAAACTCTCCCTCCGGGTCGAGCACCAGCACATCATCGTGCGTGGACAGCAGCACATAAGCAATTTCCTGTTTAACAGAGAAAGACTTGCCTGCACCGGATACACCCAGTCGGATACAGTTACCGTTGAGCAGATTTGCGCGGTTGGCAACAATGAGGTTGCCGGAAACGGCGTTGTTTCCGTAACAGATGCCGCCCATCTGCTGAATTTCCTGCGCAGAGAACGGCGTAAGGATAGAAACATTGTCCGTAATAAGCGTGCGCTGCTGCTGTACGCTGCGCAAACCATACGGGAGTACGGTGTCCAAACCAATGTCCTGCTGATAGGCTAATTTCGTCAGATTGCAGCCGAAACCGCTTGCAATTTCCTGCAAGCTCTCGGTGTCTGCATTTAACTGCTCAAGTGTTTTTGCGGAGTGTACGATGGTGATGGTGGTCAGCATTAAACGCTGGTCATGCTCAGTAATATCGTCCATGTAGTCAGCAACAACCTTGCGCATCTGCTGGAACTCATACGGGATTTCCGCCGCGAAATTATTGTTGTTGTTCTGTCGCTGCTGCCAGCGTCCAATATCGGATTCGACACGCAGTGCAAGACCGTTGAGCAGCTTGTGTGCTTCTTGGGTGTTGACCGGCTCGATGTCCATAGACAGCATCATCTGGCGCGGCAGTCCCATGAGGTCGTGGATCAGTTCATCGGACAGGCGCGATGCGAACTCCTCGATGAAGAGCACGCGCATAAAGCCTTGATCGGTTTGGATATAATCTTTATGATAACGCAGTGCCAGAGGACAGAAAACATCAGCAATGTTCTGCCCGCGCGCAATCATTTCGTCCAGATCTGCCTTTGTCATGCGGTGATCTGGACGGAAAAAGTCGTGCAGAATACGGAAACGACTGCTGTTGTCCTGTAAGCGGATAGAGGACGCAAGACGCTGCATACCGATGCTCAGGCTTTTGCCGGCACGACCGAAAAACTGCCGGGCATCGGTAATATTCTTGCGCTTGGCAGTGAGGGTCATAAATTTCTGCTGAACGATGCCGTTACTGCCCTGCGCTTTGGACATAATGACCTGATTCAGTTCTGCGCGGTATTTGTCCATACCGTCATGCTGCTTGCGCAGAAACAGCGTTCCTGCGTTGGCTTCCTTGTCGAATATACTGTTTACCAGAGTGACTTTCATGCGGCTGTCTGCCGCAAGACCGTTCAGCACACGCCCCCAGCTGTCCAGAATGGTGCGCTGATCGTCCAGACTGGCTACGGCATAGTTAATATCGGAAAACGACCATGTCTGACTGAACTCGTTGTTTCCGACCTGCCAGATTGAATCCGGAAATACGCGCTTAACAGGGATAAGCTGCTGCACGCTGCGCGGCAGGCGTACCGGCTTTGTGGTTTTCTCCTGCTTTTCTTTTTTTTCTTTAATTGGTTTGGTTTTGCTCATTCGGTTCTACCTCGCTACTATGTTCACTGATTTTTTGCTTTGCTTTCTTGCGGCTCCTGCCTTTTTTAGATTGCTCTTCCGGCGTAAACTGTGCATAGAAGTTAGCAGAACGGTATACATACCAGCCGTTATGCATAAACATTGTGCGCAGCCATGAAAGAGCGAATTTCTCAAAGGGCAGGCCATGAAAGGACACAAAGCCGATTGCTGCCGGAATTGCCGCCGCCAGAATACATACGACACTCGCAAGTTCTGTTCCAAGAAACGGCTGTAAGCCGAAGTTCGCGGCTGCGGCCAGACCTGCGGCAAGCAGACCGCAAACCGTCTGCCGCACGCTCAGACCCATGACTACGCCCTCGTGATAATTGCGTATCTCTCGATTTACATTTGACTCCATAACGCTCCACACTCCTTGTTACAGCGCAAACATTTCTTTAACGGTTTTATCTGCTGCCTTGACCATACTGCCCAGAATTACCATCTGAATAATAACCTTGAGCATATAAGTCAGCACCAGTCCAACGCCGCTGTCACCAAAATTGATTGGAAAATCTGAACCATCCACCGATGTAAAGGCATTAAATATGATGCAGGCAATAACGATTACGATTGCTTCCATGCACGCGCCGATTAAGCCTTGCATATAAGTCCGGCCATGTCGGCTGGTAAGTTCACCTGCAAAAGTGGACATGGGCAGCGGTGCCAGCGCAACATACATATAAATACGGAAAAAGCGTCCGTAAACCGTCATCAGCAGACTGATAGACAGCACAATAACGACTGCTGACAAAATCAGCGACACCAGATAAATGAATATCTGTGGGATAATCGAAGCATCTTCTATCGCGTTTCGTATATTTTCCGGCAAAGTGGCGGCAATCTCTGTCAGACCGCCCATCTGCGCTGCAATATCTCCGATAAAGCTGCCGCTGATCTTAAATATCAGTTTTATCACTTCCATGCCCTGTGAAATCAGTACCTTTGCAGCGACAAAACGAATCAGATAACCAATGATCTGCTCCGGGTGGCGAAATTCACGAAACGAAACCGTATGCTTAAAGAAACTCATGGCAAAAAACAGGACGAGCAGGCCGTAGCCTGCTCCCTGTAATGCGGTAAAGATTTTGGTAATTGCATTCCAGACCGCGCCGTTGTGAAAGGTTTCCGGGGACTGCGTGAGCATACTCCAAATAGAGGACAGTGTGGAGTTCCATAAGGTGATACAGTTTTCAATAATATCTACTACCCACATAGGAAATCAACTCCTTCGTGGATCAGGCTGCACCAATGCTGGTCAGGATTGCCTTTACAAAGTAAATCAGCAGACCACCGAGAATACAGAGAACGCCCTGCGTGCGCTGCGAAGCATCGTGCGACTGCACCGACATACCGAGCTGAAGCACGCCCCAGCCCGCGCAGATCAGACCAACAGCCTTAATCAGCGCAAAGATCGTGTCACTGAGCTTGTTTACCGCATTCAGCGCTTCATTATCTGCAAACGCCGGTACAACAGCAAGGCAGGCGATGATTGCCGTCATGGACAGCAGTCGGTGCGCAGTGCGGGCGCGATTGAGTGCTTTTTTGCTGCACAGCAGTGCAGCAGCTTTCTGAGTAAACTTGTTTTTCATAATTTATTCTCCTTTTTGGGGGGATTGTGGAGGAATAACGAAGTATTCAAAGAGAACACCTCCGATTTCCTCTGGCTTGTATTTCTCGTCGATTTCATCGGCGGGAATCTCAACATGATATTTGTGGAACGGAATATGTTCCGGTGGTGAATACGCTTTTGCCTTACCGTCACCGGCAAGCCATTGTACATTTGGGTGCTTTTGCAGCACATATTTCTCATCGAACACTGGGCGTTCGCCGCGCATGAACAAAATCGAATACTGATTTTCCATGCGGCTTATGGCATCAGGTGTCATAAGCTCTGTACCAACCTTCTGGTCATTCTGGCTGGACGAACCATGCGTACCTCTGGTCTGCGAGGTCGTTTTTGAGAAGATCGTTTCCTTGCCCAGCCGTTCGGACACATATTTGTGGGTCGCGGTATCATTGCCGCCAAGATACAGAAACTCGTCACACTGCGCCATCAGCGATTCCCATTCCTTTTCGAACATAGTCTTGAGCTGTCCGATGTCTTGCAGAATAACTGCACAGGACAGATTGTAGGAGCGGCAAGTGGACAATACATTGTCAAAGCGGTCCGGGGGCGGTGTGTTATAGAACTCGTCCATAATGAAGCGCACATGACGCGGCAGTCTTCCGCCGTATTCCCGTTCTGCGCGGTCGTAAAGCTGCTGAAAAGCCTGCATATACATCATGGAAACAAGGTAGTTGAAACTGGTGTCGTTGACCGGCGTGCAGACGAAAATAGCGCGTTTCTTCTCACCGAGCGATGCTAAATCCATTTCGTCCTCCATCGTCATGTCTGCAATCTCGTCCAGCATGAAGTGCTTCAGACGCGAACTTGCCATAATCAAAATGGATTTTGCGGTCTTGCCTGCGGCGAGCTTGTATGCCTCCCAATACTGATTGGCAATGTGTTCTGGGTGCTCTTGGGCAATTTCAGCAAATAGAGTATCTACTGGATTTTGTTTACCCTCGTCTTCTTCGCTGGCCTGCGCGTTGCGGAGCAGGAACATCACTGTTGCGAAATTCTGATCTTCCGGATCACACTCCAGATAGATAAACAGCACCAGAGCCGTTACGAGCGTTTCTTCGGCGCGCTCCCAAAATGGGTCGCTGCTGTGCGAGCCTTTCGGCGTGGTCGCACGAAACAGCAGCGTTACAAGCTGCACACAGTCTACCTCGGAACGCAGATAGCGGAACGGATTGTACATATTACCACAGCGGCGTTCGCCTTCTTTGAGGTTAAACACCTTGATGTCGTAACCCTCGTGGAGCAGGAACTCTGCACAGTCACGCAGCAACTCACCCTTCGGGTCACAGATAATATACGAGCAGTTTGCTTGCAAAATCTCCGGTTTCGACACCGAACGGCTCTTACCTGTACCGGAACCGCCGATAACCATCATATTGAGGTTGCGCTGGTGCCGGAATACATCAAGGCCAATGCGTGTGTGCATGGTCAGCGGTATGTTCTGGTCTACATGAACCGCAAGTGCTTTCCGTTCTTTGCGGCGCTGGCGTTCTTCTTCTGTTAGCTTTCCGGTGATAAATTCTGCACATAAAGCGACGAAACTCGCTATGCGGTGAAGCATTTGTTTCACTTCAACCGTAAATTTATCGTGATACCGGTACTTGCTGTCTATCTGCTTGGCGTTGCCCCATTCGGCAGAGCCGTATTCTTCGCCCGGGCGGCGCTTGCGCTGGCTGTCCCGATAGAGCATGATGCACAGCGCATAAGCAGCAAGTGCGATCAGTACAGCTTTCAAGCTGTACTGGTTAAAGGAAAAATGCCAGGGCTGTTCTATTGCTGTTCCGAAAGCGTTTATCCAGTCGATCAGCGTTCGTCCCGGCGCAGCGCAGCTGCCGCCGATCAATCCGAGCCAGATAACCGGCAGAGCGAACACCACCAGAGTGGTGGTGCTCGCTGCCGAACCTCTTTTGTCCGGTCGCATAGGTGTTACCTCTGGTTACCGGATGCAATCAGAATATCGTTATACGCCCAGAAGTTCATCGGAACATCGGTGTATCGGATACCGCTTACATCGGTGGACGAGAGCGTGCGTCCCATCGTGCGGTTGACTACTGCCGCCGCCTCTGCGCGGGTAATGTAGTCATACGGACGGAATGTGCCGCCCGGATCACCCTTGACCCAGCCGCGATCCGAGCAGTACGCAATAGCGGCTGCGTTCGGCGCGGTGGAATACACATCGGTAAAGCGATTGGAGCCGTTATAGTCCGAAGTGGTATCCAGACGGTAGATCATTTCAACGAAATCCGCGCGCGTGATCGCCGCATTGGGATTAAAATAAGTGCTGCTGTCTACAATGCCGCCGTATACGAACGCAGACAGTGCATTAGAGTAGTAGCTGTTTACCTGCACATCAGAGAAGCCGCTGCTGTTGGTATACTTGCTGCCGCTTGCGTTGGTCATGCGTGCAAGAAGCTGTACCGCTTCGGCGCGCGTGAGGTTCTGCTTCGGATGGAACTGCGAGTTATAACCAACAAAGAACGGCGTTTTAACTGAACGGTCAATGTAAATCTTGCCGTTTGCACCATTACCGGTGGTCGGCTTGACCGCAGAACTCGATTTCACAGCGGTCGCGGAAATCGTGACATTGTTCTTGATGTTGTCCACATAAACTGTCACATTGCCGTTGGAATTGCGCGTCATGTCGTAATCAACGCCGTTTACGCGGATATAAGACGCGCCTGCCGATACGGTGTTGGACTTTGTGCCGACCTTGAGTGTAATATCATCGACTGCGTAGCCGGAGGACGGCTTAACCGTAAAAGCAACATCCTTGCCGTCGCGCACCGACGAGCCGGAAATATCCTTGCTAATCGTGAGGTGCGACGCCGACTTGATGGTAATGCTGTGGCTGGTGTCGATGCGCTTTGCCGTAGCCGACACATAAACCGGCTTATCAACATCGTTGACATACAGGTGCAGCACACCATCGCTGTCAGTTTCCATCTTGCAGGTCTTGCCCGCAACGCGGATAGAGGTCGCATCTGCATCTACGGTGCGGCTGCTATCGTCCAGCCGGAGCGTTACCTCGTCCAGCGCATAGCGGTCATCATCGGTGACATAGATTTCGAACTCAATGTCTGTGCCGTTGTCTACGGTGCTGCCGCAGTCCTTGCGGATACGAACGCCGGAGCCTGCCGAAGTGTCAACGGTGAGGTGGTCAGTGTCGTAGCTGCTCTCGGCGCTGACGGTGATATTGCTCTGAAGGTCGGTCAGATAAACAGTGCAGCCGTCGCTGTTACCGGACACGCGATAAGCGTTAGACCCTACAAATACCGTATTGGTGTTCGGCGTGCTGTACGCTGTCTTGCCGTCTGCTTCGAGCGTCAGCGCGTCAATCGTATAGCCGCGCTTTGCCGAGAAAGAAACGGTATAATTGCTGCCTTTCTTGACAATATCGCGCGAAATTTCGCTGCTGATGCCGCGTCCGGTGCGAACAGTGACAAGCACCTCGTCGCTGTCCGGCTGACGTTCTGCGGTTTTCAGTTCAATCGTGGTCGCAGAGGTAACACCGCCGGAGTAAACTGTCAGCACACCGGCTGCATCCACACGAAAACGGAAACCGTTAGAGGTCACATCGCAGCCTTTGGAGAGCTGGACAGTGAACTTGCTGCCTCCAATCGTCAAGTCGGCGCTCGTGATGGCATACAGACGGTCAGGCGTTGCCGTCATGCTGTATGCATCGCCCTTATTGAGCGTAGTCGTGGCAGCGGATACGGTCGCGCCGGTCTGCGAGGTAGCTGTAACTGCAAATGCGGTGCTTACCGCTTCGGCAGACAGCGTAACATCGTCCGATGCTGCCGGAATATCGACGGTCGCGCGGATCACGCTTTCGCCGCCTGCGTCCGTCTTGGACTGATAGTGGATCGGATAAGTTACGCCGTTCAGTGTCAAATCATTGTCGAGGTGTACGACATTGGCGCGGTCGGTATACTTGCCGTCCGAGATGATAAGCGTAGACAGATCGTAGCCGTCCAGCGGCGAGAAATCGAAGCTCTGGCTGCTGTCCGACACCGGAATGATATGCCGCCCCACAGAAGACACCGAGTAACCGGTGCCGTTCTGCGTGGTGACGATACGATCGGTTTTCGGGGCGGTGTCCGCCGCAAAAGCGGCAGGACACAGGGCGAGCGATGCGGCAAGCGCCGCACAGATCAATCGTCTGATTTTCATAAACTTTCTCCTCTCTTTTCCTTACCAGCCGGTAGTCGGCAGGGTCGGCTTTTTATAAGTCGGTGCGCGGTAGATGGTGGTAGTCCATGCGTCATTCGACATGATCCACTGCTGGCTGTCATTCAGACCGCCAACATCTGCCTTATTAACAAACGAACTGCCGGAAGCCGACTTGCGAACCGTACCGTAAATATAGGCGTTATCCACCATACGGAAGCCGGACGGCACCGTACCGAAAATAAACATAATCTGCGTTACCGCTTCACCGGATTTCAGGCCGAGTGCGGTCGGCGTTGCTTGCAGGACGCGGTTGACAGACGGGTCGAGATTATCTGCCAGCGTGCGCGGTGTCTGATTGAAGTTGGTCTTATAAACCACCTTATAGGGGATACGGGTGTTATAAGTGCCGGTTACGATCTTATCCAGCTGTACCGCCTGATACGGCAGATTGTCGCGCCAGTAGAAGCTCGTCAGACGAATGGAGGAATTATTGGCCACGCGGCTGATCGTCCACTTCATCTGCATACCCGGCGTTACCTGCTTCGGACCGGACTTGCCGATTACAACATTGGTGTAAACGCTCTCGTCCAGAACCTCCAGACGGACGATCTGGCTTGCAAACTCGATTTCCGCTTCAAAAGTTTCACCGGATACACCGTAATACTTCGGTGCTTTGGTTTCCTTGATAGTGTAACGACCCAGCGGCAGCAGCTTGGAGATTGCAAGGCCGCGCTCGTTGGAAACTACCGTGTCTACAACATTCTGTGCCTTGTCGTAGATCTCAAAGGTTGCGCCCTGCAGGAGCGTACCTGCGGGCAGACCATTGATACTGTTGTAGTCCTTGGACTTTTTGATGACTTGGATCTGACCATACTGCGCTGTATTTTCCCATACAATCTCAGTGGTTTCGCCACGCTTTACGCGGAAGGTGCGCTCCTGTGTCGCGGATATATCCCGGTGCGGCCTGAATTTCTTCTGCGTAATATTTGCCCTCTTCCAGATCGTTTTCCAGCTCGATATAACCATCGCTGTCGGTGGTATACTCGCCAACAATGTTCTTATTCTTGTCTTTGATCAGGAAACGCACACCCGGAATAGGGTCTTTCGTCACGCTGTCAATCTTCTTGATGCGGACGCTGGACATCTTGGCATTTTCAAATTCCACTGTGGCCAGTTCACCAGCCTTTACAATAACATTCTTCGGATTTGTGTCGATACGGTAGCCATCGGGCGCCTTGATCTCGGTTACGACATAGATGCCGTCCTCCAGACCGGAAATGTTGACCAGACCGGCAGAATTGGAGGTATACTCACCGATGCGCTCGCCGGACACCTTCTCAACCTTGAATTTCGCGCCTGCGAGTGCTTCGCCAGTACCCTTAACCACCTTGCGAATCTGCAAGCCATACGCTTTTTTGTTGGTAAAGGTCAGCTCATAGGACTGACCGGCCTTGACCTCAATGGTCTTGGGGGTGTCCTGCAAGATATAGCCGGTCGGTGCCTTGATCTCGGTGATAACCAGAGAGCAATCCGACAAGCCGGTCAGGGTGATAATACCGTTTTCATCAGTTTCCGCTTCCTTGATGATTTCACCATTGGACTTGGTAATACGGAACAGGGCATTTTTAAGCGGCTGACGGGTTTCTTCGTCGATCTTCTTGATGGTAAGACCAGACTGCTTGGTATTTGCAAAAGTTACTTCGTAAGTCTGGCCCTTGCGGAGCTGCACAGTTTTAGGTGTCTCGTCGATCACATAAGAATCCGGAGCCTTTACCTCAGTGATGATATATGTTCCGGTGTCCAGTTCTGCGAGATGGATAACACCGTCACTATCGGTAACTGCTGCTTCACGGACAACAGAGCCATCGCCGCGAGTGATCTTAAAGGTCGCACCCGGCAGCGCCTTGTGTGTCTGCGCATCTACCTTTTTAATGAGCAGACCCGGCTTTTTGCTGTTTTCGATTGTAAGCGTGTAAGTTTTACCCTTTTCCAGAGATACTGCATGAGGGGTCTTGTCGATGATATATCCGCCGGGAGCAGTTACCTCGGTCACGATATAATCCGCAGCATCAAGCCCC
>ERZ773190.2985-NODE-2985-length-12047-cov-11.664360_pt1 | contig 12047 bp, 11 predicted proteins | sample MGYA00511111_ERZ773190 | MGnify/ENA primary metagenome ERZ773190 (study PRJEB29015, sample SAMEA2737777) | human gut metagenome | biome: human gut; feature: human-associated habitat; material: faeces | place: China | collected 2012 ... | reverse complement strand
CGTCTGCTTCCATCAATCGGGGCTTGACCGTATCGCCCAGACCGTCCTCGGCGGTCTGGTAAATGATATTGAACGGTTCAAGGGTTTCCATTCCGGGAAGCGGCTTTCGGTTGGTGCAAGCCGCCGCCAGACGCATGGCAAAGTAGGTCTTGCCCTCGCCGGGGTTGCCCTGGATAATCGTCAGCTTGCCAAATGGGATATAGGGAAACCATAGCCACTCCACGCTTGTCAGCTCCACATCTGCCATACGAAGCATGGGAACTGGCTGGACAACCGGCAATTCTTTCAGTGTGATTGTCTCAGCAATGAATTTTCTGCTTGGAATGTCCGTTTGCTGTCTTAACACATCGTTCCAGTCTTTCCTTACCGGGACAAGGCGTGTAACAGAAATTCCATCGGGAATGTTCTGTGCCAGTCGAAGGCTGGCTTCATTTCCGGCAGTGTCACTGTCCAGACAGAGGAACACTTGACAGATGTCCTTTCGCTCAGAAAGAAAACGGTCAAGGGCTTTGCCAGAAACGCCGACCAGAGCAAGATAACTCCTTGTCTGCCAGTCTTTCGGATAAAGGCAGATAAAGGACAGAAGGTCTATCGGTGCTTCAAAAACAAAGAGCTGGCTGCCATTGCCCTCATAGCGGAACGGATAGGACTTATCAGATCCGGCAATATCCTGTCTGAATGGCTCGTCTGTCCCTCTCACATGAGCATATCGGGGTATGCCGTTTTGGTCTCTGCCTACAAACACAACATTATGCCGCTTTGCGTCCTCGTAAATATCCCCAGAAAAGAGAAAAGCCTCAACAAGCGTTTTGTTGAGACCTCGGCTTTCTGTGAGATATTGGACTGCTTTGTCGGCTGTTTTACTGTGCAAAGGCAAGTGAAACTCTGTGGGCAGTGCGGTGGCAGTGGCTTCGGTCTGTCCCACGCCGTTTTCTCCGGTCAACATCTGGACAGCTTCGGGAAAGGACTTGCCGTAAAATTCCATAACAAAATTGACCGGATAACCACCCTTGCTCTGGCTGTGGCGAAACCATTTGTTTCCCCGGATAGTCAGACTGTCATGCTCCTTCCAGCGGTATTCTCTGCCGCTTTTTATCAGTGTCTCTCCCTGTGAACGGAGAAAATCTTCCAGATTGACAGCATTCGCCCGGTCAATCTGTGCCTGTGTATACTGCATGGGTGTCCTCCTTTACTTCTTGAAAACTGAACATCGTCTGCAAATGCCATGCTCACGCTCGTCCAGCGTGTAGGGGCATCCCTCGCATTCTTCGGCATACTGCCTTGTGGTAACGGGCAGATACCCTAAATCCTGCAACATTTCAATCTGCTGGTCAGTAAGGGTCACTTCAAATTCAAGGCATTTCCGGCTGTGTTCGTCCAGCTCGATAAGGTCGGAAAGTGGTCTCCCGTCTTTCAAGGGCTCTCCACTTAAAATCCGTTTTGCGGTTCTGCGAATGGGATTGTATTCCTTTTTCCAGTCATATTTTTTCATAAAGATATATCCTCCTTTTTGTGTCGTGTCTGGGGTTGATTTTGGAGCATTTGTTCCTCTGTACGCACAATAGAACGGGCGGCAGTATCTACACATGACTTTACCTTCCAGAGCCGCTGTAAGTCCTCCCGAACGCTCTTAAACTGCTCATAGGTGGTTGTGTGCGTCTGCACCAGTGCGTCATATTCTTCAGACAGTTTTTTCATATTCACTTTTCCATCTGGAAACTCGGCAGTCAGCCTGCGTCTGGCAGCATAAAACTGTTTCAGCTCTGCTTCATGCTCTGCCTTGTATGCAGCTCTTGGCTTGTTAAATTTGATTTTCCGCAAGCCTTCATAAACCGGTTTTAGCCGCTGGAAAGTATTGCTGTCATCGGACAGGCTGCGTATGGCTTTCATACGGGCATTCTCGGCGTCCATTGTTGTTTTCAAGCTGTCAGTTTTAGTGCGGTGGCTCTCCACCCGGCTTTCCAAATCTTCAAGGGTGTAAATGCCATTCTCCCGTAGATAATTGAAAGTCTCATTCATTTCCTTTAGGTTGCTGATTTTGCCTTTCTGGGAGTAAGCTCCGGCACTCCGCTTGGAGTAATAGACTCTCAGAAGGAAAACAAGGTCTGGGGTCTGCGGCTTGGCAAGTTCGGCTTTTATCTCCTTGATCCAGTCAGACAGTAGAGCGATTTTCTTTCTGATGTCCCGGATAACGGCATTGGTGGCTTTAATCCAGCGGTTGAAGTCGCCCTTTTCAGTGCGTATGCCTTTCTTCTCCATTGCCCGGACGGTTGCACCCTCATGGACGGTGGGGAGCAAGTCCACTCCCTGACGCAGATAGCTGCGGTGGTCGATACGGACATCAAGTCCCTTTTCTTCAAACTTGGCGTTACACACATCAGCCCACGCCTTACGCCAGTGTTCCAGCGTTTCGGGACTGCCCCAGTCGGTAGTGGGAACAGCGTCAAAGAGGAACTTGCCGTTCTGGTCTCGAATACGGTTTCCGTCTTCGTCCAGCCGGTACACTCGGTGCTGCTTAAAGCCCCATGTCCCGTCCGGGTTCATAGGACGCATGGGGCAGAGAAAATGAACGTGAGGGTTGGGTATCCCTCCGTCCTCGGTCTCTTTCTCATGGAACGCCACATCAACGGTCATGCCCCGGCTCACAAAGTTGTCCAACAAAAACTGCCTTGCCAGAGCGATATTTTCCTCAATGGTAAACTCGTTCTGCAAGGCAATTTCAAAGCTGTATGCAAGTTGGGCTTTCTTTCCCCGTTCCACCTGTTCAACGGCATTCCACAAGGTCTGACGGTCTGCAAATTCCGGGGGAGCGTGGGATGGTAAGAGAATGTCGGAACAGATTACGCCGCCCTTTCTGGTGTAGTCGCTGTACTCGCCGTAATACTCGCTGTACAGCCTTTCGCCGGAACGGTAAGCGGCAGAAGCGATAGCAGACTGTCCCTCACTGCGTTTCATCTGGTCTACTGTGAAGTGGAACAATGCCATTGTCCGTTTCCTCCTCTCTGTGAAGATTTCTCTCATGGGCTGCCACTGCTTCTCTGAGAGCCTGTTCCACCTCCGGCAGAGCGAAGATGTGTTCCATCAGTCCGGTCATTTCAGTGCGTGACAGGTCTTTGAACACTGGGGCAAGGCTCTCTACTGTGCCACCCAGATTACAAAGGCGGTGGGTGCGTTTCTTTCGCTCGCCCTGTTCCAGAAACTTCTTTCGGTTCTCAAGGCGGTTGAGCTTGTGCTGCTCCTGTGCAAGCCTTGTTTCAGCTCGCTCTTTTTCAGCCCGAAGCTGTTCAAGGATTTTCGGTTTTTCCATTCTGTTTGACCTCCTTTTTTGAAAATGGGTATAAAAAAAGACCGCCGACTTTTTCACATGACGATGTGTGTCAACGGTCTATTTTTCCGTATTTACTTGTTATAATTAAGTCTGCTGATGGAACATGGTAATAATTTTGCAATCAGGGCAGATTTCTATAAAGAGCGTTCCTTCTGCACAATCCTCAATGGTATCCCAATGAATTTGAGCAAGGTACTTCATTTTCCTTCCACATTCAGGACATTCTCTATATTCCCAATCCTGTACCCAATTTGCAAATCCTCCAATAGTATTAACATCATTATTGAATGCTCCATAAAATAGTGGTCTTTCTTTTTCTGAAATTACAAGTCTATTTTCTGCCATCGCATTCAAATACTCATCACTGTAATAGTTCTCATCTGTACCGTCGTACTCTAAAATTTCGCTTTTCCCATCAAGGGTAAATCTATTTGAAATTCCCTCTGAAAGTGTGACGCAATTCGGACAACAACTCGCAGTAATGATCCCATCAAGTCCCAAAAACGCAAATCGTTCATCTCTGCCATCTAATACAAGAATATCAACCAATTCACAACCGCAATGAGGACATTTTTCACCTCTTTTTCTGGCTATGAAAGTTCCATTTTCGTTCTTGGTCTTTCCAAGCTCAAAAGAAAAACATTTATCGTAAGTCAGTTTGATATATTCATTTTTACTATCAAATGTCCATCCGGCTTCTTCTGCATAAACATCAGAATCGACATACAGTTTTTTTCTCCATGGTCGTGGATTCTTTTTCAATTCATATAACACACCTTGTGCCTTTTCATCTCCTACCATTGCCAAACAACCTAAAAGACGACTACCCTCATTCTCTGATGTTGTTGCCATGAGCTTTTCAATCAGTTTGTCTCTGATTTCTCCATCAGCTTTATAATACAGCTCGCTTGGATAATATATTTCTCTTTTGCAAGCTACTCTTGCAATCTCCTTGCAATCAATTCCTCTTGTCATTAGGTCATTGAAAAGTTCATACTCATCAGATGAAAAAAATTCATCTTCCTCTGTAACTTTCAGTTTCTCTATAACCTGTTTCTTTTTCTCTTCTATTTCTTGTAATGACCAGTTATTGACTTCTTCTCTATGGTGTTTTGCTCTACAACTCCAGCAGAGTCCTTCAAACCCTAAAGCTGTTCCGCACTCTGGACATTTATAGTTTAATCCCATAAGTTTCTCCTTTCAATTTTTCATTTTTGTTATCAAACTTGCTGGCGGCGGACGGTTCTCAAAACCGTCTGCGGACGGCAAGTCCACAGGGGATAACCGCATAAGCGGTGCAAGGGGGTGTAGCCACCTTGACGGAACGAAGTGACGAAACATTCTCGGTCATGCAGCCTTTTTCTGCTGACAGGGAATGAAGCTCCGCAGGACGCACGATACTCCCGACAGGAGAGTATAGAAGTGCGCCCTTTAGTTCCTAAAGGGCTTTTTGCTCAGCGTCTTTCCATAATGAATGTAATAAATAGATATCAATAAATTGACACCAAAACAGCACTTTCTTGCTCAGCCATTTTTGCATAAAACTTTCTCAGGCTTTCAAAGGAAGTCCTCAAATCATCTTTGATTTCATCAGCTTCATCTTCATATTCCCAGATGTTAGGATATATATCGTTTTTCGCAAAATTTCTCATGTTAAATTTATCGATATATTTTTCAAAATCTATTTTCTGCAACGCTTCTGCAATTTCTTTTACTCTATTACTTCGTGTTCCAGATATAAATTCTTCCAAATCTTCTCCAGAAATATTAAACTGACCTACAATCGCTTCGCTAATTAAGTCATTCTCAATTGGTTCACTGGCAGATTTTCCTGTCAGCAAGAAATGAAGTGCGTCCCACATTTTGTCTATGTCGCATATTTCTAAATCTTCATTTTCCTGTAATTCCTCAACATCATCAAGACACAAGAAATTCTCCAGTTCACTGTCAGAAGTCGATTGATAATTTGCAATCATGCCCATTTTGCTTTCCTCCTTATTTCAATTTACCGTTCATTTGCTTGTGTAAATTATACCATAAAACTTGTGAACAATTCTACCACAACTTTTGTGAGATATGAGAAAAGTCCGAACAGTATTCTGCCCGGACTTCCTCGCTCAATTGTAAATCAATTCCGCTTTTACAACTTCCTCTGCCTGTGCCTTGCAAGCGTTCATCTGCCGCACCCACTCCATCTGATTTTCAGCTTTCAACTCCTCAGTAATACCATATTGTTTCATCAGCCCTGACATGATAACATCAATCCGATCTCTGGCGGTTTCCTCAATTTCAAGACAGTGTTCAAAAAGCATATCTGAAAAAACCAGTTCATTAAACAGGATTGGACGGAAGTTCTGCAAGTAGGTTTTGCGAAGTCTACCATAGTGTCCTAATGCCTTTCTCGGCTGGCGTATCGTAATATCTGGAATGAGATAATCTCCTTGTTTGGTGTAGGTCAGTTTCATGCGGTCTTAGCTCCTTTCTGCGGCTCTCTCTTCGGTAAACTGCTCACCGGGATAAATACGCCCTTTGCAATATCCTCGGTGCGGATAGCGGCTTTTCTGGCTTCGATTTCTGCCTTTTTCTTGGCTTTGGTGCGTTCCTCATATTCTTTCTGCTTGCCGTTGGCTTTACGCTTCAAATAGTTCTGATGAAGTCTGTCCTTGCGTTCCTCTTTCTTACGGATTTCTTCTAATTCTTCCGGTGTCAGCTCCACTTCTCCAAATGCCGGGGGAACGAAACGCCCAACAAAATTGAAGTAAATCTCAACCTCCTGTGTTGTGTCCCGGCTGCCTTTGCGGTCACGCTCATGGACAAGGATTTTCTCAACAAATTCATTGAGCATGGTAACGGTCAGCGTGTCAAAATTCTCGTATTTATCAATCAGAGCAATAAAACGGTCAGCGTCCTTTTCATGCTTTTCATAACCCTTAACCGCCTTTTCCAGAGCAAAGATTTCAGCGGTCAGCTCGCCTTGCTCCTTTGCATATTGAGCGTCCAGCATTTCATATCGACTGTCGGACAGCTTTCCTAAAATGTTGTCCTCATAGATTTTACAGAGCAGCACTTCCAGCTCAGAAACTCTCTGCTTGGCGGTGGCAAGGCGTGTCCGCTGTTTTCTGACCTCTGCTGTCTGCTGGCTGGACTGTGCTTCCTGTACCACCCGGATAAACTCGGATCGGTCATGCTTGGCATATTCGGCAATGGCTTTGAGCATATCAGAGATAAGGGAGAGTACCACATCTTCATTGATACGGTGCTGTGTGGTGCAGAGCTTTCCAACTGGGACTTTGCTGTATTGGGAACAGGTATATTGAGAAATACGCTTACCGTTGTTGGTACGGTGGACATACATCTTGCCGCCGCAGTCGGCACAATAAAGCAAGCCAGTGAGGGGAGCAGCTTCGCCCCAGCCATTGGGGTAGCGTCTGACATTCCCTCGGATTTTCTGCACAAGGTCAAAGGTTGGCTGGTCGATGATTGGCTCATGGGTATTTTCAAAAATCGTCCATTCGTCCTCCGGCACATAATGGCTTTTCTTGTCCTTAAAATGCTTGCGTGTTTTGAAATTGACCGTATGCCCCAGATACTCACGCTTTTTAAGGATTTCTACAACGGAAGAAGCACCCCAGCCGTACACATCTTTGAAAGTCTTGTTTTTGTTTACACCCTCTCCAAACTGTGCAAGGTAAGCAGATGGTATCAAGTTTTTTTCCTCTGACAGCTTCTTTGCAATCTGATATGGTCCGAAACCGTCTATTGTCATGGCAAAGATACGCTTTACCACCTCGGCTGCTTCCGGATCAACTAACCACTGGGTTCTATTTTCATTCCAGAGGTAGCCGTAAATGACTGTACCTGTGAGGTGCTTGCCGGACTTGCCTTTGGACTGGAAAGTGGAACGGATTTTGCGGCTGGTATCTCTGGCATAATACTCATTCATAATATTACGGAATGGGGTAAAATCATCGTCCCCTCTGGCACTGTCCACACCGTCATTGATGGCAATTAAACGGACACCACGCTGACGCAGTATCTCCATAATCTGACCGACTTTCAGATAGTCACGCCCCAGTCGGCTCATGTCCTTGATACAAAGGTATTCCACATTCCCGGCTTCCACTTCTTTCATCATTGCCAGAAATCCGGGACGGTCAAAGCAAGTACCACTGATACCGTCATCAGTGAAATGGACTGTGTTAGAAAAGCCCTGATGGTCAGCATATTCTTCAAGCAGCTTCTTCTGGTTCGATATGCTGTTGCTCTCGCCTTGCTGGTCATCGTCTCGGCTCAATCGCTCATAAAGAGCAGTGATTTTTTCGTTTCTTCTCATGGCTTACGCTCCTTTCTTCGATTTTAGGTTGTGTGTTCTAAGAGACTTCCAAACCGCTTGATTAAGAAGTCTTTTAGAGCATACAACACCGGCAGCTAGCTTGTAAAGTTTGTACTGCCGACCGGCAAAGCTGTTGGGCTTCTTTTTTGCCAATTCTTCAAACAGCAAGTCCACCGGGTTCTGGTATTCCTCGTCGTCCTCCAGCACCTGCATAGTGTTCAGCATTTCCAACAGTGTTGCAAAATTCTGCTCCTCCATCGGGGCTTCATAATGCAGATAGGCGATCAGGGCAGTGAGCAAAAGACGCTCCGATTTTTCCCAGAATGGGTCCCCGCCGGACCCTTCACCCTTGGTGTTGGTCATCAGGGTCGTAACAAGTTTCAGAATGTCCTTTTCGCTGTGAACATAGGCGAAGGATAGTGATAGGTAACCCTTTGAAATTATCTCCGGGTTTTCCCCCACTTCACACCGGACATGCGACTTTCACCGCATCCGGCGTTCCATCAAGCATAGTTTCAGCAGTGATACACAATCACTCTTTCACATTGGCTAAGTTTGCTACTTTGCCGCCAGTAGCGGCAGTCCTGCGGTAGCTCGCAGTTTGTTCACTTTGGTAATAACTTTGGCATTCAGAGAGTATTCCTTCACCAACGCCACTACAGACATCATGTCTTCCGAGCTGACTATTGCCATCCCCTGCAAAGAAAGAAGCAACAGGTTCTGGTAGCTGTCATTGCCCTTCTTACAGTCGTTTGTTTTCCTGTAACAGATACAGGTTTGAACATCCAGTTTCTTCCCGGTGATTGCACATTTACCGTCTTGCCCTGCATAGAGGGAGACCCGGTTGTCGTTGTATCTTATTGATTCGGTCGATATCGGATGCCTCATCAGCCAGAGCATTGAATTTACGTCAACCCTGAGATTGTCGTGTATCTCTGCTCTACCTTCGGACGTATACGGATTGATTTTTCGGCTTTTCCGCATTGGAATCTTGAATTGCACGTAGGCTAATGGAACCAGTGGCGTTTCTCCAATCCATCGCATTTGCTTCGATTTTCCATACCGTTTCCTTAGATATCTGTTTTTGATTTCGCCCTGCTTCTTGATTCCGTCAATACGATGAAGAAGCTGTCCATTGATTGGACGGGCGATATCGCTGAAATTCAAGTTGACCCTTGTCGCAATGCAGTAATAGTCCTGCACTCCGATAACCTTGGCATTATAGTCCCCCACATTCAGGCTTATTTCTTCAGCCGTCTTACTACTTTGTATTGCCTTGACACTGTCAGCCATTTCCTTGCTGATTCTGTGTATGGCTTTATCGCAGACATTTGAAGTTATCACCCACGAGTTACTTTTGCGCCGCAGTTTTATGCGAAAACCCAGAAACTCACTGTCACGTTTCCTGAGATTAGTCACTTTTGACTTTTCATCAGACACTTCCAGTTTTAGCCGTTTCCATAGCCAGTCTTTGACTGCATAATAGGTTTTCTCTGCATCCTCTTTGGTTCTGCAAAATATCTTGAAATCATCCGCATAACGGACAATCCGCATCTCCTTGAGGTTGCTTTTCTTCAAGGCTGTATAGCTGTTGCACTTTTTCTCTACGCCGTTGGGATAGTAGGTCACTTTACACGGATGTTTCATGTGCCTCACCATTTCATCCCACTGAGAGGCAATCCACCAGTCCAGTTCATTGAGGACAATGTTTGCCAGCAATGGTGAAAGGATACCACCTTGCGGCGTTCCCTTGGATGGGAGGACGGTTTCCCCATCAGGCATTTCGATTGGCGCTTTCAGCATGGCCTTGATGATCTGAATCAACTTGGTGTCCCGTATACCTAAAGTCCAGATCTGTTTCAGCAGCTTTCTGTGGTCGACGTTATCGAAGAATCCTTTAACGTCCACATCGACTACATAGTGAAGCTTGTTCCTTTGGGCGAGTCCATACGCATAGGAAATCGCATTTTCTGCGCTCCGACACGGTCTGAACCCATAAGAGTGCTCATAGAACTTTGCTTCGCAGATTGGCTCCATGACCTGCAAAATACATTGCTGTACTATTCGGTCAATAATACACGGTATTCCCAGAGGCCTCATCTTTCCGTTTGGCTTTGGTATTTCTACTCTTTTTACTGCTTTTGGTTCATACCTCCTGAACTGTTTCTGGATGAGCTTTACAAACTTATCCTCTGGCATGACTGCCAATGATTCTATTGTCCGCCCATCCGTGCCTGCGGTATGACTGCCATCATTGCCTTTAATATTTCTGAATGCCAGCTTGATGTTGCTTGGGGCACTGATGATATCCATCAGATGCCCAAAGACTTCACCGCTTTTGCTGTCGGCATACAGACTGTCAAAGGTTTTCTGCATGTCATAGTATTCCGCATGGCGCAACTTGCTTTTCTTCTTAGCTTTTTGTGCCATGTACATCACCCCATTTCTATGAAACCGAGCGACAATTTCTTTTTCTTACTCGACTGCATGAATAGTGGTTGTGTACTGCTGACGTTTTGCCTGACTTGTGGCCATTCCTAACCGTCCTCTTTTTCGCAGACGATATCATCGGTTCGACCACTGCTTTTCAGCAGGAATTCATCCGCTTATTATTCTTCGCCGGATTATCCAGTAGACTTCCTGCCTTTCCTTGTTCCGATAATCCTATCTGTACATACATACCTTTAGGTGTCCCCTCTGGGCCTGACAGCTTGGACACGCCTGTAACGTGCCACGGCGTTTCGTAACAACCATTTCTACTAAACCGTACTGCCTGGGCTTTAACCCACACACCCATTTCTGAGTGTGGCGCTTTTAGACCTTTACATTCGGGAGCTTCGTCAGACATCTCTGTCATTCTCGCCATGGGTATCTTATAGACCCCCGGCATATAGGATGCACCGTCCATCTCTGGACAGCTTTCGTCAGCTTAACCTGTTACGGCATCTCTCTGCCGACTTTACCGGGCTTCACACAGAGTTTGGCCTCTGCATGCCGGAGTATCAGGGGAGGCGTTTCAGGGCGTTACCCCTTCATTCCACCTCTCGAATTATCAGTTCACAGGACTGATTGAAACAGCGCTGTGCGCCACCTTTTCAGCGGCGAACAAGTCGCACGGTTGTAGTGCATCGACTTTTTGAAGTTGATGGTGTTCAGAATCCTGACCTTGTAACCGTTCTTCAACATCGCGTTGCCACATTCAAGCACGATAGTTCCTTTCGGAAGCGTTTCGTCAAGATAGAAAACGGAAAAGTCACAAATTATTTTCAATTCAGAAATTCGCCGCTTTCACATCATCACGCATTAACCGCTTCATCTTGTCCTCTAAGGTGTCCTTGCTTTCCTTGCTGAAATGAACGCCGATAACATAGGTGGTGTTTCCCATTCTCATGTTGAATGTTCCTACCGGGGTTGCCTTGTGTGCTTTTGCTGTGGTTGTGTTCTGTGTCATGCAATACCTCCTTGAAATGGAAAAAGCCAGACAGGGTGTGTGGTCGGCAACGAAGTCCGGCAACGGACTTCAAAAAACCTCGAACATAGTCCTATCTGGCTTATTTACTATTTTTACTTTTTTCTTTGATTTCTCCGTTGCTTTTGTTGCCAGAGAAGAAAATCCCTTGTAAATAAAGGACTTTTAAGAGATTTGCCCTGCAACGGACTTGACAACGGGGTAGCAACATAGTCGGCAACACGGTCATTTTTTCAAAACGGTAATTCCATCTGTCGGGCTTCTTCCTCGGTCAGTTCACGAAAACCGTCCGTCAGATTTGAGCCTGTTGCCGATGGCTCGTTGTCGGGCGGTGGTATGCGTTCCCACCCTCGCTGTCTGCCATACTTGGCAAAGCTGCGTGGATTGGAAAACGGTCTCCATCCCTCAATGCCGTTGTTCATGATTTCATTGATTTCTCGGATTTCCCATTGCTTCGGCTCATCAAAAGGGTGGTTCAGAGCTTCTGCATAGATCAGCTTGGAGCAGACCTGTGTACCTTTGAAGTTATCAAGGAAAGACTGGATCAGTCCTGCTTTCGTGTCCTCCGGCATAAACTGCTTTTGCAGTTCTTTCAGTTCCTTGTCCATATCCTTTGATAAGGTCAGCTTTACAGGGAAGTTCTGATAGATGAACATGACTTCTGCCCACATCATATCAATGAACGCTCTGGATGCGGCTTCATCTTCCAGAATGTGAATCTCTGCATTTTCAGGGTGTACCATGATAGGCAGAAATCTACGGTTGCCGCTTCGGTCAAGGGGTAGAAAGTCCATCGTGTTGGAAGAACCTCCGAACACACATTGTCGCAAGCGGTCTGCCGGATGGGTTTCATACGGCACTTTATAGGTTTCTTTCGCCCTGCTGATAAAGGACTTAATATCCTCAATGCTCTTGGC
>ERZ773190.2983-NODE-2983-length-12058-cov-10.905607_pt1 | contig 12058 bp, 10 predicted proteins | sample MGYA00511111_ERZ773190 | MGnify/ENA primary metagenome ERZ773190 (study PRJEB29015, sample SAMEA2737777) | human gut metagenome | biome: human gut; feature: human-associated habitat; material: faeces | place: China | collected 2012 ... | reverse complement strand
TCCATATCGATCAGCTGATACTTCAGGGAAGAAGAACCGCAGTTAATAACCAGAACTTTCATCTGTGTTGCCTCCTGTATGTTTTTGCTCTGCCCGCCGTTTTTTAGAAATCTGCGGACAGAATTTTACAGATTCCTGTGTTTATTATATAATAGGAACAACGCCTTTTCAAGGCACAATCCGGGCAAAGCGGTAAAACTTGTGTACAAGGCTTTTGTACACCCTGCCTACAAATGCAGAAAAACCCGTAGGTTTTCTGTATATACGATATAAATTTAACAATCTTCCGGGGCGGAGAGAGGCCCTTTTTGCCCGGAAAGGAGCATTGTCATGAGATTTGCAGGCATCATTGCCGAGTACGACCCCTTCCACAACGGGCACGCCTGGCAGCTGGCGCAGGCGCGGGCGCTGGGGGCGCAGCGTGTGGCGGTGGCCATGAGCTGCGGGCTGACCCAGCGGGGAGCACTGCCGCTGCTGCCGGAAAGCGTGCGGGTGCGCGCCGCGCTGGAGTGCGGGGCTGACCTCGTGTTTGCCTTGCCGGCCCCCTGGGCCTGCGCGGGGGCGGAGGCCTTTGCACGGGCCGGGGTGCATCTGCTGGCGGCCACCGGGTGCGACGCCCTGGTGTTCGGGGCCGAGACCCCCGACGCTGCCCTGCTGCTGGAAACCGCCCGGGTGCTGAACAGTGCGGCCTACCGCGCGGCACTGAAGCAGCAGCTGGCCGCCGGGGCGCGCAGCTTTGCGGCAGCCCGGCAGGCGGCAGTGCAGGCCGTGGGGGCCGACCCTGCCATGGCGGCGCTGCTGAGCCAGCCGAACAACAACCTGGCCGTGGAGTACTGCCGCGCCATCCTGGAGCAGGGGGCAGGCATGACCCCGGTGCCGCTGCCCCGCAGGGGGGCCAACCACGGGCAGACGCTGAAAGAGAGCGGTCACGCGCAATTTGCCAGTGCCAGCGCTCTGCGGGCTCTCTGGGCCGAGGGCGGAGCCGAGGCCGTGGCCCCGTTTGTGCCGGAAAAGGCGTTTGAACTGTATAAAACGGCGGAAAATGACGGCGCGTATACGGATTTTGACGCGGCAGGCCGGTGTGAGCTGGCACTGCTGCGGGCAGCCTGCGCAAAGCCGGAGCCTTTTGCAGCGGTGCGCGGAGTGTCCGAAGGGCTGGAACACCGGTTGGAACACGCGGTGCGACAGAGCACCAGTCTGCCGCAGCTGCTGGATGCCCTGACCACGGTACGCTACCCCCGGGCCCGGATGCGCCGCCTTGCCATGGATGCTGCATTGGGCTATATGGCCGACACGGTGCCGGCCCTGCCGCCGGCGCTGCACCTGCTGGGAGCACGGAAGGACGCCCTGCCGCTGCTGGGGCAGGTGTCCCTTCCGGTGTCTCACTCGTTGGCAAAGCTGGCCCAGACCGGCCCCGACGGTGCCCGGATGGCGGCGGCACAGGCAGCGGCCAGCGACTTTGGGGCCCTGTGCCGGGCAAACCCGGCCCCGATGGGCGGAATATATCGTCAAAAAAATATCTTTTTGACGAATTGACAAAAAATTCTGGCAAAAAATCAGCAATTCCGCTCTTGTAACCGTGCCGTATTGGGTGTATCATTAAAGCAATGCAATGTTGGATACAACATGCGAGAAGAAGAAGGAAGATCGGCCCCGCCGATCCAAGGAGGAACGCATGGCACTTCATGTTCTGGACGAAGCCAACCGCTGCCTCGGCTGCAAAAAGCCGCTGTGTCAGCAGGGCTGCCCCATCCACACCAACATCCCCGAGGTGATCCGTCTGCTCAAGGCAAACCAGATGGACGCCGCAGGCCAGATGCTGTTTGAAAACAACCCGCTCACCACCGTGTGCAGTCTGGTGTGCAACCACGAGAACCAGTGCGAGGGCCACTGCGTGCGCAACCGGATGCCCAGCCACGACCCGGTGCACTTTTCCATCATCGAGGACTACATCTCCACCACCTACGCCAACAAGATGACCGCCGGCCCGGCCCCCAAGAACGGCATGAAGGCGGCTGTGGTGGGTTCCGGCCCGGCGGGCCTGACCATTGCGGTGCTGCTGGCACGCTGGGGCTACGATGTGACCATCTTTGACGCCCGCGACAAGATCGGCGGCGTGATGCGCTACGGCATCCCCAACTACCGCCTGCCGGACAGTGTGCTGGACGATTTCCAGTACCGCCATCTGGAGCTCAAGGGCATCAAGGTGCGGCCCAACACCACCATCGGCAAGACCATCACCATCGACGACCTGTTCCGCGACGGCTACAAGAGCGTGTTCATCGGTGCCGGCCTGTGGAAGGCCAACGCCATGCACATCAAGGGTGAGGCTCTGGGCAATGTGGCCTTCGGCATCGACTATCTGGCCAACTCCAAGGCCTTCCGGCTGGGGGACGACATCGCCGTGATCGGCGTGGGCAACTCGGCCATGGACTGCGCCCGCACCGCCATCCGCAACGGTGCCCGCCATGTCACCTGCTATGCCCGCCGGGACGAGAGCTGCATCAGCGCCTCTGCGTACGAGGTCAGCTATGCCAAGCTCGAGGGCGTGGGCTTCCGCTTCTGCAAGGCCCCGGTGGAGATCCGGGAAAACGGCCTGATCTGCCGCGACACGGTCAAGAACGAAGAGGGCAAGTTCGTGCAGGTGGAGGGCAGCGAGACCTTCTACCCCCACACCGGTGTCATCGTCTCGGTGAGCCAGGGCTCGGAGAGCAACCTCGTCAAGACCACCACCGGCATCGAGACCAACCAGAAGGGCCTGCTGACCGTCAGCGAGGACGGCAGCACCACCCGCGAGGGCGTGTTTGCCGGCGGCGATGCCGTTATGGGTGCCCGTACCGTGGTCGAGGCCGTGGCCATTGCCAAGCAGGTGGCCGAATCCATGGACAAGTACATGAAGAGCCTGCCTGCAGATACGACCCCCGATCCCTACGCCGACATCCCCACCTTCCAGACCCCCACCTCAGACGTTCTGGGCAAGCAGGAAGTCAAATAATGCTTTTCCCGCCCGGCTGGTCTGTCCCGCCGGGCGTTTTATTTCTCATCGGTTTCCATTTGATTTCCAATTTGTAAATTTTGCGCCCATTTATCCATCTTTACCGTTTCTTAGTTGACCCCTTTTTCCGCTTTTCGGTATACTATTCATATATCCGCATGTGTTTTGTACACTGCGGAAATATTTTCTCGAAAGGTCGGTGGACATTATTCTCAAGGCATCCATCCCCAAACTGCGGGAAAAATTATTGGAAGCGCTTCAGGCGGTGCTGCCCATCGTGGCCATCGTGCTGGTGCTCTGCTTCTCCATTGCTCCCGTCTCCCCCAGCATCCTGCTCTGCTTCCTGCTGGGCGCGACTATGATCATTGTGGGCATCATGTTCTTTACGCTGGGCGCGGAGATGAGCATGAGCCCCATGGGCGAGCGGGTGGGCGCAATGCTCACCAAAAGCCGGAGCGTGCCGCTCATCATCGGTGTCGGCTTTCTGCTGGGCTTCCTCATCACCATCTCGGAGCCCGACTTACAGGTATTGGCCAATCAGGTGCCCTCCATCCCCAACATGACCCTCATCCTCTCGGTGGCGGCAGGCGTGGGGCTGTTTCTCGTGGTCGCCTTCCTGCGTATGCTGCTGGGCATTGCCCTGCCCAAGCTGCTGGTGGTGTTCTACGGGCTCATCTTTGTGCTGGCCGCCTTTGTGCCAAAGGAATTTCTTTCCGTGGCCTTTGATTCCGGCGGTGTGACCACCGGCCCCATCACCGTTCCCTTCATCATGGCGCTGGGTGTCGGCGTGGCCGCCATCCGTTCCGACCGCCATGCCGCGGACGACAGCTTTGGTCTGGTGGCGCTCTGTTCCATCGGCCCCATTCTGGCGGTGCTCATTCTGGGCATTGCGTTCCAGGCCAGCGACAGCACCTACGTTCCGCCCATCCTGCCCAACGTCAGCGATTCCGTGGAGCTGTGGCAGCTCTTCCACGAGGGCCTGCCCACCTACATCAAGGAGATCGCCACCTCCCTGCTGCCCATCATCGCCATGTTCGGCGTGTTCCAGCTGGCGGCCCTCAAACTCGACCGGCGGACGCTGGGCCGCATCGGCGTGGGCCTGGCCTATACTTATCTCGGTCTTGTGCTATTCCTCGCAGGCGCAAACATCGGCTTTATGCCAGCCGGTAATTATCTGGGTCAGGTGCTGGCAGGCCAGAGCTTCCGCTGGCTTCTGGTGCCCATCGGGATGCTCATCGGCTACTTCATCGTCAAGGCCGAGCCCGCCGTCTATGTGCTGAACAAGCAGGTCGAGGAAGTGACCGACGGTGCCATCTCCGCCAGCACCATGGGCGCGGCCCTCTCGGCAGGCGTTTCCCTCTCGGTGGGTCTTGCCATGGTGCGGGTGCTCACCGGCATCTCCATCCTGTGGTTCCTCATCCCGGGCTATGCCTTTGCCATCGGCATCTCCTTCGTGGTGCCCAAGCTCTACACCGCCATCGCCTTTGACGCAGGCGGCGTTGCTTCCGGCCCCATGACGGCCACCTTCCTGCTGCCGCTGGCACAGGGTGCCTGTGTGGCCGTGGGCGGCAATATCGTCACCGATGCCTTCGGCGTGGTGGCCATGGTCGCCATGACCCCCCTCATCACGGTGCAGCTCATGGGTCTGATGGCCCAGCTCAAGCAGCGCAGGGCCCGGCAGGCACAGCCTGTGTCCGCCGCCGCGCTGGCCTTTGCCGACCTGCCGGATGATGCCATCATCGAGCTGTAAGGAGGTCCTGCTGTGAATACTTTATACTGGCTCGTCACCATCACCGACCGCCACTCCACCGATGCCTTTCTGGCCCTTTACGAGGAGCACGGCATCACGGTCAGCCTGCGCACGGTGGGTGCAGGCACGGCGGTGCGGGAGACCCTTTCCACCCTGGGGCTGGAGCAGACCGAAAAGGCCGTGCTCTTTGCCATGATCACCGCCGAGACCTGGCCCGGCCTGCAAAAAGACCTGCGCCGCAAAATGCGCATCGATGTGCCGGGCACCGGCATCGCGTTCATCATCCCGGTCAGCAGCATCGGCGGCAAGCGGGCGCTGCAATTCCTGACCGAACACCAGACCTTTGCACTGAAGGAGGAAAGCACCTTGAAGGATACCCGCTATGAGCTGCTGCTCGTCATTGCCAATCAGGGCCACACCGGCTCCATCATGGACACGGCCCGCGCCGCCGGAGCTGGCGGCGGCACCGTCATCCACGCAAAGGGCACCGGCATGGAGGGTGCCGCCCACTTTATGGGGGTGGAGCTGGTCAACGAGAAGGAGCTGGTGCTCATCGTGTCCCGCACCACCCTGAAAAACCAGATCATGCAGGCCATCATGCAAGGGGCCGGCCCCAAGGCGGGAGCCATCGTGTTCTCCCTGCCCGTGACCGATACGGCGGGTCTGCGGCTGCTGGACGAGGAGTAACGGTCTCGCCCTCTCAGGCGCTTTGCGCCAGCTCCCCCAAAGGGGGAGCCCTTGGCAGCCACATCAATCCCGCTGTTCTGATGGGAAGCAACAGCATCGGGTAGATTTTCTTGAAGTTTTCCTGTATTATAGAATCATATGGGAGGTACTGCTATGAAATCTACTCGTCGCTGGCAGCAGCTTTTGCTGAACAGTCTGGCTATCATCCTGGGCAACGCACTGTATTCGCTGGCGGTGGCCCTGTTTCTGGAGCCCGCCGGGCTCATCACGGGCGGTGCCACCGGCATCGCGCTGGCCTTCGGGCGGCTGACGGGGCTCTCCGTCTCCGGTTTCCTCTTCCTCTTCAACATGTCCATGCTGGTGTGGGGCTGGGCGGTGCTGGGCAAGAAGTTCGCGCTGAACACCCTTGCCAGCAGCGTGCTGAGCCCCGCCTTTCTGGGGCTGTTTGAGCGGCTGCTGGACGGCCGGGTGCTGACTGAGGATATCTTCCTCTGTACCATCTTCTCGGGTCTGGGCATCGGCGTTGCGCTGGGCATGGTCATCCGGGCGGGCGCTTCCACAGGCGGCATGGATATCCCTCCGCTGGTGCTGCAGAAATGGTTCCGCTGGCCGGTGTCCATCACCATGATGCTCTTTGATATCGCCATCCTGCTGGTGCAGGCAGCGTTCAGCCAGCCGGAGCAGGTGCTCTACGGCATCGTGCTGGTCATCACCCACACCATCGTCATGGACAAGATGCTGATGCTGGGCGACAGCCGCACCGAGGTCAAGATCATCAGCACCCGGTCGGATGAGATCCGCACCGCCATTCTGGCTGAGATCGACCGCGGCGTGACCGTGCTCCACGGCGAGGGCGGCTACACCGGCGAGCCCAGCGAGGTGCTGCTCAGCGTCATCTCCAACCGGGAGCTGCCCCGGCTGGAAAAGCTGGTCCATTCCATCGACCCCGCCTGTTTCCTCATCGTCAGCCGCGTGACCGAAGTCAGCGGCCGGGGCTTCTCGATGGAAAAAGAATACCAGTAAATCTCCTTGACAGTGTTTCTGCTATCTGCTATATTGATATCAGAATAACAAAGTCGATTTTGGGCTTTCGCACAGGGACCCCCCTGCTTTTCGGGGTTATCTGTACGAAGGCCCGTTTTACTACAGGAAAAAGGAGCCAACTATGAAAATCACTCAGATCCCCATGGGAACCCACAATGCCCAGCTGACCTGCTACCTGCAGGAGCCCTGCACCGAAATGCCTGCTCTGGATCGCTGCCCTGCGATCCTGATCTTTCCGGGTGGAGCCTATGCCTTCTGCTCAGACCGGGAAGCCGATCCTGTAGCGCTGGCCTTCCTGAACGCAGGCTACAATGCCTTTGTGCTGCGGTACAGCGTCTCCCAGAACTGTCCGGTGGAGGAGGTCTATACCAATGCCTTTGCCGAAGCGCAGGAGGCCATGGACTACCTGCATCAGAACGCAGGTGACCTGCACATCGACCCGGAGCAGATCGCCGTGGTAGGCTTCTCTGCCGGCGGGCATCTTGCCGCCTCGGTGGGCACCATGGGCCGGGTCCGTCCCGCGGCCATGCTGCTGGGCTACGCTGTGTTCAGCGTCCCGGGCAAGGCGTTGGGCATGGAGCTGCCGGACCTGCTGCAGCAGGTGGATGACCAGACTCCCCCTGCCTTCCTTTTTGCCACTCAGGGCGACCATCTGGTGCCCGCCACACAATCCCTGCAGTTTGCCACCCTGCTGGCTGAGCGGAAGATCCCCTATGAGATGCATATCTTTGCTTACGGCGACCACGGCTTCTCCACCGGCAGCCGCCACATCGCCAATCCCCAAAACCCGGAAAACCCGGAATCCGCAGTGTGGCAGGGCATGGCACTCGGCTTCCTGAACCACATTTTCAACCACGACGTGCTGGTGCCCGCCCCGGAGGAAGTCAAGGAATTCTGTCTTGATATGAAGATCGGCACCCTGCTGGACACTCCTCAGTCCGCTGCCCTGATCCAGCAGCTGCTGCCGGAGCTGGCCCAATATGTGCAGCAGGAGCCCGGCTCCCGGGGCATTTCGGTGAACGATCTGCAATTCTACAGCAACAAAATGTTCGATGAAGAAAAGCTGGCCGCACTGAACGAAGCTCTGGTAAAGCTGAACTGAGGGAACACTACATGGAACGCTCTGAACTTCTTGCGCGGCTGGGATTTGCACCGCCGGAGGCCTGCCGGGTGCGGGTCATCATTGACACCGATGCAAAAAACGAAGGCGATGATGACTTTGCCATCCTGCACCATCTGCTCACTCCGCAATTTGATGTGCGTGGTATCTGTGCCACCCATTTCGAGGTCAAAACCACCCAAAGGGGTCTGCCGCCCCACAGCATGGAACGCAGTTACCAGGAGGTATGCCGCCTGCTGAACGCCGCACACATTGACGATGTTCCTGTTCTTCATGGTTGTACTGCCCCTCTCGCCTCTCCGGAGGATGCTCCCGACTGTGAAGCTGTCGAGTTTCTGATCCAGGAGGCTCTGCGGGATGACCCGGCTCCCCTGTACATTGCGGCCCAGGGCGCTATGACAAACATTGCCGCCGCCCTGAACCGTGCCCCGGAGATCGCGTCCCGCATGACGGTGCTCTGGAACGGCGGTGGCCCCTATCCCGCCGGACGACCGGAATTCAATGTTCAGCAAGACCCCATCGCCTGCCGTGTCCTGTTGGACAGCGCTGTCACGGTCTGGCAGATCCCACAGGATGTCTACGCCAGATTCGAGGTATCCCTTTCCGAATTGGCGCTTCGGGTACGGCCCTGCGGCGAAGTGGGAGCCTATCTATTTCAGCAGCTGATGGACGAGTACCCCTCCGAATACGATCCCCGCTTTCCTCTGCGCACCGGGGGCAATTGGACTTTGGGCGACAACACTACCGCCGCCGTCCTGCTGGAGAATGGATTCCGGGGGCACTGGACACTCCGCCCGGCCCCTGTGCTCCTGCCCAGCCTGACCTATGCTGAAGCTTCTGACCGCAAAACCATCCGTGTCTATCACGATCTGGATGTTCGTTTTGCACTGGAAGATTTTTATTCCAAGCTGGCGCTGTGCTACCCCAGATAAGGATCATACAAAACAACAGCCCCCTCGGGTCATAATAGCCTGAGGGGGCTGTTGCTCTGTAATTCAGCTGTTACAGCAGCGGTGCAATGACCTTGAGCAGCATTCCGGTGGCACGGAGCAGATACTGCTTCTGCCAGATGCTGGCCGAGGTATTTTCCACCGTGCGGCACTGTTCCAGCGTGTGCTGGAAATCCTGCTCAATGTCCCGGATACAGGGAGCATCCACCATCCAGACGGCATCCTCAAAGTGATGGTACAGGCTGCGGTAGTCCAGATTGATGGTGCCCACCACCGCTTCCCTGTCATCCACCACGAACACCTTTGCATGGACAAAACCGGGGCTCCACTCGCTGATCTTCACGCCCGAATCCAGCAGGGCCGAATAGTGGCTCTTTGCCAGTGCGTAGGGGAACTGCTTGTCCGGCTTTCCGGGCAGGATCAGGTGGACATCCACGCCCCGTTCAGCGGCAAATTTCAGGGCGGTCTCCAGTTCGCCGTCCAGGATAAGGTAGGGGGTCATAATGTGGATGTAATCCCTGGCCCGGTTGAGCAGGTCGATGTAGACCATCTCGCCCACCCGCTCGCCGTCCAGCGGACAGTCCCCGTAGGGAGCCGCCACGCCCTTTGCATTTTCCGGCACCGGGATGGGCCGTGTCAGGAACTGTTCATATTCCGGCTCCTTCAGGATGCCCCACATCTGCAGAAACTGAGCCGTCAGCGAACGGACCGCCTCGCCCTCCAGCATCACGGCGGCATCCTTCCAGCGGCCATGCTTCTGGATGTGGTTGATGTACTCATCGGCAAGATTCACGCCGCCGGTAAAACCGACCCGCCCGTCAATGACAAGAATTTTCCGGTGGTCGCGGTAATTGTAATGGGTAGAGACGAATGGTTGCACCGGGCTGAACACCTTGCACTGGATGTTCAGCTTCTCCAGCAGCCGGGGGTAATTGCGGGGCAGGGTGGAGAATTCACAGGTACCGTCGTACATCACCCGGACATCCACGCCCTGCAGCGCCTTGCGGGCCAGCACTTCCAGGATCTTGCCCCACATCAGGCCCTCGTCGATGATGAAATACTCCACAAAGATATATTCTTCTGCCGTTTCCAGCTGGCGCAGCAGTTCCTCAAACTTTGCTTCGCCGCCGGGGAAGTAGGTCATGGCGGTGTTCTGGTACACCGGAAAGCCGCCGCCCCGCCCGTACAGGTACTTTGCCAGCGAGGCCGCGCCGGGTTCAAGCGCTTTCAGCTGCTCCACTGCCTTCTGGCTCTGCGGCAGCCAGCCGCGCAGCTGATCCTCCAGCTCCAGCAGCCGCTTGCGCAGGATGTTGTGCCCGAAATTGCTCTTGACATAGAAGAACATCGGAATGCCCACCACCGGTGCGATGGCAACCACCACCATCCAGGTGATCTTGGCGCTGTTGTCCATCTTGCTGTTGAGCAGGTAGATGACCATGGCCGATGTAACGACCACGCTGCCGCCGAAGTAATGGGGCCACAGGTTGCCGAACCACCGGAAGATGCTGAACAACAGCCCTACCTGCAGCAGCAGGAGGATCAGCACCAGGCCAAAGCGGCTGAAGATGGCGTGGATCACGCCCTTCTGCCCCTTTCTCAGCAGCCGCAGGCCGCCGTCCTCAAACTGCTGGACATAGCCCTTGACGTTCTGTTTCAGTTTCTCTGTTTTCATGTTCCGCCTTTCTTATTTCCGCCGCAGGGTCACCGCATAGGAGTCCTGTGCCGCGTGGCAGCGCTCCACCAGCTCCTTGGGCCGGGCGCAGACCCCGTGGTCATGCCACGGGTCATTGAACCAGTAGTTTTCCTCATCGTAGCCCACCAGCAGCAGGCAGTGCTCGTGGCACTTCCAGGCAAAGTCGGTGCCATCGGCCAGCAGCCAGTGATCCCGCTCCTCGGGCACCGGGGTAAAATCCAGCGTTGCCCAGAACACCACCGGCATTCCCTCGTCAATGAACCGGCACAGCTGCTCTGCGGTCTCACCGCTCACGTCCAGCACCTCGAACCGGTCCGCCGCCCCTTCATGCTTCAACGCGCTCTGCAAGGCCTGCACGATGCAGGGGGCATAGCAGCCGTACCCGGTGTGGTCGTGGGGGTCGCCGGGGTAGACGAACATCGGGTCAGGCCCGTAGAGCCTGCCCTCCTGTTCCCAGTAGGGGGCGTGGGGCAGGTCGCGCTCAATGAACACGTCCGGGTCAATGGGGATGCCCACAGCCTGCAGCAGCATCACGCTGCTGATGCTCTCGCAGCCGTTCACCCAGCGGGCAGTCTGGTCGATATACGGGGCCGAAACAATCTTTTTCATCAATTTTCCTCTTACTCTGTCAAAAACAGTGGTTTTGTGATATCATAAGCAGTGAGAAACAGGGGTGTTCCCCAACAATATATCTATTATAGCTTATTCTGACCGGTTTTTCTACCGGAATCGGCAGGCGGGAGGATTTTGGGATATGAACAATCTGATTATCGGCATCGCAGGCGGCTCGGGCAGCGGCAAAACCACGCTGGCTTACCGGCTCAAGGAGCGGTTCGGGGAGGACGAGGTGCGTCTGATCTCCCACGACAGCTACTACAAGCGCCACGATGAACTGCCCTTTGCAGAGCGCTGCAAGCTGAACTATGACCACCCGGACGCGTTCGACAACGACCTGCTCATCCAGCACCTGAAGGAGCTGAAAGCGGGCCGTGCCATCGACTGCCCCGTGTACGATTACGCCGACCTCAACCGCAGCAGCGAGGTGCAGCACATCGAGCCTGCCCCCGTCCTCATCGTGGAGGGCATTCTGCCCCTGGCTGAGCCGGAGCTGTGCAGCCTGTTCGATTACAAGATCTATGTAGACACCGACGCGGACGAGCGGATCCTCCGCCGCATCCTGCGGGATGTCAAGGAGCGGGGCCGCTCTCTGGACAGCGTCATCGCCCAGTACCGCGCCACTGTCAAGCCCATGCACGAGGCTTTTGTGGAGCCCAGCAAGCGCAACGCCGATATCATCATCCCCAATGGCGGTGAAAACGGCCCCGCCATCGAGATGCTGGTCCACCATATCCGCAGCCTGATCCAGAAGGCAAATCTGCGCTGAACTTTCACCGCAGTTCCGTATGATACCAAAAAAGGGGTGGTTCCCGACCGGGAACCACCCCTTTTTATGATTCTGCGGATCCTGCTCAGACCTTGCAGCTCTCACCGCTGCAATGGTCACAGTCTTCTTCCAGCTTGCCCACGATGGGTTCCGGATCGATGCCCTGACGGCGGTAGTAGTCAGACAGGGCAGCCTTGACCGCCTGCTCTGCCAGAACGGAGCAGTGCACCTTGATGGGGGGCAGACCTTCCAGAGCTTCCACAACGGCCTTGTTGGTCAGCTTCAGGGCCTCGTCAATGGTCTTGCCCTTGATGAGGTCGGTGGCCATGCTGCTGGTGGCAATGGCGGCACCGCAGCCAAAGGTCAGGAACTTGACATCAACGATCACGTTGTTCTCGATCTTCAGGTACATGCGCATGATATCGCCGCACTTGG